>Ga0137433_1001350_pt1 | contig 10437 bp, 7 predicted proteins | sample EasRivERMZT840_2_FD_102335 | JGI IMG/M metagenome (GOLD analysis project Ga0137433, IMG submission 102335) | Soil microbial communities from meander-bound floodplain in the East River, Colorado, USA - East River MetaG ERMZT840_2 | ecosystem: Environmental > Terrestrial > Soil > Floodplain ...
CTACGGAATTAAGGATGAGAAGGGCCGGCTGATGGTTGTGATCAGCTATAACACCGATCTCGGCGATGCCTGGGAGTTCATGGACCTGGACTGTTATCCCGAGAGGTATTCAGGCTATGCGTCCGTGTTGCTCTGAATTTCATCATCTACAGCATGTCCCATTAAGAGCGAATTTCCCTGAAGGGCACTATAGACTGAGCGGGTTCCTGCCGATACGACACTTCATGACGGTAAGTGTGCCAGACCCCCAGACTGCGACCTCGACTGAACGTGTTCTTGTCAGTCGGCAGCCTATTTATCAAGCGGATATGACCGTTTTCGGGTACGAACTGCTGTTCCGGGACGGCGATACCGACCATGCCGTCATTACCGACGGGGCTAAGGCTACGGCACAGGTCATCGTAAATACCTGGGAAATCGGCATGGACGCGATGGTCGGGAAGCATCTTGCCTTCATCAACTTCGAACGGAACATGCTGATGGGCGACTACTGCGAGTCGTTGCCTCCGAATCGCGTGGTGTTGGAAGTTCTGGAGACGGTGGAGCCGGATCCGCCCCTCATTGAAAGGTTGCGACAACTGCGCCGCAAAGGGTATCGGATAGCCCTCGACGATTTTGTCTGCAACGAGCGCTATCAGCCGCTGCTGGAAGTGGCAGACGAGGTCAAGATTGACGTTCAGTCGACCGACTGGCAGGAAATTGAGCGCGCCCTGGCGATCATCCGCAAATACCCGGTCAAGCTCATCGCCGAGAAAGTCGAAACACGGGAACAGTTCATTCGGTGCCGTGAAGCCGGGTTCCAGCTGTTTCAAGGGTACTTTTTCTGCCGCCCGCAAAACGTTTCGGCGAAGCCGATGCCGGCGAACCGGTTGGCGATGATCCAGTTGCTGACGCAATTGAACAAGCCGGACATAAAGATCGAAGAGCTCGAGAAAACCATCAGCCACGACCTCGCGCTGTCGTACAAGCTCCTCCGCTATATCAATTCGGCCATCTGCAGTCTTGACCGCAACGTGGAATCCATACGGCACGCTATTGTGCTGGCGGGAACCGAGAAGATGAGGGTGTGGGCGAGCCTGATCGTCTTTTCGGGATTTCAGGACACGCCCCGCGAAGTCATCGTCACTGGAGCGATCCGGGCACGCATGTGCGAAGTTCTTGCCACAAAGCTCGGACTGCCGAATCCCGAACGCTTTTTTCTGGTTGGCTTGTTTTCGGTTCTGGACGCGGTGCTCGACCGGCCGATGGAACAAATCCTGGCCATGCTTTCCCTCTCCGAAGAAATTCGCGAGGCGCTCACGCAGCACAAGGGACCGCTCGGAACTGTGCTGAATTGTGTGCAGTCCTACGAACGACGGGATTGGGAAGACGCGCAGGCCAGCGTTCAGCTGGTTCAGCACGCCGTCGAGTCGAGTTATCTGGAAGCGCTCTCGTGGTCGTCGAATATGGTCGGCGGACTCTCGGCCCCCCGTTAGGTTCCGTCGGCTTCCCGCTGCTTCTTTAGTTCCTGCATTGCCGAGATGATCAATCCCTTCGAATCCTCGATCTGCTGCATAACGAGCCGGACGTCCATGGCAGGGTATTGCGGCTGACGCTGGCTGCGGCAATAGACACCATGTTGCCCGACGAGGGCAAGCGCGTCGGTAAGGATATCGAGCGCTGTGGCGAGGCCGCCTCGGACAGGTCCCATCTGAAAGTCGTAGCGCTCTTTGGCTTCGCGATAGTGGTCGAGCAAAATAAACCTCCATCAATTACGGCTTCGCCCTGTCGGGCTCGCGCTTCGCGTCAGAGTCCGTATTCGTCAAACCGTTCCGCGATGTCCACCAGCGTTTTCAAACCGAACCCGATGGCACCCGCTTCGTAATACTTCCAATCCTTTTCGCGAATGAACGGACCTGCGATATCCAGATGAGCCCAGGGTGTTTTCTCGGGCACGAATTCCTGAAGGAACAGACCGGCCGTGAGCGCGCCTGCGACAGGACCGCCGATGTTGTTGATGTCGGCGTAAGGTGTTTTCAACAGTTCTTTGTATTCGTCGGGCAGCGGCAATTCCCAGTATGCCTCCCCGTGATTCTGTCCCGACTGAATAACCGCATGAATCAATCGCGGATCATTGCCCATGATGCCTGCAATGCTAAGTCCAAGAGCGCGCACACAGGCGCCGGTCAAGGTGGCGATATCGAGAATGTGCGTTGCCTTCTCCTGGCCTGCGAGATGCAGTCCGTCGGTCAGAATCAAACGGCCTTCCGCGTCGGTGTTGTCGACCATGATCGACTTGCCGTTTTTCGCATAAAAGATGTCGCCGGGCCGCTGCGCATTCGCGTCGGGAAAGTTTTCCGCCGTCGGGACAATACCCGTGACGTTGACCTCGGGTTTTAATTTACCGATGGCCTTCATCGCGTAAAGCACAGCCGCGCCGCCCGACATGTCGCCCTTCATTTCGTACATCTTGTCCGCCGGCTTGATCGAAATGCCGCCCGTGTCGAAAGTGATTCCCTTGCCGACGAATGCCAGGTGGCCCTTCGGCTTTCGTGTCCGGTAAGCCAGCCGGATCAGTCGTGGCGGTGACGAACTGCCACGTCCCACCTGGATCAGACCGTTGTAGCCTTCCTTCTGAAGCTGCTTCTCATTCCAGATCCGCAGATCCAGGTTCGATTCCTTCGCGATCGTCCTCGCAGCCTGCGCAAGATACTCCGGCGTCACCACCGATCCAGGCTCATTGATCATGTCGCGCGCTTCATTGATGGCCTCGCTCACGAGCGTGTAACGCGAAATGTCATCCTGATTCTTCGCGTGATGAGCCTTCAGGCCGACGATGCTGAACCGGATCTTGTCGACGTTGCTCTTCTCCTTCTTATAACGATCGAACGTGTAGCCGCCGAGAATCGCGCCTTCCACCGCCTTGCCGACGAAGGGAAGCGCATCGTCTGTGTTGAGGAGAACGGAAACGCTCGCGAGCCCGTGATCCTGCGCCAGCCGAATGGACCGTGCGACATAAATCTTCAGGCTTTCCCAGATGTTGTAACTGCTGCTGAGCGCCGTCGAAAAAACGGCAAGGTTCCGCGCCGACGAGCGGGGTTCGAGCGAGGTGAAATAGTCCGTTTTGAGACGCTTTTGTTCAAAATCACGCGCGATGCGGCCAACGAGTTCGCTGATCGGTGATCCGCTGACGTCGTGTAGGTTGACTTCTGAATCGAGGATGATCACGAGCAGGTCAGTGCTGATATCGGCCGGCCGATCGTACGTGAGCTGAATCTTCATGTGCGGCGCTCCTTCAAATGTTTTTCGAATGTAGCACAGGGCAAATGCGCGGCTCGCTTCGCACCCACAATGTTTCGATACGAAACATGTGTCCCGACGGATTGCAGCCAATCGTTACAGTGTGTGTCTTGTCCTTAATCATAAGTGACTCAAATTACATAGCTTGGCACTTTCGGGACCTTGGCCCTTCTCCTGCATATGCCAGCGCGCCGGTTGTAAGAGAAACGCATACAAAAAGTTTTTGGGTTTTGTAACCGGATGTAACTTGAAGTCGTAATAACGGTCAGATTCATAAAATTTATAGTTTCTCTCCCTCGCCCACTCCTCTCATAGGCGCGAAAGGCGGTTTCGATGGTCCGCTCCCAACGAAACCGCCTCTTTTTTTGTCTTCTTTAATCTCCGCGGACCTGACTTGGGTGTCTTTCACGGCATTTTGGGCTTCATGCGGCCAAAGCCACAGCTGGTCCTGAAGGACTCCGGTCTGATCAAGCCCTCCGCTTTGCCCGAGTTTCTCCGTGAACTCCGGAAACAGGACACGATCTCCGGCTATCACTTCATACCGTCGCGCGAGCCCCGGTTTGTCGATTCCCCCGCAGCCCTGGACGCGCGGCTGCGGCATGCGATGGAACATCGCGGCATCGAGAAACTCTATTCGCATCAGGCCGAGGCGTTCCAGCTTGCCACATCGGGACGGAACGTTGTTATTGTGACGCCCACCGCGTCCGGAAAAACGCTTTGTTACAATCTGCCCGTTCTGCAGGCGATCCTCGAGAATCCCGACGCGCGAGCTCTGTATTTGTATCCCACCAAGGCTCTGACCTACGACCAGCTTGACGACCTCATGCAATGGGCGAACGAACTATCGACAGGTGCGGATATCGGTATCTACTCCTACGACGGCGACACGCCGCAGGATGCGCGTTCAGCCGTCCGATCGCGCGGACACGTGATTCTCAGTAATCCGGACATGCTTCACAAGGGGATCCTCCCGCACCACACGAAGTGGACGAAGCTCTTCGAGAATCTGAAATACATCGTCGTTGATGAATTGCATACCTATCGGGGTGTCTTCGGAAGCCATCTTGCGAATCTCTTCCGTCGCCTCGCGCGCATCTGCGAATTCTACGGGAGCACGCCGCAGTTCATCTGCACGTCCGCGACGATCGCCAACCCGCAGGAGCTCGCTGAAAAGCTCACCGGACGTCCTTTTGAATTCATTCGCGAGAGCGGCGCGGGTGAAGGCGAGAAGCACGTGTTCTTCTACAATCCGCCCGTCGTCAATCGCCAGCTTGGAATCCGGCGGTCGTATGTAAAGGAATCTCAGAACATCGCTGAGGCGTTCCTGAAAAGGAACATCCCGGCGATTGTTTTCGCCAACAGCCGCCTCATCACCGAGATTCTGGTGCGCTATCTGAAGGGCGCGCTGGAGCAGGGACCGGCGCCGGAAGAAAAAATCGTGGGATATCGCGGAGGCTATCTGCCGAACGAACGGCGGCAGATCGAGCGCGGACTGCGCGACGGCCGGATCAAAGGCGTGGTCTCGACGAACGCGCTGGAGCTCGGCATCGATATCGGAAGCCTCGATGTGTCGGTGCTTGCGGGCTACCCGGGAACGATCGCATCGACATGGCAGCGGATGGGGCGCGCCGGGCGTCGCAGCGGGATGTCGGTCGCGGTGCTGGTCGCTTCGAGCAACCCGCTCGATCAGTTCATCGTGAATCATCCGGAATATTTCCTGAGCCAGCCTCCGGAAATGGGACTCATCAATCCCGACAATATTCACATCCTGATCAGCCATCTGCAGTGCGCGACCTTCGAACTGCCCTTCAGAGCGGACGAGCGATTCGGCGGGCATGACGTTTCCGAGATCCTCGAATACCTGCGCGACCGCGGCTTCATCCATCGCGCCGGCGAGAAGTGGCACTGGACGAGCGATACCTATCCTGCGGATTCAATCTCACTGCGAAGCATCAGTTCGGATAACTTCGTGATTGTCGAGACGACACACGAATCGCGCATTATCGGCGAGGTCGACTACACGAGCGCCTTCTCGACGCTCCACGAGAAAGCCATCTACCTGCACCAGGGCCAGCAGTATTACGTGCATCAACTCGATATCCCGGAGCGCCGGGCTTATGTGAAGCGGGTGGACTCCGATTACTTCACCGATGCCATCACGTACACGAAGGTGAAAGTCCTCGAAACGATGGAGACGGCCGCCGAGCACAATCACGGTGAAGTGCACGTGGCGCATCAGGTGGTCGGGTTCAAGAAACTGAAGTTCCACACAATGGAGAACGTCGGATCGGGAGATCTTAATCTGCCTGCCCAGGAGATGCACACGACGTCGTACTGGATCACGATCGCCCGCCCCGTCTTCGAGGCGCTGCCTTATTCCACGACCGAACGATTGAACGGGCTGTACGGTCTGGCTTACGCGCTGGCGCATCTGGCATGTGTGTTCCTGATGTGTGATCGGCGGGACCTCGGCTCGGCCGTGGAAGCGGGTGTCGACGACCCTACCTTTAATCCGACCATTTTTATTTACGACAATTTTCCAGGCGGCATCGGACTGAGCCGTCCGTTGTACGAGATCCGCGAACAGGTTCTGACGGCGACCCGAAATCTGATCCAGTCCTGCTCCTGCGACGACGGCTGCCCCTCATGTGTCGGTCCGAGGGTGTCGGCAAAAGAAGTGGCTCTGAAAATCCTGGATTCATTGACGCATGCCTGATTTCGGCAAGGCTCTCCGGACGCTGAAAAGGGACGAGGGGGCGGCTCCCCTCTCCCCATCCTTGTTCTCGATTGCGGACCAACTGCGATTCATTCGATCCCAGTCCCAGGCGTCTCGCAGCGTCCTGCCGCCCGGCGAAGTCCATTCCAACGCGCTCGGGTCGCACTACTTCATGCACCACGTCTACGACGCCGATTACTTCCACGGAAAGGTCCGGCTCGGGCGCCTTTCTTCGCCGGATCTGGAAGGGCTGATGATGCTGATGCAGGAGAAGGGAACCGTTCCGCACCGCGATCGCATTGTCTTTCTCGACACCGAGACGACCGGCATACAGAGCGGCACCGGAATCTGTCCGTTCCTCGTGGGGATCGGCTATTTTTCAGGCGACGACTTCCACATGGTCCAGTACTTCATCCGCGACTTCGACGAAGAACCGTCCATGCTCCTCGCGCTCGGTGAACAGTTGAGCCGGTTCGACCTGGCCGTCACATACAACGGCGCCGCGTTCGATCTTCCACTGCTGGAGACGCGGTTCACTCTCGCGCGGCTCGACAGTCCGTTCGAGCCGATGTCGCATTTCGATCTGCTGTTCACAGCGAGAAAATTGTGGCGCCAGGGTCACGGAAGCTGCCGACTGGTGGCGCTCGAACGCGAATTGCTTTCCTTCGTGCGCGGGCCCGATGTCGCCGGGGCCATGATCCCGCGGGCCTACTTCGAGTACCTGCAACGCAGAACGTCGTCCGTGCTTTACTCCGTCTTCACACATAACGTTCACGACGTCGTATCTCTCGCGGCTCTGACCGTCCATGCCTGCGATCGTGTGATGCTCGAACCCGCGGCCCTGGACGACCCCCTCGATCTGTACTCCCTTGCCCGCGTGCTGGAAACCTCCGCAAACTGGAGCCGCGCCATCGAGATCTACGACATGGCTCTCGCCGGCGGCGTCGAAGAACCGATTCGAAAGAAGACGCTGGAGAATCTCGCTGTCGCATGCCGTCGCGCAGGACAACACGATCGCACGCGGGACATCTGCGCTGAATTGATGCGCTATCCGGAGTTCAGCATGGCGGGCTATGAAGGCGCTGTGATCTACCATGAACGCGTCGCGCCGGACTACGATGAAGCCCTGCGTGTGCTGGAAGAAGGTCTCGCCCGCGCCGAAAGCCAACGCTGCCGGATGATGCTTCAATCGCGGTGGGATCGGCTGCAGCAGAAGCGGCTGATCTGAAACATACGTTGTGACTGACCCCCTCGCTCGCTACGCTCGCGTCTCCCCCTCTCGAGGGGGAGAGTAAGCTTCTCACAACGCAAGAGTTAGTCTCCCCCTTGCAAGGGGGAGACGCGAGCGTAGCGAGCGAGGGGGTCAGTCACAAGCCCTGTTGAAGCCTTTTCTTGTGCGTGATGCTGTAAATGAGGTACTAACAAACGCCATGATTCCACTCTTCCAACTCCTGGCCCCCGTTCTGCTTTTTGCGCAACAGCCGTCCGCTCCTCAAATCACCAATCAGGACCTTCTCGATGGCTTCAAGAACACGTCGCGCTGGCTCATGTATTCCGGTGACTACACGGGCCGCCGGCACAGTCCGCTGAAGCAGATCACACCGGACAATGTCCAGCGGCTCGCCGCGCAATGGACCTTTCAGGCCGAAGGAATGCCTCCGGGCCGCGGCTGGGAAGTTACGCCGCTGATGGTCGACGGCATTCTTTACATCACCGGGAACAACAACTTCGCGTGGGCGGTCGATTCGCGCACAGGCCGTCAGCTCTGGCGTTATCGACGGCAGTTGCCCTCCGGGCTCACGTATGGCGGCGGCAACATTGTGAATCGCGGATTCGCGATGCTCGGCGACCGCCTGTTCATGGGAACGCTCGATGCGCACTTGATCGCGCTCGACAGGAACAAAGGCACCGTTCTCTGGGACGTCGAACTCGCCGACTTCAAACTCGGTCATGCCGCGACTGTGGCGCCTCTTGTCGTGAAGGATAAAGTTATCATCGGCAATTCCGGCGGCGACATGGCATCGCGCGGATTTATCGACGCGTACGATGCGAAGACAGGAGCCCGCGTCTGGCGGTTCTACACCGTGCCCGCCGCAGGGGAGCCTGGAAGCGAGACCTGGTCGATTCCCGATGTCCTGCCTCGGGGCGGCGGCGCCGCCTGGGTGACCGGCAGCTATGACCCGGAGCTGAACCTGATTTATTGGGGCACGGGGAATCCGAATCCGAATTATTACGGCGATGATCGGCAAGGCGACAATCTGTACACCGCGGCCATCGTTGCGCTGGACGGCGATACCGGAAAGCTCCGCTGGCATTATCAATTCACGCCGCACGACACGCACGACTGGGATTCCAACCACGTTCCAGTGCTGAGCGAACTGACGATTCGAAACCAGAGACGTAAAGTCGTGATGGTCGCCAACCGTAACGGATTTTTCTACACGCTGGATCGCGCGACCGGAGAGTTGCTCGTGGCGAAGCCGTACACCGGAACGCAGTGGGCGCGTGAAATCGGTACGGATGGAAGACCGATCGTGTTGAACCTCGGCGTTGAATCTTCGGGTAATCCGAATGCGCCATGTGTGCCCGATCTTCGAGGAGCCACCAACTTCAATCCGCCATCGTACGATCCGCAGAACGAATTGTTCCTCGTCATGGCCCGCGAAAGCTGCGCTCTCTACACGCCGCAGAAAACAAATGTCACGCCGGGGCGTCTGACCAACGGCGGCACGATGCGCTCGCTTCCCGATCCGAGCTTCAGCGCCGTGCGGGCACTCGATCCGAAAACCGGCAGTATGAAATGGGAATACAAATTTCCTTCTCTGTCGCTGGCCGGGGTCATGTCGACGGCGTCGGGCCTGACGTTTGTGGGTGACAACGAGGGCTACTTCAATGCGCTCGATACGAAAACGGGCAAGCGCCTCTGGCAATACCGAATGGGATCGCCGATCTACGGATCGGCCGCGATCACATACATGCAGGACGGCCGGCAGTACGTCCTGATCCCCTCAGGCTATACGATCACCGCCTTTGCGTTGCCGGAGAGGTAACGCCGTTCATATTGACATCCGATAAACCTGCAAAGGAGCGTACTTATGATGAAACGACTGATGCTGCTCGTTGCCGTGATCGTGACACTGGCAACACCCGCAATAGCTCAAACCTGGCAGATCGATACAGCCCATTCGGCGGCACACTTCGCTGTGGGGCACAACCTCATCGCGGTGGTTCGCGGAACGTTTGATAACGTAACGGGAACTGTCGAGTTCGACGGCAAGGATATCACCAGGGCGAAAATCAACGCGACCGTCGACGTGACAACGATCAACACCCGCGTCCAACAACGTAACGATCATCTGAAGACCGCCGACTTCTTCAACGTGGCGAAGTTTTCGACGATGACGTTCGTCTCGACGTCCATCACACCCGCCGGTGCAGGCAAGTTCAAGCTCAACGGCAACCTCACGATTATGGGCGTGACCAAGCCCGTCAGTCTGGACATGAACGCGCCCAGGGGGCCTTTCATTGACGAGAAGGGCGTCCACCATTTCGGAGCCATGGCGGTTGGAAAGATCAAGCGGACGGATTTTGGAATGAATTGGGCAAACAAGGTGACGGTGGCCGGAGTCACTGGCATCGATATCACCGACGAAGTGGACATCACGCTCGACGTCGAAGTCTTGCGGCGCCCCTGAGCCTGAAGGATTCGCACGACGCCGCCAGCAAAAGAGTTGAGCTAAGAAAGTGCATTTCGGAATCCTGGCGAGCTATATTTTCCCGCAATGGACGATACCGACATTACGTCGGCAGGTTTCGATGGCAGCCCTCTGGGCCCCTTCATCGGTCCGTACAAGCTCGTGCGGAAGGTGGGCGAGGGCGGCATGGGCGTCGTTTATCACGCACGACAATTAGAGCCGATCCGCCGCGATGTGGCTGTGAAGGTCATCAAGCCCGGCATGAACAGCAGGCAGGTGATCGCGCGCTTTGAAACCGAGCGCCAGGCGTTGGCCGTCATGGATCATGCCAATATCGCGCGCGTAATCGATGCCGGCTCCACTTCCGATGGGCGGCCGTACTTCGTCATGGAACTGGTCGATGGTATTCCGATCACGGAATACTGCGACTCCAAACGGTTGAGCGTCAGAGAACGCATTCAACTCTTCATTCCGATCTGCCATGCCATCCAGCATGCGCACCAGAAAGGAATCATTCATCGCGACATCAAGCCTTCCAACATCCTGATCCACGAAGCGGACGACAAGCAGGTGCCTAAGGTCATCGACTTCGGCCTGGCAAAGGCGCTGAGCAATGAGCTCAGCGAAGGTCCCGCGCTGACGAATCCAGGCATTGTCGTCGGGACGCCGGATTACATGAGTCCGGAGCAGGCCGAGTTCAGCCATCGCAAGGACATCGATACCCGTAGCGACGTGTACTCGCTGGGC
>Ga0137433_1001351_pt1 | contig 10430 bp, 4 predicted proteins | sample EasRivERMZT840_2_FD_102335 | JGI IMG/M metagenome (GOLD analysis project Ga0137433, IMG submission 102335) | Soil microbial communities from meander-bound floodplain in the East River, Colorado, USA - East River MetaG ERMZT840_2 | ecosystem: Environmental > Terrestrial > Soil > Floodplain ...
ACGACAAGCCCGCGAATGGCATGCGGCTCAATATCTCCACGCCGATCTATCACGACGGCCATGTCTTCGCCGCTTCGGCCTATGGGGCGGGCGGTGGATTGGCCCGGCTGGCTAAGAAACCAACCGGCGAGTTCACTGCGGAGGAAGTCTGGTTCTCGAAATCGATGGAAAACCATCACGGCGGCGTGATTCTCCACGACGGCGCCTTGCTCGGCGCCAACGGCGGCAACGGCGGGGGCTATCTGGCGTGTCTCGACTTCAAGACGGGGGAGGTTCTGTGGAACGAACGGGATTCGGACAAGCGCCGCGTGACCAAAGGCTCGGTCGCGTTTGCCGATGGCCGAATTTATTACCGCACCGAGGAGGGCCCGATTGTTCTCATTGAACCCAGCCGCAAGGAATACGTGGAGCGCGGGCGGTTCAATCAGCTCGAACGCACGGACAAACCGGCCTGGGCGCATCCAGTGATTGCGAACGGCAAACTCTACATTCGGGATCAGGACGCACTGTTTTGTTATGACGTGAAGGCAAAATAATTTTGCCAACTTCAGACCAATGAACTGATGACTGACCGATTCCGAATCACCAAAGCCTGGGCACAGCGGTTCGCGGCGGAGAAGATAGCCGTGCCGACATTACTTCAACGCGCGGGATTACCCGCCACTCTTTTCCAACAAGAAAAAATCTACGTGACGACGGCTGAAGTCTTCGCGCTTTGGCGGAACGTTGCCGAAATGAGTCCAGATCCCGGTTTTGGGCTAAAGCTGGGCGCAGAATTGCGATTCGAGCGCAGCCATCCGGTGGCGATCGCCGGTGTTTGCAGCCGGACATTCGGCGATGCCTTACAACGACTCGCTCGTTACAAACAACTGACGTGCCCGGAGGAAATTCGCGTCCACAGAAAAGCGCAGGAAACCTCGGTGGAATTTTTCTTCATCGAAGCCAAGGAAGCTCAACCCGATATCATGGTCGATGTGGGGCTGTCATGGATTTTGAATGTGGGTCGGCGGGGCACCGATGGCGAAATCACCCCGCTGCGATTAGAGCTGAGCCGGCCTGTGAAGCATCGCCCATTGCTTGAACGCCATTTCGGCTGCCGTGTTTGTTTTAAGGCCGACCGTAATGCGCTGGTGTTTCGCAGCAGTGATCTCGAACTCCCCTTTGTGACTCATAACGAAGAATTGCTGACGGTGATCGGAACGCACATGGAGTCCGAACTTAAAGCACGGAACGCGAGCGTGAATGTAGGCCAACAAGTGAAAGACACTCTCAGGCGTTCATTGGCCGGGAAGCGTCCGACGCTGCAAGATGTCGCCCATGAACTCGGCCTGAGCTCGCGCACGCTTCAGCGTCGCCTGACTGACGCAGGCATCACCTTTCAACAGCTCGTTGAAGAGACGCGCCGTGAACTTGCCCGGCATTATCTGAAACAGCGCGCCGTGGAGCTGAATGAAGCCGCGTTCCTGCTTGGCTTTGAAGACGCCAATTCGTTCTTTCGTGCTTTTCAAGGTTGGGAAGGAACTTCGCCCTCCGAATGGCGGACTCGCGCTTGGAAGGTATGAGGAAGTGAAATCGGAACGCTCGGAGTTTGCAAACGAACCGCCGCAGCGAGCGTGAGGGATATCCTCAACGCTGGTTTCCCGCAGGAATCCCCATTGGAGTTACTGCACGTTTTACTGCACCGCTTTGGAAACCCATTGAAAATCAATGGAGCGGGTGAAGGGAATCGAATCCTCGTGATTATTACCAACGCGGATTATTGCGGATATCCCAGATCAGCCCCTCAAAATCTCGCGCAAAACATCGATGCTCCGCACCACTCTTCACGATTATCGCCAGATCTCGACCACGAACAGCCTTTGCGAAACACTCCAGTTGATTCCTCGCCTGACTGGACTGAGTATTTTGACTGATTTTAACCATCCCTCCAGAAAGTCTCACAGCGGCTGGAATCCAACCGTCGAGACACTGATGTTGGCCTGGGCCTTGAGCCGGCTGAGAACTTCGCTGCGTGCGTGCTCGTATCGCGCTTGGACACCGGGGTCCGGGGCGGGTCCAATGTGGGCCTCTGTCGCCACGAGGTTCTGCTGCAACGACAAGGCGGAGGTCAACCGGTGCTCGAACTCCAATTGCACAGGGGTGACTGAACTCCAGGTGACACCCTGCTTCCGATACTCCCGCAATGTGGCCTCATGCTTTTGTACGATGCCTTCGACTCGCCTCTTTTGTTCGGCCGTTAAGTCCACGCCATGGGCCGCGGCGGCCTGGAAGGTTAATTCCATCTCGATGGCGCGGTTCAATCGTGAATCGTACTCCTCCGGCGTCATGGCCCTCGCCGTTTCCCGCGTTTCGAGCGGAACGAGGTCCTTCAGTTGAATGGGCCTGCCGTTGACCCTGGCCAGCATCCGGTCCGCGGACTCGCATCATGTTGTCGGGCGGCAATGTTGGACGCCGGCACGTCTGTTTTGTCTGGTGTCGGCGGAACCGCGGGAACCAGCTTGCGAACAGGGACTGTTGCCGAAGTGGAAGGAAATCGTCATCCCCGGCGGCGCGGGCGGGCACCGCCGGGGATTCCGTCTTTCGTTACCGGATGCGCACGCGGAACAGCCGGATGGAGTTGCTGATGTGCGGGACGGTGTCCTCGAAGTCCGTCTCGCTCACCCCGTCCGTGCCCATCACCTGGCCGATGGGCGTCCAGGGGCCGTTGACCGAGGCGGCACTCTCGATCTGGAAGCCCACGTCCGGCTCGGTGGCGATGGGCAGTGTGATGCCGCCGGTCGGACTGGGGCGAGGGGTGCCGAGGCGCGGCTGTTGCGGCGCGGCGGTGTTGAAGCCGCGGAAGGCGAACGATTCCACGTTCGCACCGCGCGTGATGAGGCTGCGCAGGCCCTCGACCGTCGTCGTCGGATTGAGGGGGATGATGCGGAGGCGGTCGCCGCGCAGGGCGGGCGAGCCGTCGCGCGGGCGAAACTCCCCCCACCATTCATACCACATGAAGCTCCACACCGGGACGCCGTCGATGATCTGCGCGGTCACGCGGCGCACGGAACCGGTGCCGATCGTGCCCAGGTCGCCCACCGGCAGCGTCACCGAACCGACGAGCGCCGGCCCGTTGAACACTTCCACCACCGCCTGGGTCGAGCCGATCCCGTCGAAGCGGGCGGTGAGCGCAGTGCCTTGCTCTTGCTTGAACAATACGAGGTCCTCGAGCTTCTCGTACGAAACGGCCGAGCCGGTGATGCGGCCCGTGGCCGTCCAGCGGACATGGCCGTTCGAGGAGGTGAGCCAGGGCATCGTCCAATCATCCGGCCAGGCCTGCACGATGCGTCCGGGGAGACGGAACCAATACTCATCATCCTGTGTCCAAAAGCCGCTCCCGCCAGCGAGGACTTCAAAACCATCCTCGCCACTGGAGCCGAGGTTGCTCACGCGCAGTGTCGGCGGGCCGCTTGTTTCCGTCGTGTCCAGCCGGGCGTCACCCACGAACCGCTGCCACAGGCCAAGGTGTCGCGTGGCCTCGGAGGTGAGAAGGATCGAGCTGCTAATGGAGGGCGTGGTGCTGCCTCCGCGAATTTCGACCGCGGAGATATAATCGGCGGTGCGCGCGGGCGCCACGGGCGTCAGCAGGCAGAGGATCGGCCCGTCGCCAGGGAACGTGGTGTCATCAGGGAACCTCAAACAGCCCCGGCAGAGAAGGAAGCCGAGATGCATTCCACCGGTGGAGTCCAGGAAGGAAACCCATTCGCAGTCCGGTATGTAGCCATCCGGGCAATCGGGAAAGAGGGGCACTACCTCATGGTTTTGGAACGGGCGCGTGTTGTTCACCTTGGTGCCGTTGCTATCGTAGAAAGCGGCTGTGTATTGGCTGGCGCCGAGAGTGCTGAAATCCGCCGAGAACAGGAGGTTCGAGCCTTGGCGTTCCAGACGCATGGTGGCAAGGGACTGGTTGCTCATCCCTGCCGTCAGGCCGACGATGTTCACGCTGTAAACGATACTGCTAAGCTGAACCGGCTCGCGCGTCACGGAAGCGCGCCAGCCTTGTGACCGGCTCAACTCGATGCGCACGCCGTCCTGTCCGCTGCTGCCGAGGTTGGAGACCAGCAGCGCGTTGGAACTGAGGGTCACCGTCGCGTTGCTTAACGCGGTATGCTGCAGCCCGGCGAAGTAAACCGGATTCGGATTGGGATTGTTGCCGATGATGACCTTGTCCGGCCCGTAGTCTTCCACTTCCCCGTCCGGCGCGGGGCCGCCCGGGGCCAGGCCGCCCGCGAGGCTGAAGCGGAAGCGCGCCCAGGTTCCGCCGACCATGGCGCCCGCCGGCACGTCGATGGGAATCGCGTTGGGACCTGGCGCCAGCATCACGTCAACGCACACCGGTTCGGGCGAGCCAGGCCCTGTGTCGAACATGCCGTTGTGATTGAAATCAATCCAGGCATTCAGTTTCCCCGCGACGGAAGCCGTCACGTTGATGTAGGTCACGGTGCCACGCACGAGCACGCCCAGGAAGTCCACACCGTCCTCGTCGGCGCCGTCCAAGTCCACCGGCTGCCCGTCGGCTTCCCCGTCAATCGTCAGGCCCAGGTACTCGCCCGTGACGATGAAGTGGCTTGGCCCGCCGCTGGCCGAGTAGGTCATGTAGTTGTCCGGCGCGTCGCCGAAATCGTTCGTGCTCACCGTTTCCGGCGTCCAGTTGCAAACGTGATCCTCCACTTCGCCTTGCCCCCCAGGACCTTTGGAGGTCAGGCCGCCGTCTTTGCTGACCCGCCACCGGCTGACGAAATCCCCCGCGGTGGTTCCGGCTGGGACGGTGATGTAGAAGCGCCGCGTTTCGCTGATGAACGGCTCGCTGATCAGGATTTGTTCACCGGCGTCTTCCCAATCGAAGTCGCGGTTGAAATTCATCCACGCATCCACGTGCCCATTGCCGGTGACGGTCACGTCCACGGTGATCGTCCCCGTGGTCGAGACGAACACCACTCCGTCCTCGTCGTCGGGCGTCGCGCCATGCGTGTCATCGTAATCGGCGCCAGGACTGGGCGTGCCGTCGGATTCGCGATCCCACCCAGTGCCGAGCCGCAGGGGCGTCAGGAGGTAAGTCCGGTGGCGCGCGCCATTCCCGGCACCGGTCACCGGATAACCTGCAGGCGCGTCGCCCCAATCCTGCGCGAAGAGGACCCGCGTGGGGACGACGAACTGGTTGTCCGCAACACGCACGTCGGACTCGGCTGCCGTGGCCATGACGGTCAGGTCACCGAGATCGTAGAAGTCATCGCCGGGCAGTTCGTCTGCCACCACCTCGAGGAGAAACCCGAACTGAGAATTCTGCCCAGGCGCCAGGCTCGCCAGTTGGCAAATGACGTTGCTGCCATTGACCTGACAACTGCCGTTGCTGCTGATGATGGATCGCACGGTGACGTGTTCCGGCAGCGTGGCCGAAAGCTGCACGCCCGTCGCCGTGTTCGAGCCTTTATTCGACACGCGCAACGCCAGAGGGAAAGGCTCATTGTCGTCGAACTGAAGGGAGGTCGCGCCCACGGGCACGACATCGATGTCGATGGCCGGCAAGATGGTGAGTGTGAGGTCCTGCACCTCGCCATTGGTCGCGTAGCTGGTGAAGGCAAGGCCGCCCATGCTGCTGATGCGGAAGCGGGCGTAGGTGGGACCTACCACCGCGCCGGCGGGTACGTTGAACGTGTAGTCGAAAGTGCCTGCCGCCACCGGCAGGCTGGTGAAGATTTGCTCGGGCGCGCCCATCGTCCAGGCGCCATTGCGGTTGAAGTCAACCCAGGCGTCCACCTTGCCGCCGAGGGGCGCATTGATGCGCACGCGCACGCCGGTCGCGCCGGGAAAGATCGGATCGAGGAACTGGATGCCTTCCTCGTCGTCGTTGGTGTCGAGCAAGTCATCACCATCGGCGTTGAGGGTGGGCATGCCGTCCGGATCGCGGTCGCGGTCCACATCGGGCGCGCTGTCGCCGAAGTAAGGCCCGGCGATGCGATGCCGGGCGCCGTTGTCCACCCTCCGTGTCGGATAGGCGTAGCTCGGGCCGACGGTGGCATCCGGCGCATCGCCGAAGTCGCGTTTGGGCAGAACGACCACAGCGGCAGCGGCGACGTTGTTCGCAACATTCGGGTCCACTTCCGCGGCCGTGCCTTGCGGAAGGAAGTTTATCTCGAAGTCTTCGATTTCATCAAAGATTCCGGCGCACTGCACTATCGCCTGAACATTGAAGCCCTCCCATGGCGCGAGCGCCGACACCGAGCACGTCACGTTGCTGCCCTGCACCGTGCAACTGCCGTGGTCATTGGTAACGAATTGGAGCACGGCGCCGGTCGGAATGTTGAACGTCAATTGCACGCCCGTGGCGGCGGACGGCCCGGTGTTGCTCACGGTGGCGGTAAGCGTCACCAGATCATCTTCGGTCACTTCGATATTTGCCGGTACCACTGCAACAACCAGGTCCACAGCGGCCGGGAGGATGTTCACTTGGAAATCCACCACTTCGCCAAAGCCCCCGTAGCCGCCGGGCGGCAGGCCGGCCGGGTTCTTGTGAACGCGCGCCCGTGCCCAGGCCGGCCCGATCACCGCGCCCGGCGGGATGGCCACGGGCACAGCCACAACCGCCCCGCCGCCGGGATGCGCGAAGGCGACCACGACGTGGTCCGCCGCGCCCCAGCCGGGCACGCCGTCCATGTCGATCCACATATCGATGTAGCCGCCGACCGCGCCACTGACCTGGATGTTGATGGCCGTCCAGCCGCCCGCGTACAGCCCGCCCACTGGCAAACCGAAACCGTCGGTCACTTCATCCGCCACGCCGATGACATCGTCCTGGTCCACCGGCTGGCCGTTGGGTTCGGCGTCGAGCAACACGCCAAAGCTCAGGTTCCCGACGCGATGCCGCGCGCCGTTCGGCAGCAGCAGCGTGGGATACGGCGGCTGCGGTGCATCGCCGAAGTCGCGCAGAGGTACGATGGGAACGACCACCACGACGATGTTGTCCGCGGGGGCGGCATCAACTTCCAGCGAGGTGACGGCCACGGTATTGGATACCTCGATGGTTTCCTGCGTGTCGGGAATGTTGAGCGCGGTCGCAAGTTCGTCGAAGTCGGGGATACCGACGACGCTGATGGTGGCCGTGGCTCCAGATTGCAACGTGCCAAGATCGCACACGACGCCGGACGCGCTGTTGCTGCACGAGCCTTGGGAAGTCGTGGCCGTGACACTTAACCCCTGAGGGAGGGTTTTGTTAATGTAGCCCACGACGGCGTTTGCCACACCCGCCCCGGCGTTGCTGACGGTGATGGAGTAAGTCAGATTGCTCGTGTCCGTCACGGGATTGGGCGTGGCGGTCGCGATCACGCGCAGGTCCGGTGGTGGCGGTGGCGGCGCTTGCACCTGAATTCGGTAATCCTCCACCTCGCCGTCCGGCGCGGGGCCGACAGGGCCGAGGCCGCCGGCCGTGCTGAACCGGAACCGCGCGTAGGTGAAGCCCGCCACCGCTCCGGGCGGCACCGTCACCGTAAGCGTGTTCGGGGCGGCGGCAAAAACGTCCACGCTGGCGAACACTTTTTCGCCCGGATCGAAGTTGTTATTCCTGTTCCAATCGAAAAAGGCGTCGAGCTTCCCATCCACGGACACAGTGACGGTGATGTTCCGGGTACTATCAATTAGCCAAGGTCCCGCGGCCCACGTCACGCCGTCGCCGTCGTCGAGGTTGTTCAAGTCGTCGCCGTCGGCGGGCGCGGTGGGCAGGCCGTCACATTCCACATCGATGTTGTTACCCATGTAGATGCCGGGCACGACCGTGTGGCGGGAGGCGTTGTCCGCCAAGAGCGTGTGGTAGGAGCCGGGCGCGTCGGGATAATCCCAGCCGGGCCGCACCACGCCGTCCCAGAATCTGGCCACGCGCAGTTCATCCGCCAACATCGCCGTCGGCTGGGCCGGGAGAGCCTGCTGAATGTAGGCGACACTGGCCAGTTGCGTCGCGTCCGGCCCGGCGTTGTTGACGAGCGTGGGGGCCGGCGGAGTCGTGGAGCAAAAGGTGGTCGGGTCGGGATTGATCCACAACTGGGCCACGTCCGCGTTTTCCCCAGTGCTGAAGGTGTAGGCGCCGACGAGCAGCACCGTATCGCCCATGGCGAAGACCGTTCCATCCCAGGTAAAGTCCGCCGCCACCGCGGAGGACTTCACCAGGCCGATGTTGTAGCCGGCGCCCGAGGCGCGGAGCAGCACGCGCGTGAACACGTTGGCCGGCGCCACGGCCCCGCCCGCCTGGTCCGGCGTGAGCCCGGCGAAGTAGTTCCCCGCACCCAATCCGGTCAGGTCCGTGACGCGCAGAACGAACGAGAAGTAAATCGTGTCGGTGGTAATTGGCGGGTAGGCGTCCCCCGGATCGACCGTGCCGAAGACGAAGAGCGAACTCGGCCCGTTGCCCGCGCGGATGATGACGCGATTGGGGGCGGAGTTGGAGAGTCCGGGCCATTGGAGGACGCCCACCTGCACGCGCGCCTGCTGCGGTCCGGCCGGTCCGGCAGCGACCCAGGTCAGCGGGGCGAACGGCGACCGGCCGGCCAGCGTCACGCCAGGGGCGTAGTTGAAGGGATCGTGGATGAGTTGCGCCTGAAGCGGGGCGGCAAGCCAGCCCAGCGCCAGGGCCGCGAGCAGCCCAAGTAAGACAAGCCGGCATCGTGGTTTTGCCCCGGCGGCTACACAGGCCCTATCCCGGCGTGAGGGAAAACTCAGGAAACTTTTGGCTCCGGGCAGAGTGTTGATTTTGGTTTTCATTCTACTGAGGTAAGCGGAATTCCGGGGAAAAACGGATCAGGGGAAGGAAAGGTTTTGAAGAACCTCAACCACGGATGAACACGGATGGATACGGATTGAATTGAAGAACAGAACCTCACAAGGCGGATTCTTATCCGTGTGAATCCGTGTCAATCCGTGGTTAACACGGCGCGCACGAAGCGACGGTATTCGTTTCGCGTCCCGTGAGGGACGTATCGAGAATAGCCCAGCGATTCATCGCTGGGTTGTGGGGAGGCGGCGTTCGGAGTCCCGCAGGGACGGCAGAGCGAGGAGTTCTTCCGTCCCTCCGGGACTTGAAGGGCTGGCGGGTCGAATGCCCAGCGATGAATCGCTGGGCTATTCTCGGGCGTCCTCACGGACGCCAAACAGATACAGTGACGCGCTCTACCTGGCTCGCTCGTCGGCTTCCAGCGCCTTGATTTCCTGCGCCAGCCAGGCGCGCGCGTAGGCCCAATGGCGTTTGGCCGTTCCCGTAGAGATGCCGAGCACTTCGGCCGCTTCTTCAATGGTCATGCCGACGAAGTAACGGAGCTTGACCAGTTCCGCTTTCTGTTGGTCCTGCGCTGCGAGTTTCTCCAGCGCCTCATTCACCGCAAGAATCTGGTCCTCGTTCTGAGCCACCGCGCATGCGATCTCCGGCAGGTCGGTGCGCTGCTGGCCGCCGCCATGTCGTTCCGCGCGCTTGCGGCGGGCGTTGTCCACGAGAATGCGGCGCATGGCTTCAGCCGCCGCAGCGAAGAAATGGGTTCGGTCATTCCATTTCCGTTTATCGTCGTTGGTGAGGCGGAGCCAGGCTTCGTGAACAAGCGCAGTGGGCTGAAGCGTCTGGCCCGGCGCTTCCGACGCCATCTTCGCGGCGGCGAGCCGGCGCAATTCCTCGTAAACGAGGGACAACAATTCATTCGCCGCGCGCGCGTCGCCCTGTCCGGCAGAATTCAAGATGTGTGTGACATCGTTCACTTGGCTTCGGCCTTGTTCCCGCTCCGCTGCAAAGTCTCAACGACGGTTTTGCGAATCTGGCGAACCTCTCGATCGTTCGGTGCCAGGTTCGTCGCGTAACGGCTGAACCATTCGGCGTCCTCGGGAATCGCGCGGGCAAAGTGCGGACCCAATTTGAAAGGCACGCTGAGATTCTCCGCTCTTCGGGCAAAGGCTAAAGCATTTGTGCCGGAGAGAAGCGTGGCTTCCAGAAGACTCTCGCGGGTGTTGTCTTCAATCCGGCGTTGCACGTACCCGGCCACCGTCGTTTCGGAAAAAAGCGCAATTGTGCGGCTGGCACTGTCTGCGAAAAACCAGCGCGCCCAGCGGCCATAGAATGTTTGGTCAGGGTTCGCGGCGAGTTTCTCCCGGTGGCGATAAAGTTCTTCTACCGAGACGACGGAACTCATCTCGCGGACATCAATGCGCTGGCCCGCCAGCGCCTCCGCCAGTCCGGGCAGCCACTCTGGCACGGGCACAGGTGCGGAAGTGACCTCCCAGATTCGAACCGCTTTGTCCGCGGAACACGTCACCACTCGCCCGCCATCGGGACTGAAGTCCGCGTACGTCACCCGTGAACCATGACGCAGTGGTTCGCTTACTGGATGACCGGTCCCGGGATCCCACAGGCGCACGAAGCCATC
>Ga0137433_1001352_pt1 | contig 10422 bp, 6 predicted proteins | sample EasRivERMZT840_2_FD_102335 | JGI IMG/M metagenome (GOLD analysis project Ga0137433, IMG submission 102335) | Soil microbial communities from meander-bound floodplain in the East River, Colorado, USA - East River MetaG ERMZT840_2 | ecosystem: Environmental > Terrestrial > Soil > Floodplain ...
AACTCGCAAAGCTCGGCTACGAAGTCCGCATTCTCGAAGCTCGCGATCGAGTCGGCGGCGTGAACTGGACTCTGCGGCGCGGCGCCACGCACACCGAGATCGGTCCCGGCGGAGAAACCCAGGTCTGCAATTTCGATGAAGGCCTTTATCACAACGGAGGTCCCTGGCGGCTTCCGTACTGGCACACCGGAGTCCTTGGATACTGCAAAGAACTCGGCGTGCCGGTCGAGGTCTTCATCAACGAGAACGAATCGTCTTACTTCTACTACGAAGGCAACAGCATCGGGCCGCTCGCCAATAAGCGCGTTCGACTGCGCGAAGTAAAGGCCGACATGATCGGCTACACGTGCGAACTGATGGCCAAAGCAGTCAATGGGGATCGGCTCGATCATCCGCTGACGAAAGAGGACAAGGAGCGATTCATCACGTTCCTCCTCAGCGAGGGCTATCTTGATCGCGCGGACTACGCCTACAAGAAGAACACCGCGCGTGGTCCGGGTGATCCTCACGGTTTCAGCGCTCTGCTGCAGTCGGGCTTTGCCGGCCGCATCCGGTCGGTGATGGAAGGCACCGGAATGATGCCGATGTTCCAGCCCGTCGGCGGCATGGATCAGTTCCCGAAAGGCTTTCAACGGAAGCTGGGAAACAAAATCACACTCGGCGCGGAGATCGTTTCGATTAAACAGTCCGATGAGGCCGTGAAGGTCGCTTACAGGAACGTCAAGACCGGGGCCATGACGCAGGTCACGGCGGACTACTGCGTGTCCTGCCTGCCGCTGACGATCCTGGAGCGCCTCGACGTCAACCTCCAACCCGAGACATTGGCCGCCGTGAAAGCGACCGGCTACAGCCCGAGCGCGAAGATCGGCCTCCAGATGAAGCGCCGCTTCTGGGAGGAAGACGACAAGATTTTCGGCGGACACCTCTACTCGAATCTTCCGATCGGCAACTTCGCTTATCCATCGTGGGGCTACTGGGGCAACAAAGGCGTCGTGCTCGGCTTCTACGGAAGCGGACAGATCGAAGATCTCATCAAGAAACCCGTCAAGGAACGGATCGAGCATGTGCTCACACACGCGAGCAAAGTGCATCCGCAGATCCGAACCGAGTTCGAAACCGCATATTGCACGTTCTGGGAAAGGACGCCCTACAGCCTCGGAGCTTTTGCGAGCGGAGGTGGCGGCAACGGCGCTCGCGGCGGTCGTGGCGGCGGAGCAAATGCCGCGGGCGACAGCGGTCTCTCCAACGCTGAGCGACTCGAGCGGCTCGGTAAACCGGATAACCGAATCTATCTCGGATGCGGAGCTGTCAGTGGAAACGGCGGATGGCAGGAAGGCGCGGTGACAGCGGCCTGGAAACAGGTGAAGGCGCTCCATGAGCGCGTGATGTCCGGCAGGCCGGCTACGGCGAACACTTTGACTACGGCATGAATTTTTTCAGGAGGCTCAAAAATGCGAATGAAAATCTGTCTCGTGGCTTTCCTCATCGCCGCGTATCCGGCAACAGCAGCGGCGCAAACCGTCAAGCGCATCCAGAACAGTACTCCGGGTGGCATCGCGACGGGGGTCTGGGTAGGCGACACGTTCTATTTGAGCGGGCAATTGCCAACGCCCGTCACACCCGCCGATCGAGAGAAAGGCACTCCGGCCGTTTACGGAACCACTCAGTCTCAGGCGGAAAACGTGTTCGGAAAGATTCAAACCCTCCTGAAGGAACAGGGGCTCAACATGAGCGACATCGTCGTGATGCGTGTGTACATGGCGGCCGATCCTGCTATCGGCAACAAGCTCGATTTCGCAGGAATGAATGCCGCATACAACAAATTCTTCGGGACTGCCGACCAGCCGAACAAGCCGGCGAGATCCACGGTACAGGTCGCCGCGCTCGTTGCGGCCGGCGCGTGCCTTGAAGTGGAAATTCAGGCTGCTCGAAGCAGGTAACGTCCGACGTTTTCAATTGAGGAAATACATATGCGAAAAGTCTTGAGACTGTCCGGAGTTGTCTTCTTAACGCTGCTCGGCGGAACGATCGCTGCCGGCGGGCAGGGATTTCAGGGTGGCGTGCGAGGAGCCGTCACCGATCCTGCCGGCGCTTTGATCCCGGGCGCTGCAGTAACGATCACGAACGAAGGTACGAACGCGACACGATCGACACTCACCAACGAAGCCGGCCAGTATGTGTTCGGCGCGGTGATTCCGGGAACCTACAAAATCATCGTCGAACTGCCGGGATTCAGGATCTTCGGGCGAACCGGCATGACGATCGGAACGCAGGAATTCCTGACCCTCGACATACGGCTCGAAGTAGGCCAGGTCACGGAATCGATTGCTGTCATGGCGGATATTCCGCTCATCGAAACCAGCAGCGCGTCAAACGCGCAGTCGCTGCCGTCGATGGAACTGGACATGTTGCCGAATCCGGGCCGTAACGCGTTCATCATGGCGCAAACGATTCCCACGGTCATTCCAGTTGGGAATCCCACGTTCAACCGGCAGCAGGACCAGAGCGGCTCTTCGTCGATTTCGCTGGCAGGCGGTCCGGTGCGCGGCAACAACTACACGATCGACGGCGTCTCCATCACCGATATCGCCAACCGTGCGAGCCTCACGCCATCCATCGAATCGGTGAGCGAGATCAAAGTGCAGGTGAACACTTTCGATGCCGAGATGGGCCGGACCGGTGGTGGCGTATTCAATACGAACGCCAAAGCCGGAACCAACCAGTGGCACGGGAGCGCATTGATCCAGAGCCGCCCGGGCTGGGGTTCGGCCAACGGCTGGTTTGCAAACAGGGCGCGCGTTCCTCTCGACAGGAATTTCGCGTACTACCTCGGAGGAGGATCCTTCGGCGGCCCCATCCGGAAGGACAAAACATTTTTCTTTTTCTCGACGGAAAACTACAAAGACGAAACCCGCTCGACCAATCCCAGCGTAACTGTTCCCACACTGCTTCAAAAACAAGGCGACTTCTCGCAGACCTTCGACGCGCAAGGCCGTCTCGTCACGATCTACGATCCGCTGACGACGCGGCCCAACCCGGCGTTCGATCCTTCGAGGGCCGTCTCGTTGACGAATCCGCAGTACGTGCGCGATCCCTTCCCGGGAAACAAAATCCCGGCGGACCGCATGGCCCCCTTGTCACTGGCGTTGATGAAGTATTGGTCCGACCCGACGCCCGGTGCCGGCGCCGTGGATGGAACGTTGAATCTGGTTCGTGTGCCGAAGCTGTTGAATGGCGGAAAGCAGTTCACGTTGAAGATCGATCAAAACCTGACCTCCAGGCTGTCGGTCAGCGCATTCGGCGCATTTCAAAAAACGCATGAGCCGTCGTCGGTGTATTACGACGGACCGCAGAAGATCGCCGATCCGAGCGGTTCCATCCTGAACCGAAGGATCCGTGTACTCGCGCTGAACGCAACGCTGACAGCTGGACCGACATCGGTGATGTCGTTCCGTTACGGATACAACGGTTTCGATGATAACAACATGCCCGCCAGCCTCGGGTTCAACGTCGATTCGCTGCCCTTCAGCTCGAACTTCCTGAAATCGGTCACGTACGAAAAATTTCCATCCATCAGCGTGACCGGGTATCGCGGTCTGGGCGATGGCGCTCAGACCCAGCGTTATTACTACGGTCACAACGCCAACGTTGCCGTGTCGCGGTTTCTTGGGCGGCACAGTCTGAGGTACGGAACGGATTTCCGGCTTGTCGGCGTCGACTACTATTCGCCAGGTCAGGGAAGCGGCACGTTCTCGTTCGATCAGAATTTCACGCGACTCGATCCGGGAATTTCGGATACACGAACCGGAAACGCCTTCGCAAGTTTCCTGCTCGGAAATCCGGCGAACGCGAGCATGACCACTTCGGCTCCGATCAACGCCTTTTTCCGGTACTACGCCGGGTACATCCAGGATGATTTCCGCCTCAGCTCCGCGCTGACTCTCAATCTCGGGCTTCGCTATGAATACGAGGAAGGCCTTCGCGAGGAGAAGAACCGGTTCACGGTCGGCTTCGATCCCAACGCGCGAAACCCGATCAGCGACCAGGTCGGCATGGAACTCAAAGGCGGACTTGTCTTCGCGGGCGTCGACGGCGCGCCGAGGCATCAGGGTAATCCAAGCGAGACCAAGTTCGGTCCGAGAGCCGGTTTTGCATGGAACGGCGGCAAATTCGTTGTGCGCGGCGGTTACGGGGTTTTCTACGCTCCGGAACAGTACAACAGCCCGAGCGCGACAGCATGGGGCGCGCAGGGCTATAGCGTGACGTCGAACGCAGTGCTCGCAAGCGCCAACGGAACGGTCCCCGTGGGCAGCTTCGCCGATCCGTTTCCGAACGGCGTCCAGCAACCGGCAGGTAGCAATCTCGGACTGATGACCCAGGTGGGTGAGTCCGTCAACTTCGTGGATCAGGCAGGCGGTTCGAGTCGCGTGCAGCAGTACACACTCGATATTCAGCGGCAGCTTTCGAACTCGATGGTTGTGTCCGTGGGTTACATCGGAAGCTGGTCATCCCGCTTGACGCTCTCTGGAACCGGATCCGCCGCGGTCAACCTGAACCAGCTTTCGCCCGACATTCCCCTTGGTCCTTACCTTCGCGACACAGTCCCGAATCCTTTCTATGGAAAGGCCGGCGTCGCCGCGACGCTTGCGGCTCAACCGACAGTCATCCGCGCGCAACTGCTGCGGCCGTTTCCGCAATTCATGAACGTGAACATGCAGCGCGTGCACTCGGGCATGGCGCGATACAACTCGATGGTCGTGAAAATTGAGAAGCGAGCCGCCAACGGGCTGAGTATTCGAAGCAGTTGGACATGGAGCAAGAACCTCGACAACATCTTCGGCGAGGGTAATTTCTTCGTGAATGGCTCGGGTACGGCCCGCGACAATTACGATGTCTCAAAGGGCGAGTACGCATATTCGATCATTGACACACCGCATCGCGTCATCGTCACCCCTGTTTACCAGCTTCCGTTTGGGCAGGGCAGGCCGAGGTTGAATGACGGCGGCTGGACCGACAAGTTTTTTGGCGGCTGGACGTTGAGCTTCGTCGGCGCCTGGCAAACGGGTTTTCCGATTGCGATCACGCAAACGGATAACAGCTTCTCCCAGGGCGGTCTGCAACGGCCGATCAGCGTTCCGGGCGTCGATCCTGTTACTCCGGGCGGGACGCAGGATCGACTCGCAACCGGAGCAAGCGGCAGCGCATACATCAACAAGAATGCGTACGTTCTTGCGCCCGCCTATACGTTCGGCAACCTGGCCCGCAACATTGCCGATATCCGGACTCCCAGTCAGAGAAACTTCGATGTGTCGCTTGGCAAGACAACCCGGATCACGGAGTCCATCAAACTGACACTTCGCCTGGAAGCCAATAATGCGGCCAATACGCCGAAGTTCGGCGGCCCTAACTCCAACCTCAGCAACACCACGTTCGGCACCATCACGCAACAGGTCGGTTTTTCACGGCAGCTGCAGTGGATGGCGCGGGCTCACTGGTAGGAAGGCTTTGCAGTGATTACTTTTTGCGGAGTGCAGTTGCCCAGTTGACGACGGCGGTGATCGGCGTCGAGTTGGTGGCGCTCGACGCCGATGCGCCGGCAGTGGGTACGATGAGGAGAAAGCGTTTGCCGTCGGCTGAGACGTCATAACGAAAGAATTGTGCGAGGATCCCGCCCCTCAGCGGAGTCTCGAACAGCGCCGTCTCAGTACCGGCTTCGAATATGTCGCCGGCCTTTACAGGAACCGCCATCAATTTCCCATCGGGCGCGAGATAGAAAAGCTCGCGGCCGTCTCGCCGCCATCGAGGCTCAGTTCCGCCATTTCGAGTGACCACGACCTTGGCCGTTTTCGGATCGGGAAAACTTTGGACGACGATCTGCGCTTTACCGGAGTCGTTGCTGGCGTAGGCGAGCCAACGCCCGTCTGGTGAAAGTTGTGCCTGGCCATTCTGAGATTGAGATTCAAGATATGGCACGGGAGTGCTGTTACCCGGTAACGTCATATACCAGATGGCTCTCGCGAGGGTTGGTCCGGCAGCCCGGCTAAACACGATGGTCTTGCCGTCGGACGACCAATCTTCCGCAAAGCTCCCTTCATTGGGTTTGTCGCTCTTGGCCAAAAGGGTGTCGCCGCCAACGCTGATTGAAGACCGCCGATACAGATCTACCGGCCCGAGAGCGCCGCCCTGGGAACTAAAGGCAATCTCCCGGCCATCGGGGGACCACACGGGGAAAAAATCAAAGAGGGCGTTCGAAGTCAGGCGGTCCTGTCCGCCGCGGTCGATATCGATCACCCACAGATCCATATTGGGCAGTACGCCTCGTGTGGCCACGGCACGCCGGTCATCCGGCGAAAGATCGACGCTCGTATAAACGGCGGGTTCTCCCGCGGATCCTCCTGGCTTACCGCTTCTGTCAAACCAAACGAGGCTGTCGTATGAATTCTGGGGAGACGGCACGCTGGACACAGCCTGCCGGTAGAGCAGCAATTTGTCCGAAGCGGAAAAGCCCGCAACGTTATCCGCGAGCCGAACCGGCTCGCCACCGTCGAAAGTGCCGTCGGCGTTCATGCGTTCAGCCAGGAGGGTTCCGTTAACCAGGCTCAGCCAGTAACCAAACGAAATATATACGTTAGGCGAACCAGTTCCAGTGGGGCTGTTTGAATCGTAGGTTCCAGCGGATCGAAGCCGAGTGATCGATGTCGAATCCAACGAACCGGAATAAAGCACAACCTGCCATTGCGAATTAGGAGTAACGGTGGGACGTGCGTACAAAAAGCGGCGGCCATCCGGAAGGAATGTCGGACCAAAGTGTCCGACTTCCTTGTCGGATCGATTGATCGATGTAATCGCGGTTACGGCTCCGCCGGAGTCGGAAACGCGCGCGATCACAGGAGCGGGCTCGTCGCGAAACAGGGCTGAAAAGAGGATGTCACCATTAGTGTTCCACGAGCCGGGCATGGCGACGACGTTGGTATCCGCTATCGCGAGTGGAGATCCGCCGGTGATATCGATCTTCTTCAACTTTCCATCCGCAAAAAAAGCAAGACGCCGGCTATCCGGCGCCCAGCCCAGCAGGTAGTTCGCGGAATTCTCCGTTCCAGGCAGAGGCTGCGCCGAAACGGCGCCGATGGATCGAACCCACACTTCCCGCTTGCCGTTCGTGATCGCCACATAAGCGACGTACCGGCCATCCGGAGAAACTCTCAGCGACTCGTTGATGATTCCCGGCGCGGGCATTTCGAACCGGATTTCGGAAGGCTCCTCGGGAACGCGCAGGAAATAGAGCGACGCAGGCACGAATGCGGCGAGAAACGCAAGAGATACGGCTGCCCGTACAAGCCAGACGCGGCGTCCGGCGCGAGCCGGCGGGGCCGTCGGCTTTGGCGTTTCGGGAACGAAGGTGTGGTTGAACAACACGCGCGCATCGCCCATGTGCTGCAACCGTTGCCTTGGATCTTTGCTGAGGACGATCTTCAGGAGCGTTCGAATCGAAGACGGGACATCGGCTGGAAGGAGGTCCCATTGGGGTTCGCCCTGGATGATCTTCGCAACGATATCGGTGGCCGTGTCTCCGTCGAACGCGCGACGGGCCGAGAGCATTTCGTAAAGAACGCACCCGAAGGCCCAGATGTCGGTCCGGGCATCGACTGCCTTGCCCCGCGCCTGCTCGGGCGACATGTAGCCCGCCGTTCCCATCACCACGCCGGGGATGGACCCGCTCATGATCGTGGGCGAGTTGGAAGGGTCGAGCTCCGGGCGACCGCTGAGCGCCTTCGCCAGCCCGAAATCGAGGACCTTCACCTTCCCATCCGGCGTCAGCTTGATGTTTGCAGGCTTGAGATCCCGATGAACAATGTCCTGCGCATGCGCGGCTTCCAGCGCCTCTGCGATCTCGCGCGCGATCTGCAACGCGTCGTCGATGGGGATCGGCCCTCGCTGTACGCGCTCCGCGAGCGTCTCCCCTTCCACCAGTTCCATCACGATGCAGCCGGCGCCGCCCGTTCGTTCGAGGCCGTAGATGTGCGCGATATTCGGATGATTCAGTGATGCCAGAAGCTGCGCTTCACGCTGAAATCGCTCGAGACGGTCCGTATCGTTTGCGAAATGATCGGGCAGGACTTTCAGCGCTACGTCACGCTGCAGTTGCGTGTCGAGCGCGCGATAGACGACGCCCATGCCGCCTTCGCCAATGCGTGAAGTCACCTGATAAGGACCAATGCGAGTGCCGGATGCAATTGACATGAGCGGTGGATTATAAGCGGATATCAAAACCTAAACAGAAAGCTTTCTCGCGCGCGCGAGAAGATCCGTGACATTTAAAACGGATGAGTGTTTCTCCAGGTAAGTCCAATCCAGAAACGAGCCCTGGATCTTGAGGATGCCCAGGATATCCCCCCATTGTTTATCGGAAGTCTCTCCGCCGAGACGATACCAAAGCAACTTATGCAGAATTGTGTCCTCGGCGCTTGAAAAACGAATAGTCTTCGAAGTTCCGGCCACCGGGATGCTCTCGGTTCGCGCCCGGATCATTTCCTCATGCGACCACACATCGTTTCGAGGCAGAAAAACGTCGGCCTTGAACATAGTCGCAAGGTGAATGACGTTGAATGAGCTTCGATCTCGAATGGCATCGGAAATCAATTCTGATGCGACGTAGAAGTCCCGTTCAAGGGCCCTTGTTAACGGTTCGACATGATGTGGTCTCACGTCGGCCATCAGATCGGCATCCAGCGTAGCGCGAGGAATGCCATAGAGGGAGCTCGCAAGTGAGCCGCCGACGAGATACGGGATGCCAAGCGCGTCGAATGCGTCGGCCAATGCGACGACGACGATGAGCGGATCCGACACCAATCAATAGCCCTGGACTTCGACATCCCATCCAAACGCACGGCGCATCAATTCAGGCTGGATCCTTCGGGATGCCAGGCGCAGCGCCTGCTCGCGGGCATCCGCACCGGGATGGCGTCTTCGAATATCGGCAAGCGCGAGACTCTCGATGGCCTCCGTCATCGCGCGGACACGCTCCAGTTTTTCGATCGATGACATGGCTCGATAGCCGTTAATCAGTATCCGTTCCATCGACGGGTGCGTGTCGCCGAGCGGAGTGCGAATCATGGGCAAGAGCTTAACATGCAACGTCGATCCGGCTGGAATCAGTGCCAGTATTGCCCCGGCCACTGCGGCGGCACGTCTTTGATCCAGCCGAGCACCGTGTTCGTCACCGGAATGAAGCGGATGAGAAGCGTCGAATCGTCTGAAGGCAGCGCGGCGAGATTCGCGCGGTAAGCCGCCCAGGTCGTGTTCAGATAATCTTCGACATTCGAGATGTAGAACACCGAAACCAGAGCGCCGTGATCCTTCAGATACTGTCCGATGGCCTTGATCGTTTTCGGACCGCCGAAATCGGCGACGAGCGGAATAATCAGATTCTTCAGCTGCATGTCGCGAACGTACTGATACCGGTCCTCGGTCTCGAGATACGCCCAGTTCTTCCCGCGCCCATCCGTCGTCACCATCAGGTTGTAATAACTCGGAACCTGGTTGTTCGGACTCGAACTCGCGTACGCGTAATCCATACGCGGGCCTCCGCGATAGAACACGCTGAAGACGTATTCGATTTTCTGGTCGTCGTCGCCGATGAGCTTGAACTGGTGCTGCTTGACGAGACGATCGCGGATGGCCTGAAGCGTCTGCTTGTACAGATCGGCATTGCCTGCAACCGGCTCGAAGGCCTTGAAGATCTGCTCGGCAGACGAGGCTGCGGTTAATCCGGCCGGCTTCGGACGAGAGAACAATCGCGAAGCAAACTCGACGCGGTCGGCGGACATTTCAAACAGCGCCTTGTACATGAGGAGCTCGAGCATGTTCTGACGGCGGATGTCGAGAATGAACGCGACCTTGGGCTTGATGGCAGCGATGTAGGTGAAGTTCTGCTCCGGCGCCACGCCAAGGTACGCTCCGCCGGGTTTGGCGATACGCGTGACGTCGGGCAGGATGTCCTGATACGAGACCTCGTTGGAAACGAAGTTCTCGTAAGGGAATTGGCCGCCGGGTTCGGAGAACTCGGTCACGATGCGCCAGAATTCCGCGTCGGTGTAGCGGGCGGGTAGTGTGTCGGCGGCGTTGGTGGGAGCCGCACCCAGAACCACTGCGATGACAAGAACAAGCAGCCTTCTCATGACGCCCTCCTGACTCTGCACATCACCGTTACGCCATCGGCCATAAGCAACTTAGGAATATATATTGGCAATCGAACAATCGTCCGATCGAACAATTGGCAATTGCCAATCTTCATTTACTTATTTACGTAGCAGACGGCCACGGCCGCTAGGCCACCACGTTGCACGAAAACGATGACACGCGGACCAGCCCCGAGCCAAGATCGAGCGGCCGTGACCGATGTCGAGGCCGAATCGCTGTGGC
>Ga0137433_1001354_pt1 | contig 10398 bp, 5 predicted proteins | sample EasRivERMZT840_2_FD_102335 | JGI IMG/M metagenome (GOLD analysis project Ga0137433, IMG submission 102335) | Soil microbial communities from meander-bound floodplain in the East River, Colorado, USA - East River MetaG ERMZT840_2 | ecosystem: Environmental > Terrestrial > Soil > Floodplain ...
CGAATGTCGGCTCGCCAATGACCTGCACTTCGTCGATAACGGCGAAGAACTTCTCGATTACCTCAAGCGCCGTGGCAAGTTCACGCAACTAAGCGACTCTCCCCGGCCCGGGCTAATCCTCCTCGACTTGAACATGCCGAAGAAAGATGGTCGTGAAGCGCTCAAGGAAATCAAAGGAGACCCCGAGTTGCGCAAAATCCCCGTTGTCGTGCTGACGACCTCGAAGGCCGACACGGACATAGGCAAGATTTATGAACTGGGAGCCAACTCCTTTATCTCCAAACCCGTCTCCTTCGACTCACTGGTGGAAGTCATGAAAATCCTGGGCCGCTACTGGTTCGAGATCGTGGAACTGCCCGTCAAGAGACCGTAGTGCGAACCACCCCGCCAGGAGACTCCCTGAAAGTCTTGCTCGTCGAGGATGATGAGGACGATTTCATCCTCACGCGCGACCTCTTCTCCGAGTTCGGCAGCCAGCGAGTTCAAATCGATTGGATGAAGACCTTCAGCACCGGTTTGGAGGCGATGGCCCGCAATCGGCACGATGTCTGTCTGGTGGACTATCGGCTGGGCGCGCAAAACGGTGTCGAACTGCTCCGGGCCGCACTGGATCGTGGCTGCCGCGCGCCCGTAATTCTCCTGACCGGCCAGGGCGAACACGAGATCGACCTGGAAGCCATGAAAGCCGGCGCAGCGGATTACCTCGTCAAGGGCCGGCTCGATTCCCGCCTGCTTGAACGCTCCATCCGCTACGCCATTGAGCGCAAGCGCGCTGCCGATAGCGCCGCTTCCGATCAAGCGCGCCTCGCCGCGTTCGGCGAAGAGGTCGGCCTTTCCCTTGCACGACGCGATTCACTCGAGACCATCCTGCATCGCTGTTCCACCGCCATGGTGCATTACCTGCACGCCGCTCTCGCCCGGCTTTGGATTAACCAACGCGATGGAGATAAGCTGCAATTGTACGCCAGTGCCGGGGCGGTGGAAGATCCCGGACCATTGAGCAACAAGCAGCCCAAGGTCGCCGTCGACATGAAGGTGATTTCGGATGGCCGGCCCATCTTGATCAACAACCTCGTCAATGACCCGCGAGCATCGGATCGGGATTGGGTCAGACGCGAAGCCGTTACCGCCTACGCCGGTTATCCGTTGATGCTGGAGGATCGGCTCATCGGCCTGATGTCGATCTTTTCCAAAAGCCCGCTGACCGAGGCAATCCTTCAGGAGATGGCCTCAGTTGCCAACGGCATTGCTCTGTGCATCGAGCGCAAACGCTCCGCCGAAGCGCTCGACGCCAGCGAAGTGAAGTATCGATCAGTGGTTGAAAGCATCAAGGAAGTCATCTTTCAGATCGACCGTGAGGGTCACTGGACGTTCCTCAATCCGGCATGGGCGGAAATCACCGGCTTCCACACTACCGAGACCCTCGGCAAGTGCTTCACCGACTACATTCATCCTGATGACCGCCAGCGCCACGGCGAACTCATGCGCGAAGTGATTGATCGCAAAGTGATCTATTGCCGCGACGAAACCCGCTACATCGCCGCGGATGGCACTTTCCGCTGGATGGAGGTATACGCGCAACCGATCCTCAACGGCAACGAAAGCGCCTTTGGCATCTCCGGCACCCTCAGCGACATCACCGAGCGGAAACGAGCCGAGGCCGAAATTCAAAAGCTTGCTGCGTTTCCCCGCTTCAGCCCCGACCCCGTGATGGAACTGGCCGCCGACGGCACGCTGACCTATCTAAACAACGCCGCCCGGGAAATGGCCCGGCAGCTCAAGGTGGCTGAACCCGAAGCAATTCTCCCCTGCAACGCCGCCTCCCTTGCGCAAGAATGTCTCAAGCAAGGGCACAGCAAACACTCCCAACAAATCCAGTTGAATGGACGCACCGTGGCATGGTCGTTCGTCCCAATTATCGCCAGCCAGTCTGTTCATTGCTACGGCGCTGACATTACCGAGCGGCTCAATCTCGAAGCGCAGCTCCGCCATGCACAAAAACTGGAATCCGTCGGTCAGCTCGCCGCCGGCGTGGCCCACGATTTTAACAACATTCTGACCATCATCCAGGGACACACCGACCGCCTCATCACCCAATGCGCCGAACAGGTCAGCCTGTCGGAGCCGCTCAAGCTCGTCTCCACCGCCGCCAAACGCGCCTCCAATCTCACCCAGCAACTCCTGATGTTCAGCCGCAAGCAGAAAATGCAGGCAAAAGTGCTGAACTTGAATAAAATCATCGCTAACCTCGGCAAGATGCTCCAACGGCTCCTGGGCGACGACATCGCGTTGGAATCCAATCTCGAATCCGCGCTGCCCGCGATCGAGGCAGATACCGGGATGATCGAACAGATCATCATGAACCTCTCGGTCAACGCCCGCGACGCCATGCCGAAAGGAGGCCGGTTGCGCATCGTCACCACGCTCGCCACCATCGATGACACCTACGCTCAGCTTCATCCCGAAGCGCGTCTCGGCCAGTTCGTCCGCTTGAGCGTCACAGACAACGGCACGGGCATGAGCAAGGAAACCCTAAGCCGCATCTTCGAGCCTTTCTTTACTACCAAAGAAGTGGGCAAGGGCACGGGCTTGGGGTTGGCAACGGTCTATGGCATCGTCAAGCAGCACAACGGCTGGATCGACGTGGAAAGCGAATCGGGGAAGGGCACGACATTTGTCATTCATCTGCCCGCCAGTTCAAAGTCCTTTGATACTACGTTCGAACGCGCTCCACAGAAACCAGCGGTAAAAGGCGGCCACGAAACCATTTTATTGGTCGAGGACGAGCCGGTTCTCCGCGAACTGGCCCGCGTTATCCTCAAGGATTATCAGTATCAAGTCCTCGAAGCCGGTACAGGGGCCGAGGCAATCCGAATGTGGGAACAGCACCACGGAAAAATCGACCTCTTACTCACCGACATGGTCATGCCCGAGGGAATGTCTGGTCGGGAACTGGCCGAGCAATTGAGATCCCGCAAACCCGAGCTAAAGGTGATCTACACCAGTGGTTACAGCGAGGACGTGATGGGGAACGAAACGGGAGTGCGTGACGCCATGTTTCTCCAAAAGCCGTATCCACCTCCCCTCTTGGCAAAGACGGTGCGCGAGTGTCTGGATTTCTGATCAGTTCAGTGCTGCCTGATCTGAGGCGGCGAGCGCTTCTCGCCAATCGGATCGGCAGCTTTCCTAAGTCCTTGAGGGCCTAGCTTGAAGCCGAGTTTTCCAGCCGTGCGGGCACAAACAGGAGCTTGAGTACGGGAGGTTGACGAAGCTATTAAAGGAGGACCCTTCGGGCGAACCGTGTTTGCCTCGACGGCTCAGACACCTATGAACGAATGTCACTCAAAACGAACTGGCTCAGACCTCCCGCGGACCCGTAATGAGCGGTTCCCCGTGCCTTGGCGCACCAAACAGTAACCGATGATCCCACGCGAAATCCTTAAGAAGATCCGTCAGATCGAGTTGCGCACTAACCGCCTCGTGAACGAGACGCTCGGCGGGCAGTATCACAGCGTCTTCAAGGGCCAGGGGATGAACTTCGAGGAGGTACGCGAATATCAGCCGGGCGATGAGGTGCGCGCCATCGATTGGAACGTCACCGCACGCATGAACCATCCGTTCGTGAAAAAGTTCGTCGAGGAACGCGAGCTGACGCTCATGCTCATCGTGGACCTCAGCGGTTCCGGCCTCTTCGGCTCCGGCGACCAGGCCAAGCGCGAACTCGCCGCCGAGATAGCCTCCGTGCTCGCCTTCTCCGCCATCCGCAACAACGACAAGGTGGGCCTGATTCTTTTCACCGACGAGATCGAGAAATACATGCCACCGAAGAAGGGCCGAAAACACGTCCTCCGTGTCATCCGCGAAATTCTCTTTTACGAACCCAAGCGCAAGGGAACGAACCTGAATACGGCGTTGCAATTCCTCAGCCGGGTTACGGCGCACAAAGCCATCGCAGTGGTCATATCGGATTTTCTCGACGAGAACAGCCCGGTTAGCGCCGGCGCGGTCGGAGTTCGGCGCGGCTCCCCCAGCGCCGGAGGATCGATGATGTCGATGGGTTGCCAGGCCGCCTTGCGCCAGGCCAACCGACGGCACGATGTGGTGGCCGTCCACATCGCGGATCGCTTCGAATTGGAACTGCCCGCCTTGGGTCGATTGATCCTGGAGGACGCTGAGACTGGAAAAGTGGTAGAAGTGAACACGTCTGTCCTCCGCCATCGCACCGCATTCAAGGAACGCCAGGCGCGCGCGCAGACGGAACTGGCGCGCATGTTCCGCTCGTCGAACATCGATGCAATCCAACTGCTCACCGGGCAGCCCTACGGCGCGGCGCTCGGACGGTTTTTTGAGACGCGGGAAAAGAGGCTGCGCGGATGAAAGTAATCAGTAATCAGTCGGCGAAGCCGGACGCGCATCGCTCTCGTTCACTGATTCCAGTTCTGGAGGCGATGCAGTGAGAACAAACCTCACCACACAACTCCAAGCCGCGAATACCAATGACATTCGCGGCATCAGGCCGCCGGTTGAGATCCCCAATGAGTGGCTGTGGCTTTGGATCACGTTGGTGGCGATCTTCCTCATCGCCGCAGCGGTGACTGCCTGGCTGCTTCTCCGAAAGAAACAGGCGCTGCCGCCGCTCCTCCCCGTCGTTCCACCGCACGTTCGCGCAAAACAACGGTTGGCTGAAGCGCTCGGCTTCCTGAGCGATCCGAACCGCTTCTGCACTATGGTCGCCGACACCACGCGCCTGTATCTCGAAGAGCGGTTCAATCTCCGCGCGCCGGAGCGAACAACAGAGGAGTTTCTCGTCGAGCTGCGGACCAGCCCGCACCTGACCCTCGATCAAAAACAAAGCCTCGGCGCGTTCCTCGAAAGCTGCGACCTGGTGAAATTCGCCCGCCTGGAGCCGACGGAAACGACGCTGCGTCAACTTCACGACGCGGCTCTGCGACTGGTGGACGAAACGCAATTCGATCCAATCCAGGCCACGCAAGCCAGCCTGCCTGTGTTACCTTCAAGACCCGCGGGTATAGCTCCCGAAATCGCAAACCGGCAATCGTAAATCGGAAATTCCACATGCCCTTGACCCTCGCCCAGCCCTGGTTCCTCTTGCTCCTGCTGCTCCTGCCGGTGGCGGCGTGGTGGCGTGGGCGGCAGGGAAAGCCGGCGGCGTTCCTCTACTCGTCGGTGCAACTCGTGAGTGGGGTGGCGAACATCAACCGTTCCAGCGCCGGGCGGACGCTGTCGGCGTTGCGCTGGTTGACGCTTGCGCTCTTCATCATCGCGATGGCCCGGCCGCAGTTCGTCGAGAGCGAAACGGCGGTAAAGGCGAGCGGCATCGATATCGTGGTGGCCATCGACCTCTCGGGAAGCATGGAGGCCGAAGACTTTGAATTGAACCGCCAGCGCGTAAACCGGCTGGTGATTGCGAAGGATGTCCTCAAGAAGTTTGTGGACAAACGCCCCGGAGACCGTATCGGCCTGGTGGCGTTCGCGGGCAAGGCCTACGTCGCTGCGCCGCTCACTCTGGACCACGATTTCCTCCAGATGAACATCGACCGTCTGGAGCTTCGGACCATTGAAGACGGAACGGCGATTGGCTCCGGCCTTTCCGCGGCGATTAACCGGCTGCGCGACCTCAAGGCGAAGAGCAAAATCGTCATCCTGATGACCGACGGCGTGAATAACGCAGGCAAAGTTCCGCCGCTGACGGCCGCCGAAGCCGCACAGGCGCTGGGGATCAAGGTTTACACGATCGGTGTCGGCACGCGCGGCCTCGCACCCGTACCGCGTGGCGTGGATTTCTTCGGGCGCAAGGTTTACGGGCAGACAGAGGTGGACATCGACGAGAAGACGCTCACGGAGATCGCCCGGAAAACCGGCGGTGAATACTTCCGCGCCGACAACTCCGACACACTGCGCAAGATTTACGAACGCATCGACACACTGGAGAAAACAGAAGTCGAGACGAAGAAATATGTTCACATCAAGGAGCTGTTCCATTGGATAGTCGCCCCCGGATTGGGTTTGCTGCTGCTCGAAGTGTTGTTGGGGAATAGCGTGTGGAGGAAGCTGCCGTGACGTTTACGGTTCACGATTCAAGATTCACGATTTGGCGTCACGCACGCCGCGCTGCCGGGGGAAACTATGCAATTTGAGCACCCTCACCTCCTCTGGTTCCTGCTGGTCGTCGTGCCGATGCTGTTGGCTTTCTTCTGGTGGGCCGCGCGGGCGAAGCGGGAATTGGTCGAGCAATTTGTCGCGGCAAGGCTGCTGTCCGCTTTGACCCTCGGAGTCTCGGCCAAGCGGCAGCGCGCGCGTGTGGTCTTGGTCATTGCCGCGGTGGGCCTGATAATCATCGCGCTGGCCCGCCCGCAAATCGGTTTCAGTTGGGAAGAGGCGCGATCGCGTGGACTCGACATCGTTGTCGCCATCGATACCTCCAAGAGCATGCTGGCGACGGACGTGGCGCCGAACCGCTTGCGCCGCGCCCAGCTTGCAGCGCTGGATTTGAAGCGGCTCGCGAGAACCGACCGGCTTGGCCTGGTGCCGTTTGCCGGCAGCGCATTTCTGCAATGCCCGCTTACGCTCGACGACGAGGCCTTTCGGCAAAGTGTTGAAGCGCTCGACGTGAACATCATTCCACAGGGCGGCAGCGCGCTCTCAGAGGCGATTGCCGCTGCCAGGGCCGCGTTCAAAGAGGGCAATGACAATCACAAGGTTCTCGTTCTATTCACCGACGGCGAGGACAACGAGGGGACTGCACTGGAAGCGGCGAAGGCGGCAGGAAAAGACGGGCTTCGTGTCTTTACGATTGGAGTCGGCACGGCCAACGGCGAATTGCTGCGCATCACGGACACGCAGGGTCGCACTGAGTTCGTCAAGGATGCGGACGGCAACGCGGTCAAATCACGGCTGAACGAGGCGCTGCTGCGCGACATTTCACAGGAGACGGGCGGATTCTTCATGCTCCTCAGCGGGGCGAACACGATGAACGTCCTGTATGAGCGCGGCCTGGCACCATTGCCCAAAAGCGATCTTGCTTCGCAAAAGGTCAAACGACACCACGAGCGATACCAATGGTTGTTGGCGCTGGCCATCGTGCTATTGTTGGCCGAGATGTTTTTGCCGGAACGAAGCACAGCCAAAGTGAAAGCAGGCGCAGGATCTTCCGTGGATGCCAACACCGCCAAAACCGCGGCGCTCATCGCATTGTTCTTGTGGCCCGCGCTGGCGGGCGCGGGGCCCGGCAGGGCGCTCAAACAGTATCAAGAGGGCCGGTATGAGAAGGCTCTCGAAGAGTACCAACGCTCGTTGAAATCAAAGCCTGACGACCCAAGGCTCCATTTTAATGCGGGGGCAGCGGCGTTTCAGAACGAGGACTACGAAAAGGCGTTGGCCCATCTGAACTCCGCGCTCATCACACAGGAGGTTCCGTTGCAGCAACGGGCTTATTACAACATTGGCAACACGCAGTTTCGCCTGGGCGAGGACACACAAGAGACCCAGAAGAAGCAGGAGCTTTGGGAACAGGCGGTGAAGAGCTACGATAACGCCCTGAGATTGGATCCCAAGGATGCGGATGCGGAATTCAACCGCGACCTGGTGAAAAGGAAGCTGGAAGAGTTGAAGCAACAACAACAGCAGCAGAAACAGGACAAGAACGATCAGCAGGAGAACAAGGACCAAAAGGACCAGTCAAAGCAGGACCAGCAGCAATCGAAAGATCAACAGTCCAAAGATCAACAATCTCAGGAACAAAAGAAGAAGGAAGAGCAAGCGAAGCAGGAGGAACAAAAGCGGCAGCAGGAGCAGGCGTCGCAACAGCAGAAAAAAGAAGACGAGGAAAAGAAGGGCCAACAGTCTTCGCAAAAACCGGAGCAAGGCCAGCAGGATGAAGGCGACGCACAGCCGCAAGGCGCCAAGGCGATGCAGATGACGGCTCAACAGGCGATTCAACTGTTGGAGGCGCTGAAGGGGGAGGAGAAAGTGATGCCATTCCGTCCGGTGCTCAAGACCAACCGGCACGATCGGGTGTTCAAGGATTGGTGACCAGGCGTCGCGCACAGGAGGGCGGATCATTGTGATTCCGAATTTGCTCGTGAATCGATTGGCTCTGGCGCGCCATCCGCTTTACAATCCGGAGTAATGTTCACCAAGCGCAATCCGGTCGGCCTGCTGGGCCTCTGGCTTGGGTTGTTCACCGCGGCATCGCCACATGCAGCGGATACCTTCAACTCGGTTTATCTCTCTGAATTTCTGGCAGACAACCAGCGCGGTTTGCGAGACGACACTGACGAGCGTTCGCCCTGGATCGAATTGCACAACGCAAGCGGTCGGACGGTGAATCTCGCAGGCTGGTTCCTCACGGACACTCCAACTAACCTTACGAAATGGCGGTTTCCCGGCGTAGCGGTGCTGCCAGGCAAGGAACTGATATTGTTCGCATCTGGCAAGGACCGAGTCGATGACCTCGCTCATCTCCACACAAACTTCCGGCTCGACTCCAAAGGCAATTATCTTGCGCTAGTTAATGCGGCAACCAACGTCATCTCGGAGTTCGTGCCAGCCCGGCAAACCGCCGACGTGTCGGACGGCCGGGTGCGCGGCGAACCGGCCTTGCGTGGACACTTCACAAAACCCACGCCCGGCAAGCCGAACGTCAGCAGCGGGCCGGGGTTCGCCCCGGAAGTTGTGTTCTCACGACAGGCCGGCAACTTCACCGAGCCGTTTACAGTGCAACTGGCCGCTCGCACCAGCAGCGCTACCGGCGCAGTGATCCGCTTTACGGTGGATGGAACGATGCCGAACAGAAACTCGCCAGTTTATTCCGACTCACTGTTGATCACGAACACGGCGCACCTCCGGGCCCGGGCGTATCAGGAGGGACTGCTTCCAGGACCGCCATCCAGCGCGGTTTACCTGAGATTGTCACCAGAATCGCTCGGATTCACGTCCACGCTCCCGGTCCTAATCCTCGACACGCTCGGACAGGATACGCCGGTAAGCTGGCTGGAATCGTTTGTTCACGTCTCTGTCTTCGAGCCGGTGGATGGCAAAACATCGCTGACGAACCCGCCAGTGTTCACCACGAGAGGCGGCTTCCGTGTCCGCGGCTCATCATCGGCGGGCATGCCACAATCCGGATTCGCGCTTGAATTCTTGGACGAGTTCAACGACGAGAAGCCACAAGCGCTGCTCGGTTTGCCGCCAGACTCGGACTGGGTTCTCTACGCACCGAACGCCTACGACCCGGTGCTGATTCACAATCCGTTTGCCCATCAGTTAAGCCGGGACATGGGCCGCTACTCCCCACGCACGCGCTTTGTGGAGGTGTTCGTGGTGCGCCACAGCGGCCAGGTGCAGGGAGCCCACTACAACGGCCTCTACGTGCTGGAGGAGAAGATCAAGATAGGGAAGAACCGTGTGAATATTGACCGGCTCGGCGCCGAGGATTTGAAGCCGCCGGAGGTGACCGGCGGTTACATGTTGAAATTTGACCGGCTTGGTCCTGGCGAAGGCGGAATGTCCGGGAATGGAGATCGCGGGCTGGTGTATGTCGAACCCAAGGAGCACACCATTCTGCTGCCGCAGCGCGCTCCGCAACGGGTGTATCTCCGGAAATTCATAGGCGACTTCGAGCGCGCGCTTCGCGGAGCGAACTGGAAAGACCCCGCCACCGGTTATCGCGCCTACCTCGACGTGGAAGCGGCGATTGATTTCCATGTTCTGGAAGTTCTCAGCGGCAACGTCGATGCGATGGTCCTGAGCACTTATTTCCACAAGCCGCGCAACGGGAAGATTGTCTGCGGTCCGCACTGGGACTTCGATCGGGCGCTGGGTTCAACGGACAGCCGAGATGCCAATCCGCGCCAATGGGACACTGGCCCATTTTTCGGCGGTGCGTGGTGGCCGCGGCTCTTCAGCGATCCGGATTTCTGGCAACTCTGGGTGGACCGATGGCAGGAATTGCGCGGCACGCATTTCTCGGTCACGAACCTGAACGCGCTGATTGATCGCCTGACCGACGAGATTCGCGAAGCCCAACCGCGGCAGTATCAGAAGTGGGGCTTTCAACCGCGCGGCGGCTCCTGGCGGAGCGAACTCGACTTGATGAAGAGTTGGCTCTCCGATCGCGTGGATTTCATCGATGGCCAGCTCGCGCCGTTGCCACGGTTGTATCGCGAAGGCGGGCCAGAAGATCACATCACACTGGTTGCGCCGGGCAATTCAACCAACACGACCATCTATTACACGCTCGACGGTTCCGACCCGCGACTGTCGCAAGGCACCATCTCGACCAACGCCCTTACCTATACGAAATCAATTCCCCTGAGGGCCGGTCTTCGCCTCGTCGCCCGCACTCACAACCCGAAACAGCGGCAGACTGGCGGACCA
>Ga0137433_1001355_pt1 | contig 10391 bp, 8 predicted proteins | sample EasRivERMZT840_2_FD_102335 | JGI IMG/M metagenome (GOLD analysis project Ga0137433, IMG submission 102335) | Soil microbial communities from meander-bound floodplain in the East River, Colorado, USA - East River MetaG ERMZT840_2 | ecosystem: Environmental > Terrestrial > Soil > Floodplain ...
CACCGCCTGCCCGACCGGGCCGGCGTCGTTCTGGATGGTCAGGTTCTCGATCGAGACGTCGTCGCCCTCGACGAACATCGTCGCGGATCGAAACGTCCCGATGGCCTGGCCGTCGGTGCCGACAGTCGCCGAGGTCTGGTTGAACGTGATCGTCGTCCGCGTCGGGTCGTCGCCGACGAGCGCCAGCGCGCTCTTCCCTCTCGGCACGTGCACCAGGCCTTCGTAGCGGCCGGGTTTGATCAGGATGCGCCAGCGGCCGGTGGAGTAATTGGGGGCCGCATCCACGGCCGCCTGCACCGTCTTGTACTGGCCCGTGCCGTCGGCCGCGACGACCGCGTCGCGCTGCGCCGTCGCCCCGGTGAGGGATAGGGCGACGGCGCACCAGAGGAGTACGTGCAACCCGCGCATTTAGAACGTCACTCTAATCCCTAGCTGGAGGTCGCGCGGGTTGTTGCGGTCCTGGTTGACGATGCCAAACAGGCCGGTGGTCGCGCGCGGATCGACGCCCGGGTTCCAGAGCACGGTGTAGTTCAACGCGTTGATCCACTCGAGCCGGACCTGCATCGTCACCCGCTTCGGCAGGTCGAAGCTCTTGTTGAGCCCGAAGTCGAAGAGGTTGAGGTGATGCGTCCGCACGTTGGGCAGCGTGGACGGGAAGTACCGCACGTTGTTGCCGAGCTGGATGCGCGGGTCCGCGCGCTGCTTCACGATGTCGTCCTGGCCGTTGGTCTGGACCGGCGCGTCGTGGAAGTAGAAGCAGGAGATGTCCCAGCCGGGTACGTCGAGGCCGGCGATGCCGCCTCCGACCGAAGCGCCAATGTTGGACTTGAGTGTCGTCTTCGGATCGCCGCAGCCCTCGTCCCAGTAACTGTTCTGGGTAAAGGTCAACGGAAAGCCGGACTGGTACTGGTACGTGCCGCTCAGTCTCCAGCCGCCGAGGATGGCGTCCAGGGCCGTGTTCCACTCGGTGCCCCACTTGCCGTCACGTCCGAACGGCAGCTCGACGGTGCCTCCGATGGCGAAGCGGTTCGGCCGGTCGTTGGGCGACACGCGGTCCTCGAGCTGGCTATCCGCCGGATTCAGATAGTTCAGCTTGTCGCGCGTGGACGACCGGGTGTACTGCACGGTGAACGAGTTAGCGCCCTTGAAGCGCTTCTCCGCCATCAGCGTCAGGCCTTCGTAACTGTCCGTGCCGCCGTACTCCTCGATCGAGAAGGTGCTGAAGTGCGGGTACGGGCGCATGAGCTGGTTGCGGGCGATGGTGGCGCCGTTGAACGCCGGCACGCTTGGGATCAGGCCGGCAAACGGGTTGGCCACGTTCTGCGACAGCCGCGATTCGAGCGCGGTGTCGCGCGTCCGCGACGTGGACAGGAACTCCATCGGGATGTTGTTCACCGCACGGACGACGGGCAGATTGCGGCCGCGGGACCCGATGTACGTGACGGCGGCCATCCAGCGGGCTCCAAACTCGTGCTGCACGCCCATCTCCCAGCGCGTGTAGTACGCCGCCTCGCGGTCCTCCTGATAGAGCGTGCCGAGCGACTGGCCGAGCTGGCTCCCGAGCCCGAGCGCGCTGCCGACCGGCTGCTGCAACTCGCCGCTCGGAATCGGGTTCGTGAGGTCGGCGCCGGTGAACGTCAGGCCGTTGTTGGTGGTGACCGTCACGGGCGTCGCCTGCGCGAACCCCGCCTGGTTGATGTTCTCGAAGAAGAAGTCGTACGAGAACATGCCGATGCCGGCGCGCACGACCGTCTTCGGCGTGAGGAGGTAGGAGAACGCGCCTCGCGGCAGAATGCGCGTGGTCGTGTTGTTCACCGGACCGTCGGCGAACAGCAGGCCGCCCTTCACCTTGAAGTTCGCGACCGGCACCTCGGCGATCGGCGCGTTCGCATACGCCGCGGTCGCCGACGGCTCGATCGGGCTCGCGCTGACGGCGTCGTAGCCCGCGAGGTTGCGGTTCTCAGACTCGCTCATCCCGCTCAGGATTTCGAGGCGCGCGCCGACGTTGAGCGTCAGCTTGTTCGAGACGCGCCAGTCGTCCTGCACAAAGATGGAATGGGAGGTCTGCGAGAAGACGCCAGGCGACGCGATCTCGAACTGGCTCGCCGTGGCGCCGGAGTTGGCCACGGCGCCCGAGCCGGCGGTCGGCAGGCCGAGCATGAACTGCGCCCAGGACTGCGCGCGGTCGTTGAGCGCCGCGGAGTTGGTCGCGCGGGTGTACGCGCCGTTGAAGTGGAAGCGGCCCGCCGGGAACCCCGTGTCCGTGATGTCCCAGCTCTGATACCGCAGGTCGTATCCGCCGCGCACGGCGTGGTCGCCCTTCAGCCAGGTCAGGGTCGGCTGCACCGAGAGGGTCCACATCGGCCGCGCGAAGCCCTCTCGCCAGTCCGAACGCTGCGTGCCGAGCGTCGCAATCGTCGAATTCTGGTTGGTCGTGCTGAACTGGCCGAAGGTCATCATCGGCAGAATCGGATGGCCCTGCATGATCTGCAGCGCCGCCGGTGCAAATCCGAGCGCGGAGTTGTCGAAGTCCTGCGCCGGGTCCCGCGACTCGCCGAACGTCGTCCCGCTCACGCGGACGTCGAAGACCGTCGTGCCCGACGGGACGAACGTCCACCCGCCCGTGACCCCGGTGTTGCTGCGATAGTCGAATCCGCTGGTGATCGGGAAGCCGTTGATCAGGCCGTCCGGGCTGTTCGGCGCGCCGAGCGCCCAGTTGTACCGATCCTCACGCCGCTTGTTGTAGTAACCGTTCACGAACAGGCGGTTGGCGTCGCTGATGTTGTGATCGACCCGGCCGAGGAACGCGTCGTAGTCGTACGGCCGCAGCATGTTCGTGAAGTAGTTGCCGACGGTGCCCGGCTGGTTCGGCTCCGGATAGTACGACGCGTAGGCCGCCGCGACGGCGTTGATCATCCCCGTGGGAATCTGGTTGTTCGTAAACGGCGTGCGCGTGACGACGCCGTTCACGGTCGTCGCGGAGTACGGGTTGTAGACGAGTGTCGTGAACTCGCTGAAGTCGCCGCCGCGCATCTTCAGCGTCGGCACGGTGAACGTGGACGGCTCCGGCTGGACGTCGCGCAGATGCTCGTACGACGCCATGTAGAAGGTCTTGTTGCGCTTGATGGCGCCGCTGACGGTGCCCGTCAGGCGGTTGTACTCCCGCGTGGGCTTGGCGCCGTTGGCGCGCTCGGTCAGGAGCGGCGTCGCGGTCCGGTTGTCGTTGCGGTTGAAGTAACCGCCCTGGCCGTGAATCGCGTTTGTCCCGCTCTTCAGCGCCAGGTTCACGGTCGCGCCGGCCGTGTGGCCGGATTGCGCGTCGAACGCGTTCGTCTGCACCTTGAACTGCGCGATGGCGTCCGACGGGGGCGAGAAGCCGACGCCCCTGGCGTTCGAGAGGTTCGGCGCGCCGTCGATCGAGAACTCGTTGCCGCCCTGCACGCCGTTCGTGACGATGCCGCCGAGGTTGCCGTTGTCCATGGGACGCGCGAAGTGCAGGTCGGACGTGTCCATGATCCCGGGCGCCAGCCGCGTCAGCATGTACGCGGTGCCGTCGCCGAGCGGCAGTTGCGCGATCTGCTTGGCGTCGATCGTGATGCCGCTCACACCGGTCGTCGTGTTGATCAGCGGCGTGTCCGCCTTGACCTCCACCACTTCGGTGACGCCGCCCGTCTCGAGCACGAAGTCCACGCGCACCGCGTCGCCCACCGTGACGGGGGCGTTCGGCTGAACCGTTTTCTTGAAGCCCTGCAGGCTCGCGGTGACCGAATACGAGCCGACATTGAGCAGTCGCGCCTGATAGGCGCCTTTCCCGTCCGTGACCAGCGTCTGCGAGACCTTCGTCTCGTTGTGCGTGACCACGACCGTGACACCCGGCAGGACGCCGCCCGACGCGTCGGTGATCGTGCCGACGATCGCGCCGCGGAACTCCTGCGCCGCTGGTGCGGCACTGACGGCGAGGATGACTGCCGCCAGCCAGAGGGACCAACACCGACCTCGAGTCATGACCTCTCTCCTTTTCATCGCTGAACCCGACCGCTGGCGTCGCCGCCCGCGAGCTGCTGCACTTCGTTCACTGACACACGGTTGAAGTCGCCGGGCACCGAGTGCTTCAGCGCCCCGGCCGCAACCGCAAATCCGAGGGACGCGTCGGCGTCCCAGCCCTGAAGGAATCCGTAGATGAGCCCCGCCGCGAAGGCATCGCCGCTGCCGATGCGGTCGACGACACGAATCGCGTACCGCCGGCTCTGATGGAACTGGCCGGACGCGAGGTCGAACAGCACCGCGCTCCAGCCGTTATCGCTGGCCGATGTGCTCTCGCGCAGCGTGACGGCGACGCGCGCGATCTTGAGATCGCCGGCCACCTTCGCCGCGGCATCGCGGTACGCCGCCGGATCGACGGCGCCGGTGGTGACGTTCACGCCGTGGACGATGAGGCCGAGCACCGATTGCAGGTCTTCTTCGTTGGCGATCAGGAGGTCCACGCCGCCGACGAGCGGGCGCATGACCTTCTGGGCCTCGGCCGGCGACCAGAGCTTGCGCCGGTAGTTGAGATCGACGCTGATCTTCGCGCCCGCACCCCGCGCCGCCTCAATCGCCTCGCGGGTGCACGCGGCCGCCGACGGGCTGAGCGCCGGCGTGATGCCCGTCCAGTGGAACCACGCGGCCTCCTCGAACACCCGCCCCCACGGCGCCGAGCCGGCCGTCATCTCGCTGATGGCTGAATTGGCGCGGTCGTAGAGAACCGTGGACGCACGCGGACCGGCGCCGGTTTCGGCGAAGTAGAGACCGAGACGCGAGCCGCCGCGCTGCACGTACTGGACGTCCAGACCTTCGGCACGCAGCGAGCGGAGCGCGGCGTCGCCCAGCGCGTTCTGGGGCAACCGCGTGACGTAGGTGCTCTGCAGGCCGAAGGACGCAAGGCTGACCGCGACGTTGGCTTCCCCGCCGCCGAAGTTGGCGTCGAACCTCGGCGACTGCAGCAGCCGCTCGTGCCCGGGCGGGCTGAGCCGCAGCATGACCTCGCCGAAGGTCACGACCCGGGCACTCATGAACGAGCCTCCGCGACCGCTCGAATGAAATGCCGGGCGTTGGCCGTGAGCTCGTCGAATCTGTGCTCAGCCACCGCCTTTGCGTCCACAAGTGCTGTCCCTGCACCAATTGCAGCCGCGCCCGCGCGGATCCAGTCGCCCGCGTTCTGGCGCGTGACGCCGCCGGTCGGGACGAGCTTCAACTGCGGAAGCGGCGCGCGGACGTCGCGGATGAACGCCGGCCCCAGCGACGTCGCCGGGAAGACCTTCACGAAGTCGGCGCCGGCTTCCCAGGCGTTGAGGATCTCGGTCGGCGTGAAGCAGCCGGGCATCACGGCGATGTCGCGCTCGCGACAGGCGCCGATCACCTCTGCCCGCAGCACGGGACTGACGACGAATTGTGCCCCGGCCCCAATTACTGCCTGCGCCGTCGCGTCGTCGGTGACGGTGCCTGCGCCCACGATGCAGCTCGCCGGCAGCGTCGCGGCCAGTTGCTCGATCAGCGCCACCGCATTCGGCACCGTCATCGTCACTTCGAGTGCCGTCACGCCGCCTTCTGCCAGCGCCTGCGCGACTTCGCGCCCGACCGACGCGTCCGTCAGCCGCATCACAGCGACCACGCCGGTCCGCTCGATTTCGGCGACCACGTCGGCGCGGAGCCGGGGCGTGCTCATCGCAGCATCCCCATCAGGCCGTTCACGACGAGCACCGTGGCGAAGACGGCCGTGACGACGAGCACAAAGTTGCGGCCCGGCCTGGCCTTGAACTCCGCCATCGCCGGCCGGTTGACGAAGTACAGGATGACCAGTACCGCGACCGGCGCGAGGACGAGGTTGCCGACCATCGCCAGAATGGCCTTGAGCAACGCAGGGAGCTTCCAGAACGGCGCGATGAGCGACGGCACCGCGATCCAGAACGCGAACACCCACTTGAACAGCGAGTTGTCCGCGGTGAAGTGCCAGTCCTTCCGCCACATGTCGAGGCAGAAGTAGGTCATCGTCAGCGACACCGAAATCAGGGTGGTGAACGCGGCGGCGATGAGGCCGAGCGAGAAGAACCGCGGCGCGAGGAAGCCCAGCGCGCCGGGAAACGCGGGCCCGAGCACCTGCCCCGCGACCGGAATGCTCTCGATTTGCGAGTAGTGCGAGACGCCGAGGTACGTCGGGCCGCTGCCCGTGTACAGGTTGTGCAGCGCCGTCGTGCCCGCGATGATCACCATCACCGAGAAGAGGCCCCACACCACGCCGAGGTTCTGGACCGTCTTCCGAAACGCGGCCGGCAGATCGCGCTTCGTCTGGCCCGCGTTCGCCGCGAGGTAGCCGTAGGCGAGCATCACCGACGGCGGCAGCGCCTGGCCGGCGATCGCGAGAATCTGCGTGAACGCGCTTCGCACGCGTGTGTCCCCGACCACCGGCACGTCAGCTGGAATGTTCGGCACGAGGCCCGCCGCCATGCCGGGCCACGTCGCCCAGTCGAGGATGCCTTTGATGGCGACGACCAGGAACGAGACGAGGATGACGACGAGGAGCGCCGTCATGATCTTCTCGACGCGCTTGTAGCCCCCGAGCACCGCCGCGACGACGGTGACAACGGTCCAGGCGAGCGTGACCCAGGCGAAGCCCCAGCCCTGATCGACCCCGCTCGGCGGCAGCAGACCGACGGCGCCGTACGCGCCTTCGACCATCGCGGACATCTGGCTCATGTTCACGATGATGTTCACGAGCACGGTCGGCACGAAGATGAACCACGCGAGCCAGGCGCCGATGTCGGTCCGGATCATCTCGAACATGCCGCGGCCGCCATTGAGGATCGCGACGCGCGACGCCGAGTCGAGCGTGAAGATGACCATCGGGATGACGTAGAGCGCCACCCAGAGCAGGTCGAAGCCGAACCACGCGCCGGCCAACAGTCGGGTCGCGACTGCGCCCGCGCCGATCATGCCGGCCGCGGTCAGCGCGGCCGGGCCGACAAACTCCTTGAACCAGCGGATGAGCGCGCTCATCGGCCCATCCATCCGCCGTCCACGACGAGCACGTGCCCGTGGACGTAGTCGGCAGCCGCCGACGAGAGAAACACCACAGCGCCGCCGAGATCGGCAGGCTGGCCCCAGCGTCCGGCCGGAATGCGCTCCGTGATCTGGCGGAATCGCGTCGCGTCCTGCCGGAGCGCGGCCGTGTTGTCCGTCTCCATGTAGCCGGGCGCGAGGGCGTTGACGTTGATGCGGTGCGGCGCCCACTCGTTGGCGAGCGCCTTGGTGAGCTGCGCGACGCCGCCCTTCGCCGCCGCGTACGCCGGCACCGTGATGCCGCCCTGGAACGCCAGCAGCGACGAGACGTTCACGATCTTGCCGCCCTGCCTGCGCTCGATCAGGTGCGCGCCGACCGCCCGGCACAGGCGGAACACGCTCGAGAGATTCACGGCGACGACGGCGTCCCAGTCCGCGTCGCTGAACTCCGCAGCGGGCTTGCGGCGAATGATCCCGGCGTTGTTGACGAGGATGTCGAGCTGGCCGAACGCCTTGATCGCGCCGGCCGCAAGATCGGCGGCGGCGCCGGGCTGCTCGAGATTCGCGGTCAAGAGCGCGGTACGGCGGCCGGTCTGCGCCTTGATGGCCGCGGCCGTGGCCTCGGCCGGCTTCTCGTTGCCATGCAAAACGACGTCCGCGCCCGCGGCGGCCAGCGCCGTGGCCATCGCGGCGCCCAGGCCGCGCGAGGCGCCCGTCACGAGCGCGACTTTCCCGTCGAGGCGGAACAGGTCGCTGCTCATGACTTGGGCAGGAAGTCCTCGCGGATGGGCGAGAAGATGTCCACCAGCACGACCTCGTTCTCGAGCATCGTCGCGCCGTGCTCGCAGCCGGACGGGAAGTGCAGGACGTCGCCGGTCGCGACGATCACCTTGCGGCCCTCGATCGTGAACTCGACCGGGCCCTGCTCGACGAGCGTGATCTGTTCGTGCGGATGTGAGTGGACGGCGGTGACGGTGCGCGGCGCCAGGCGCAGGCGGCACACCATCACGCGGTCGCCCCAGATCATCTGGCGCTCGATGCCGGGTGCGATCGTCTCGATCGGGATCGAGCGCCAATCCCGATGCTGGAATGCCGCGACAGTCGGCCGGCTCATTTCTTCGCCTTTCCGGGATCCAGTCCCGACCCGCCGGTCGCGAACTCCGGCTGCACGTTCACGACGCCAAACTGCCGGTCCACGTCTTCGCGCGTGGCGGCCATCATCCAGAGGAAGTTGATCGCCCCGCCCGGCGCGGCGACGTTCGGGTGGTACCCCTGCGGCATCAGCACGACGTCGCCTTCGCGGACGATGGTCGCGAGCTCGGGTTCGGTCGGGTTCGTGTAGACGAGCTGCACGCCGAACGCGGGCGCGGGCATGTCGATGTAGAGGTACGCCTCTTCGGCGAGGACGGCGTGCTCGTGCGGCGGCCACGACGTCCAGTTGCCGGGCTCGCTGAACGTGACGCCCGCCATGATGCGGCCGGCCTCGACGTTCTTGCCGAGGAGGACGTTCAGGTTGCGCTTGGCCGACGGTCCGCCGGCCGCGAAGTGCAAACCGGAATCGGCCTGCACGCCCTCGAACGACACGAACTGCACCGGGTGCTTGCGATCGACCGGCGCGGCCACCTCGGCGAGATCGCACCCAGAGGGGCCGGGGCTAATTTCGACTCGGCTCTCGCGCGGCACGTAGAGTGCGTCGTAGGGCCTCAGCACGTGCGAGGCGCCGCCGACCGTGATCGTCGCTTCGCCTCGAAGCGAGATAAACCCGGTTTCGAGCCCGCCCGTGTCGACGGACAGCGTCGGATCGCCGGCATCGAGGATGACCCGTCCGTAGTGGAGGTGGCGCGAGGCCGTCAGCCCCGGGCTGACGGACTTCGTGCGCCCCTTCGCGGCGGCCGTGTGCCGGACGACGCATGTGGTGCGCGTGATTTGTTCGATGGTGAGTGTGGATTCAGACATAAGACCTCTACGCGACGACAGGCGCCGCAAACGCGGGCGCGGCGACCAGCGCCGCCGCCCCGCGCAGGCGCGGGTACTCGTGTGCCTCGACGGGCCGGATGTCCGTCGCGGCCGCGGCCGGCGTCAGCGCGCGCTCCGCGAGCGCCGCGCGGAGGGTGTTCTCGATCAGGTCCCAGGCGGTCGTGATTTCGCCGCCGATGTACACCCGCGCGGGATCCACCGCGTTGACGACGCTGGCGAGGCCAAGGCCCATGTAGCGCGCGGTGGCCTGAATCGCCGTCACGGCCTTCGCGTCGCCGGCCCGGGCCCGGGCGATCAGGTCCTCGAGCGTGAACCCGCGTTCTTCGAGGCTCTTCGGGCCTTCCACCTCGAGCGCGCGGCCGAAGTAGCGCGCGAGCGTCGCGCGGTTGGAAATGTAGGCCTCCCAGCACCCCGTGGATCCGCAGGAGCACGGCGGGCCGTCGAGGGAGATCGGGACGTGGCCGAACTCGCCGGCGATGTTGTGGCTGCCGCGAAGCAGCTCGCCGTGGATCATCACGCCCACGCCGACGCCGTCCGAGACGCTCACGAACACGAGGTCGCCCGGCACGGCCGACGCCGCATCCCGCATCGCCCACGCCTGCGCCAGCGCGCACGCGCGGCCGGAGTTCTCGATCTGCACTGACAAGCCAGTGGCCGCGGCGAGCGGCTCGCGCAGGTTGACGTTCCGCCAGCCCAGCGTCGGCGCATGCAACACCTGCATCGTCGATCGCTCCACCATGCCGGGCACGACGACGCCAATGCCTTCGAGCGAGCCGATGTCCTTCTGATTCGCGCGGAGGGCCTTGATGTGTCTGGCGAGCGTATCGACCAGCGCCTTCGGATCGCGCGGCGTCGGCAGCGTCACGACGTCGGTGATGGGCTTGCCGAGAATGTCGGTGAACTGGACGAAGGTCTTGCTCGCGCGAATGTCCACGGCGACGACCGCTCGCCGCCGCGAATCGATGTAGAGGAAGGTGGGTTTCCGCCCGCGCATCGTCTCGCCGGTGGCGCCTTCGAAGACGAGGCCCTGTTTGATCAGGTCGTTGACGATGAGCGAGACGACGCCGCGGCGGACGTCCATCGCGCGCGCGAGGTCTGCGCGCGAGATCGGCTGGTGCGCGCGGACGAGATTTAAAACGATTGACCGGTTGATTTCGCGCGAGGTGCCTCGCGTGGCGACCTGGAAGCGCGAAGGGTTGATCCGTCTCACGATCGCCTCATTCGTCCCACAACAGGACTAAACAGCCGTTCCGAGCCGTGCAAAGGCCAAGCAAGGCCGCGTTTATGCCTATGAACAGGCGTATTTGCGACCCGGCTATGTCTGTCGAGGGGGCAAATTACAACTGATCTGGCTATTCGTCAATAGAAAAGACAAAGTC
>Ga0137433_1001356_pt1 | contig 10391 bp, 9 predicted proteins | sample EasRivERMZT840_2_FD_102335 | JGI IMG/M metagenome (GOLD analysis project Ga0137433, IMG submission 102335) | Soil microbial communities from meander-bound floodplain in the East River, Colorado, USA - East River MetaG ERMZT840_2 | ecosystem: Environmental > Terrestrial > Soil > Floodplain ...
CGCGCACTCCCTGGCTCCAGCCGCAGGTCGGTTTCAGATAAGCGATGATATTGGGCTTGCTCATAGTCCATGCAATCTTGGGCAGGCGCGCGTGGACGTCAAGCTTGGCGAGCGAAATTGTGGACTCGAAGCGCGAAACGTAACCTCGTCATGGCACGTTCGGCCCTCGCCAGCCGTTACTTCTTACGTTTCACGTTTTACTCCTACTCCCGCCCAATCTTTCCATTTGCCCTTTCCGGGCCGCAGCCGGATAAATTCTTCATGGCGTTGAAGATCCTCATCGCGCCCGACAAGTTCAAGGGCACGCTCACGGCACAGCAGGCTGCAGACGCCATGGCACGCGGCTGGCGCCGCACGCGGCCGCAGGATGAGCTTGAACTGCTCCCCATGAGCGACGGTGGCGATGGCTTCGGTGAAATCATCAGCCACCTTCTCGGAGCCACGCCACAGATGCTGAAGGCGGTCGATGCCGCACATCGTCCGGTCGAAGCGGTCTGGTGGTGGCATGAGGCGACGAAGACCGCCATCATCGAGTCCGCCCTCGTGGTTGGACTGGCGAAGCTGCCACACGGAAAGTATCACCCCTTCGAACTGGACACTCGAGGCCTGGGTGGGTTGTTGCACGCGGCAGCGGAGCATGGGGCAAAGCGCTGCCTGGTGGGCATAGGCGGCAGCGCGACGAACGATGGCGGATTTGGCATGGCGCGGGCGCTGGGCTGGCAGTTCATCAACGCTCACGAGGAAGACATCACGCGCTGGACCGAATTGCATCACCTCACGATGGTGCGCCCGCCGGATTCAACGCGGCTGTTTGACGAGATTATCGTAGCGGTGGACGTGCAAAATCCCCTGCTTGGCCCGTCTGGCTGTTCGCGGGTGTACGGGCCGCAGAAGGGGTTGACGGAGTTTGAGTTTGCGGAGCGCTGCCTCGGCACGCTGGCGGCAATTCTGGAAAAACAATTGCACCTCGCTCTCGCCACGACACCCGGCGCGGGCGCGGCGGGTGGACTGGGTTTCGGCCTGATGAGTTTTCTCGGAGCGAAGATGGAACCTGGCATCGACATCTTTGCTCGCCATGCGCGATTGGCCGATCGAGTGAAATCAGCCCAACTCGTCATCACCGGAGAGGGCGCGCTCGACGCGCAAACGCTCATGGGCAAGGGCGTCGGCGAGATTGCCAACGTCTGCCAGAAGTTCGGCGTGCCGTGCATCGGCCTGGCGGGTGTGGTGCTGGAACCGGAGAAAGCGAAGGAGAAATTCCGGGCAGCCCATGCGCTGACGCCCAATCTTACAGACAAGGAATCTGCATTACGAGAGCCGGCTCTGTGGCTGGAGCGGCTGGCGGCGAAGGTGGGCGAAGAGTGGGTTGGGGTTGCCCGCTAAACACGCGAAAGGACGCGAAAGTCGCCTGGCTGGATTCATTCACGGCCGAATCCAACAGGAGGCAATAGAGAGAACAGAGAGGAAAACAGTTTCGCGGTTTGCCTGTTTCAAATCCGCCTTTTCTCTATGTGCTCCGTACCCTCCTGTTGATTTCTGAATTGTTACGACTTAGCCTCGCGCGCATTCGAATTATGACCGACCCGCGTTACACGAAGCTCGCCAGGCTCCTGGTCGAATACTCCACTCAACTCAATGTGGACGACCGCGTCCTCATCGACGCCATCGACATCCCGGATGAATTTACGATTGAACTCATGCGCGTCGTGCGCCGCGCCGGGGCGACGCCACTGGTGGAAGTCCGCCATGGCCGGATCACCCGCGAAGTGCTGCGCGGTACCAGCGACGGGCACGCCGCGCTGGTGCGCGACATCGAGATGTTCCGCATGAAGCGTGTGCAGGCGTATATCGCCCTGCGCGGCAGCGCGAACATCAACGAATCCTCGGACGTGCCCAGCGATCGCATGGCCCTTTATTCGCGCGTGCTCCGGCCCGTGCTGAACTATCGTGTCAACAAAACCCGCTGGGTCGTGCTCCGCTGGCCCACGCCGAGCATGGCGCAGGCGGCGGGCATGAGCACCGAGGCGTTCGAGAATTTTTACTTCGACGTCTGCACCATGAATTATCCCCGCATGACCCGGGCGATGGTTCCGCTGGAGAAGCGCATGAAGAAGGCCGACCGCGTCCACATCAAAGGCCCGGGCACCGACCTGACCTTCAGCATCAAGGGCATTGGCGCAAAGATGTGCAAGGGCGACCGCAACATCCCCGACGGCGAAGTCTTCTCCTGTCCCGTGAAGAACTCCGTGAACGGCCACATCCAGTTCAACACGCCCACGATTTATTCCGGCACCCGCTTCGACAACGTGCGGCTGGAGTTCAATGACGGGAAAGTCGTCAAGGCCACGGCGAACAATACCAAACGGCTCAACGAGATTCTGGATACCGACGCCGGTGCGCGTTACGTCGGCGAGTTCTCGCTTGGCTTCAATCCCTACATCCAGAGCCCGATGTGCGACATTCTGTTCGACGAAAAGATCGCCGGCTCGATGCACTTCACGCCGGGCCAGGCCTACGAGGAGTGCGACAACGGCAACCGCTCCGCGGTGCATTGGGACATGGTGCTGATCCAGCGCCCCGAATGGGGCGGTGGCGAAATCTGGTTCGACGGCGAACTGATCCGCAAGAACGGCCGCTTCCTGCCTGCGGACCTCAAGGCGCTGAACCCCGAGAAACTAAAGTAGGATAGGCTCCCAGCCTGTCCGTGTTCATATCGAGACAAATAAATTAACTGGCCGCCCTGTGAAGGCGGTCGGCAATGGCCTGCCACTCCGGTCCGGAAGGCAACGTTTCCACGACGATGCACGTCGCGCCCGCCGCATCGCACCGGTGCAACTCGGCGTAGATGGCCCGCGCGTAAGCTTCCGCATCGTGTGGGATGACGCTCACGCCACCCAGCCCTGCGACGGAAGGAATGTGCGAGTGGGCAATGACGTGAATCGTTGAGAGTTGAGAGTTGAGAGTTGAGAGTTGGGAGAACAGCTCAGCATCGTCCCGCCATTGCAATACCGCCAGCTTCGCGTGGGGCGAGTAATGTTTCCTCAATTGGCCGGGACTGCGCAACGGCCCGCCTGCGTCCTGTGTTTCGAGTATTGAGTTTGAAGTTTCGAGCCGGACGCCCGGCACCTCCGCGCCGTGAAGCGCCGCTTGCAACGACTCCGCGTGGATCATCCCTGGACGAAGCACTTGCGGCGGATGGGCCGTCAGATCGACCACGGTCGATTCGATGCCGACCTGCGACTGGCCGCCATCGACAATCAGCTTCAGCTTTTCGCCCAGGCTTTGGCTGACATGGGCCGCATTCGTCGGAGAAGTCCGGGTGGAGGGATTCGCGCTTGGCGCCGCCAGTGGAAAGCCACACTCGCGGATCACCGCTTGAATGAACGGGTGGCTCGGCCAGCGTACGCCGACGGTTTTTCCGCCCGCCGTGACGATGTCTGGAATCTCCTTCGACTTCGGCAACACGAGCGTCAGCGGTCCCGGCCAGAACGAAGCGGCCAACTTGTCCGCCGCTTCCGGCCATTCGGCCACGCACCGACGCGCCATCGCCACATCCGCAACGTGGACGATGATTGGATTGTGAGACGGTCGTCCCTTGATTTCATAAATCTTTGCGACCGCTTCGGCATCGAGCGCGTTGACAGCCAGTCCGTAAACCGTTTCGGTCGGCAATGCGACGACATTGCCGGACCGCAGCAACTCTGCCGCGCGCTTCACCGCTGCGTCGAACAACGCGGGCGTGTGCGTGTGCAGGACTTCCGCCATGGGTTTGTGTTGGCCGGCCACGCAGGAAATTTGCCCGCGAAGCCCCACGGTTGGCAGTCAAAAATACCAGGACGGGTGAGACTCCTGCCGAAGCCCATTATCTGGGCGGACAAACGGAACTCCTTGTATAATGGGTTCGGCGGGAGCCTCACCCTCCCGTTTTGACTTTGGAGTTTGAACCTCGGACCATAGACTTCCCGCGATGTTGAACATGTTGACCGAACAACTTCGCCGCCGGGAACCTCTGACAGGTGAACAAGTCCAGGCGGCCATCAGCCAGTTGACCAACGAGGTCATCTCCGCCGATGCCAAGGCGGAATTTCTGACCGCGCTGGCGCAGAAGGGCGAGACGACCGAGGAAATCGCCGCTTTCGCCCGGCAGCTTCGCGAGTTGTCCGTGCAACCGCCGCTCGACGCGGAAACCCGCGCGCGTGAAGTTCTCGACGTCTGCGGGACGGGCGGCGACCGGCTCAACACGTTCAACATTTCCACCACGGTCGCCATCGTCTGCGCGTCCGCTGGCGTCACCGTGGCCAAGCACGGCAACCGTGCCATCACTTCACAGGCCGGCAGCGCGGATGTCCTGGAGGCGCTTGGCATCCGCATCGACCTCACACCCGAGGAGGCTGCGCGCTCCTTGCGCGAACATCGCTTCGCGTTTTTCTTCGCTCAGAAGTATCATCCGGCCTTCAAGAACATCGGCCCGGCGCGCAAGCTGTGCGCCGAACGCGGCCAGCGCACGATTTTCAACTTTCTCGGCCCGCTCCTGAACCCAGCCCGGCCAAGCGCGCAGCTCATCGGCGTGCCGCGCCCGCAACTGTGCGAGCCGATGGCGCGCGTTCTGCAATCGCTCGGTGTCCGGCGTGGAATGGTGGTGAGCGGGAGGGTGGAGTCGAAGGTCCACGGAACGGAGGCGCACCTGGATGAGTTTTCCACGCTGGGCGAAAACACAGTGGCCGAGTTTTACCAGGATCGCGGGTTTGCCACCTCTGCTCTGCTGCCAGACAACTTCCCGCTACAGCCGGCGGTGCTGGCGGATCTCGCGGGCGGGGATCGCGACGCCAATGCCACCATCGTCCGGCGCCTGCTGGGCGGCGAGGAGCGTGGGCCCAGGCGTGACGCGGTCCTGCTCAACGCCGCTGCCGCGTTATTCGTCGCGGGCCAAACCCTGTCGTTGACGGACGGGTGGGAAGTGGCCGCTCAACTGATCGACAGCGGCCAGGCGGCGAAGAAACTCAAGGCGCTGGCGAGTTGATACGCTGGCTGAAGGGGGTTTGAGCAAGGGAACAGGATTGAGAATTGAGAATTGGTAATTGAGAAATGCCTCATTGGTTTGCGGGCGCGGTCGGGAGTCCTCCTCAATTTCCAATTCTCAATGGCTTTTCCCCGGCAGCTTTAGTGGAGGTCCATGAACCCGTGCCCGCCCAAGCTCTGTGCTTGCCTCGTTTTGACCCGTTCCGTAACGTGCGCCCGTTCCTCGGCTGCCTTTCGATGCGCCGGCATTTCCGCGGAGCCACAGTCAACGCTCAACAATCACGACGAACGCATGAACAAAGGAATCCGTTTCAAACTTTTCCTGATGATGGTGCTCCAGTTTTTTATCTGGGGCGCGTGGCTTCCGCTGATCTTCGGCTACCTGCCCAGCCTGGGCTTTTCCGCGACCAATCCGCCACCCCAATTGTCGTTCATCGCAAACAAATTGCCGGGCTGGCTTGCGGCCTTCTTTTCGGAGCAAGCAATGATTCTGAATGCCTTCCCAATCGCCGCGATCGTGGGCATGTTTTTCAGCAATCAGTTTGCAGATCGAAATTTCGCGGCGCAAAGATTCCTCGCCTTCAGCCATCTTATCGGCGGCCTGGCCATTCTCAGTTGCGGCTTCGCGAGGTCGTTCTGGCCTTTCTACAGTCTGATGATGCTGCACTGCCTGCTCTACGTCCCGACGATCTCGATCACCAACTCCATCGCCTTCGCCGCAATGAAGGATGCCAAGCAGGAGTTTGGCATCGTCCGCATGGGCGGCACCATCGGCTGGATCCTCGCCGCCTGGCCGTTCACGTTCATCTTCGTGGACTGGACCGCCGTCAGCGCCGCCAATCCGCAGGGCTTGGTGGCGTGGATTGGCGAGGCGCTGAAGCATCCGCTGACGGGCGACGCCGCCAAGGCCGCGACCAAGTGGACTTACATTGTTTCGGGCATCGCCTCGCTGGCGCTGGCCGCGTTCAGCTTCACCCTGCCGCATACGCCCGCCAGGAAAGTCGAGTCCGGCGAGGCCAAGTTCGCGTGGCTCGAGGCGCTGCGGCTCCTCAAGCATCCGTTCATCCTCGTGCTCTGGCTGGTCACGCTCGTGGACAGCACGGTGCACAACAGCTACTTCATGTGGACGGGCAGCTTCCTCGGCACACCGGTCGAGAAGGGCGGCGTGGGCATCGCGAGCAATTGGATCATGCCGGTGATGAGCATCGGGCAGATTGCGGAAATCCTCACCATGTTCGTGCTCGGTGCCACGCTCAAGCGGCTGGGTTGGAAATGGACGATGGTCTTCGGCATCCTGGGCCACGCTGCGCGGTTCGCGGTGTACGCGTTCTTCCCGCAGAACGCGGGATTGATCATCCTGGTGCAGGTGCTTCACGGCATCTGCTACGCGTTCTTCTTCGCCACGGTGTACATCTTCGTTGAGGAATTCTTCCCGAAGGACGCTCGTTCCAGCGCGCAGGGATTGTTCAACGTAATGATCCTCGGCGTCGGTGCGCTGATCGCCGCGACCTTCTGCCCAGGCTTGTTCAGCGCCATGACGGAGGCCGGCGTCACCAATTTCAAGAGCCTGTTTCTGATCCCCTTCGGGTGCGCCGTCGCAGGGGCCATCATCCTCGCGCTGTTCTTCCATCCGCCGAAAAGCGCGAAGCCGGCGGCCGGCAGCGGCGCCGCTCCGTCACTCTGAGAGAAAGGTCGCCTCATGATCAGAAACCGCCGCTGCTTCCTTCAGCACACCGCGCTTGCCACCGCCGCACTTGCGCTCGGCGGCTGCGCTTCGGTCGGCCACAAAAAGCCGCTCTTCGACATCTCGCTCGCCGAGTGGTCGCTCAACAAGGCGCTCTTCGGCGGGAAACTCGATCACCTCGATTTCCCGAAGGCAGCCCGTCACGACTATGACATCCACGCCATCGAACTGGTCAATCAGTTCATGATGAAGAAGGCGAAGGATCAAGCTTACCTCGCCGAGTTCAAGAAGCGCGCGGACGGCGAGGGCGTGAAGGTTTTGCTCATCATGTGCGATGACGAGGGCGAGTTGGGGGATGCCGACGCGAAGAAACGCCTGCAAGCCGTCGAGAATCACTACAAGTGGGCGGACGCCGCAAAGTTCTTCGGCTGTCACTCCATTCGTGTCAATGCCTACTCCAAAGGCACCCCCGACGAACAGCGCGAGCGCGTGGCGGATGGTTTGCATCGGCTCGCCACCTTCGGGGGAAAGCTCGGCCTCAACGTCATCGTGGAGAACCACGGTGGACTGTCGTCTCGAGGGGACTGGCTTGCCTCGGTGATGAAGAAGGTCAATCTGCCCAATTGCGGCACGTTGCCCGACTTCGGGAACTTCGAGGACTACGACCGCTACAAGGCGGTTGCTGAAATGATGCCCTTCGCCAAAGCGGTTAGCGCCAAGGCACACGACTTCGATGCGCAGGGCAATTGCGTCGAAACGGATTACCGCCGGATGATGAAGATCGTCCTCGATGCGGGCTATCACGGCTACTTCGGCATCGAATACGAAGGCGAAAAACTGACGGAACCCGAAGGCATCCGTGCGACGAAGCGGTTGTTGGAGAAGGTGCGGGACGAAATGTCGTAAGCTGGCGATTGGGTTTCGAGTTGTGTTGAATTTTGCTGGCGGCGCAGTCATCCAAACAAAGCCCGCTTGCGTGTCAGCCTGGGGCAGGCATATTCGACTTCCATGCAACGAACAATGAAACGGAACTGGAACCTGATAATCGGCCTCGGCCTGCTGATCGCGGGAGCAGCGGCGGGGCTTCCCCAAAAAATGAGCGCCAACGAATCTTCCAAGGGCACCAATGCCACCGAACTGGCCACGTATGGAGGCGGCTGCTTCTGGTGCGTGGAAGCGGTCTTCCAGCGGATGGACGGCGTGAAGTCGGTGGTGAGCGGCTATGCGGGCGGCAAGACGGAGAACCCCACCTACCAGGAAATCTGCACTGGCGACACCGGCCATGCCGAGGTCATCCAGATCGAATACGATCCAAAGAAGATTTCCTTTACGGACCTGCTCGACGTGTTCTGGCTCGCGCACGATCCCACGACGCTGAACCGCCAGGGCGCCGACCGCGGGACGCAATATCGCTCCATCATCCTCTACCATGACGAGCGTCAGAAGCAGACCGCCGAGGCGGCTAAGAAGTCGGCGGCGGCGCAGTTCCGCGATCCCATCGTGACCGAGATCGTTCCGCTGAAGAAATTCTATCCGGCCGAGAAGTACCACCAGAATTACTACAACAGCAATCCCAACGCGCCTTACTGCCGTGCGGTCATTCAGCCCAAGCTCGACAAGCTGCTGAAGAAGTTGTCCAAGGCCAAGCCGTAGCTGAACGGGGTGCCTCGAGCTGGACGGGCGGCACTCCGCCTTGAAAGAACGGCATTGAGAATTGAGAATTGTAAATTGAGAAATGTCCGATTTCGCTGTAGCCCGCGCTCGCCCTCAATTCTCATTTTTCAATTCTCAATTCTCAATTCTCAATGTCAGTGTGCCGCGGCTTAGTTGCAGCTACACGGTCAACGCCGTGGCTCAAATTACCCTTGGCCATCCCGCGCACACTGACTAGAGTGTCCGCCGATGATTAAGAGCAATCCGCTGGCGGTGGTGCTGGTCACGGCGTTGTTTTTGTGCGCGCTCGCCAGCAGTTGGTTTTCCGTCTGGTGGTATTTGGGAGTAAAGGACCTAGAGTCCATGGAGTACCAGGCCAGATCCTTGAGCCGCATCTCCGCCGCAATGCAGTCGCTGGCCAATGAGGCGGTGGAGTACGGGCGGCGCAATCCCGCCATCGATCCGGTGCTGCTTCAATTCGATCTGAAACCCCGGCCCGCAGGAACCCCCACCACGGTTCAGCCGCCGCTCAAACCTGCGCGTTGAATCATGGAACACTCCGACGAACAACAGCAGCCCAACCTGCCAGCGCAGCAGCCTGGCTTCCCGGTGCAGCGGCCCACTTCGCTGCCGACCATCACGGTCGCGGAGCTGGATCAGCAGTGCCAGGACTTGCGGACGCTGCTGACGGCCACATTTGTCGCGCTGCTGGTGCTGGCATTGAGCGTGAATGCTTTCCTCTACAAACAAATGCGCCAGGCGCGTGCGAAAGTTTCCGAATCGCGGCCCGCAATTCAGCGGTTGCAGGCGCAATACCGCGAGAAGGAGCAGAACATGAAAAACTTCATCGTTGCGCTGCAAACCTTCGCCGCGGCTCATCGGGACTTTCAGCCCGTGCTCGACAAATACCGGTACGATTTGCCCCAGTTTCTGGCTCCGCCTGCCCCAGCAGGCACTACGCCGCCGGGCATCAAGGTGCCCTCCATGACGCCCACGAGCGCGCCCACAGTTCAGCCGGCCCGTCCGGCCGGCAAGTGAGGGCTGGCGCGCGGCGCAGCGACGCGGGCACGGTGCCTCCGGTCATGCTTGATGAATTCCACCACCATCGCGCGCTTTGCCCTGTTGCTGTTCCTTGGAGGATGTCATCGCGCGCATGAACCGGCAAAGGGAAGTCGTCCGATGCCTGTGACCGAATCTTTGCGACGCGAACAGCAGATCACCCGCGCACATCACGGCCATATCCTCAGCAACACCGGGGTCTGGTCGCCCGATGGTGAATGGATTGTTTACGACATTCGGTCGGACGCCGCCGGCGAGGTCTTCGACGGCACGCGCATTGAAATGGTTCACGTGCGGACCGGCGAGGTGCGCGTGCTCTACGAATCCCGCAACCGTGCGCACTGTGGCGTTGCCACGTTTCACCCCCGCGAAACGAAGGTCGTTTTTATTCTTGGGCCTGAGCATCCAACACCGGACTGGTCCTACAACGCGTATCATCGCCAGGGGGTCGTCGTGGATGTCACGAAGCCCGGCGTAGCCCGCAACCTCGATGCGCGTGATCTGACGCCACCGTTTACTCCGGGTGCGTTGCGGGGAGGATCGCACGTGCACGTGTGGGATGCGGCGGGCGAATGGGTGAGTTTCACGTACGAGGATCATGTTTTGGCGCAGTCCAGGGAGGCGGAATCGGGTCACGAAATAAATTTGCGCAATGTCGGGGTCAGTGTGCCGGGCCAGCCCGTTCGCGCTGCCCAAGATCCGCGAAACCACGACGGCGATTGCTTTTCCGTTCTCGCGACGCGCACCACCGCGAATCCAAAGCCCGGCTCGGATGAAATCAAAAAAGCGTTCGAGGAAGCGTGGATTGGAACGAATAGTTACCTGAAAAGCGATGGCAGGCGCCAGCACCGCGCTCTTGCCTTTCAGGGCCACGTTGTCACTGAGCACGGGGAAACCATCGCGGAGGTCTTCGTCGCTGACCTGCCGGAAGACGTGACCCAGCCGGGCGATGGTCCGCTGGCCGGAACTGAAACGC
>Ga0137433_1001357_pt1 | contig 10389 bp, 3 predicted proteins | sample EasRivERMZT840_2_FD_102335 | JGI IMG/M metagenome (GOLD analysis project Ga0137433, IMG submission 102335) | Soil microbial communities from meander-bound floodplain in the East River, Colorado, USA - East River MetaG ERMZT840_2 | ecosystem: Environmental > Terrestrial > Soil > Floodplain ...
GGCGACCTCAGCATCAACAACTGCGCGCCGCTCTCGATCGCCTCGGCCGTCCACGCCCCCTGGCGTGCTTCGGCCGGCTCGCTCGCCTGCGTGATTCCGCCGCTCCAGCCACCCGCGGTGAAGCCGCTCTCGCCCGGCACGTTCTCGCTGCCGCCGGGCTCGATGCACTCGGTGCCCGTCAGCGACGCGCTCAGCGTGACTCGCAGGCTCGCGTTGTCGAACCGGATCCACTGCGCCGTGTCCACGTTGGACGGGTAGACCGAGAAGGTCGCGTTGGTCCATGCCTTCGAGCTGTAGAGCTTCATCGTGTACGAGCTCAGCCCCTGTCCGGGCGCCAGCCAGAAGGTGCACGCCGCCAGGTCGGAAAAGTCGTTGTCGTGGACCAGCACGGTCACGCGCTTGCGGACGCCGCTGCTGTTGCCCAGCGAGAACGTCGCCGTCATCCGCGTGTGCAGCGGCAATCCGAGCCCCATCGCCTGGAGCACGACGCCCGCGGGGGTGCCCGAGGGGCGCACGAACTGAAACACGCCGCCCGTGATCTGATGCGTGATCTGGCCGAACACCGCCCACGGCGCCAACCCGGCCTGGAAGTTGCCGTTCACCAGCAGGTTGTTGCTGTCGGGGAAGGACTGCGGCCCCGGCGTCGCCGGATCCACGCACTCGGTGCGATCGACCGGCTGCCCGGGGATCGAGTACGCGTGCACGTTGTCGAGCATGTACGCCCCGCCGTCGCTGCCGGTCGTCGCGGCGTAGAACGACAGCGTCGCGTTGTCCCAGACGGCATTCGTGTGCGTGTTGATGCGATAGGGCCGCAGCGCCGAGCCGGGGGCGATCCAGAACGTGCACATGCTCAGATCGCTGAAGTCGCTGTCGTGCAGCAGCACCGTGATGCGCTTGCGGACCGAGCTGCTGTTGCCCAGGTCGAACGTCGCACTGACGGGAGCGCCCGCGAGCAGGCTCGCGCCGAGCGACTGCGTGACGACGCCCTGGCCCGGCGTGCCCGGTGGCAGCGGCTGCCGATAGAAGTGCAGCACCCCGTTGACGACCGTGCTGACGAGATCCGTCGGCGCCGGCTGCGCGAACACGGACCAGTTCGTCATCCCGGACGCGAACGTCCCGTTCTGCACCAGGTCGCTGGCGCTGCCGCCCTGGATCATCTTGCCGATCACGCCGGCAGACAGGACCGCCGACACCAGCCACTGCCTGTCAGCGGCGTTGACCGCGATATTCGGCCAGTAGTCAGGTACGGAACCGTCCCAGGGCGTCACCACCACTGTGTTGCCGGGGTTCAGCCGGTAGCCGTCGTCGCCCAGCTCCATTGCGACGAGCGCGGTGTCTGGCGAACGCTTCGTGATGAGCAGCGACGTCAGCGTGCCCTGATTGAAAACAATGGCGTTGGTGCCGGCGCCCGGTCCGATGCCTTTGCTGAGGTCAAGCGGGCTCAGCCAGCCGTCAGTCCCAATCAGGCGGGTATCGATGTAACCCCCGCCACTGTTCCGGAACCACTGGGCAAGGAACCGGCCGGTGTGAGTCTGGTAGACGACGCCGTGATCTTCGTTGTTGACGCCCGTGGCCAGGAAGAATAAGCCGCCGAGCGGCGTCATCGACGTGTAGTCGAAACGACGCGCATACGTGCCGCCCGAGTATCCCGTCGGAATGCCGGCCATGAACCCGGTGACGAGGCACACGCCGTTTGGCGCGCACGAGACCGCCGGCGCTCCCTGCAGGTCCGTGTTGTCCCCGAGAAAGAGCGGCGGCGTCAGATTGCCGGCCATGTCCAGGAGGTTCAGCTGCGGCGTCGCAAAGCTCCAGCCGGGAGGCTGCGCGCGCGATCCGATCACAAAACGCTGCCCGTTCCAGACCGTCTGTGCCTTCTCGGAGGCGAACCAGGCCGTCGTCGTGTTGGCGATGTGGATCGGGCCGCTGACCGTGGGCGCGCCGCCGTTGAATCGGACAAAGCGCGCAAACTTCGGATTGTCGACGTTATCCGCGATGAGGTACGTCACGAGGAACGTTGGATCGTTGGGCGGACCGCCGAACGCGATGCTGGCCCAGCCAACGAACCCTGGCTCCGTGGTCATCGGGAACTCGGCGGTGATGAATGCGCCGTTCTTGTTGAGAAAGCGGCCTCTGAGCGGCTCGGGGGTCGTGATCGCGAGGTAGACCTGGTTCACCGAGTCGTACGCGAGGCTGTTGCGCCTGACCTGCCCCGTGCCGAGATTCAGCTGCGACCCGCCGCTGATTTGCTGAGCCGCGGCCACCGAGGCCGCCGCCAGCAGCGCCGCGAACGCCAGAACCGACACGCGTAGCCGAAGAGCGAGGGGCATCGCCTGCCCCTTTGTCCAAAGGCCGTGCCAGCCGGAGTTGCGAGAGTTCGGCCGAAAGGCCCGTCACAGTTTTGTGTACGGGCCTTCGGCCGACATGGCTGTTATCGCAGGCGCTGAATTGTTCGCGGCCTGCGGGGATCGACTTGAATGGCCCGGATGGCCCAGGCGTCGACCTGCGCGCCGCCGACCGGCTCCGCGCCGGCGTAGACGAAGCGCACGTAGATGACGTCGCCCGAGAAGGCGGCCAGATCGACCGCGATCGTGGACCACTCATCCGATGAGGGAATCCGCGCGACGCGAATCCAGTTCACGCCGTCGCGCGTGACTTCGACAAACGCTTCCGATTCGCCGTCCGACAGCTGCGACTCGAACTGCAGCACGGGCGCGATCGACTCGCGCAGATCGAACGGCGAGGCCCAGAGGAACGCCTGCGGGCCGGCCTCCGAGGCAATCGCCTGCCAGACAACGCGGTCGCCGTCGGCCGGCAGCTGCGGCACGCCCGGCAGGGCCTGGGCAGGATTACTCGCGGACCGCTCAGCGGCCGCCGCGGCGCTCGTGAATCCGCCAGGCGCGAGGCCCGGCGGCGGCTCGATGCACTCGGTGCCGGTGAGCGACGCGCTGGGCGTGATCTGCAGGCTCACGTCATCCAGCAGGATCCACTGAGCGAGATCGACGCTGGACGGGTAGACCGAGACCGTCGCGTTGCCCCACGCTTTCGTCGTGAACAGCTTCACGCGGTGGACCGCCAGTGGCTGCCCGGGCGCGAGCCAGAACGTGCAGCCCCCGAGATCGGTGAAGTCGAGGTCGTGCACGAGGACGGTCACGCGCTTCCACACGCCGCTCGAGTTGCCGAGCGACAACGTCGCGGTGAGTCGCGTGTCGTTCGGCACGGCGATGCCCGTTGGCTGCAGCACGACTCCGGCCGGCGTCCCGGCGGGGCGCGCAAACTGAAACACGCCGCCCGCGATCTGCGACGTCAGCTGGCCAAAGATGCCCCACGGCGCGAGACCGGCACTGAAGTCGCCGTTCGTCAGGAGCGTCCCGCTGTCGGGGTCCTGTCCGGCCAGCGGGGTCGTCGGATCGACGCACTCGGTGCGATCGACTGCCTGACCAGGCATCGAGTACACCCGAACGTTGTCGAGCCGGTAGGCGCCGCCGTCGCTGCCGGTATTGGCCGCGTAGAACGCGATCGTGGCGTTCGCCCAGTTCCTCGTCGCGTGCGTCCGGATGCGGTACGTCCGGAGCGGCGCGCCGGCGTCGAGCCAGAACGTGCACATCTGCAGGTCGCTGAAGTTCAGATCGTGCAGGAGCACGCTGATCCGCTTGCGGACGGTGCTGCTGTTGCCGATGTCGAACTCCGCGGCCAGTGGCGCGCCGGCGGCCAGAGGCACGCCAAGCGCCTGCAGGATCACGCCCTGGCCGGGCGTGCCCGGAGGCAGCGGCAGGCGATAGAACTCGAGCACGCCGTTGTTGATGGTGGTGACGAAATCGGTGGGGGCGGGCGCCCCGAATGGCGACCAGCCGGCCATCCCGATGCTGAAATTCCAGTTCTGCACCGGAAGACTCGTGCCGGTCGGCGATCCCTGAATGACGCGGCCGACCATCCCGACGGTCAGTCTGGACGTGACCATCCACTGCCGGTCGGTATTGTTGGACGCGATCGACGGGTAGAACGCGTTGATCGATCCATCCCACGGCGTGATGACAATCTGGTTGCCCGGATTGATCGGGTACCCGTCGTCGCCGAGCTCCATCACCACGAGCGCCGCGTCGCTCCGCTTGGTTACCAGAAGCGAGGTGCGCGTGCCTTCGTTGAAGGCGATCGCGTTGTCGCCCGAGTCCGGTCCGATCCCCCGGCTGAGATCCAGCAGGCTCATCGAGCCGTCGGTGCCGATGAGGCGCGTGTCGATGTAGCCGCCGCTGCGCCACCATTGCGCCAGGAAGTGGCCGGTGTGAGTCTGGTAGACGACCCCCTGGTCCTCGTTCTGGGTATTGGCGGCGAGGGTCACGAGCGAGCCCAATGGCGCCAGCGACGCGCCCTGGAAACGGCGCGCATAGCTGCCGCCGGTGTAGCCGGTCGGGATGCCCGCCTTGAATCCGATCGCAATGCACACGCCGTTGGCGGCGCACGACAAGGCCGGCGACCCGTAGAAGTCCGCGCCGTCACCGAGGACGACCGGCGCGGAGACGTTCCCGTTCAGGTCCATGAGCTGGACCTGAGGCGTGGGCAGGCTGTGGCCCGCCGCCATCACGCGCGTGCCGACCACAAAGCGCTGGCCGTTCCAGAACGACTGCGCCTTCTCCGAGGCCAGCCACTCGGTCCCGACGTTGACGATCGGGAAGCGAGCGCTGACGATCGCGCTCCCGTTGGAGTACCTGACAAAGCGGCCGTACTTCGTGTTCGCCGCATTGTCGGCGACGATGTAGGTCACGAGGAACACCGGGTCGTTGGCAGGACCGCCAAAAGTGATGCCGAAGAACCCCATGAACGCCACCTGGTTCGGGTCGTTCGGGTCCGCCTCGTCGGCGATGTTGAAATCCGGTGCCCAGCCGATCAAACCGTTCCGGTCGACCCAGCGCCCCACGATCGGCATCTGGCCATCGCTCACCGTCGTGAGGTACACGCGATTGATCGGGTCGTAGGCGAGATTGTTGCGCTTTCCAAGCGCTTGCGACAGGTAGAGCGGCGTGGCACCCTCGATGTGCGCGCCGGTGCCGCCCGGCGGCACGCTGATGATCGCCTGCACTTCGAGCGTGAAATCACGCTCGGCTACCTGCAGGTCAGTGCTCGTGACGCGGAGCCGGAAGCTGTAGACGCCCGCCGTGGTCGGGGTACCGGTGAGGTGGGCGCCGTTCAGCTGCATGCCCGGAGGCAGCGCGCCTGAGAGCCTCGTCCAGGTGTACGGAATAACGCCACCCGATGCCAGCATCAGCTGCGCATACGGCAGTGTCTGGGTGGCCGGCGCCATATTGCCGTTCGACAGAATCGTCAGCGGCACCGACGTGGGATCCACGTAGGTGCCCGTGACCACCGCGCCAAACGAGCTGCTCGCGAGCCGGAACGTCACGAACCACTGGCCGTCCTCTTCATTGGCGGCGATCGAGGGCAGATAGTCGTTGATCGCGCCGTCCCAGGCCGTCAGCGTCAGGAAGTTGTTCGGACGGATCGGCGTGCCCTGATCCCCCAGCTCCCAGGCATAGAGCGTGGCGGATGAGTCTTTGAACGTGAGCAGCGTGGTCTGCGTGAACTGGTTGTACGAAAACGTATTCATGCCGGCATTCGGACCGGCGGCCGTGTTCGTCGCGCCCAGCGTCCCATCCGGCAGGACGACGCGGGTATCGATCCAGCCCCCGGCCACGCGGAACCAGTGGGTCAGGAACATCCCGGTGTGCTTCTGATAGACGACGCCCTGATCCTCGTTCGCCCCGAGCGGCTGTACGGGAATGACGCCGCTGCCTTGTGGCACAAGGGTCGTCGCACTGAATAGCCGGCCATACGAGCCGCCGCTGAAGCCGCCCGAGATGCCGGCCTTGAATCCGAAGGCGAGGCACGTGCCATCGCCGCACGCCAGCGCGGGCGATCCGTAGAAGTCGGCGCCGTCCCCGAGATTGACGTTCGGCGACACGTTGAGGGCCATGTCGACCAGGTTCACCGTGGGACTCGGAAAGCTGAACCCCGGGAGATGGAGACGTGTGCCCACGACAAATCGCTGTCCGTTCCAGAAGCTTTGGGCCTTCTCCGACGCGAACCACTGGCCGCCAACATCAGCAATCACGACTCGAGGGGTGACCGAAGCGACGCCGTTGACGTACCGAACGAGCCGGGCGTACTTGATGCCCGTTGACCCGTCCAGGCTCACGACGTACGTCACGATGAACGCCGGATCGTTGGGCGGGCCGCCGAAGGCGATACTGGACCACGAGGCAAACGCCGGGTTGCCTTCGCCATCAACGTCGTCGATGGCGATCACGAAGTCCGTACCGATCGGGTTGCCGAGCTTGTCGACGAATCGTCCGGACAGGATCGGCCCGAACGGCGGGTCCCAGACGACCGCCATGTACACGTTGTTGACCGGGTCGAACGCGAGGGAGTTGCGGTGCGTGTAGCTCGGGAAGATTCCCGGCGCGGGCGCCTGACCGATCTGCGCCCAGGCGACCGCCGGGGTCGCGAGAATCGACACGGCGACAAGCGTCCGAAGGTGTCTTTGAATGGCGAGCGTCATCCCAGTTCTTCTTTCCAAGGCCCTGCAGCTGATTTGGGGCTGGGGACCCAGTCAGCTCAGGAAAAACACGGCGTCGTAGTGTACCCGGAGGTTTCCACTCGTTCAACGACGGAACTGCGTCTGGCCGTCCCGTCTCGAGCTACTGCCGTTCCTATCGGATTCAGGGTGGAACGTCGTTAGGTAATGCGAAAACGTCGTGCGTACGGGCTCATTCCGGCCCCTACTTGCGCGTCGCGAGGGCGTGCGCGAGCCCGGCCCCATGGAGACGGACGCCGATGGCAGCGTCGCCCAGCACGCGCCGCGTCATGGCCGCATCCGCCAGCTCGGGACGGCTTTCGAGCACGCGGGCGGCGCCCGAGCGCAAGAGCGGGTTCGGGCTGGCCAGCGCGGAAGTCAGCACGCCTTTCGCGGCAACCGGATCGCAGCAGGCCAGCAACTCCGCGGCCCGCAGGCGGTGGAGGTCATTCGGGCTCGCGAGGAGCGTGCGCGCGGCCTTGTCAAACGTCGGGCTCCTCGACGTCGAGAATTGCCAGGCGCCGGCGGCGATCACCTGCACCTCCGGGTGGCCCTTGGTGAGCAGCCCCTCGAGGAACGAGTCCGCCGACGAATCCCCCGCCTGCTTCAGCGCGACGGCGGCAAACATCTTGACCGACCCTGCTTCGTCATTCTGGAAGCTGTTGCGCAACTGAGGAATCGCCTGCTTGACCTGCAGCAGCCCAAGAGCCACCGCGGTCGCGTTGCGAACGTTGGCGTCAGCTTCGCCGAGCAACGGGATCAATCGTGACCCCTGGCTCCGTACGTTCCCCTGCCCGATGGCCTGAATGACTTGCGCGCGAAGGATCGGCGTGCCCGAATTGAGCAGTTCGCCGAGCCGCTTTTCGCCGGCCGGATCCTGGAGCCGTGCCAGCGCCACCACCGGCGCCAGACTCTCCGGCGAGACGGCCGACGTCGCGCCCGCCTGCTCGCGCAGCGCGCGCAGCGCATCGGCATCGCCCTGGCGCGCCAGCCGCTCGAGCGCCTGAGCCCGCAGAATCGGCTGGTCCGCCTTCGCCCGGACGGTTCGGACGAGATCCGCACGCCCAAGCCGGACCAGCACCGCCAGGTCCGGTTTCTTCAACGCCACGACGTACGCGTCGTAGGTCTTGAGTGCCTCGTCGTACCGGTTGAGCTCGACGAGCGTCTCGACCTGGAGCGTCGCCGCATCCGAGCTTGCGGGCTGCTGCTTCAGGACCGCCGCGAGCGCGTCAGCCGCCTCCGCGGGCTTGCCCGCGGCTTTGAGCGCCTTCGCCGCTTCGATCGCCTGTGTGACATCGCCGCCAGCCGGCGTTTGCGCCAGCAGCGAGTCGCTCGCAAACACGGCAGCGAACGCAATGACCAACGTGGCCGCTATCTTCTTCATACGACAGTAATTATAGACTTCGCAATCCGGTCAAAAGTCTGCAGAGTCGCTACCAGAGCGAGCGGAGGATGAGTGCGAACCGCTCACCAGTCAAGATATCGGCACGACTCAGGCGTTCGATGTCGTCATAGATCCGATGAAGATCCGGATCGGCGATCAGATTCCGGTCCGCCCGCCGGCTGGCCTCGTACTCGGCCGGCACCGCCCGCTCGTAGTGGCCGACTCGCCAATCGGGTTTCGGCGGCAGCCGCGCCAGAAATGGATCCGTCAGCGCGTTGCGATCGATGACGTAGACGCCGGGTCCGGCGAAATACCCGAAAAGACCGACGTTGCTCGCCGTTCGAACGCGATGCTCGGGCCCATCGGGCTCTGCGCGTATCGCCAGCCCTGCGACCGCCCATGGATGTTCGCGCGGTGACGCGCGTCCCTGGAGTACGGGCAGCAATCCCAGCGTCGGATAGTAGAAGCGGCGCTCGTCCGTCACGCCGTGCCGCGCGAATTCAATTCCAGGCTCCTCGGACGGACGGAAGTCTGCCGTGGTTCTGAGCGCCGTCCCCGGCTCGAACGCACCCACGACCAGAAGAATGACCGCGCCGGCCGTGAGGAGCACGTTGCCGGCACGCGGGACGCCGCGCATGCTGATGAGCCCGGCGACCGCCATGACGAAGGCCGGCGTCAAGAACCGGCCGGACATGAAGTCGCCACCGACCATCACGGTCGAGAGGACATGGAGAACAACACCGGTCGCGATGGCTCGCCCGGGCGTGCCGCCGAGCGAAGCCAGGACCACCGTGAAGACCATCACGACCAGCGGCGTGACGGAGTCAAAGTGCCACGTCGCCGCGAGGTATCGAAGACCCTGGACCGCCAGCTCACCCGCCGGCACGCCCGGAGGAAGCTTTGCCAGCGCGGTGTTCGGGACGAGCTGGCCGTAATAAAGGAGTGAGAACAGCTCCCAGACGATGAACGGCGCGAATCCGACCGCGAAGGATTGGATTCGCTCTCGCTTCAAGGGCCGGAACGAGACCCACAGAAGCGGCGCGATGAGCGCCGCGAGATCCAGCCGGCACATCATCAAGCCGGCCGACACGACGCCGAGCCATGCCAGCCTGCCCGCCCGCGCGCGATCTCGCAGCCAGATCACGAGAAAGACCACGAGGAGTGCGTGCGCCAGTCCGTTCTCGAGACCTGAGGTCGAGAAATCCACGAACGCTCTCGAGCTCCCGAGCGCCGCCACGCCCACGGCGACCGCAGGGACGGACGAAGCCAGAACACGGAAGCACAGACCGAAGGTCAGCGCCGCGAGTGCGAGCTGAAGCGTGATGACCGTGAAATAGGCCTCGCGGGTGATCGCGTAAAACGGGGCGACGAAGAGCATCCATGCCGGGTGCGTGAACGTCTGCACGCGCTCGATCGCGTTCCACCGCAGGCCGAAGCCGTTGACGAAGTTGTCCACGGTGCGCAGCGTGATGTAGGCGTCATCACACAACCAGGCCGCGCGGATGATGACGATCAGGAGGACGCCAACAGCGCCGAGGACGATCGGCCACGCTATCGGGCGATCAGGGGCGGGCATCCTTCGCCAGCTCGGTCGGAATCTTCCACGCGGCGAGGAGCGCGAGCGCGTAGGCCGCGGCCCCCGTCCAGAATGCCGCGGAGATCGACCAGGAGAGCGCGATGACAATCGCCAGCACCGAAGCGCAGACGGACATCGCGCCGTTGACGCCCCACAGCCAGAGCGTGTGCTGCTCGTGTGCGGCCGCGAGCCGCATGCCGAGCGGAAAGGCCTGGCCCATGAGGAGGCCTGCCAGGAACAGGACGACGCCGGCGCTCACCGCGCGGACGATGGTGGCCTGCGACTCGAGGCTCGCGATTGCGAAAGGCGTCACGAGACCGATCGCCGCGAGCGCGATCAGAAGCAGCAGAAGGCGGCGCCGGGTCACGGCAGGCGCGGAGTCGACCGTGACGTTGCGCGTGAGCCAGCTCCCGGCCCCACCGCCCAGCAGCAGGGAGAACAGCACGACCGACAGGCCGTACGTCGGATGGCCGAGCAGCAGAATCAGCCGCTGCATGAGGGCGATCTCGATCAGCATGAATCCGAGCCCGATGGCCGCGAAGTACGCCAGGTGCCAGCGCACCGGGTGGAGCGACACGCGCGGCCGGGCAAACGCGCGAGGCAGCAGCACGCAGGCGATGCCGAGCGCGACGACCGTCGCGGTCAGCACGCCCAGCACGAACACGGCCTGCATGTTGTGCTGATTCTTGCCGCCCCGCATCAGCGCGACGTCGGCCAGATCGCGGAACCGCAGCATCTGGAAGAAGAACGGGCTGTCGTCGGTGGGCGGGGCGATGTTGATCGGATAGCCGCGCGTGAACGCGTCGAGGTCCGGGGTGTCGATGAGCGTGGTCAGCAGCGGATCGGTCGCGGCTCCCCCATCGA
>Ga0137433_1001358_pt1 | contig 10386 bp, 7 predicted proteins | sample EasRivERMZT840_2_FD_102335 | JGI IMG/M metagenome (GOLD analysis project Ga0137433, IMG submission 102335) | Soil microbial communities from meander-bound floodplain in the East River, Colorado, USA - East River MetaG ERMZT840_2 | ecosystem: Environmental > Terrestrial > Soil > Floodplain ...
CGTGGTCTGGTCGAACTTGCCGTCGCCGGGGCGATTGCTCAAACGCGCGCGGTCGGTCGCATCCGTATTCTGGGTCTGCGAGTAGTTCACGGAACTGTCGGTCCAGTTGCCGTCCATGTCGCCGTAGTAAACGTCGGCGGGCCAGGCGCCGTAATGATCGGAATGGCCATCGACATCCTGCATCCCGGAATACGGCACGGGCACGCGCCCGAACAAAAAGACGGCCTTCACGTTGGCCGGGTCGGCGTTGTAATCGCCACGGATGAGGTTCTTCACGGCAACCGGCGAATCGGCTCGCGACACGTCGTGGCGTAGCACCGTCCAGCCATCGCCGGCGAGATCCTGGTGCAAGCGGTTCAGTTCAGCGGCGAGCGGAATGGCGTGGGTGTTATCGACGATGAGCACCACCTTGCCGCGATTCTCGACCAGCGGCACGTTGAGGCCGGCGAGGATGTAGCCATAGCCTGTATAGCCCGACGACGCCTTCACGACTTGATATTCGTAGGTCGCGCCGAGCGAAACGTTCGCGTCCGTGTAGCTCGTGGTGCTGCCGGACAACGTCGTGCCCGCGCCCCACGAACTCGCGCCCGGGGCCTTGCGATAAATCGTGTAAGAGCCTGGCGTTCCAAGACTATCCTGCGGCCACGTCAGGGTAATCTGTGGAGGCGATACCTGGGCCGCCGCGCTCACCTGGACGGCATATTCCCAAGTCGGTTCCGCCGCCCAAACGACAGGTGCGGTGGATGCCAGTAAGAGACCGAATACGGCACCTTGCATTGTTCGCATTGTGCCGAAACGGTAAGATCAACAGGGGGAGGCGCTATCCGGGGTCGCTCTGAATCCTCCGTAGGACTTTCGGGACTATTCGATGTAGGAGTTTGGCTGACAAGCGAGGCAGGAGCCGGGTGGAGGGAACGGCGTATCAGTCGTAATCTTAATCTTTATCCTAATCTTAATCGTAATCGCGATTCGGCTCCCGGTCGGTCCGGAACAAACTGATTAGGATTAAGATTAAGAACCGAGGGCAGACCCGGCTACGCCGCCACCCAACGCGGGAACAGATTCTTGAGGGGATGCGAGGGAGCGTGGTTGAGCACAGCGCCAACCAAACGGCATCGGGAGTGTCGCAGGGTTTCAATCTGCGTTCGGGTGGCGGCAGCGTCCGCCCGACCGCTGTCGGCCAGCCAGACGAGATTAGTCAGCTCTTCAGCCAACAGGGCCGCCTGCGGTTTGGAAGCCGGCGGCAGGTTGACCAGAATCACGACGTTATCGATGGCTTGCCAATGGTCCAGCGCCGCCTCCAACTGTTTGCGCCGTGCCAGGTTCCAGGACCAATCGGGCAGCGAGATCTGAACAATCACCTGAGGATTCGGCCCGACCAATTTGTGCGCCACCTCTCCCGGTGACGCGAGCACGTTCGCCGTCACCGTCGCTGAATCGGACATTGTGTCCGGTCCATCGTGATGTCCATTGGTGAGCGAGCCATTTGCCGCGCCGTTGGCGCACGTATCAATCGTGAGGACGCGATAGCCACGTTGACTGGCGGCCCGGGCGAGCAGATGAATCAACGTGGAACGCCCTTCGCCGTCAGACGAGGAGATGATCCCGCACACCAGACCGCGGTCGGCCTGCATACGGAGCCGTCCTTGCAGCACGCTCCACGCCTGGAAAGACCACTGGTCGCGCGCCGGCTGGTTCATCTTCCGAAGGTTGCCCAGCGAGGCGAGCACTGGCAGACGGGTGACGCGACGCAGGTCGTCGTCAGTTTTCAACCGCCGGCCCGTCGCCTCGGCCAGCAGTGCCAGCAGCGCCGCGCCAACCAATCCGGCGAGTGCGGCAAACGCGCTGACGGAGGCAACTTTGATCTCCCGGCCATTCTTGAGAACATCCTGCGGCCTGGCGGGGATCAGCACCTGCAATTGTCCCGGCGGAGTGTCCACCAGGTTTTGAAAAAGACGCTGACGTGCGGCCAGAGGAAGGCGGGCTGCTTCGAGCGAAGCCAGCCGGCTGCGGACGACATCCGGGTCAATTGACCTGGGCGCTGCATCCGCCTCAGTGGGAATAAGGACATTCGGAGAAATCGGTTCACTCTTCGCGCGCGCCAGTGCGGCCGCCGCGGGCCTGTTCGTAACGCCGTGCACGGCCGAGGCCACCAGGTTGTCTTCGAGTTGGAGTTCGAGAACCGCCAGCTTGTGCCTTTGCGCTTTGACCAGCGGGCTCGCATCGGTGTATTGGCTCAGCAGATTGCCGAGTTCCAATTGAGCGGCGCGCAGTTGCTCCACCAGGGTCGAGCGCGTCACGGCTGACAGCGACTCTGCCGGTAGATCGAATTGGAGCGGTTCCGGGCCGGAAATCGATCGTTGGTTGAGCGAAGGATCCGTCCGGGAAATGGATCGGGCGGAATGCTGCAATCGTTCCTCGAGCTGGCGCGTCTGGCTGTCGATGGCCGCCAATTGCTGCTGGAGATGTTCGTTCAACGTGGCGGCTTCGCGGGCCTGCAATTGTTTCGTAAGTTGAACCGCTTCCCGGGCGTAAAGATTGGCCAACTCGGACGCGCGTTCTGGAGTCGAGGCGGTTACCGCGATGGTCAGGCTTTCTTTGTTTCGTTCCGGCGTGATGGCGATGGCGGACGCAAGAGCGTCCGCCGTCAGCGGCGGTTCAGCCGCGGCGCCCACCCGTTGAATCAACTCCGGCGCGCGCAGCAGATCGGCGAATGTTTGCATCGAAGTTTGCCGCTCTCGCAGAGCTTCCCCTGCGACAGGAGAATCGTGGCGGATGAGTTGCCCCGTCGCGGTATAGGAAGTCTTCCAAAGCGCCGTTGCGCCGAGGAAAGCAAGAACGCCGCAAGCGATGGCACCGAGTGCAAGCCAGTACCATCGACTGGCCACCGCCTCGGCAAGCGACCAGGGGTCGATACGCGGCGGAGGCCCTTCACTGTTGCGCACAACGCCGTTAGCGGCCGAGCCATTTCGATAAGTTGCGCCTGGATCCGGGCGGGTGGGTGGGTAGGTCAAGCCGGCGATTCCCGGGGGATCGGCATGGGGGAAGGACTCCGGATCCAGGTTCAAATCAGCGTTCGTTTTCATGAATCATAACTCTGATATTCGGCATGCTCGGCGCGCTCGGTTTGGCGAGTTTCGCAATATGCCGAAAGGTTCATAATTTTTCGCGCTCAACATAGGCGACCGTCAGGTTCCGTGCGAAGTGGGTGAAGACCTCTGATGCGGTGGGCCAAGACCCCAGTCAGATGGGCGTGTCCGGCGGTCGCGCCCTGCTTACGCTCCCCAAAAGACTGTCAGCCCGCGGACACCTCCGTGTGCCCGCGAACTGCGATGTTCGATTTCCGGAATCTTATCCAATTCCAAATGAGAACCCGCCACGTCGCGTAGCTCCTTCTTCGTTCCGATCTCCACGCGCTTCTCGTTCACCTCGATGCGCGCATTGCGTAACGCGTGAACAACACCAGCGCTTCTCTGTCGTGCTTGTCGTTCTGTTGGACGTAGCTAAAGGAAGGCAGTGGCGAGGGCGAGCATGTTCCTGGCGCATGAGTTTCCAGTGTCCCCGCTTTCCGTTCCGCAATCCGGCCTAGCGCCGCCCGTCATAAAACAGCCGAAGGTATTTCTTGTCCCGTGGTCCGACGCGGCAGCAGGCAGCCAGCGAAGGATGAGCACGATGACTTCCTTCCAGCATAGAAAAAGTGTCTCCCTTGGTTCTGAGCCAAGGGAGACAGCGTCCGCCTCTTAGTTGTTAGGGCCTGCCTAATCGGTCTATTTCGCCGTGCCTATCGGGGCCGCGGAGCGGGCGACGGCAGCGGTGTGCGGAGCGGGGGCACGCCCGGCAGTGCTGTGGGCTGGGATGGTGGCAGCCCTGGGGGGATATTGGGCGGAGGTACTGGCTGCGGCGGGGGCAGCGGTGGCGGGTTTCCCGGAAGCCCTGGCGGAATGTCTGGCGGAGGTAACGGCGGCGGTGGCGGTAGAGGTTCCAGCGGCGGCAGCGGTGGCGGGATTCCCGGAACCGGCGGCACGCCCGGCGGCGGCGGTTGGGGTGGCGGAAGTGGTTCAGGCGGCGGCAGTGGCTGGCCCGGTGGCAGAATGCGCGGCGGAGGTTCCCCGGGCTGCGGCGGTGGCACTGGCTCGCCCGGCGGCAAGATCCGTCCCGGCGACCGTTGTCCTGGCCTAAAGCGATTCGTGTCGAATCGATTGGTGAAACCGGGCGCCCCGTTCGTCAGCCTCTCGCCACTCCCTATCGGACCGCCCAGTTGCGGCCTTTGGGCAGCATTTCCTGCCAGCACCATCACTAAGGTCAAAGTACCAAGTTGAGTTTTCATTTTCATATTTTCCTACAACCGCAATCGACGCCAATATTCCGCAGTAGCCGTTTTCAACTCACCACCTGATTTTGGATGGCGTAGTGGGTGACCTCGGCGTTCGTCTTCATGTCCATCTTTTCCAGCAGGCGCGCGCGGTAGGTGCTGATGGTCTTGACGCTCAGAGAAAGTTCTTTCCCGATCTGGCTGACGGTCTTGCCAGAGGCAATCATGCGCAGAATCAGGAATTCGCGATCCGAGAGCCGTTCGTGCGGGGGCTTCTGCACATCAATGTCCAGGTAGGATGCCATCCGTTCGGCCAGCGCGGGGCTGATGTAGCGTCCGCCGGCGACCACTTTTTGGATGGCGCCGACGAGTTCATCTCCGGCGCTTTCCTTGGTGAGGTAGCCGGCGGCGCCGGCCTTGAGCAGACGCACGGCGAACTGGTCCTCCGGGTGCATGCTCAAGACCAGCACAGGCAGTTTGGGACGCAGGCGTTTGATCTCGCGCAAGACTTCCAGCCCGCTGCGGCCCGGCATGGTAATGTCGAGGATCACTACGTCCCATTTCTCTTTGGCGGTGCGCGACAACGCCTCGTGGGCGTTGCGAGCCTCGCCAAACACGGACTTTTTGAAGTGGTCAGCGAGGATGAGTTTCAATCCTTGCCGCACTACTGTGTGGTCGTCGGTGATTAGAATTTTCATGTCGATTTGCCCCGCCTTGTTGCGGCAGCGGAATACGCACCCGGACCGCCGTGCCTCTTCCGGGCTCGCCGCTGACCCGCACTTCTCCGCCCAACAGCGCCGCCCGCTCGCGCATGCCCAGCAGGCCGATGGAGCGGGTGTTGTGGATTTCCGCTTCTGAAATGCCCCGGCCATTGTCCTTCACCTCCAGGACCAGGTGTCCGGACATCTCGGCCAGGCGCACGTTCACTCGGGTGGCGTTGGCGTGGCGGATGATGTTGGTGAGCGTCTCCTGGAAGATGCGGAAGAACGCCGTGTTCAGGTCCTGGTCCCATAGCGTTTCCTTGATGGCTGCTTTGACGCGGCACTGAATGCCCGTCTGGGTTTGGAACTCGTGGGCCTGCCATTCCAGCGCGGCCAGCAGTCCGACGGTATCCAGCAAGCCGGGCCGCAGCTCGGTCGCGATTCGGCGGACGGCATGGATGGTTTCGTCAATGTGCTCTGCCATCGACTTTGCTTTGGCCTGTAGCGCCCTCAGCCCCGCCGGCAGCCGGTTCGCAAGCCACGTCAATTCCAGTTTCAATCCGGTTAACGCCTGCCCGAGTTCATCGTGGACTTCCCGCGCGATCACCGTGCGTTCCTCTTCGCGCACGTGCTGCAGATAGACCGACAGCGCCCGCAATTGTTCGTGCGACTGACGAAGTTGTTCCTCGGCCCGCTTACGGTCGGCCCTTTCGCTGGCTTCCCGCAGGGCGCGATGGACAGACGGCACGAGCCGGGAGAGACGCTGCTTGAGGACGTAGTCAGTGGCGCCCTGTTTCAGCGTCTCGATCGCCACTTCCTCGCCCAAAGTGCCCGTGACGAAGATGAAAGGGACATCCGGACATTTTTCCCTGGCGATGGCCAGCGCCGCGTAGCCGTCCAGCGAGGGCAATGAGAAATCCGAAAGAATCAAATCCGGGGGAGTCTGTTCAAGGCGCTGAATAAAACCGGTCCTCGTATCTGCGTGGTCCAGGGAAAAGGCCACGCCGCCGCTGCGCAAGGCATGGCGAACCAGTTCGGCGTCGTTGGTGTCGTCTTCGAGAAGCACAATCCGGATTTCATTTTTGACCGCGGACGGCGGCGCTCCTCCACGGAACCGGCGGAGGCCGTTCTTGTCGCCGGCGATCGTGTTCGACTTGGGAAAGGACATAGCCGGCGTCAGGCAGCGGGAACGAGTTGAGGCGGCATCGACTGACGCTTGAATCGATCCTCGGCTGGCAGTTCATTGATCCCCATCCAAAACGTCCGGACCTCCTGCAAGACGGCGCGATACTCAGCGAAGGCCACGGGCTTGACGACATAGGCGTTCGCGCCCAGGTCGTAGCAACGGGCGAGATCCGCTTCCTCCCGGGAAGAGGTGAACATCACCACGGGGATTTGCCTGAGTCGCGGATCGCCTTTGATCTGGCGCAGGACTTCCAGCCCATCCACTTTGGGCATTTTTAAATCGAGAAGAACCATGGTGGGGTGGCCGCCCCCGCAAGTTTCGTCTGTCCCGCATCGATTCAGACAATCCAGCGCCTCGGAGCCATCGTTCGCCAGCACCACCTTCACGCCCGCGCCGCTGGCATTCAGAGCGCGAAGCGCCAGTTCCGCGTCGATGGGGTTATCTTCTGCGAGCAAGATCCATTTCGGTTGTATCATGGTCATCCTTTGAATTGTTTGGGCAGAGAGAAAAAGAAAGTGGCGCCACCATCGACGGCTCCTTCAGCCCAGGTGCGTCCGCCATGCCGGCTGATGATTCGCCGGATGTTGGCCAGCCCAATGCCGATGCCTTCAAAATCGTTCGGCCGATGCAGCCGCTGGAACACGCCGAATAGTTTGTCGGCGTATTTGGGGTCGAAACCGACTCCGTTGTCGCGGACGAAGACAATGCTTTCCTGTCCGTCGTCCGTCGCGCCGATTTCAATCGCAGCCGGGTCGCGGGCGCGGGTGTACTTGAGCGCGTTGGAGAGCAGGTTGACCATGACCTGCCGCAGCATGAGCGGATCGCCCTGCACCCGCGGCAGGCGGCCGATTTTCCAGTTAATGTTGCGGTTCTCAACCTCCCGGCGCAGTTCACGCCGCGCCTCGTCCACGACGGCCGAGAGACTGATCGTTTGCTGGCGCATTTCCGTGCGGCCCATCCGCGAGAAAGCCAGCAACGCATCGATCAAATGTCCGAGGTGCAGAGCCGAGTCGGCGATCGTTTGAAGGTATTGCCGGCTGCCTTCGCTCAAATCCTTCGCCGTTTCCGCCTGCAGAATATCCACGTAGGCGGCGATGTGCCGCAACGGGGCGCGCAGATCGTGGGACACAGAATAGCTGAACGCATCCAATTCCTGGTTGGCCGCCTCCAGTTCAGCGGTGCGTTCGCGCACGCGTTGCTCGAGGTTTGTATTGAGCAGGCGAATTTCTTCCTCGGCTTGTTTGCGCTCGGTGACATCGCGCGCCACTTTCGAAAAACCGCAGAGTCGTCCGGTTTCGTCGTGCACGGTGGTGATGAGCACGCTGGCCCAAAAGCGTGAACCATCCTTGCGCACCCGCCACCCTTCGGTCTCGAAACGGCCTTGCTCCAGGGCCGTCTTCAATTCCAGTTCCGGCTTGTGCTGCGCCACGTCTTCCGGCGCAAAGAAACGCGAATAGTGCTCGCCAATGATTTCGTCGGCGCTGAAGCCTTCGATCCGTTCGGCGCCGGCGTTCCAGCTCGTGACGTGCCCTTCGGGATCAAGCATGTAAATGGCATAGTCCTTCACGCACTCGATCAGCAGGCGGAATCGCTCTTCGCTTTCCCGCAACGCCGCCTCCGCCTGCTTGCGCTCGGTAATGTCGCGAATGAGCACGGTACATCTCGGGGGTTCCTCGGTCGGGATCCGGGTCACGGCAAAGTCCGCGCGAAATTCGCTGCCATCCGCCCGCCGCAGCGTCAGCTCGATGGGCCGCCCCAGCAGGCTTCCCACGCCGGTCATGAGATAGTTGGCCACTCCGTCCTGATAAGCTTCCCGCAGCGAAGGCGGAACAATGAGCTCATCCATTGGCCGCCCAACGGCTTCATCGCGTCGGTAACCGAAAATCCGTTCCGCCGCCGGATTCCACTCCTGGACCAGCCCGTCATGGCTGACGGAGAGGATGGCGTCGAGGGCTGTCTCCAGAATGATTCCCTTCAGCGCCTCGCTTTTCTCCAGGGCCCGCCGCGCCCGGACACGATCGGTGATGTCGCGCGTCACGACCGCGAACCCGCGCAGTTTTCCACCGGGGTCGCGCAGACAGGTGATGATGACATTGGCCCAAAACTCATTTCCGCCCTTGCCGACGCGCAAGCCCTCCTCTTCGAACCGGCCTTCTGACACCGCCCTCTTCAACCCAATCTCCGGACGCCCGGCTTCAATGTCGGTAGGCGTGTAGAACAATGAGTAGTGGCGTCCACGGACTTCCTCCGCTCTATGCCCGTGCAGCCATTGAGCGCCGGGGTTCCAGCTCGTGACGCGGCCGCGCGGATCCAGCATGAAGATGGCGTAGTCCTTGACCCCTTCGACCAGCATGCGAAAGCGTTCCTCGCTTTCGCGCAGCGCCTGTTCCTTCTGTTTCAAGGTGGCGCGCTCCTCCGCTTCGCGCAGCGCGCGGACCACGGCGGGCGCCAGCTTTGCCAGGTCCTTCTTGAGCACATAGTCGGTTGCTCCGCCCTCAAAGGTTGCAATCGTGGTTTCTTCACCGAGCGAACTCGTTACAAATATGAACGGCACCTCCGGGCATTTGTCCCGGGCGATGGCTAGCGCGGTGAAGCCGTCAAAGCAAGGCAGCCCGTGATCCGAAAGAATCAAATCGGGCGGGTTGTCCCGCAGTTCCGAAAGGAAGGCATCCTTCGTATCCACCCGTCGTGATCGAAACGCCAGGCCGGCCTTTCGCAGTTCATGGTTCACGATCACGACGTCCGCCGGGACATCTTCGACGTAAAGGATGCGAATTTCTTTTCTCACATAGGCCTCGCACGTATTTCGTACATTCTCATCGTATGGTACTAAATCCGACGGCGATATGGGGCGAAACCCGCAAAGTCCGGCGTTGTATATTCAATCAACTCCATTGTTCAGAGAACTTCAGACGGACGTTCGCTTTCTTTCGCAGGCGCGTGGCCCGCTCATACACTTCCCCCGTCTGGGCGGCGGTGCGTTTCCAATCAAAATAGGCGGCGCGCTCCAGGCCCGCTTTGCGCAAAGCGCCGCGCACGTCTTCCTCAATGGCTACCCGCGTCAACTGGGCGGCCAGTCCTGCGACATCTTCAGGATCGACCAGGATGGCGGCGTCGCCCGTCACTTCGGCCAAAGCGCCGCGATCCGCGCAAATCACCGGACATCCACAGGCCATTGCTTCAAGCGGTGGCATTCCAAATCCCTCATATAGCGATGGGCACACAAAGACGTCGGCCGCGCGATACAGCATGGGCAGGTCTTCCTCGCTGACAAAGCCGAGCCGCCGAATGTCCTGCGAGCACGGAGAACGCTCGATCGCCGAGTGAATGACATTCGCTCCATGCCAGTCCTTCCCAGCGAGCACCAGTTGCCAGGGCAGCCGCGTGGCTGCTCTGAACCGTTCATACGCGGTAATGAGCCGAAGATGGTTCTTGGCCGGATGCTCCAGTCGCGCCACGTAAAGGAAGAACGGCCGATCCAGCCCGAAACGCTCCCGGCCGACCGCCTTGGCAATGCCAGCAGGCGCCGGGGCAAACCGCCGGCCATCCACGCCGTGATGAATCACTGTGACTCGCTCGCCGCCTATCTTCCAGAATTTCGCGATGTCCCGCGCGGTGGTGTGACTGATCGCGATGATGGCGTCCTGTCGCCGGGCCAGTCGCTGGGCGACCACTCGTCCGTAGAACATTCGCTTCCAGTCGTATTTTCCCGGCACGCGAAACGCCGCCAGATCGTGGACGGTGGCCACCAATGGGCAGGGTTTCGGCCAGAGCATGCGTCGGTAGCTGGGCACATGAAGAACGTCGAGGCGATGTTCACGGACGAGTCCTGGCAGGATGCGTTGGTGCCAATGGATGTCTTGCAGCGGCGGGCGAAAGCGTTCGGCGACCGGCACGAGCTTCGCGGTTTCGCCGGCGAAGGCGAACAAGGGCAGGTCCTTTTCCAGGACAAACAACACGAATTCATGATGCTCCGCCGCCGTGGCAAAAGCGCGCATCAGCGCAAAGACATATTCGGCAATCCCGGTGTGGCCGCCCTGGATCACGGAGGTGGACCAGCCAATTCTCATACGACGCCTTGCAGCAACGCCGATTCCACCTTCGGCAAGGGCGGCGCGTGGGACCTGCCCGTTTCCTGACGAGTTTTCGCTTCGATGGCCTGCCTCGCTTCCAGCGCGTCTTCCGCC
>Ga0137433_1001360_pt1 | contig 10367 bp, 3 predicted proteins | sample EasRivERMZT840_2_FD_102335 | JGI IMG/M metagenome (GOLD analysis project Ga0137433, IMG submission 102335) | Soil microbial communities from meander-bound floodplain in the East River, Colorado, USA - East River MetaG ERMZT840_2 | ecosystem: Environmental > Terrestrial > Soil > Floodplain ...
CAATCCAGTTCTCCTTTAACGCGCGCAGCAGCGCGGTTTCATCCATCACGGCGCCGCGAGCGGTGTTGATGATGTAGGCGCTGGGTTTCATTTTGCGCAATTGCGCTTCTCCAATCAGGCCGCGTGTCTCCGGTGTCAGGGCACAGTGGAGCGAGATGAAATCCGATTCAGCCAGCAACTGATCGAGCGGAACGAGCTTCACATTCAACGCCTCCGCGCCCGGGCATGGCGCGATGTCGTAACCGAGCAGCCGCATGTTGAAACCGCTCGCGCGCTTCGCCACGGCCTGGCCGATGCGCCCGCAGCCGATGATGCCCAGCGTTTTCCCACCGATATCATGACCCCAGCCCGCAGACCATTTGCCCTCGCGCATCGAGAGATGTCCTTCATGCACACGGCGAGCGAGCGCGAACAGCAGGGCCATGGCGTAGTCAGCCACGGCGTCGTTCAGCAGTCCCGGCGTATAGGCGATGACGACGCCGTGTTGGGTCGCGGCCGGAACATCAATGGCATCGTAGCCCACGCCCCAGCGCGAGATCAGTTTGAGTTGCGCAGCCTGCTTCGAGGCGAACAGGGCTGCGGTAAACTTGTCCATGCTCGCGAACACTGCGTCCATGCCCGGCAGCAGCGGGAGCAATTCCGCCTCGGTGAGTGGTCCGCACTTCGGCGGGTGGACGAGTTCGCACCCGGCTTCATGAAGAATGGCCAGCGCCCGTTTGCCGACCGCCTCGACGTTGAGCGTTCGCGCGGTAATGAGGATCTTCCACGACATGCGCGCGCAGTGTAACGGCGTGCGGCGCAGCTTAAAGTTCAAAGTTCATCAACGTGCTGCCGGCATCTTGCCGGCAGATGGAATCCGCCAACAGGGAGAAGACCTGTCCTTGGCGTCGAAGGTCGCTTCTGCCGTCAAGATGCCGGCAGCACGGTAGCCCCGCCATTGTCCGACCCCCTTCCTTAAACTCGTCGCATTATGAAAACACTCGTGAACGGCTTGAACGAACCTCGCTACTGGAACCTCGTCGCCCGCTTTGGCCGGGCGAAGCTGCTCTCCCGCGCCGATGGCCGCGTGGAATTGCGCGGCGGCACTACCTCCGACCACCTCGAAGCCAGAGAATGGATTTCGCTCTTCATGCATGACGCTGTCCCGCGCATCGTCCCGGGCAACTGAAGCTTTGCTTTTCCTCCTCGCCGCAGGAAAAGTGAACCCGCTTTCCTCGGCCCGGCGGGCAGAGTCATCGCCGGGCCGGGAAGCGGAACGCATGTCGAAACCGGACGCACGCAATGAGCCCGGCCTGCATCTATTCACGAGCAACCGGCTGGAAACGCTCGCGGCCAGGCTGGCCGGGCGCTTGAGCCGTCCCCTGCCGTCACCGTTCCAGCCGGAGGTCATCGTGGTGCGCAACAAGGGCATGGAGCGCTGGCTCAAGCTCGAGTTGGCGCGTCAGCACGGCGTCTGCGCAAACTGCGTGTTTCCATTTCCCGAGGCGTTCGGCCAGCGCGTCTTCCGTGAATTCGACCCCGACCTGCCGGAGGAAACGCCGTTGGAACGCGACGTCCTCTCATGGCGTGTCGCCCGTGCACTGCCGGATTTGCTGGGGCGGGCGGAATTCGCACCGCTGCGGCAGTATCTGGCGGGCGCGGAGGATCAGCGCAAGTTTGTCCAGCTCGCTGGCAAGATTGCCTCCCTGTTCGATCAGTATCTGATTTTCCGACCGCGCATGATCATGGAATGGGACCAGGGCCGCGGCGAGGATTGGCAGGAGGTGCTCTGGCGCGCGGTCAGCGCCGACTGCAAGGAACATCACGCCGCCGCGTTGTGGAAGCGTTTCGGCCTGGCTTCGCATGAACTGGAGGCTCGTCCAAAGTTCGGGGTCGAGGCTTCTAATGAACCGCAAGCACGGTTCACGGATTCCCTTCCGGAACGCCTCTCCATCTTCGGCGTCTCCGCCCTGCCGCCGTATTACCTCGATCTATTCGCCGGACTGGCGCGACGACGCCAGGTCAACTTGTTCCTGCTTCAGCCTTCGCAGGAATATTGGGGTGACATCACCTCGCCGCGCGAAGGCGAGCGCCTGCTCGCCCGGCAGCACGAGGCTGACGCCGAAGCGTTCCAGCTTCATCTTGAAACCGGCAACCGCCTGCTCGCATCGATGGGCTATCTCGGACGCGATTTCCTCAAGCTGCTGCTGGGCGCGGGAGACTGGGTGACGGACGAAAGCTTCACCGATCCCGGCGAAGACACGCTCCTGCATTGCATCCAATCGGACATCCTGCATCTGCGGGATCGAGGTAGGACCGAATCGCAGAGCGGGCAAGAGAGGATCGGCTCGCCCTCTCCCCCGCCTCCAGTGAGAGGACGTGGCACCGCGCGCACCGCCGTCAGCACATCCGAATCGGGTCAGTTGACTCTCCCGCTTCTCCTGGAGGAGTCCGGTTCAGAGCAACAATTCCTGAGCCTTGGCGGCCTGTCGGAGATCTCTCCCGCGGATGACTCCATCCAAATCCATTCCTGCCACAGCCCGCTGCGCGAAATGGAGGTGCTCCACGACCAGATGCTCGACTGGTTCCAGCGCGACGCCGCGCTGGCGCCGCGGGACATCGTGGTGATGACGCCCGACATCGAAACCTACGCGCCGTTTATCCAGGCCGTGTTCGGTTCACCCGAAGACGATGCTCGCGCCATTCCCTTCAGCGTGGCCGACCGCGGCGCGCGCCGGCAAAGCCAGATTATCGCCACCTTCCTGCAACTACTCGGCTTGCCCGACACCCGATTCGGCGCGGCCACGGTGCTTGGCCTGCTTGAAACGTCCGCCGTGCGTGAACGCTTTGGCCTTTCCGAGACCGATCTCGAAACCATCCGCACATGGATCGAGGAAACCAATATCCGCTGGGGCATTGACGCCGCTCATCGCGAACAACTCGGCCTGCCGCGGCTTCCCGGTTACACATGGCGCGATGGGCTCGACCGCCTGTTGCTCGGCTACGCCATGGCTGGGCGCGACGGGCGGATGTTTGGAAACATTCTTCCGTTTGACGATCTCGAAGGCGCCGGCGCCATCGTACTGGGGCACTTCGCTGAATTCATCGAACGCCTCGTGGCCCTGGTGGAAACCCTCGGCCAGCCGCGCCGGCTCGATGAATGGGCTGACGCGCTCAGCAATGTGGCCGATCAATTCTTTCAGCCATCGGAGGAATCCGCGCTCGAGCTGCAAACGCTCCGCGACGCCCTCTCGGCCCTGCGCCGCCAACACACGCTGTCCGGCTTCGGCAAACCTGTCAGCCTCGCCGCCGTGCTCGAACGTCTCGCTCCCGCGCTGGAAGAGGATTTGCAGCACGCCGGCTTCCTCACCGGCGGCGTGACATTCTGCGGCCTCAAGCCGATGCGCAGCATCCCTTTCAAGATCGTCTGCCTCGTCGGCATGAACGACGGCGCGTTCCCGCGTCCAACGCCACACGTGAGCTTCGATCTTATGGCGAAGGCGCCGCGCCTGGGCGACCGCTCGACCCGCGAGGACGACCGCTATCTCTTTCTCGAAACGCTGCTCTCCGCCCGCCAGCGGCTTTACCTCAGCTACGTCGGCCAGAACATTCGCGACAACAGCGAGGCGCCGCCCTCCGTGCTCGTGAGCGAGCTATTGGACTACATCGAGCAGGGGTTTGAATTGGCGAAACCTCTCCCCGCCCATCAACTGGCGGAAAATGATCAACATTCAACGTTCAACGTTCAACGTTCAACGTTGAGCGTTGAAAGTTCGATCCGCGTCGATCTCATCACCCGCCACCGCCTCCAGGCCTTTAGCGAGGAATACTTCAGGCCTGGCAGCCGTCTGTTCAGTTACTCGCGGGAAAACTGCCGCGCCAGCGATTCTGTCCGCCAGGCCCGGGCGAACCCGCCGCCCTTCGTTGGACGGCCGCTCGGCGGGCCGGAGGCAGAACTGCGAAGCGTCACGCTCGATGCGCTCGCGGCCTTCTTCGCCAACCCGGCGAAATGTTTCCTCAACCGCCGACTGAACATCTTCCTGCCGGAGGAAGCCGCGGAACTTGACGAGCGCGAGCCGTTCGTCCTCGACGCTCTCGAGGACTACCAGCTCAAACAGAATCTCCTGGGCCGCGCGCTGGCAGGCCACCCCCCCGCGGAATCCCGCGTGCTCGCCGCCGCGGCCGGCCAACTCCCGCTCGGCGCCGTGGGCCGCGCCGGCCATGACCAGGCCGCCGCCAGAGTCGGACGCTTTGTCGAGCGCCTGCGCGCGTGCCGGCCCGCGCCGCCGGTCGGGCCACTCGACCTCGATCTCGTGCTTGGCAATTTCCGCGTCACCGGGCGCATCGCGGAGCGCACCGCGGCAGGCCCGCTCCTTTACCGCTGCGCCACCCTCAAGGCGAAGGACGTGCTTCGTGCCTGGTTGCTGCATCTGGCGGTCTGCGTCGCCGACCCGGCTTCGCCCGCCACGACGACGCTCATCGGCGAGGACGGTTTGCGCGAGTATGCGACTTCCCCGGACGCACGGGCCGTGTTGGAGGATTTGCTCGGTCTGTACTGGCAGGGCCTGAGCACGCCCCTCAAGTTCTTTCCGAACGCCGCACTGGCCTTCGCCGAAGCCGAACTAAAAAGCCGGCGGAAGAAGCCGTCCAAAAATGCACGGTCGCCGCTGGGAAAAGCGCGCGTCGAATGGGATGGCAGCGACTTCCCGAAACGCAAGGGCGAGAAGGAGGACGCCCATTTCGCGCTTTGCTTCCGCGATGCGGATCCGCTGGACGAAGAATTCATGGCGCTGGCCCGGCGCGTCTTCGACCCCGTCCTGCAACACGAACGCCGGGAGGAGGCATGAACGTACAGGCCGCTCCTCCGCTCCATCCCGCCGGCCTGCCGGCCCGCTGGCCTGCGTTCAATCTTGCTACGACGCCGCTGGCCGCCGGCGTCACGCTTATCGAGGCCAGCGCTGGCACCGGCAAGACCTTCACGATCGCCGGGCTGTTCTTGCGCCTAATCCTGGAGCGAAACTTTTCCGTGCGCGAAATCCTCGTGGTCACCTTCACCGAGGCGGCCACGGAGGAGCTGCGCGATCGCATCCGCCGCGCCCTGACCGATGCCGCCGCGGCCTTCCGCGCGGGAGGCAGCAATGACACCGTGATGGCGCGACTCATCGCGCCGCATCTGCCCCAGGCCAGACAGATGCTCACCCGCCTCGACCGCGCGCTCTGCGGTTTCGACGAGGCGCCCATCTTCACCATCCACGGCTTCTGCCAGCGAACGCTGCGGGACCGTGCCTTCGAAAGCGGCGCGCTGTTCGACACCGAATTGCTCACGGACGACACGGAACTGCTCGAAACCGTCGCCGAGGATTATTGGCGGCTGCGCTTTTACGAGGCCGGGGTGCTGCCCGTCGCTTTCGCGCTGAAGAACCGGCTGCGGCCCGAGTCCTTTCTGCCACTGCTCCGCGAGCAGACACGCCATCCGCTGCTCAGGCATGTGTCGCGCGTCGATGGACGGGTGCTGGATGAGTTGACTGGCGCACTGGAAAAAACCTTCGCCGCCGCCCGCGCGATGTGGCTCAGGGAGAAGGACGATATCATTGCGCTGGTCGATCCCTGCGCGGGGTGGGCCATCGGCGAACACGGCGATCCGGACGTTGTCGGCGAAAAGCTGGCTCTGGCGGCCACATGCTTCGAATCTGATGATCCGACTCCCGAAGCGCTCGCCGCGCTGAAATTTTTTTCGCGCAACGCCATCGAGAAAGGCACCAGCAGCCGGCGGGAAAGTCCGGCCCACGAATTCTTCGAACTCTGCAAACAACTCGGCGAACAGGAAGCGGATTTTCTCGCCGGCCTCAAGCTCGACTTCATCCGCTACGGACGCGCCGAGTTGCCGCGCCGCAAGCAGCAACTCAAGGCGCAATCCTTTGGCGATCTGCTCACGCATCTGCACGCGGCCTTGAAAGGGCCGGGCGGCGGCGCTCTCGCGCGCGATGTGCGCGCCAAGTACCGGGCCGCGCTCATCGACGAGTTCCAGGACACTGATCCGGTGCAGTATCAGATCTTCCAAAAGCTGTTCGCTCCCGGAGTGCACCCGTCCTCGGGCGCAGAAACGCGCGAAGAAAACGATCAGAGCCGTCTCACGCCAGCCGTCACGAATCCCCTGCTGTTCCTCATCGGCGATCCCAAGCAGGCCATCTACGGTTTTCGCGGCGCGGACATCTTCACCTACCTCGAAGCGGCGGCGCGCGTGGACCAGCGCTACACCCTCGAAGAGAACTGGCGTTCCGAAACACCGCTCGTCCGAGCGGTCAACGCGATCTTCAGTTTCGCAGGAAATCCGTTCGTCTTTGACCCCATCCGTTTTCAGCCGGTCCGCGCTGCGGGTGATGCCGACCAGGATGCACTGGTGGAAAATGGCCAGCCCTCGCCGCCGCTGCACTTGTGGTTCATGCCGCGCGAACAGGGCGTGGCCGTCATCAACAAAGGCGATGCCGAAGCCACCCTGCCGACACTCGTCGCTCTCGAAATCGCGCGCCTGCTCAACGGCGGCACTCGGCTCGGTCTTGACCGACTCGCGCCGCGCGACATCGCCGTGCTCGTGCGCAAGCGCGATCAGGCCCGGCTGGTCCAAGAGGCGCTGCGCGCGCTGCGCATCCCTTGCGTGCTGCACACCGAGGAAAGTGTCTTCGCCTCGCGCGAGGCCCGCGAACTGGATCGAGTGCTCGCCGCGCTGGCGCAGCCCGGCAACGACCGCCTGCTTCGGGCCGCGCTGGCCACGGACCTGATGGGTGCGGACGGCTCCGCGCTCGAGGCGCTCGCGAGCGACGAACCAGGCTGGCAGGCGCGAGTAGAGCGGTTTCACGCCTGGCACGAACGATGGCGGCAGCGCGGCTTCATGCCGATGTTCCGCGAATGGCTGCGCGAAGAAAACGTCCGCCCGCGCCTGCTGGCCTTTGCCGACGGCGAGCGGCGTCTCACCAACCTGCTGCATCTGGCGGAGGCGCTGCACGAGGCGGGTCTGGAGCGCCGGCTCGGCGCCTCCGAATTGGCGCGTTGGCTTCGTGAGCGGATCGCCGCTTCCGAACAGGCCGCCGAAGAACACCAGCTTCGGCTGGAACGCGACGACCAGGCCGTCCGGATCGTCACGATTCACAAAAGCAAGGGATTGGAGTACCCCGTGGTCTTCTGCCCGTTCTCGTGGGATTCCTCGTCGCTCCGACGGGGACAGGATGAGGAAGTCCTGTTTCACTCCCCGCGCGCCGGTGAAGGCGAAGACGGCGCATCAGAGTTTTTCCGCGACCTCGGCTCGGAAAATATCGCGGAGCACCGCGCGCTGGCTTTTCGGGAACGGCTCGCGGAAAACCTGCGACTGCTCTACGTGGCGCTGACGCGCGCGCGCAATCGCTGTTACCTCGTCTGGGGCGGCTTCAAGGAGGCGGGGACCTCCGCGCCCGCCTGGCTGTTTCACCGCCCGGCCAACGTGACCGAGAGTCTGAAGGAATCGCTGGACGCGCATTTTCAGTCTATCGACGACGCGGCGCTGCGCCGTGATCTGGAGCGGCTCGTGGCCAGTTCGACCGATGAAAAAGGACGGCCCTCCGTGCTGTTGACCGACATCCCAGGGCCGATCCTGGAATTGTGTTATCCAGCCTCAGGCTCCGCGCTGGACCTGCAGCCGCGCGAGTTCAACGGCGTCATCGACCGCCAGTGGCGCATCAACAGTTTTTCCACCCTCACCGCCAGGGCGCGCGATGAACGGCCGGATTACGACGCCACCGCGCCGGCCAACGATTCTGCGGCATCGGACGCTACCGTGGGTGAAATCACCGGTATTTTCGCCTTCCCGCGCGGGACTGCGCCCGGCACCTGTCTGCACAAGATTTTCGAGGAGCTTGATTTCACGCGGGCGGGAGACGAGATCCTGGAGACGTTCGTAGCCGACAAATTGCGACTCCATGGGTTTGCTCCGGAGGAGTTCGGACCGGGCGTGTGCGATGCCATCCGGCGGACGTTGGCCGTGCCGCTGGATCCGGCGCGACCGGACTTCACGCTGTCGCGCGTGCCGCCGCCCGAGCGCTTGAATGAACTGGAGTTTTATTTTCCCGTGAATCAACTGTCGCCCGCGCTGCTGGCGGGCGGGTTCGCTGGCCTGGCTGGCGCGGCGGATCTTTCGTCCAGGCTGGACCGGCTCGGCTTCAAGCCGGCGGGCGGCTTTGTGAAAGGCTTCATCGACCTGGTGTTCCGATTCGAAGGACGCTTTTACATCGTGGATTGGAAATCAAATTGGCTGGGCCATCGCGCCGAAGACTATGGCCCGTCGGCGCTGGCGCGAGAGATGGCCGGACATTTGTATTCATTGCAGTACCACCTTTACACGGTGGCCTTGCACCAATACCTGGCGCTGCGTCTGCCGGGCTACGATTACGAGAAACATTTCGGCAGCGTGTTCTATCTCTTCATTCGCGGAATCGATCCGGCGCGGTCGGAACTGGGCGTGTATCGCGACCGGCCACCGGCGAAATTGGTCGAGGCATTGAGCGGGCTATTGCTGCCCAGACGCGAAGGAGCCTTGCCATGAAGCCAGTCCGGAATCATACCGGCGAGAACGGTGGCGATGCGTTGAACAGCCCGCTCTTCGCCGACATCGACCGGCAGTTCGCGCAGTTCATCGAGCGGTTATCCGGCGCTGCCAATCCCGATCTCGCGCTGGCCGCGGCCCTCGTCAGCCGTAGCCGCGGCGAGGGAAACATCTGCCTCGATCTGCGAACGGCAGCTCGGGATTTTTTGGGGGAGGCGGCGCCCGGAACCGGAAGCGTACCGTTGCCAGAGTTCGACGAGTGGATGGCGGCGCTTCGCACGACCTTGGTCGTCGGTTCCCCGGAAGAATTCAAGCCGCTGGTCCTCGACGGGCGCGGGCGACTCTACCTTCACCGCTATTGGGAATACGAATCGAATCTGGCCCGGGCCATCCTTCAACGCGTCGGCGCGCCGTCCAAGTTTGTAAACGACGATTTGTTGCGCGAAGGCCTGGAACGATTCTTTCCCGGGACCGCGGACACGACGGAAACAGACTGGCAGCGAATCGCCGCCGAGACGGCTGTGAGGAAAAACCTTTGCGTGATCTCCGGCGGACCCGGCACGGGCAAGACGCGCACGGTCGCAGTGATCCTCGGGCTATTGCTGGAACAGGCAGATGGAAGGAGTTTACGCATCGCGCTCGCGGCGCCCACGGGCAAGGCGGCCGCGCGTTTGCAGGAATCACTCAAGACAGTGAAGGCAGCGCTGCCCTGCGCCGAGGACATCAAGGCGCGCCTGCCAGAGGAAGCCTTCACCTTGCATCGTCTGCTGGGTGGCGTTCCTGGCGCGGCGCGCTATCGATACAACGCGACCAATCCGCTGCCGTTCGACGTGGTGGTGGTGGACGAGTCGAGCATGGTGGATCTGGCGTTGATGGCGAAATTATTCGACGCGACTCAGATGGCGGCGCGCATCGTGTTGCTTGGCGATAAGGACCAGCTCGCGTCCGTCGAAGCGGGCGCAGCGCTGGGGGATATTGGCGCGGACGCGGGGCGGGGTTCCAACCTGCCCTTGTCAAAGTGCATCGTTCAGTTGCAAAAGAATTACCGATTCGGCGCGGACGACAACCTTCTCGCGCTCAGCCGCGCCATCAATTCTGGTGACGCGGGCCAGGCGCTCGAGATCTTCGACAGGGCACGTGCAGGGTGCGAAGGCATCAGGCGGGCCGAGTTGGCGGCACCAGGGCGGCTGAAGGAGCAGTTGCGGGGGCGCGTGATGGCCGGTTTTGAGGGCGTGCTGCGGGCGCGCGAACCGCAGACCGCCTTGCAGGCCCTGGGGCGATTTCGAATTCTCTGCGCGCTGCGACTGGGGCCATACGGCGTCGAAGCCTTGAATGGTCTGACGGAAGAAATCCTGACCGACGCGCAGCTCATCCCGGCGCGTGAGCGCTGGTACGCAGGACGTCCCGTCATGGTCACGCGCAACGATTACTCATTGAAACTGTTCAACGGCGATGTCGGCGTGGTCCTGCCCGATGCGGATTGCGGCGAGCCGCGCGTGTGGTTTCTCAGCGCGGACAACACGCTGCGCGGCATCCCGCCGGTTCGATTGCCCGAGCACGAAACCGTTTTCGCGATGACGGTTCACAAGAGCCAGGGTAGCGAATTCGAGGAAGTGCTTCTGATCCTGCCGGACCGGGACGGCCCGGTCCTGACGCGTGAACTGCTCTACACCGGCGCGACGCGTGCCAGCCACCGGATGGAGGCATGGTTCACGGAACCGGTCTTTCGCACAGCCCTGGCCCGCCGCGTCGAACGAACGTCAGGTCTGGGCGAAGCCCTGTGGGGTCAGTCAATGGTAATGACCAGTCAGCAGGA
>Ga0137433_1001362_pt1 | contig 10339 bp, 1 predicted proteins | sample EasRivERMZT840_2_FD_102335 | JGI IMG/M metagenome (GOLD analysis project Ga0137433, IMG submission 102335) | Soil microbial communities from meander-bound floodplain in the East River, Colorado, USA - East River MetaG ERMZT840_2 | ecosystem: Environmental > Terrestrial > Soil > Floodplain ...
CAACCTTAGCGGTTCCTCAATGCCTGCTACTCTGTGGAAGCTGAAGCCCAAGTTAACTCTCGAGACACGAGTGAGCCACACGACCATGATCCACGCAACTGCCTTAAGCTCCGATGGAACATCAGGAGCCACTGCTTCCCAGGATAACACGGCGCGATTGTGGGATATGCAGACCGGAAAGAGAATCGCCGATCCATTGCGGCATCAGGACTGGGTCTTGTGCGTACAGTTCAGTCCGGATGGGCGCCAACTTGCCACCGGCTCCAAAGACAATACCGCGCGCCTATGGGATGCATTTTCAGGAGAGCCGTTGAGCGAACCTCTGCAACACCAGAGCGCAGTCGTCTCCGTTCACTTCAGCGGCGCCGGCCAGCGTCTGCTGACGCGATGCGCGGATGCGTCGGTATGGATTTGGTCGATTCGATCACGGCAGTCGATCGCCAAAACTTTTCAGCACGCTTTGAACGTCAGGATGGCTGTCTTCAGCCCTGATAGCGGACAGGCGGCTACTGCGGAGTGGCTGGGGGGATTGAGATTATGGTCCACTGACGCGGCACTATCGCCCATAAGTCATCTGCGGATCGACGGGGCAGGTCAGTCACAGAACATCCAGTTCAGTCCCAACGGTCGATGGATTGCGGTAGCGCGCGCGACAACGGCAGGCGGGTCAGGATTCGCGCAAGTCTGGGACACAAGCATCGCAAATCCCAAGCCGATGGTTTTGGGTCCAACCACGGTTGGCGTTGGGCTGGAGAGCGTCCGCTTTGACCCCGGTAGCGAGTACATCGTTACGGCTGGCGGTGACACAAACGCCGTTGTTTGGGAGCATTCCACAGCCCGTATCGTGTCACAGCTTTCTCATGGCGCCGCCTCGCATTTTGCGCTCTTCAGTCCAGACGGCCAATCAGTGCTCACAGCGTCGTACGATAAAACGGCGCAGCTTTGGGATTGGCGTACTGGCCAGCCTCGGTTTTCCAAAGGGTTGCGCCACGATGATCGGGTGGTTTGGGCTGACATCAGCCCGGACAACCAATGGATTGCGACACTTTCACGCGACAAGACCGCGCGTATTTGGAACGCGCGAACTGGCCAAATGCGGTTACCACCTCTTCAACATACCGAAGAGCCGTACCACTATCACTCGATTCAGTTCAGCCCGGACGGACGGCGTCTCGTCACCGCAGCCGGCAATGCCGTGCAGGTCTGGGATCCCGTTACGGGCCAATCGCTCACCGCCTCACTCAAACACAATGCGCGAGTCAATTCGGTCCGGTTCAGTCCTGACAGCAGGCGCGTAGTCACTGCCTGTGTCGATGGCGCCGCACGGATCTGGGATGTGGAAACCGGGCATCTTTTGGGTGAACCATGCCAGCACAAAGACAGAGTGAACTATGCCGAGTTCAGCCCCGATGGCCGATGGATAGTCACGGCTTCCGTCGATGCTACCGCGCGCCTTTGGGAAGTGCCTCAGGTGCGCCTGGCGGCACCGACCTGGCTAGCCGACCTGGCTGACGTCGTCGCCGGCCAACGCATGCTGGAAGGCGACATCAAACAAATTGTGCCGTTTGAGAAGCTAACTCATCTTAGTGAAACGCTTCCGACGACATTGGCGCCGGACCAACTGACCCAATGGGCGCGTTGGTTTTTCGACGACCAATCCACACGAACCATTTCGCCATCCTCTGTAATCACCATCCCGGAATATGTTGAAGCTCGCATCCGAGACGAAACGTTCGACAGCTTGCAGGACGCGGTGGCGCTTTCGCCTACCAATCCTCTCGCCCAGGCAAAACTCGCTTTTGTTGAGCTGACAAATACCACCGATAACCTCGGACAGATGGCCCGCGCGAATTGGCAGAGCTTGCGTGCATCTCAGCTCGCGCCAGTTGAATCCGAAGTGCATTGGGTGAGAGCACAAGTCTGCGAACGTCTCGGCAGGCTGGCTGAAGCGTTAGAGAAAATGGACCGCACCAGCAACTGGAATTCAAACAACGCCGCCTTTTGGAAGGCCTGGGGTCTGATGCTTGAAAAGACCAATCGCCTGGAGGACGCCGCGCGTTGCTACACGAGGGCCATCGAGCTTTCTGGTCCGTGGAAAGACAGTCAGTCACTTCCTGCGACAGCGTGGCTAAACCGCTCGAAACTGTTTCGGAGATTGAATCGGCTCACCGAAGCGAGTGCGGATAATCTGAGAGGGCTGAATCTTCCTGCGCGGCACAAGGAAACGCCCTCAACCTCGATCGACCTCTCGCTCCATTACAACGTGTCTCCAGAAATGAAGCCGACTTCGGGTTCTACGCCCCTCCTCGCATGGCTTCCTCTCGGGCGGACTAATTTGGCCGGCATCGACTTTGACTTGCGAGGCACCGTTCAGCTCGTTGGAGACTTTTTCGATGCCTTTCCACAGGAGATGCCCGGAATTCAAATCGCCCAGAAATGCCGCTACCTTCATTTTCTGCACTCGTCCCTCGGCATTGCGACCGAAAGCAGCTCGATCGGAGCTTACCGAGTGCATTACACGGACGGGGAGAGTCTGGACATCCCAATCAGATACGGCGAGGATTTGCGAAGTCGCCTACGCGAGAACGATCCCCGGGCCACATCTGCTGCCACGGATTTAATGTCCACAGACGGGTCACGCATTCGGTATTACAAACGAACCTGGGAGAACCCGCGTCCCAACGTCTCGATTGCCAGCATCGATTTCATTTCCAACAAGACGGGCGCCGCGCCGTTCTTAATCGCCATCACGGCGGAGCCTTGAACCAAACTGTGAGCGAAGCTCGAACATGTCCTCAGTGCGGCGCCATACTTCAAAGCGACGCGCCGGAGGGCTTATGCCCCGACTGTCTGGGCAAGCTGGCGCTGGGCGAAACGGTAGCGCAGGCGTCCTCGCCTGCGGGTTCCGGCGGCGTCCTCGCCGCCAGTGCGAACGCCGGGCCAGGAGGCCCGTCGAACTCGCAGCCGGGGACGGTTGCGCTACAGCGCTTCGGCGATTACGAACTGATCGAGGAGATCGCCCACGGCGGGATGGGCGTCGTTTACAAGGCGCGGCAGATGTCGCTCAACCGCACCGTGGCGGTGAAAATGATTCGGGCGGGGCAGTTCGCGAGCAAGGAGTTCGTCCACCGGTTCAGAGTTGAAGCGTCAGCCGCGGCGGTGTTGCAGCATCCCAACATCGTGGCAGTCCACGAGGTGGGAGTGCATGAAGGCCAGCACTTCTTCTCGATGGATTACGTGGCCGAGAAAAACCTGGCGCAGATCGTCCGTGACGGTCCGCTGCCGCCCAACCGCGCCGCGCGTTATGTGCAGAAGATTGCTGCGGCCATTCACTACGCGCATCAGTCGGGCATCCTGCACCGCGACCTCAAGCCCTCGAACGTCATCATCGATGCGAACGATCAGCCGCGCATCACGGACTTCGGCCTGGCCAAGCAGTTGAACGTCGAGTCGTCCGCGACGCTCACGGGCGAAATAATGGGGACGCCGGGCTACATGCCGCCGGAGCAGGCCAGTGGCAACCGTGGTGCGGTCAAGGCGTGGAGTGATGTCTATTCCATTGGCGCGATTCTCTACCATCTGTTGACCGGTCGGGCGCCGTTCGCGGCGGGTTCACTGGAGGAGACGTTGAATCAGGTTTTACATCAGGATCCAATCTCGGTCCGCCTCCTCAACCCCGCCGTCCCGCGCGACCTGAACACGATCTGCCTGAAGTGCCTCGAGAAGGAGCCGGCCAAGCGTTACGCCAGCGCGCTGCTTCTGGCCGACGAACTGACGCGCTTCCTGAACCATGAGCCAATTCTGGCGCGTCCCATCAGCACAGTGGGCAAAGCCGCGCGTTGGTGCCGGCGCAAGCCGGCGCTGGCGGGGACCGGCGGAGTGGCTCTGCTTGCCATGATCCTCGGCTTTGCCGGCGTGTTGTGGCAGTGGCAAAATTCCGAGAGCCACCGTAAAAACGCCGAAGCCACCGTGACGCGTCTGGAAATCGACCGCGCGGAAATGTTGTTCGAGAGCGGTCAATCCGCCGAGGCATTGGCTTACCTCGCGCGGGTGGTGCGCCGCGAACCGACCAATCGCGTTGCCGGCGAACGGATCATCAGCGCGCTGGCGCACCGCAATTTTTGTGTGCCGCTCTTCCGTCTGGAACACAAAGGAGCTGTGACTTCTGCGGAGTTCAGTCCGGACGGGGGGCGCGTTCTGACTGCTTCCAAGGACGGCACGACTCGCGTTTGCGACGCGCGGACAGGTCAGCCGCTGCTCGCTCCGTTCCAGCATGCCGCCGAAGTCACCGCAGCGCACTTCAGCCCGGACGGCTTGCGGCTCGTCACTACGTCGCTGGATAAGACCGCGCGGATTTGGGACGCGCAGACGGGCCAGCCAATCGCCGAAACGCTACGCCACGAGAGCGCCGTCCTCTGCGCCGACTTCAGCCCGGACGGGAAGCGGCTGGCGACAGGTTCGGGAGATGGCTTAATGCGTCTGTGGGATGCCGCCACGGGCGCGCGCCTCGACATGAGCGTCAAGCTCAATGGAGGCGTAGAGTTCGTGAAGTTCAGTCCGGACGGCAAATGGATTGCACTCGCGTCGCCATCGGGGAGCGGCGGCGATGGTCGCGTCGTGAACGCCACCGATGGGACCGAGCTGAATACCTTCCTGGCGTACAACAGATCAGGTTCGGGCACTACGTTCAGCTTTCCGTCGTTCAGTGCCGACGGGACACGAGTTGTCACGGCACGACCCACTGACGGCGGGACCCGTTTTGGACTCGATTTGATGTGGAACACGTCCTCCCGCTCGAATCGCCTTGTCGGAATCACGCGTGCGCTTCGAATAACTTCCGCGCGGTTCAGTCCGGACGGTCAATATGTGGCCACCAGCGCGTGGGACAACACGGCCAGAATTTGGGATGCTGACACCATTCAGGCGGTGGGTGAGGCGATGCGCCATGAGGAATGGGTCAATTGCGTCGAGTTCAGCCCCGATGGTCGGCAGGTCGTGAGCGGAAGCAAGGACCACACAGCCCGGATTTGGGATGCACGCACCGGCCAGCCTTTGTCCGAACCGCTCCCGCACGACGCCAGCGTCTTGTCGGCTCAGTTCAGTCCGGACGGGCGTCGGATTCTGAGTCTATGCGACGGACCAATGGTGTGGGTCTGGGAGGTTCGTGGCGGGCATCCTCTTCCGGCGCTGCTTCAGCATCCGGCCGAGGTTTACAAGGCGGTATTCAACCCGGATGGCGAACGAGTCGCCACCACGACTAGAACGCCGATCATCGGCGGCAACCAGATTGTCCGCGTCTGGGACGCGCGACGGGCCGTCCCGCTGATGTCACGGTTGGGTTTGGGGTCGTGGGACATCGAGTTCAGCGCCGACGGAAGGCGGTTGTTGGCGGTGGACAAAACCAGCGTGGCTCAGGCCATCGCGACGGTTTGGGACAGTCAGTCCGGAAGGATTGTCGGCGGCCCGTTCGTCCACACCAATACTCTGCGGCGCGGCCAATTCAGCCCTGATGGACAACTCGTCTTAGGGGCGGGAACCGGCTCCTACCGGGTCTGGGACATTGCCACGGGAAATCTGGTCCACGAGTTTCCCAACCAGTTGGTGGATGGATTTGCCCAGTTCAGTCCCGATGGCAAGTGGGTGCTCGCGACGCGGGAAGACAACAGCGTCCGTCTCTTGGATTTGCGGTCCGGTCAGCCAGTGACGGAGCCGCTCCGTCATGATGGCGAGGTCGTCTGGGGTGACATCAGCGCCGACAGCCAGCGTGTGGCCACCATCTCCCGGGACCAGACGGCTCGCATATGGGACGCTGGTTCAGGCAGGCTCCTGCACACACTCCGGCACACCGCGGAACCCTATCAGTACAACTCGGTAAAATTCAATCCGGACGGCCGATTGCTTGTTACTTCGGCGGGAAACGCGGCGCAGGTTTGGGATTCGCACACCGGGCAGGCTGTCACCGCTCCACTCAAGCACGACGGGCGCGTGAATTCCGTTCGATTCAGTCCGGACGGGAAGCGCGTGGTGACTGCGTGCTTTGATGGCACGGCCCGCATCTGGGACGCGGCCAGCGGCCATTCATTGAGCGAACCCTTGAAGCATCGTGAACGGGTGAGCTACGCGGAATTCAGTCGGGATGGACACTGGGTTGTCACGGCATCCGGCGATGGCACCGCCAAAATATGGGAAGTGCCGACGTTGTCAGCCTCGGTCCCGTCCTGGCTCCCTGAATGGGCGGAGGTAGTGGCGGGCCAAAGGCTGGATGCGCGCAACGCAAGCCAGTCCTTGCCGTTCGAGGAGGTGCATCGTTTCAAAGAACTCGTGGCGCGAATGGCGGAAGGAGACGAAACGGGCCGCTGGGCCAAGTGGTTCTTTGCCGAGTACAGCACGCGAACGATCTCTCCTGCTTCCTTGGTCACGCTGCCGCAAATGGCGGAGCAGCGAGTTCAGGAGAACACCTTGGAAAGTTTGCAGCACGCGATCCGGTTGTCTCCCACGAACGCCCCGGCCCAGGCGCGCCTGGCTTTTGTGGCGTTGACTAACGAGACGACGCCCGGTGCTAGTCTGTTGGCCAGTTCGGACTGGCAGAGCCGGCGGGTGGTGGCGCTCGCACCGAGTGACCCGGATGTTTGGTGGACCCGAGCGCAGGTTTGCGAACGGCTCGGCCGCGCGGCGGAAGCATGGGAAGCAATGCAACGCGCCGTCAGCCTGAATTCAACCAACGCGGCATTCTGGAACGCCTGGGGCCTCACGCTGGAGAAATCCAATCGAGTCGATGAAGCGTTCCAGGCGTACGCCAGAGCCGTGCAACTCGCCGGCCCCTGGCAGGGACGCACCACCCTGCCTGCGCTCGCCTGGAGGAATCGCTCAAACCTGCTCAAGCGACTCGGTCGACTGGCGGAAGCCGCGTCCGCCAATTTGCAGTCCCTCCATCTGGCGGAGCGTCACGCCGACACGCCACCTCATGAGATCGATCTTTCGTCCTATTACAATCGCGGGTCGGATCTGGGCGGCGGCGCTCTGGACGACTTTTCACTCGTGCTGACCGGACGGGTGACTCTAGATCTAACAGGGACACCGATCGAATTTTACCTGCGTGGAGTCATTCAACTCAAATCCGGAAACGCCGGGTGGGATGTGGACGTCCCGGAAAGCGTGCGTGGCATCGCGATCCGGCAAAAATGCCGCCGGCTGCATTTTCTGCACGTGGGAAGGGTGAGCGGCGCGCCTCGGGATGGAGTGACCGTCGGCGCGTATCGGATGCGGTATGGCGATGGCGAGGAAGTGGCCCTGCCGATTGTCTATGGACATCACCTGCGCTCCCTGTCGCCACCGTTTGACCCGAAAGACCCGCTGGACCAAGGCACCAAGGTGGGCTGGGCCGGGACCACGCCAGAAAGTAAGGAACCTCTCCGGTTGTTCCTGACCACGTGGGAAAATCCGCGCCCGGACGTGGCGATTGAAAGCCTGGATTTCGTCAGCAGTGCCAACCGCGTCGTTCCCTTCCTTTTCGCCATCACGGCGGAGCCCTAAGTCAGCAATTCTTTGTAATCGGGCAGCGGCTTTTCCTCAGGAACAGGTGGAAAGACACAATGCTTATGACAACGAATTGGTTAGTGATGTTGGTTACTGCGGCTGTCGCGCTCGACTTGGGCCGGCTCTCGTTACACGCGCAGGATACGACGCCGCCCACTCTGGTGTCGGCGGCCAGTCTGGATGGATCCACCGTGGGCCTTTGTTTCAGCGAGCCGATGAACCGGGCGGGCCTGGACGATCCGTTCGCGTACTTCATTGAAGATGAGTTTGGGTCAGTGGGATTCGATCTCGTTTCGATCCGAGCCGGAGATAGCGCGGTGATGCTGCGCCTGGTCGGACCTGTTTCCAGCCCCTTCACCGTTACGGTTCCCGGATCGCTGAGTGACCTGGCCGGGAACCCGCTGCCTTTGGGCTCGAGCGTGACGGGTACAGTGTGGGGCGCCGAATGGGCTTTGGCCGATGTGGGAAGTCCGTCTCCGCCGGGGATCGTGTTTTCCTGCGCTCCGGGTCAATTGGCGGCGGACGCCGGTGGCCGGAACATCGGCGAAACCACCGATCAGTTCACGTATCTGTACGTGTCGCGGACCAACAACTTCGATGTGCGCGTGCGGGTGGACGGGTTGTTGAACATAGGCCACCCCACAGCCAAGGCCGCCCTTCAGGTTCGCGAGTCGTTGGCCCCCAACAGCCCGTTCTTCATGGCCTACGTGACACCGACGAACGGGGCCAACGAAATCCTCGCGCGCGTGCGCCGGTTGTCCGGCCAGAGCGCCGTCGAGCTCAGCGAGCGTCCGCAGGTGAATGCGTTTCCGGTGTGGCTGCGGGTAAAGCGTGCTGGTCGCATCTTCACGGCTTTTTATTCCCGCGACGGCCAGAATTGGGAGACGTTCGGGAGTTCGCTGAATCTGTCAGAGTTCCCGGCCGTGTTGCTGGTGGGTCTGGGAACGGTATCGCACATCGATGGCACCGCGACCACGGCCGAATACGGTGATTTCGGTGATACGGTGCTCTATCCCGGCGCTGTGATCACGATCACGGGGCAGCCAACCAACACCGTAATCGAAGCGAACCAGCGCGCGACCTTCAACGTCATGGCCAACGTCACCGGTGCTCCGACGAATGCTCTCGAGTACCAATGGCAGACGGAGGAGAGCATCGGTTCGGGCGTCTTTACGAATATTTTGTTTGCCAACGCGTCCGGCTACGCCACCCCATTTCTTGATGCCGCGCAAAACGGCCAGCGCTTTCGAGTGTTGGTGTCGGTGAGCGGTCTTGCGCCCGTGGTCAGCGACGCGGTGACGCTGACGGTGAATCCGGACGTGACTGGGCCGCGCGCGGTCTCCGCGACGGGCACGCTCAACTTGCGGGAAATTGCCGTGACGTTTTCGGAACCACTCGAGCCGGCCTCCGCGCAACTGCCCTCCAACTACACAATGGCGGGGTTCACGGTGACCAATGCGGTCCTCGATGGCACCGGGACCAGGGTGGTGCTGACGCTCGACGGAAGGCAGGCTCCCGGCAGCACGAATGTGGTGCAGATCGCCGGTGTGCGAGACCCGTCCGGGCATCTGCTCGATCCCAACCCGCAGAGTGTTTCTGCACTGGTGCTCACGCTGGCCCGCGGTTTTGCGCGGCAGGAACTTTACCTGGACATCCCCGGGGAACAGCTCGCCAACCTCCGCGGCGCCGAAAAGTTTCCAAATGCTCCCGATGAAACCGGTTACGTCTCGTTGCTGGAAGGGCCGTTGGATGTGCATGAGGATTACGGCACGAGGCTTTCCGGATTCCTGGCGCCGACCGTGAGCGCGAATTACCACTTCTATTTCTGCTCGGATGACCAGGGCGAGTTCTGGCTGAGCACGGATGATGATCCCGCCAACCTGATGCGCATCTGTCACGAGCCGCAATGGATGTCCAGCCGCTCCTACACCAACCTCAGCGTTGACACGATGGTGCTTCGCAACGCGGCGGCGCCGGAGAACTGGTCGGCCACTCTGTTTCCAGCCGGCATTCCGCTGGTGGCGGGGCGGCTGTATTATTTTGAAGCGCTGGCCAAGGAAGGCGGTGGAGGCGACAACCTCTCAGTCACGTGGCAGTTGCCGGGCATGCCCCCGCCGGCCACCGGTTCCTCGCCAATCACGAGCGACTTTCTGGCCGTGCTGGCGCCCGCGGGGAACACGGTGCAGATCATCGACGAGCCGCAGGACATTGCGTACGAGTTCAATCGTCCGCCCGGAACGACGGCGCATCTGGAGACTTTTGCGACAGGTGAAGGCGGTTACACGGTGATCAACACGGCCAATCCGCAAGGTCCCTGGTCCTTTAGCGCCTCCGGCGGCTACTGGTTCGCCAATGCCACTTCCACTGGCACGCCCGCTTCCTCGGCGTTGATCAGCCCAGCGTTCACGGTGCCGGAAAACGGCGTTTTCACTCTGCGCCTCACCCATCGTTATAGCTTCGAGCGAGGCTGGGATGGCGGCCAGGTGCGACTGAGCGTGAACGGCGGCCCCTTCCAACCTCTGCCCAGCGGGAATTTTTGCGAGAATGGGTACGTGGGCAGCATCATTGGCAATGGTCCGTTGAAAGGGCAGATCGTTTTCCACGGGGACTCGCCCGGATACGCCGGCGCGAATCTGATCACCAGTTCGGCCAGCCTGGGCGGATTCACTGCGGGCGATGTGCTGCAGCTTCAATTCCTCGCGGCCTGGGACGAATCCGTGCAGGGCAGCCTGCCGAACTGGTTGATCGATCGCGTGAGCGTGATCGCCGAGCCATGCCAGTTGTTTGAGACCTTCTCCGTTCG
>Ga0137433_1001363_pt1 | contig 10327 bp, 7 predicted proteins | sample EasRivERMZT840_2_FD_102335 | JGI IMG/M metagenome (GOLD analysis project Ga0137433, IMG submission 102335) | Soil microbial communities from meander-bound floodplain in the East River, Colorado, USA - East River MetaG ERMZT840_2 | ecosystem: Environmental > Terrestrial > Soil > Floodplain ...
GGGGTCCAATGCGCGCACAAAGTCCCGGGAGTTCTCTCCTCGTTCAGCGAGGAGAAGGAGACGGTTTCGTGTGCTTCAGCCCGCGGCACTTCAGGGCGAGGACGCGCCCACCGTCACCACACAACGAAAACCGAAGTTGAAGTCCCGCCTGCCGGACGGACTGGGGGCGCGGTGGGACGACAGCAGGCGGCTCGAAGTGCTTTGGTTGAACGACGCGCCCCGCACCACGCGATCTTTTCGCTCGGCGTTGAACCAATCGTCGCACCACTCCCAGACATTTCCTCCCATGTCATAAATTCCGAGCCGGTTGGCGGTGTAGCTGCCCACCTTGGCCGTGAACCTGACACCGTCGGTATAGCCGTCGATCTTCACTGGGTTGTTCGCATACCAACCGTCTCCTTCGCTTGAATAGTTTCCGCTCCCTGCTGGTGGAGGATACCCGGTTCCCCAGGGATAAACATTTTTTATCTTCCCGTCTTTGTCCTCCGGGGTTGCTCCTGATTCGGGTGGCAAACCCACCGCCAGGCTCCATTCGGCATCCGTGGGCAGGCGGAACTCCTGTCCCGCCGACAGCTTTCCCGCGGCCCGCTCTTTCTCCGTCAGCCACCGGCAGAACGCCACAGCATCGTTCCAACTGACATTCACCACTGGATGCAACGGCGTCTGCGAAAACCCGGCGGCGTAATCTATAGCGGCTTCCGGGTCGCGCCAACCTTTGCCCGCGTTGTGTCCGGTCGCCTTCACGAAAGCCTCGAAATCCTGCACCCGCGTCTCCCAGATGCAGAAGAGGACGTTCGTCCCGGGCACCGGCACGAACTTCATGCCGAGGGAGTTTTCCCACGGCGCACCGGGTTTGGGTCCAGACGAAGGCGGCTGGCCGGAGGCTGAGGAAATGTTCGTCGTCGCCGGCGCACTGCGAGGGACGAGCATTGCGCAGGTAAAGGCGATGGCCAAAAGAACAGGATTTGTCATGCCGAAGGATACGCTGATCGCCGGCGTCGATTTGTAAATAGGTTGCAAAAACTGGAATCTAACCGAGTCGACGTTTGAAACCGAAGCCAGCGGCGAGCAGGAGCAGCGAGCCGAGCGCCCAGGCGGGCGGCTCCGGGATGGGCTGGATCTGGAAATTCCGAAACTCAATCAGGATTTCGTTTGGCAAAACGGGCTGGGACAGCTGGACGATCTCGACATCCAGATGAAAACCGCCAACGGAGAACGTGCCGTCGCTCCAGTCGGATGGCATTGAGGTCAATGCGCCTTTAGCGGATGCAAACGAGGTAAAGGTGGTCGCGGTGGAAAGATTGAAGTCGCCCACGGGGTCGACGAGCGTTAACGTTGCGCGGCACTGGCCATTGACCTCTGAACGCAGAGCGGCGTCGTAAATATGAACGCGGAACGTTTCCACATCCGCGGAAGACGTCAGCTCAAGCCGCTGATCGTTGGCAAAGGACACGTCGAGTGACAGCTTATCACTCGCGACAAAGCTGGAACCGATGGCGTTTGCCAGCGGCACCCGGATGGTCGGATAGTTGTAGGGAAACGGTTGTTCGTAGATGGACGGATCGTTGAGATCCGCCACGGCGCGAAGAACCCAGTCCGCTGCGAGGAGAGGCGAGGTAAACGTGAGGAAACCGCTGACGAGCAGAGTGATTGATTTCATTGGCTTGGAGGTTACTTCGAGGATGTCGATTTCCCTGACAATACGCAAGCCAACAAGCGTCCGAAATTTCGGAGCAAATGAAGGGAAAACCCGGACCGAACAGGGACAAAGCCCACAGAAGGAAGCGAAGGGAACGAAGGTGGGGAGAACAAATCGGACGTGTTTGAACGCGTCCTTACCGTGACCAGGGTACCACCGGAGAAAAAGTTACAGCGGGCGCACGAGCAATTCAGGGAACGACCGTGACGCGATAGAATAAGGTTCCGGCGTCAGCGGGGACCACGAGATTGAGGCTGTGATCTCCGAAAGTGGGCGAATAGGGTCGCGGGACCTTGCGCCAGGTCTGGAGGTCCGTGGAAGTTTCGACCTCGTACTCGACGCCATGAACGTGGCTCCATATGATCTGGAGGCCGGGGTTGAAAGGCCAGGCAAAGTCCCCGAGGCGGATGCGGTGGACAGATTGTGGATTTCGGGGGTCGGTGCGGAAGTTAAATTCGGTCAAAGCATTGTGTCCGTCGCCGTCCGAATCGAGCGAAGCGTCGGTAGCGCTGGTCGGATTGAGTCCGTAGAGGCGTTCCCAAAGGTCGGGAAGTCCATCTGTGTCCGTATCGGCCGGCGGTTCGGCGCCGACTTCAATCGCGCCGGCATCCGGGGCAGGGCCAGCGATGCGCGACAGGCCACGGGCGTCAACCATCACGTCGCTGGGACGACCGACGTCAATAGCGGGGCTGTCCGGCAATGGCATTAAAGAAACTGTCGGCCCGCCATTGTGCTGAAGCACGCCGAGGCGCGCCGGCCCACCGATGATATTTCCGCCGCCATCAATCCATTCGCCAATCAGACCAGAGGCGTGGGGTGAGCCGTTGGTGGGATTGTCAGCCACGATACAATTTTGGAGCTCGACGCTGTAGTTTCCGGTGACAAAAGCGCCCTCCGGCGCAGGCGGCCAGCTTCCGGGCTCGCTGATCGTAACGTTGTCTGCGATCGTGCAATGCCGGAAAAGGGCGCGGTGCACCTGGCTGATTTCGATTGCTGCGCCTCCAGTGTGGCGGGTGATCGTGCAGTTATCGACGGTGGCGGTCAGTTTCTCACCCAGAAAGAGTCCGCCCCGAATGTTCGCATAAAAGGCGCTGCTGCTCACGGACAGCACGCCCAGGTCAGGATCACACCGCAAACCGTAGTAACCGTTGAAACGGAAGACACAATTTCGCACTCGGCCGTTGCCGATCTGGGCGCCATTGATCGCATTATGCTCCAAGCGGCATCCGTCCAGCACGGCGTAATGCCCGCTGATGCCGTCGAGTTGATTGTAGCTGAAGACAGAATCCTTCGCCTCCACCCTGGAAACGCTTAGCCCCTGCTGATTGCCGATGATGGTGACGCGCTCCAGGCGAAGGGTGGCTCCAGTCTGCCAAAACGCATCGCGCACCGGTGTGCGGCAGTTTTCAATGATACAGTCACGCAACAAGAGAGGTTTTTCCGCCAGCACGCCATCAGAGCCGGAATAATAGCCCGTAAGCCGGACGCCCTCGAGAACGACGCCATCGGCGCCTATTTGGAGGAGTTCGGTATCCACATCTCCGTGGAGGAAGATGCGGTAATTCTGTGAGGGCTCAGTGTAAAGCGTGATCGCCTTGTCAATACGAACCGAATTAGACAAAAAAACCGAATTGACCATATGCACAGTGTCACCCGGTTGCGCCGCGGCGATGGCAGCGCGCAATCCCGTCTCTCCAGGGCCTGCGATGATAACCGCGCCCTTGAGCTCGAATGCTGCCACTGTGCACGCCGCCACGAAAACGCCGGCCCAACGCCAAACACGATCCCGAGGGAAAATCATGGCCACATTAAAACGCAGGAGCACAACAAGGTCAAGGGAGGCGCGACTGCTTTGCCTGTCTCTCACAGACGTTGTCGGCTCTGACAAACGTTTTACCCGTGTTTCACGATTATATGACAGCTCCACTCCGCATGATCTGTTAAACAGGGTCATGACCTTTTCGCGTGTTATCGGGTGCGTGACGATTTCGCTTTGTTTGGCATGCGCCTCTCCTGGCCCATCGGAAACGCGCACCGTGGCAAAAGAGGAATTCGTCGGGAGCATTCCGAGTGATGACATTTCGCGAGCGTTCGTGGGAGGAATTGCGACGAACGTGCCGTGTCACTGCATCACGTGGCGACTGACGTTATCCACGAACCTGAACGCGCACACGCCGGCGAAGTTCACCTTGAGCGCCACGTACGGCTTGCAAGGGAAGACGGATCCAAATCAACTCGAAGCAGGTCCTACGGTTGAAGTGCAGGGAAAATGGGAAATTGTCCATGGCACGAAGGCGAAGCCGAACGTCGTCGTTTACCGTCTTTATCCTGATGGACGGAAGGAATCCGCATCGCTGGTGCGAGTTGGGGAGAACATTCTGCATTTTTTGAACGAGGACAAAACGCTCCGAGTTGGAAACGCCGGCTGGAGCTACACGTTGAATCGAAAAGGCGCGTCTTCGGAAAACTGAAGCCTCTTAGCCGTAACGATGCAGTTGGAAATGATATTTAACCACGGATGCACACGGATAGACACGGATGCTGACAGGGGCGGCCGGGCTGCTCTCGGCCCACCAAACCATGAGTCATTCTCCAGTGCTGTTTGCCTCGTCCGCGTATTGGAATCCGTGTGCATCCGTGTTTATCCGTGGTTCTCTACTGCATGGTTCCGGCTTTAGGCAAACAATGAAACCCATTCCCTTGCTGCTCCTGCTTGGCTGCTTGCTTCGAACGGTCGCGCTTTCAGCGGAAGCGACGAATGCAGTCGCCTCCAGTGCTTCCACCAATTACTGGAGAACACCTCGGTCCGGACCGAATGTCCATGGCTATTATGAAGGCCGCTCTCCGTGCCAGGAAATTTCGAGATTGCTGAACGTTCCCAAAAGGGACGAGTGCATCAAAATCAAATGGCAGTTGATTCTATACCGCGACCCGGCGACCCATGATCCGACGACGTTCGCGCTCGGCGGATTGGTTTGGCGCAATCCACCGAAAACCGGCAAGTGGTCCATCGTCAAAGGTACAAAAGGAGATCCAGATGCCGAGGTTTACCAATTGGATACCGACGACCAGAATGGCTTTCTCTCGTTCCTGAAGGTGGACGACAACATCTTGTTTTTTCTCGATAAGAATCGCGAACTCCTCGTCGGTAACGAGCATTTCAGCTACACGCTGAATCGAGCGACCATGAAGTAACCACGCGAGGCTTCTGCATCGTCCTTGGCAAACTCGCATTTGTTGGAGATGTGCGGGACGAGCCTGGCCGAGTTCATCGAGAAAAACGCAGTCACCCCAGGCCACCCACTCGCGGTTGGCTCTCACGGCTTCGACGGAGTGGGAGGCGCCAGGACATCCAGCGGGTAGTGTCTTGGTTTGCCGTGGAGCGCGGGCTTCAGCCCGCTTCAAGCCGCCCGGGGATGGGTGCCTGAAGCGGCATAAATGCCGCGCTCCCTCGAATTCCCGCCGGCCAGCGCGTTCCATTGACGGAGGGCGCCTTGCCGGTTACTAATCAACCATGCTTCCCTCAGGATCGATTCGTCGAGGCTTCGCGTGTTTGGGGATTCTCGCCTGGATGTTTTCCAGCATGGATACAACCGCCGCCACCATCATGGCCGGCCCGGGTGCGAGCGGTTTCCGCGCGGCCATCGCGGCGGCGCAGCCGGGCGATACCGTCATGCTCACGAACAACATCGACTTACAGGCCACAGTGCTGATCGATAAGGCGCTGACGATTCGTTTCGACCGGCCGAATATCTATTACAATGCGATCCGTGGCGGGTTTGAGGGCGCGCTGCTGCATCTCGGGTCGGACGGAATCGTTCTGGAGAATGTGACCCTCGCCGGCTACGGCCAGACCGATGCGTTGCGCTTTCAGACGAACGTGGTACTGCGAGACTGCGCCATCCAATACTGCCGGTACCCGCTGGTGGCTACCGATCCGTACGGTCTGCAAGGCACTGTTCGACTTGAGCGCGTGACTGTGACGCGCAATCAGGAAGGACTGGGCTGTGTGAATCTGGAAGCCAAGGATTGCACCTTTTCGAACAATCGCGGCTGGAGCGGCGTGAGCGGCGTGAGCGTCGAGCTCGATGGCTGCGTGATTGAAGCCAATCATGGCACCGGAGTGGGCTTGAGGAACGGCGCGGTGAAAAACTGCGTGATCCGTTACAATACCGATTTCGGGTTGCGGTTCGATCCGGACAATGGCTACTTGCGCCTCAAGAGTTGCCTGTTCTACGCCAACGCTGGCGGCGGCGCTTACCTGGGCGAGGGTGGCTATGTGACCGTTGATAACTGCACTTTCACGCGGCACACCGGCAAGTGGGCAGTGTTGGTCACCACGGACGCACACGATGTTTCTCTCCGCCACTGCACAGTGACGGACAATGTTGCCGTCGAATCCGATCCACTGCAGTGGCCTCCTGCGGCAGCTTTCTGGATCGGGTCCCGTGCGAGGTTGCAAAATTGTCTTATTGCCGACAATCCCATCGGCAATGACCCGTATGCGTCCGGCCTGATCGGTGATTGGATCGATGAGGGCGGAAACGTCATCGGCGGTCCGGCCCGGCTCAGCCCCCTGCGTGACAATGGCGGACCGACGCTTTCATTGCTGCCCTTGCCGGGAAGTCCGGCCATTGATGCCGGGCGGCCGAGCGATGTTGTCTCCGACGCGCGCGGGCTGTCGCGTTTCGCTGGCGCGGCACCGGATGCAGGCGCGATTGAAACCGGCGCCGGACCCGTGGCGGATACCGATGGGGACGGCATTCCCGACATCTGGGAGCAGCTTCACGGATTGGACGCGGACGATCCCGCCGACGCTTCATCGGACAGCGATGGTGATGGCCAGCATGCCCGCGCTGAGTTTGGCAGCGGCACCGATCCTTCTGACCGGCAGTCCGTCCATCGCACCGAGGAGTTGAGGCTCTCGCGGACGCTCCTCACCTCGCCTTTTACCCGGGTGGGGTACAATGGTTACCTGACCTGGACACATCGGCCGGGAGTGTTCTATCACGTCGAAGCCTCGAATGATCTTCGCACCTGGCGCAGACTTCCTGACGCCGGCAATCCCAATGGTGGCACGATCTGGTGGAGCCTTGGCAACATCGAGACCAATTCCCCGAACACCTTCTATCGGGTTGTAGCGAAAAAGTAGCCCGTGGCGCTGTTGGCGGCAGAACACGGCATGGTCTCAACACATGGTTGACACTTTTGTCTCATGACATCGCTGACGCTTTCGTCGAACAGACTTGCGGTTGCGTGTCGTCGGCTACTTTCTACTTCGCCAGCGAGGCGCAAACCACTTCGGCCTCGTTCCGGGCAAACACATGCCGGTTCGCAAAGGCCGGGGGTGCGTAAACAAATCGATTCCCATTAAAGGGCCACGTCGGATCGATCAAATGACTTCGACTGATCTCCCGGTATCCCGACGGTGACAATCGGGCCCGGATGAGGTTCCCTTCGTCGGTAAACAGAAAGAATCCGTCGCCTTGAGGAGTGATGTTGATGCTGGCGCCGCTTTTCGTCGTGGTCACGCTATTCGTGCTCCAAACCTGTCGTCCGGTGGCGGCTTCCAGGCAAACCAGCTCGCCGGGGGACCGGCAGCTATAGATGTATTCACCTTGCACGGTGGGCGTTGAGGTGTTGCTCAAGATCCGTCTTGAGGGCACGCGATTCTCCGGCCAAAGGAATTTCGGGGCGGGCGGATCCCCGCCGAGTTCCAGCATCAGTCCGCTCACCAGCAGTCGATTTCCCGAGAAAATTGGAGTGGCAACATCGTCATTGTTGCTCGTGCTCATCAGTTCCCGCCAAAAGATCCGTCCGTTGGCGGGGTCCAGGGACGCGAGTGATTTGTCGGTCCAAACAATCAACTGCCGCCGGCCGCTGGAGTTGATGACAATGGGTGAACTGTTGGAAGCGTGCTCATCAAGCGCTTTCCAAACCTCTTTCCCGGTCAGCTTGTCCAGCGCCAGAACTGTGGCGCCGGGTTTGGCGCCCGTGAACACGATCAGCAGGGAGCCTTCGATCAAGGGCGAGGGCCGGCAACCCATCTCTTCCACCGTGTATTCCTGCCACAGATTTTTCTTCCAGAAAACCTTCCCGGTTTTGACATCCAGGCAGTGCACGTAACCGTTCGCGCCGAGGGTGTAAATCCGTCCCTCTTCCACAATGGGAGTGGCGGTGGGACCGGCGCCGCGCTCGGGGACAAAAGTCCATTCTCCGTAATGTTCTTCGTACTTAAAAACCCAGAGGATCTTACCGGTCTTCTCCTCGAAGCAATGCAACCGTTCACGGGAAGTGGGTTTGGTCAATTCAACGTCAAAGACAAACACCCTGCCCCGAGCCACCACCGGACTGGAGAATCCCCCGCCCACCGGGTGCCGCCAGCGGATTTTGACGCCCTTCCTGGGGAATGACTCAAGGATTCCTGTTTCATTCCAGGTTCCGTCCCGATTGGGTCCGCGGAACTGAGGCCAGTCCGCGGCCACAGATTCGAGTATCATCAGGAAAAGAACCAACAGCGGCGACAAGGCTGTCTTGAAAACGAGAGTGACAAAGCGCATTTGCGTCCGGGCGGGCATCGCGTCCTGATTAACATACCGTGCCCCACTTGCAAGCGAACGCACGCTCGCCCTTGGCCGGCTTCGTCAACGCCTGTCGCTGGCGGGCATCGAGTTGAAGAAGCCGGCGTGCCCGCGCGCGGCGTTCAACGGAAACCCGGCGCATTATTTCCTTACCGAGATCACTGCCTGATTCACCGAGGCGGGCAACGAATGAGCGGTCGGTTTTTGGACACCAGCGCTGCGCGTCCACCCCGGGCTGAAGGACATTGCCCCATTGGGGCCGAGGCGGCGCAGCAGCGCACCCCTACCAACGTCCGCGACGCGGACGTCGCTGAATGATCTGCTGGTGCGATGACGCGTGGAGGGCTTCAATGGAAGCCAGGACATTCAGGCTGCCAGCAGCACAGTTCCAAGAATCTCGGATCGAGAATGTCTCAAATCGTGGGCACGCCCACTGCGCCGCCGCGAGGTACGTTCCATGATTCCGAGGCGGAGTGAGAAATCTTGGCGGATTCCGAGGGTCGGCTCCGATATGCTTCCAGACATGAGCGACACCGACCTGGAACTGCTCGCGCGCTACACCCGGCAGCACGCCGAAGATGCGTTCGCCGAAATCGTGCGGCGCCATCTTGGCCTGGTCTATTCCGCGGCGATACGCCAGGTCCGTTCGCCACAACTCGCCGAAGAAGTCGCGCAATCCGTCTTCGTCGATCTGGCGCGCACTGCTCCCAGATTGAAGCCCGGCACCATTCTGACTGCGTGGCTGTATGAGGTCACGCGCCGCACCGCGATCGATGTCGTGCGCCGCGAGGCGAGCCGCCAGTTGCGCGAACAAATCGCTACGGAGATGAATGCCATGAACGCCACCGCCGCCGACTGGGCGCACATCGAACCCCTGCTTGACGAAGCTATGCACGCGCTCGACGACACCGACCGCACCGCCGTCCTGCTGCGTTACTTCGAGAACAAGTCCCTCCGCGAAGTCGGCGCCACCCTCGGCACGAGCGAGAACGCGGCGCAAAAGCGTCTGGGCCGCGCCGTCGAACGCCTGCGCGAATTCTTCGCCAAACGCGGCGTCACCGTCGGCACGAGCGGACTCGTGGTTGTCATCTCCGCCAACGCCGTTCAGGCTGCGCCGGTTGGATTGGTCGTCACGATTTCAACCGCCGCTACACTGGCTGGAACAACCATCACCACTGCAACTGCCATCGCGACAAAAACCCTCGTTATGACTGCAACACAAAAGGCCCTCATCGCTGCCGTTCTGGCCGCGGCCGTCGGCACGGGAATCTACGAAGCACGCCAAGCCTCGCGGTTGCGCGATCAAGTTCAAGCGCTCCAGCAACAGCAAGCGCCGCTGGCCGAACAAATTCATCAGCTGCAACGCGAATGGGATAACGCGACACAGAAACTGGCTTCGCTGGTCGACGAAACTGCAAAAGCGAAAAACGATTCGACTGAACTGTTGAAACTGCGCAGCGCAGTGACGCAATTGAAAGCCGCCTCCACTCAAAAACAGAATGATCCAACCGAAACCGCAGCCAAAGCCTTGCTGGGCAAAATCAACTTCCTGAAACAACGGCTGGAGCAAATGCCGGACAAGAACATTCCGGAGTTGCAGTATCTCAATGACGACATTTGGGCGCGCATTGCCCAAACCGCCAAACTCGATACGGATGCCGGTGTTCGTCAGGCCCTTTCCAGTCTGCGCGATGTCGCGAAGCAAATCTTTGCCCCCAAAATGGGAAAAGCTCTCCAAAAATATGTCCAGGCAAATAACAGTCAGTTGCCGACGGACGTTTCGCAACTGAAGCCTTACTTCGATTCGCCGGTGGACGACGCTGCGCTGGCGCGATACCAGATGATCAAAGCTGGAAACGCCGGCGATCTGCAGCCGGACGAAATGATTATGACAGAGAAGGCGGCCGTGGATGATGATTACGACACGCTATCTCAAATCGGTTTAAATGCCCGGAGTTCGCAGGGCGTTGGCAAGAACCAAGGCAAGAGCGGCTCTGGCGGCAGTTGGAGTCCCGGCGCGTCGCAACCTCCGGTCGTCGGTAAATGA
>Ga0137433_1001367_pt1 | contig 10311 bp, 9 predicted proteins | sample EasRivERMZT840_2_FD_102335 | JGI IMG/M metagenome (GOLD analysis project Ga0137433, IMG submission 102335) | Soil microbial communities from meander-bound floodplain in the East River, Colorado, USA - East River MetaG ERMZT840_2 | ecosystem: Environmental > Terrestrial > Soil > Floodplain ...
CCGAGGCGGATGTTCGATTCCATCGTTCCTGAAAACAGGAACACATCCTGAAGAACGACTGCAAATGAGCTGCGCAGGTACTCCAGGTCCAGCGTCGCGATATTGATTCCGTCGAGAAGAATCTCGCCTTTCTGAATGTCGTAAAACCGCGTGAGCAAACTTGTCGTCGTTGTCTTGCCCGCGCCTGTATGACCGACGATTGCCACCGACTCGCCCGCTTTTACCTGAAACGAAACATCGCGCAAAACCCAGTCGTCATCGTTATATGCAAACCAGACGTTACGAAACTCGATGTCGCCTCTCGGGGGTTGCGCCGGTACGACGGCATCCGGCGCATTGACGATCGCCGCGGGCGTATCGATCAGCTTAAACAGCCGCTCGGAACTGGCCATGGCCGATTGCAGGATGTTGTACTTCTCGCTCATATCCGCGATCGGTTGAAAGAACCGGTTCGAATACTGGACGAACGCCACCAGCGCGCCGAGCGTGAGCACCCCTTGAATCACCTGGCCGCCGCCATACCAGATGATCAGCGCTACCGCGACTGAGCTGAGTAATTCAATCGCAGGATAGAACCATGCGTAGGCAAGGATGCCGTCGAGGTTGGCTCCGAGATGTTCTTTGTTGATGTCGTCGAATTTCCCGAACGCTTTCCGCTCGCGGTTGTAGAGCTGCACGACCGGCATGCCCGTGATGTGCTCCTGCAGAAACGCATTGATCCTTGCAATCGCGAGCCGGACGCGTCGATAGGAGTCGCGCGCCTTGATCCGGAAAATCGCTGTGGTTACGAAAATCAAGGGCACGACCGAGAGCGTCACCAGACCGAGCTCCCAGTTCAACAGCATGATCGCGATCATGATTCCGAACAGCACAAAGATGTCGCCGAAGATCGAAACGATGCCGGCGGAAAACAATTCGTTGAGAACATCGACATCGGTGACGACGCGGGTGATCAGCCGGCCGACCGGGTTCTTGTCGAAGAACGACGGCGATAGAGTGTGCAGATGACGGAACACCTGCATGCGCATGTCGTACATGATCTTCTGGCCCGTGTTCTGCAAAACCCATGTCTGCGCCGACGCCGAACCGAATCGGATCAAAAGCAGAAGGAAGTACACGCCGGCAATAGTTGCGAGACCGCCCAGGTTTCCCGCGGCGATGTAGCGGTCGATGGCGATCATCGTGAGCCAGGGAAACGCCACCTCGAGCCCGGACTCGAAGAGAATCAGCAGGAGCGCCAGCGCAACATAAGCCTTGTACGGCTGCAGATACCTGATCAGCCGGCGCATCAACCGCGAGTCGTAGGCTTTACCGAGTACTTCTTCCTCTTGCATCGTTTCTTCCGCTATTCACTCACTGCGAGTTCTTCTTCAAGCAACTGCTTCCGGTGCAACTCCGCGTAGTAACCGTCCTGTCGGAGGAGCTCGGCGTGCGTGCCGCGCTCGACGATTTGTCCTGCATCCAGCACGATGATTTCGTCCGCTTCCTTTACCGTGGAAACCCGATGGCTGATCAGGATCGACGTACGGTTCCGCATGACCTGCTTCAGCTGTCGCAGGATCTGCTCCTCCGTGTACGTGTCAACGCTGGAAAGCGCATCGTCCAGAATCAGAATCTTCGGATCGCGAATCACAGCGCGAGAGATGGCGGTGCGCTGCTTCTGACCGCCCGAAAGTGTAATCCCCCGCTCGCCGACGAGCGTGTCGTACTTCTGGGGAAACTCCTGCACGTCCGCATCGATGTTGGAAATGTCGGCGGCCCGTTGAATCTCCGCATCCGTGGCGGACTGGACGCCAAACGCAATGTTCTCGCGAATTGTTTCTCCGAAGAGAAACGTGTCCTGGGGGATGAAGCCGATTGCCTTGCGCAAGGCTGCCAGAGGAATTCGTTCGATCGGAACGCCATCGACAAAAAGCGACTCGGGCGGCGCGTTATACAACCTGGGAATAAGCTGGACCAGCGTGGATTTCCCTGACCCCGTTGCGCCGACGATCGCAATCGTCTTCCCTTTCGGGATCGTGAGCGACACGTTCCGCAGCGTCGGCGTCCCGTTGTAGGCAAAGTTCAGGTTACGAAACTCAATCCCGCCCTGCACCTCGAAGTTCGGTACCGTAACGGACTCATCCTTCACCTCCGGCGCCGTGTCCAGGATGTAATTCAGACGCTGCATCGAGGCACGGCCGCGTTCGAGCAGATTGACGACCCAGCCGAGCGCAATCATCGGCCAGGTCAGGCGTCCGAGATACATGTTGAATGCGACAAAGTCGCCGAGCGAAATAGCGCCGGAAATCACCTGACGGCCGCCAACCCAGATGACGACAATCACGGCAAGCCCGATCATCAACTCCATCGTGGGATAGAACACGCTCTGCGCCCGGATCAACTCCCGATTCTTCGCGACGAGCCCGTGGTTCATCCGTTCGAATTCGGCGATCTCGTGCTTCTCCTGCACGAATGCCTTAACGACGCGGATGCCCGCCATGCTCTCCTGCACGCGGGCGCTGAGATCGGCGAGTTTGCCCTGCGACTCTTCGGTAAGATCGTGAATCCTTTTTCCGAAATGCCGCACGCTCAGTGACACCAGCGGCAGCGGAAGCAGCGCGAGCAGCGTCAACTGCCAGTTGATACGCAGCATCAAAAGCACCGCAAACACGGCGACGATTACCGTGTTCGCCGTGTACATGACGCCCGGACCGAAGAGCATCCGGACGTTGCTCAGGTCGTTCGTGACGCGCGACATCAGGTCGCCCGTTTTGTTCTTCTGAAAAAACGACATGGGCAGGGTTTCCAGATGCGTAAAGAGGTCATTCCGTATCGCGTATTCAGCCTGCCTGGAAACGCCGATGATGAGCCGCCGCATGAAAAACCGGAAAAGGCCTTCGCACAACGCGAAGCCGATAATGACGGCGGCATATGACGCAAGCTTCTCGCGCGTGACCGACTCACGAAGGCTGTCGACCGCATAGCCGGTGACCAGGGGCGTCGCGAGAAGAAACATATTCGTGATAAACACGCATGCAAACCCGGCGGCAAGTCTTGACCGATGCTGGCCCAGGTAGAAGCGCAGGCGGCTTAAGTCACGCCATTTGTTTGATTTGAGCATATCTTTCAAATGTAAGTGTTATACGGTCCAACGGACCGAACAACGCAGCCCCAAACCATCTTAAACCGACATTAGCCTTATACTGTCCAACCCGTATGATGGATCGGACGATAACAGGCTCAATGCCAATGACTCTGGGCAACTCGGACGCCGACGCAGAACTTGTTGAACGATACCTCGCAGGCGATATGACCGCCTTCGATGAGCTCATGATCCGCTACGAGCGGCAAATCTACCGGGTTTGCTATCGGTTTGTGGAAAACCGCGAAGACGCCATGGACCTGGCGCAGGAAGTCTTCATCAAGGCGTTCGAACACCTTGGAACTTTCCGGCGCGAATCCAGCCTGAAAACCTGGCTATACCGGATCGCGATGAATCACTGCATCAACCATGTGAAGAAAAACGTGCGCGAGTTCGTGGAAGTCACGGAAACGACCGGCCGCGTAGACGCGTCGGTGCACTCACAGATCGAGGATCGTGAACAGCGCGAACACTTCCGGCGGCTTGTGAAGCAGCTTCCGCCGAAGCAGAAAGCGATCCTGGAGATGCGGATCAACGACCAACTGAGTTACGAGGAAATCGCCAAAATGTCCGGACGATCCGTCTCGACAATTAAAGCCAGCGTCTTTTTTGCTTTGGACAAGTTGCGTAAGCTGGTAAAAGATCCCACTTTGAAGAAAGCGGGAAATTAAGGAACTCCTATGTTCGGGCATTTGAAAGCCGAGGATTTCATCAATCTGATCGAAAGCGCGGAACTGCCGGCGAAGCACCGGTCTCACGTTGAAACCTGTGCGGAGTGCCGTTCGACGTGGGAATCAATGCGATCCGTGCACGCGGAAGTCGAAGCGCTTGAAACAGAGGTTCCCGAACCGGATTGGGTTCGTTTCCGTTCATCGGTTCGCGACGAGTTGCTCTCCCGTTCCGTTCAACGGCAAACGGCTGTCCGCCGTTGGACCGGATGGACGATTCGGCCCGCCTCCGCGTGGGCATTGTCGATCGTTGTGGTAGTGGGTCTCACGACGGCAACCTTCCTTTGGAGGACGGAGCAGCCTCAACCCAGCGTTCCAACTGCGGAAATTGCCCGCACAGAAGAGGTGCCCGCGGCGTTCATAGACGCAGGTCCGCAGCCCTCGCTCTTCGACGGTATTGTTGCCCTCGGCGAAGAAGAGCGGGAGCGGTTCCTCGCGATGCTCGAAGCTGAACAGAGAGAGGCGCCGTACCAGAAATGAAGACCATCGCGATCGTCGTCGCTCTTTCAGGCTCTCTTTACGGCCTGCACGCCGCTCCCATTCAGCAAAGACCCCTAAGGCAGCAGCAGCAACAACTGCAGCCGGCACCTGTTCGCCCGAATGTCGCACAACGCCGGGCGAATAATCCTCTGCTGATGGGCCTCTATATGCAGCAACTGCGGCGAGTCACGGAAGGCAACAACGAAGTCTTCGCGAAGATCTCCCCATTCCTCGAACAGTTCGTTGAAGAACGCCTCGAAATCAGCGCCCGCCGCGTTCAATCCCTGCGTCAACTGCGTCAGGCGGTGAACAACAATGGGTCGGAAGCCGAGTTGAATCGCCTGATCCGCGAGATCGCGGCCGCGGATTCGGACTTTCAGGCAAACCAGGAAAGATTCTTCAACAGCGTCGATCCTCAACTGAATGTACGCCAGCAGGCCAGGATCCGGCTCATGATGGAAATGACCGACAACCAGATCCGGCAGTTACTCGAAGCGGCCCAGAATCCCAACCAGCAACAACAGCAACAACGCCCCAACGTCCAGCGTCAGCAACAGCAGCAACCGCCTCAGGATTAGCGATCCCCAACAATGCTCGAACAAGACCTCGACGCCTTGTTCGCATTGCCGCTCGCGGAATTCGTCGCCGCGCGAAAAGTGCTCGCTTCAAAACTCAAGAAGTCCGGATTGACCGATGAGGCGACAGCCGTCGCGGCGTTGCCGAAGCCACCGGTCACGGCGTGGGCCGTCAATCAGCTGTACCGGCAGCATCGTCAAACATTCGACCGTCTGCTCGAAGCCGGCGAACGGCTGCGGCAGGCGCAGGTTGCGCAACTCGAAGGCAAGAACGCTGATGTCCGCAGCCTGCAGGGTCCGCGTCGCGAACTACTCTCCGAACTCTCCCGGCTTGCGGCGAAGCTGCTGGCGGACCATGGGCACAACCCATCACCGGACACGCTGCGCCGGATAAACACGACGCTCGAAGCGTTGTCGATTTACGGCGCGCTTCGGGACGCTCCCGACGTCGGCCGGCTTACCGCCGATGTCGACCCGCCTGGTTTCGAGTCCTTAGCTCAACTCGTCCCGAACACATCGAAGGTGGTCCCGTTCCGCGCGCCCGCCAAACCAAAGACTGCAGAAAAAGACATCGCTCAGGCGACTGCTGCGCTCCAGGAGGCAGAACGCGTTCTCGCGGCGGCCCAGGCCCAAGCTCAGGACGCGCTTGCCATTCAGCAGAAAGCGGCGGCCAACAAACAAGAGACGGAAAAGCAAAAGCAGGAAGCGAAACAACGACTCGAGCAGTCGATAGCCGCGGACAAGGAAGCCAGGGAACAGGAACGGGCCGCCTCGATCGAAGCGGATAAAGTCGCGAAACACCTGGAGGATGCTATGCGCGCCGTGGATGCCGCGCGGCGACGCCTGGACGATCTGAAGTGACGCGATGCTAGCCGACGAGCAGGATCTGCAGATCCATCAGGTTGGTCTGCGTCGGACCGGTCACGATGAGATCGCCGGTCGCCTTGAGAAAATTCGAAGAATCGTTCGCCCGAAGAAACTTGAACGGCATGAGGCCGAGTTCGATGCCGCGCGAGCACGAGAACGGATCGACGAGACCGCCCGCAGCGGATGTCGGTCCATCGGAACCGTCGGTTGCGACGCTTGCGAAGCATGACGGCGCAGTCGCCGGTCGCGATGACAGCGCGATCGCCCAGGCCAGCGCCATTTCCTGATTCCGTCCGCCGAGGCCATGGCCCCGTACCGTAACCGTCGTTTCGCCGGCCGCAAGAATGCATGCCGGCGGCTTGATCGGATTTCCACTCTGGCCGACCTCACGCGCCATCGCAGCGAAAAACCGGCCGACATCCTTCGCTTCGCCCTCGATCTCCGTTCCAAGAATCAACGTGTTGAACTTCAACTCGCTGGCCTTCTCGACCGACGCGTCGATCAGAAGCCTGTTGTTCGAGATGATGTGATTCTCCACACGGTTGAAAACCGGATCGCCTGGCTTCGGCGTATCCGGCACCAGGCCGCGAGCTCCGAGCTGAAATCGTTCAAGCACGGCATCCGGAACGTCGGAGCCATATTTCTGGATGATGGAAAGGGCGTCGGAAAACGAAGTGGTGTCGGGCGCGGTCGGACCTGAAGCAATGAAATCGATCGGGTCGCCGATGACGTCGGAAATGATCAACGAAATCACGCGGGCCGGCCACGCCCATTTCGCGAGCCGGCCGCCTTTCATTTCCGACACATGTTTGCGCACCGCATTCAGTTCGCGGATCGTCGCGCCGGCGCGCGACAGCACCCGTGTGACTTCCTGTTTTTCCTCCAGCGTGATGCCTGTTACAGGCGCGGGCCACAACGCGGAACCGCCTCCTGATATGAGGCACAGAACGACATCGTCTTCGGTCAACCCCTTCAGCAGTTCCCTCGTCCGTTCGACAGCCTGAACGCCGGCGGTGTCGGGAATGGGATGTCCGGCTTCAACCAGACGGATGCGCTCGAGCGGCAGCGAATGCCCGTATTTCGTAACGACCAGTCCGCCGCTGATTTTCGGACCGAGAATTTCCTCGACGACTCGCGCCATCTTCGCGCTGGGCTTGCCGGCGCCGATGACCAGCAACCGGCCTTTCAGCGGGATCTTGTTACCGGCGACAATCAGACCATCGTCTGTGGATTGAACGAAATTGCGGATGCACCTCTCGGGATCCGCAGCTTTCAACGCGGCTTCCCAGATTGATCGCGCCGACTGCCGAAGTTCGGTGAGGTTCATCGAGCTGCTTGCATGGCCTGGGTGATGCGCTCCCGCATTTGCTCAACGGCGGCTCGGTCTGCAGCCCTGGGGTTTTCTTTGAGGTATGCGTCCAGAATCTGGATCGCGTCCTGCCACTTTTCCAATTTCACGTAAACGTTTGCCAGCATCAGGTGCGCGGGCGCGAGTTTCGCATCGATTGCCTGCGCCTTTTTGAACGCCGCCTCCGCCTCTTCCATGAAGTTCGATCTGTAATTCGCCTGCCCAAGCAGAAAGTAACCGACGGCAGAACGGGGATTCAGCTTCACGGCTTCTTCGAGAGCGTCCAGAGCTTTGTCCAGCAAGGGGCCTCTGGTCTCCGCGGTCTTCTGCAAACCCGCTTGTTCGATGTAAAGGCTGCCCAGGTTTGTCAGCGGCCGATCCGTTTTGCCGTTCAACTGATTACTGATTTTGTATTCCTTTTCGGCGTCCTCGTACCGCTTCATGGATTGGTAAATAATCCCGAGATTGTTGTGCGCATGGAAGAAGGTCGGAGCGATCTTGACGGCTTCTTCGAGGAGCTTCACTGCGCTCTCGAATTTCCCCTTTTCCTTCTCCTGAATTGCTTTGTCGTAATTCTGAACCGCCTTCTTCGGAAAATTCTCCTTCATCTGGGCGACGTCGACCACGTCGGGATCGGCAGCGTCGATTCCGGTCGGTCTCGTTCGAAATTCGATAGCCGGCCGGTTCAGGAGGATCGTGACGTTCGAACTCCCGAAATTCGAAAACACTTCGACAAGCTGGTTAACAGGTTCGTAGCCTTCGACGTTTACAACAACGTAGTACGCCCCGGGGCCGAGGCCCCGGAATTCAAAATTGCCTGAAGCGTCCGTATATGCGGTCTGAATGACTTGCAGCGACGATCTCTGGAGTTTGACTTCGATGCGGCGGTCGTAGTCATGACGGTCAGGAATGACGATTTTGCCCCTCAGAGCCTGCTCCTCGACGCGGGGCCTCTGCTGACTTTGAGGTGTCTGTGCAGACAAAGCACTGCCGGTCAGAATAAGCAAGACAGTCAGAACTCTCACTGTTTTACGCATCGGCCGACCTCGCTGGAATCTCTCGGGTTTATACCATAAACTAACGGCGCTATGAAGACGGCGCAGGGTAAAGTACTCATATCTGAAGAAGAAATCCGGCGCCGCATTGCGGAGTTGGGCCGGCAGATTTCGCAGGATTATGAGGGCGGCTCGGTTACGCTGGTAGGAATTCTGAAAGGCAGTTTTATTTTTCTTGCCGATCTGATCCGGACGATCTCGCCGGATATCCGCATCGAAGTCGATTTCATGTCGGTGTCCAGCTACGGAGACGCGACGACGACATCGGGGACAGTTCACATCGAGAAGGATCTCGGAATTTCGATCGAAGGCAAGGACGTCATCATCGTGGAAGACATCGTGGACACCGGACTCACGCTGCTTCACGTTCACAATATTTTTTCAGCACGGGGAGCGCGGTCCCTGCGTGTCGCAGCATTGCTCGAAAAGCCGGGCAATTCGAAGTTTACCGGGACGCTGGACTACATCGGATTCAAAATCCCGAACAAGTTCGTCGTCGGCTTCGGTCTTGATCATGCGCAGCGCTACCGCAATCTCCCGGAGATTCGGGTCCTGGATGAAATCTGATTTCGGTCGATATATCGATCACACGCTCCTGCGCCCCATCGGAACCACAAACGACATCCGGCGGCTGTGCACCGAGGCCATCGAGTACGGAATGGCGGCCGTGTGTATTTTCCCTTCCTACATTCCGATTGCGCGCGATCTGCTGAAGGACACGCGAATCCGCATCGCCACGGTGATCGCATTCCCGTTCGGCATCACGTTCACTGAAATCAAGGAGGCGGAAATGCGGTCGAGCGCGGCGCGTGGCGCTGACGAGATGGATTTCGTGATAAATATCGCCGCGTTGAAATCCGGAGACGACAAGTCGATCGAAGAGGAAATGCAGCACCTGACCGCAAAGTCCCGCACGCTGGGCGTTCATACCAAGTTCATCATCGAGACGGCATACTTGACCGACGAGGAAAAAGTGCGAGCCTGCAAAATCGCGAATCGCGTCAAGCCGGACTTCATGAAGACATCGACCGGTTACGCTCCGTCCGGCGCAACAGTCGAAGATGTCCGGTTGATGCGATCGCACCTCCTGCCTGAAATCCAGATCAAGGCCGCCGGCGGAATCCGTAATCATGCGGAGGCAGTACAAATGCTGCGGGCCGGCGCGTCCCGGCTTGGGACGAGTTCGGGGATCAAGATCATCGAGGAGGCGGCATCAAGGACATGAGACCGGATCCCGCAGCCACCGTAATCGGCGCCGAAGCGCAACAGTTGCTCTCGACATTGATCGAGATCAACCACGAGATCACGTCGATCCTCGATCTCGATGAACTGCTGAACAAAATCGCGGAACTCACGAATCGCATCGTTCCGTACGAGATCTTCGCGATCTTTCTCGTCGATGACGAGAAACAGGAACTCTATTTGCGTTTCGCAATCGGCCATCCTCCGGACGTGGTGAAGAACCTTCGCATCAAGATCGGCGACGGCGTTACGGGCACGGCTGCGATGGAACGCACAACGGTCGTTGTCGACGACGTGCGGAAATATCCGCGCTATATCGAAGCCGTAAAGAGTGCGCGATCCGAGCTCGCCGTTCCTCTCATCTTCCAGAACAGCGTCGTCGGAGTTCTCGACATCGAAAGCCCCGAGCCGGGATATTTCCGGGAACATCAGGTCAAGCTGCTGAACCTGCTCGCGAGCCAGATCGCAATCGCAATCGAGAACGCCCGCGTCTACGAGAGCGAGCGCCGGAACCGCGAACTGCTGTCGTTGCTCTACGACATCAGCCTGGAGATGAGTTCGACGCTGGAAGTGGACGATCTCGTGCGGAAGATTGCCGCTGCGGTCAAGCAGAAGATCGACTACCACACGTTCTCCATTTTTCTGCTCGACGAAAAACAGGGTCTGCTGCGGCCGAAGTTCGTCATCCGGTCCAACGAGCGCGAAAACCAGAAGCTCGTTCTACCGCTTGGTACCGGGCTGATCGGAACGGCCGCAAAACTGAACACGCCGCTGCGGATCGCCGACGTCACTCGGGATTCTCGATACCTGAACGTGCACACGGAGACGCGCTCTGAACTTGTCGTGCCTCTGACATCGAAGGGCCGCGTTGTCGGCGTTGTGGATCTCGAAA
>Ga0137433_1001368_pt1 | contig 10310 bp, 5 predicted proteins | sample EasRivERMZT840_2_FD_102335 | JGI IMG/M metagenome (GOLD analysis project Ga0137433, IMG submission 102335) | Soil microbial communities from meander-bound floodplain in the East River, Colorado, USA - East River MetaG ERMZT840_2 | ecosystem: Environmental > Terrestrial > Soil > Floodplain ...
GGAGCGCGATGCGCGTCGCTGAAAGGCCTCGCAGCGTCCGCCGCGTTCTGCATTGCTACAGGCGCGGAGGATAATGCTCGTTCACCAAGCCCGTGTGGCCGCGCCCCCTCTCCTGGGGGAGAGGGCCGGGGTGAGGGCGAGTCTCACAAGCACGGATGAAAAGACGAGACCGCCATCAACTCGTGGTGAACCCACAACGCACCAGCAATTGATCGATGGCGGCGCGCTCGACGCCGAGCTTCGGCGCGGCGGCGAGCAAATCTTCGCCGCGGCACGGATGCCAGTTGCGACGCGACGAATCGCCCAGCCGGGCGAGGTCGAATGGTTCGATGGCTTTGAGGACGGCGTCGATAGTCGCCCGCCGTTCTGGCGGTGTCGCGCCACGCCGCGCTTTCTCGATGCAATCGCGCAGTGAGGGCCCGAATACTGGATCGTCCGCCAGCAGGAATGAGCTGACTCGTTTTGGGCGGCCGAGCCGGCGCATCGTCTCGGCGAACATCGCGGCCGCGAAGTAAAGCCTGGACAACGCGGCGAACGTCTCGAACTGATCCATATTCGCGTAGAGCGTTCCGACCAGGGCAGCCGTCACATCGAGTTCAGCGAGCGTTTGCGTCTCGTAAGCTTGCAGGCCCTCGGCCAAACGCGGTGATTGCCAATGTTCACTCAGTAACCCGGCCAGTCGTTCGACGCCGAGCAGCGTGAGTGGAAAACCAGTCGAGAGCAGCGGATCGACAAAGCCGGCCGCTGAAGGCAGCAGCGCCCAGCGATCGTCGGCCGCCCTGGCGCTGCGAAAGGAGAGTCGGGGCGCGTGGACAAACGGGAGGGTTGGCTTTGCTGTGAAAAACTGCTCGCGCACTGAGGGCAGGCGTTCGAGCAACCGGCGCCACGCTGGCTCGCCGTCCGCAAAGCTCAATTCATCGGCGAGCGCATTGGTGGCAGCGACGCCCGCGCTGGTCAGGCCGTTGTTGAAGCGCAGCACCCAAATCCAACCGCCATCGAAAACGTGATGCAGCGCCGCGTCATCCACCGAGTAAGGCGGAGGTTCGGGAGACGAATGAAGTTCGTCCCATCGGCGAACGCCCTCGAAGTGCGTGTAGAGCGCCTGCGTTGCGGGAAGAGTAGGGCAGGCTTCCAGCCTGCCATCGCGGGCATCCTGCCCGTGATCAAATCTGGAGCTGGAAGAAGCGAATGGCGCTTCCCTGAGGCTCAGAGCGCGATGAAGAAAACCCCGTGGGCCACTGGCATCGACCACGAACTGGGTGCGCAACGTGAACGCATGGCCGCCGCGTTGGGCCTCAAGTTCCACGCCCGTTTCGGAGACGCAAGCGCGGCTCAGGCTTGTTCCATCCAAATACTCCGCGCCGAGCTTCTGCGCCTGGCGGACCAGAAAGTTGTCGAAGTCCGGCCGATACCAGTGAGTGTCGGCGATCTCGTCATGCGGGCTGGCGGCGACAAGCAATTCGTTGGAGCGGCCAGGGTTTCCAATCCACGGCTGACCTCTAACGTGATGATAGAACGTGAACCCGCGCTTGAGGCCGCAGGCAACCTGCGGGTGAGTCCGCTGCCATGTTCCCCACTTGGCGAGTGGAGCGACTTGAGGCAGGTCGTAACGAATGGCCAGTTCTTCGAGAAGCAGATTGGCCAGCGGGGTCGAAGATTCACCGATGGCAAAGCGCGGATGTCGGCCGCGCTCGACCAGCACCACCGATCGCCCCAGCCGGCGGGCGATCATCGCCAGCAGCGAACCACCGAACCCGGAGCCGACAATGGCGATGTCGAAGTCGGTCTTCACTTCACTGGGAGGGTGAGGCTCCCGCCGAACCCAAATCATTGCAGCCCGGGCAAACAACGGTCGGTTCAACTGTCTGCGAGAAGTTCATCCGTTCCAGTCGTTGCCTTCGTGCGGCGAAGCACCGCGGGCAGGTGGAGAATTTCTCCAAATCCCACAAGTCGGCAAATACGCGCCCGCGCCCCAGGCCGACTCCATATGCCGCGGCTTCTTCCAGCGTGGCCAGTCGCGGCGGAGAAAACTCCCCCTGTTCGGCGAGTGCTTCGAGAGCCCCGTTGCCGAAACGCGTCGGGATCAGCGAGGCCACGGTCGCGCCGCAGTCGAAGGCGAAGTCGAGCGAACGCCTGGCCCATTCGAGCGCCTCGCCTTCGTGGAGAAAGGGCGGCTTGACCAGGATAAACACACGCAAAGCGATGTCGTGTTCACGAAGGAATTCTGCGGCGCGTGCAAACTGATCGAGCGTCATTCGCTTGTTGAGGCGGGCGAGAACTTCAGGGTGCGCGGTTTCCAGGCCCATCGCCACTTCGAGCCTGCCGTCGAGCAAATCGCGGAACCGCACCGCCGGCTCGCCGATGAGCGCTGGATGGGACTCGACAATCACCCACTCGAAAGAACGCGCGCGTTCTGCGATGGCCGGGAAATCTTCTGGAGGAATGGCGCGCGGGTCGAAAAAGCTGCCGCTGTTGTAGAGTTTGAGCTGCCGGGCCGGCGACAGGCTCGCCAGCGCGATGTCCATCTGCGCCGGAATCGCGCCGGGCGGCACGGATTCCGTGAGTGTGTTGCGCCACAAGTCGCACATCAGGCACCGCCACGGGCACTCGCGGTTCGTCAGGAAAATCGTGGCAACGGGAACGATTTCGCCGGATTCCGCCCGTTCCTGCTCCGCGATGAATGCGTGGGGCCGGAAAGGATCGACAGCGTTCCGTTCCGGGCGGCGGGAGAGAATCCACCGGTCGCGGGCGCTGTCGGGATAGGCGGCGGGCACAGCACCCTTTTTACATCAACGCGCGCGCCGGAGGAAGCTCGCGCTCATCCGCCGGTTAGCCAGCCAGGATGTTGCGAAATAGTTCGGGGTCCACATTACCGCCGCTGGCGATGCAGCACACGGATTTGCCACGAAACAGCTCTGGTGCCGCGAGGAGCGCCGCAATGCCGAGGGCCCCGGTCGGTTCTACTTTCAAGTTGGCGAGCGTAAACAACAATCGAACCGATTCTTTAACCTGCTCTTCGCTGACTTCGACAATGCCGGCCAGTCCATCTCTCAGGATCGCCCAGTTGTGTTGGCCCAGGCTCAGTGTTCGCACGCCGTCGGCAATGGTTGATGGCTCGGTTTCGTTGGCCAGGAGACAACCGGCCCGCAAGGATCGTGCGGCGTCGTTGGCTAATTCGGGTTCGGCGCCATACACTCGAATCGGAGAGTTGCTGGCGCGCAGCCCTTGAATAATCCCGGATGTCAGACCACCGCCACCCACGGGGGCAATTATGAAATCGAAGGACCTGCCTGATGCAGCGAGCTCAGCTCCGAGCGTTGCATTGCCTTCAATCACGAGTGGATCATCGTAGGGGCTCGCGATATAGGCATCGTCGTGTGAGGCCGCCAGTTCGCGCACGCGCGCGGCGCGCGTGGTTTGCGTCACATCGATCAGGTCCACCTCGCCGCCGAATTCGCGGACAGCATCCACTTTGATTTTCGCCGAAGTGATCGGCATCACGACGAGACACGATTTACCGAGGAGTTGGCAGGCGTAAGCCAATCCCTGACCAAAGTTCCCCGATGACGCCGTGATGATGCGGCGTTGGCGCACTTGCGATGCGAGATGATAAGCCGCTCGAAACTTGAAACTTCCAGTGTGTTGGAAAGTCTCGCTCGCGATGGTGAGTTCCACGCCCAACCGACGACCCAGGCGTGGCGCCTCGACGAAGGTTGTTGGTCGGACGGCCTCAACCACAGAGGGATGCGGGCTGGAGACGAAGGACATATTACCAGTCCTTGAGAATTTCCCGCGCTGCGTTGTAACCACACGCGCCTATGACGCCGCCACCGGGATGAGTCGCAGCGCCGCAAAGATAAAGCCCGCGCACCGGCGTGCGATAGTCGGCGTAGCCCGGTAGTGGCCGCATGAAAGCGAGGCTGGAAAGCGACATCGCGCCTTGCATGATGTTGCCGCCAGTCAGGCCGAAAGTAGATTCCAGATCGGAGGGCGCCAGGACCTGGTAGTCGATAACGGATTTGCGAAAGTTCGGGGCGTAATCGGTCATGATGTCGATGCAGCGTTCCGCGTAGCGCTTCTTGTTTTCCTCCAGCGACCCTGCATCGGGCGCCAGTTTGTAGGGGAAGTATTGTGTGAACATCGACATCACATGTTTGCCTTTCGGCACGATGGTATCGTCTAGCGAACTGGGAATGGTGGCTTCGATCACGGGATTCTCCGAGATGTAGCCGTACTTCGCGCAGTCATAGGCCTTCTCAATGTAGGTCCGGGTGGGACTGATGTGAATCGTGCCGTGATGTTGAGGCCCCACGCCGTTGCCAGGGAGGCAGGCGAAGTTCGGAACTTCGGAGAGCGCCAGGTTGATTTTGCAACTGGCGCTGGAGTAATCCAAATGCTGCACGGACTCGACGAAGTCCGCCGAAAGGTCTTTGCGGTCCATCAGCCGAAGAAAGGTGACGTTCGCATCCACGCAGGAGACCACCTTGTCGGCGCGATGCTCATCTCCATTGGCGAGAACAACCCCGTTGACGCGGCCACTTTCGACAAGGATTCGCGACACCGGCGCGTTCACCTTAATTTCTGCGCCGCGCTCTGTGGCGGCGGATGCGATGGCGTTGGAGAGCGCGCCCATTCCGCCGCGCACGTAACCCCAAACACCGCGCACGCCGTCGCACTCGCCCATGACGTGATGGAATAGAACGTAGGCCGTTCCCGGCATGGAAGGCGTGGCAAAGGCGCCGATAATGGCATCCGTCGAGATCGTTGTCTTCACCTCTTCGGATTCGAACCATCGGTCGAGAATGGGATTGGCCGCGCCTGTGAGGATCTCGATCGCCTTCTGGCCGTCAGCGCCGAGCTTGCGGAAGTCCCAGGCGGTTTGGGCGAGCTTCATCAAGTTGCCGGGCGAGTTCGACCACGGGTTCGGCGGTGTCTCGACCAGCATCGGTTCCAGGAAATTGGCGACACGTTCGAGCATCGCTTCGAACTTCGGCAGATTCTCGGCGTCCTGCCTGGAGAACTTGGAAACCTCCCGATGGGTCATCTCTTTGTCGGGTCCCATCAGAAGATAGCGGCCGTCCGGCAAGGGAGTGAAACTCGATGGGCTGCGCGGCAGCATGATGAAACCATGGCGCTTGAGCTCGAGGTCGCGGATGATTTCCGGTCGGAAGAGGCTGTTGACGTAGCTGGCCGTGGAGACTTTGAAGCCGGGCCAGAGTTCTTCGGTGACCACGCAACCACCCACCAATTCACGACGCTCCAACACGAGAACTTTTCTTCTTGCGCGGGCGAGATAGGCGGCCGTGACGAGACCGTTATGCCCTGCCCCGATGATGATGGCGTCGTATTTTGAATTCATGAGTTAACAGGAGGCAGCAGAAATAACAGAGCCAGCCTCCCGGGGCAAAACCCCATTTCTCCGTTCTCCCGGTTAGCTCCTGTTCAGCTCTCCGAGGGCGCGCAGGTATTCGCGGTCCCACGCGGCGGGGATGCTTTCGCGGGGGGAATAGGGACCAGGCCTGTACGCGCGTGATTCAATGCCTTGCTGGCTCAACTCGCACACACGCCAATCCTGGCGGTTGGTCATGTCCCAGAATTCGATGGCGTCGTTTGGATGAAACTCAGGAAGGCCAAACGCATCGGGATGAAAGAACCAATCACAAAAGATGGTCACGCGGTTGGGAGATTGCGGCCAGAGTTGATGCACCATGACGTAATCGGGATGCAGGCTCAGCAGCAGGTTGGGGAAAATGGAGTAGTAGAAGACACGGTGGTGATCCTCGCCCTTGATGTCGCCGACCGGCAGCGCGCAGGCATTGCCGCTCGCCGTTAGACTCTGGCCCTTCGCGATGGACATAAATCCCCCCAGGAACGGTCCTTCATACAGATCATTCTCCGCCGAGTCGTAGGGCGACAGTTTTGAGAGCCCGGGATGCACGAGTGGACAGTGATAACACTCGGAGTAGTTCTCGAAGATCAACTTCCAGTTTGCGCGCACGTCGTACTCGATTCGCCGGGCGGAACGGAGCTTCGGCAGATTCCAATGCGTGAATTTGCCCGATAGCGGCGCAAAGGCCGTCTCCAGCGGCGGGGGAGTTTTCGCCAGGTTGACGAAGATGAAGCCCTCCCAGAACGCCAGGCTGACCGTGTTCAGCGAATAGTCTGCTTTATCGAAGCCTTCAACTTTATCCATGTGGGGAGCGCCGATGAGCTGTCCATCCACTCCATAGGTCCAGGCGTGATAAGGGCATTGAATTGTCTGGAAGTGGCCGTGCTTGTCTTCGCACAGTCGCGTGCCCCGATGGCGACAGACGTTGTAGAATCCACGAATCGTTTGCTGTTGGTCGCGGACAATGATGAGGCTTTCACCGATGACGCCGGGCACGAAATAGTCGCCTGTCTTTCCGATCTGAGTTTGGTGCCCGACGCAAAGCCACTGGCTGGAGAAAACGCGGTCACGCTCTTTTGCGAAGATCTCTTCGGAAACGAAATAATCCCGCAGCAGCGTTTTGGCGCCCGGGGAGTAGGTTTCAGTGGTCTTGCGAAAACCGGGTGCTGGTTTTGGTTCCATTTTCACGGGCTACAAGCCAACAGGAGCAAACAGGGGAAACCGAGAAAAAACAACCTCCGTTAACTGCTTCCTCCTGTTCCAACCGGGCTGCTTTAATGGACTGACGCAAATGGCGTCCCCTTAACGAGACAAGTTTCGCTCAACAAACTTGAGCGTGCGGCGAATGATGTCGCGGGAAGTCTCGTCGTCGTTGCGAATGTCGAAGGCGTGGTCGCCTCCGGGATGTTCCAGAACCTCCAAAGCCACGTCACTCCCAGTCGCTTGCCCGCGAAAATCCTCAATGGCCTGATTCAACGAAACAGAATCGCGTCCCGCCCGGCAATCAGAAGGGTTTTAGGCGTTTACTTACTTACAAACCGGTCATTGCTTTTCGCGGGCCGCAGTGTAGAAAGGAGGCAGTAACGCCGTTCAAGCCATGATCGAACCGCTGCTCAAATCGCAACTGGAGCCTATCGCGCGCCGGCAGCGGAAGTGGCGGCGGATGCGGGCGCTGGCCCTGTGCTGGGGCGTTGCGGCGGTCGTGGGCTTCCTGGTTCTCCTCTGCCGGCCTGTCCTGGGAGACGCTTTTCAGTTCGCCATGCCGTTGCTCTGCGGCGCCAGCATTGTCGCCACGATGATTCTGTGGTGGCGCACCGGCGAGTGGGAACCGGATTATCGGAACATCGCCCGCGAGATCGAGCACCGGCATCCCAATCTTCACGCGCTCCTGCTCACGGCCGTCGAGCAGCAGCCCGATCCCGCGACCGGCCGGCTGAACTTTCTCCAGGAACGCGTCGTGGCCGAAGCGGTGGCTGAGAGCCGCAGTCATCAATGGCTGGACACGGTCTCCGGTGCGCGGCTGTTCTCGACCCGCCTCGCGCAACTCGCCGCCCTGGCGTTGCTCGTCGTCGCAATGGTTCGGTTGCAGACCACCCCGCCTGCGCCGTCGCGCAAAGGTATCGTTGGCGCCCGCAGCGTCGCAGTGACGCCCGGCGACGCCACCGTGGAACGCGGCAGCGGCATCGTTGTGCTGGCGCGCTTCAAGGGACCGGTCCCGCCCGAGGCGACTCTCGTCATCGGCGACACGCCGGAAACCAGCCGGCGAATTCCTTTGGCGCGCACGCTGGCTGATCCGGTCTTCGGCGGAAGCATTCCAGAAGTTGGCTCGAACCTGGTTTATCACGTCGAGTTCGGCGCGGAACGGACCCAGGACTACAAACTCACCGTGTTCGATTATCCGGCGTTGCAACGCGCCGATGCCCGTGTCGTTTATCCCGAATACACCGGCCTTCCGGAGAAGCGCATTGAGGAAACGCGCCGCGTGAGCGCCGTCGAAGGCTCGAAGCTCGACTACACTTTTCAGTTGAACAAGGTCGTGGCCGGCGCGCGACTCGTGGGCAAGGACCGGACCATCGTGAAGCTGGCGGTCGAGACCAACAAACCGTTGGCGGCGTTGAAGGATTTCCCGCTGCTGACCAATGGCACTTACGAATTGCAATTGATCGACTCTGATGGCCGCACCAACAAGTCCTCAACGCAGTTCGTCTTCGAGGCGCTCAAGAACCGCCGGCCGGAGTTGAAGATTCATGCGCCGCGCGGCGACCAGCGCGTGTCGCCCCTGGAGGAAGTCAATTTCAACGGTGAGGCATGGGATGACTTTGGTCTGCGCGACTATGGGCTGAGCTATACCGTCGCGGGCCACGAGCCTGTCACGTTGGCGCTGGGCACCAACACCGCGGCCAACGAGAAGCGCACGCTCGCCCATCTGCTCAAGCTCGAAGATCTCCGCGCCGTACCCGATCAATTAGTGTCGTGGTTCTTTTGGGCGGATGACATCGGACCGGACGGCCAGTTGCGCCGCACCTCGACTGACATGTTCTTCGCTGAGGTCCGGCCCTTCGAGGAAATCTTCCGCGAGTCGCAGGCGCAGAGCGGCCAGAGTGAGGAGCAACAGGGCGGTGGCGCGGGCAACGAAACGCTCAAGCTCGCCGAGCTGCAGAAGCAGATCATCAATGCCACCTGGAAACTGCAGCGCAGTGAAACAGGCAAGGAACCCTCCGCGCAGTATAAGAAGGACGCGCCGGTGGTGCGCGAATCGCAGGAGCAGGCGGTCGAGCAGGCCGAAGCGATGCGCGAGCGCGTAACCGATCCCCGCTTCGAGCCGTTGATCGAGGACGTGGTCAAGCAAATGAAGCAGGCCGCGAAACATCTTTCCAAGGCGGAGGATTCCCTTGAGCCGCTGCCCCAGGCGCTGGCGGCTGAGCAATCGGCTTATCAGGCCCTGCTGAAATTGTCGGCGCGCGAGTACCAGGTTTCCCGCAACCGCAACCAGCAGGCGCGTGGCCAGGGCCAGCAGCGCAACCAGCAGCAGTTGGATCAACTCGATTTGAAACAGGAGGAGAACCGCTACGAGACGCAGAGCCAGGCCACGCCGCAGCAGCAGAACGCCGAGCAGCGCGAGCAGTTGCAGGTGCTCAACCGCCTGAAGGAACTGGCCCAGCGCCAGCAGGACATGAACGAGCGGATCAAGGAATTGCAGGCGGCGTTGCAGGAGGCGAAGTCGGATGAGGAGCGCGAGGAAATCAAACGTCGCCTCAAACGGCTGCGCGAGGAAGAGCAGGAGATGCTGGCCGACGTGGACGAATTGCGCCAGCGGATGGAGCGCCCCGAGAACCAGTCGCGCATGGCCGAGGCGCGGCAGCAGTTGGAGAAGACCCGCCAGGAAGTGCAGAAGACCGCCGAGGCGCTGGAGAAGGAAGAGGCGTCACAGGCACTGGCCTCCGGGACGCGGGCGCAACGTGATTTACAGAAACTGCGCGATGATTTCCGAAAACAGAACGCCAGCCAGTTCGCTGAAGAGATGCGCAAGATGCGTAACGAGGCCCGGCAGATCGCCGAGAAGCAGGAACAGATTGGCAAGGAGATCGAGTCGCTGGGCGAGACAAAGCAAAAGACCCTGACTGATTCCGGCAAGAGCAAGGAACTGACGGAGCAACTTCAGCAGCAGCGCTCCGGCCTGACCAACCTGCTCGACGGCATGCGCGGCGTGTCCGAGAAGGCCGAGGCTGTTGAGCCATTGCTCTCGAAACAGCTTTACGAAACGCTGCGCAAGAACAGCCAGGGCCAGACCGACAATTCGCTCAACCTGTCCAGCGAACTACTCAGTCGCAATTACAACAGCCAGGCCAGTCAGTTCGAGCAAAAGGCGCGCGGCGAGATCAATGAATTGAAAGAGGGCGTTGAGAAAGCCGCGGAGAGCGTGCTGGGCGATGACGTGGAATCCCTCCGTGTCGCCCGTCGCGAACTGGATGCGCTGGCGCAGCAAATCGAAAGCGAGATCGCGCGAGCGGAAGGCCGGCAATCGCAAACGAACGGCGGTGCCCGCGCTTCGGCGCAATCGGGCAACGGGCAGTCGCGAACGAACGTCAGCCCGCGAGCTTCGGCGCAATCGGGCGAGGGACAACAGCAGGCCGGACAGCAAGGCGAGCAGGGCCAACAACAAGATCAACAAGGCCAGCAAGGTCAACAGGGCCAACAGGGCCAACAGGGCCAACAGGGTCAACAAGGCCAACAGGGTCAACAAGGCCAACAGGGCCAGCAAGGTCAGCAGGGCCAGCAGGGCCAGCAGGGCCAGCAGGGCCAGCAGGGTCAGCAGGGTCAACAAGGACAGCAGGGCCAACAAGGACAGCAGGGTCAGCAGGGTCAACAAGGACAGCAGGGTCAACAAGGACAGCAGGGTCAGCAAGGCCAACAGGGTCAA
>Ga0137433_1001372_pt1 | contig 10300 bp, 9 predicted proteins | sample EasRivERMZT840_2_FD_102335 | JGI IMG/M metagenome (GOLD analysis project Ga0137433, IMG submission 102335) | Soil microbial communities from meander-bound floodplain in the East River, Colorado, USA - East River MetaG ERMZT840_2 | ecosystem: Environmental > Terrestrial > Soil > Floodplain ...
GGATCCGGCAGCTGCGAGTCCGGTACGGGCTCGAACCCGAACATCCAGCCTTCCACGATGGCGAGATCGATCGGGCCCGTCACGTCTCGCCATTCGGGTTCCGGCGCGCGGTCGCCGCGGCCGCCGTGCTGGGACTTGTCGTAGACGGGCACGCGCGTGGATCGTCCCGCGCCGAGGTCGCGCAACGCGGCCAGCGTCCTCTCGCCGAGGTCGATGTCATGCGTACCCGGATAGCCGCGATGCTCGAGGTACGGGTTGCCGGGATGCGCGGCCGCGAGCGCCAGCTGTTCCGCGCGCGTCAGGTAGAAGTCGTCGATGGAAACGCTCGCGCCCCGAAGCCCAAGCTCGGGCAACGCGGCCAGCAACCGCGTGCCGATCGTCGTCTTGCCCGCGCCCTGCGGGGCTTGCAGACCGACCACGAGCGGACGTCGGTCGGCGTGCTGCAGTTGTTCGACGCAGAAGGTCTGGACCGCTTCCGCGGCCGACCAATCAGTGGACATTACTTTACTTTGCCGCAGTAGCCGGAGGGCTTAAGCCCTCCGGATCTGGTTCTCGCAGGGCTAAAGCGCTGCGACTACTGTCGACCGAATGTGCCAGCGTCAGCTTTCGGCTCCGGTTCCCCCTTGCCGCCCTCGGCCTTGACGGGCGTCACAGCCGGCACGGCGCCGTTGCACTGTTCCGTCGTGGACTTCATGCCGAGCACGTCCGTGAACGCGCAGACGTAGCGGCGCAGCCGATCGAGCGCCAGGCGCGGTTCGGTGATCCCGTGCCCCTGCCGCGGATAGCGCACGTAGGTGACGTCCTTGCCGAGATCCTTCAGCGCCTTGTAGAACTCGTCGGCCTGCGTCGGCGGCACGCGCGCGTCGTTGGCGCCGTGCATGATCAGAATCTTGGCCTTCACGTTCTTCGCGTACTGAATCGGCGACAGCTTCTGGTAGATGCCGGGGTTGTCCCACGGCGTGCCAAAGAACCAGCCGAGATACGCCGGGATGTCGGTGGTCGAGTACATCGAGTACAGGTTCGTCAGCCCCGCGCCCGGCGAGATCAGCTTGAACTTGTCGGTCTGCGTGGACATCCAGAACGTCATGTAGCCGCCGTAGCTCCAACCGTACGCCACCATCCGGTTCGAGTCGGCCCATCCTTGTTTGATGAGGTAGTCCACGCCCGTCATGATGTCGTCGTAGTCGCCGATGCCCCAGTTGTTGCGGTTGGCGTTGAGGTGCTTCTGGCCGTAGTTCGAGCTGCCGCGGAAGTTGATCTCGAGGACCAGAAAGCCGTTGGCCGCGAACATCTGGTTGGCGCCGTTGAAGGACTCAATCGACGCGCCGCTCGGCCCGCCGTGGGGGTTGACGATGAGCGGGTAGCGGGTGCCGGCCTGATAGCCGATGGGCCGGGTGAGCACGCCCTCGATGATGCCGCCCTCGCTGTTCGGCCACTTGATCGTCTCGACCTTGCCGAGCTGCATCTTCTCGGCGGCAATCCAGGGATTCGCGTGCGTCAACCGCACGGGCGCGGCGTACCCCGAGCCCTGCCGGCGCGCGGCCCAGAGATCGTTGGACTGGGCGCCGTCGCTGTGCGTGAAGACCCAGGTCGAATTGTCGTGCGAGAACTGCCAGCCGCCGTTGGCGCCGCCCATCGGCGCACTCGTCGTCGTGAGCTCACCGGAGGAGATGTCCACGCCGAACAACGCGATCTTGGTGCCCTGGCCGGTGGACCAGTAAATGATCTTGCCGTCCTTCGACCAGATGGGCGCGCCGAACGAGAGGTCGAAGTTCTGCAGCAGCACGCGCGGCTTGCCGCCTTCCGCGGGGAAGAGATAGAGCTTCTCGTACCACTGCGTGTTGCCCGCCTGCGTCTTGGACGCCATGGCCAGCGTGCGGCCATCGGGCGACCAGCGCGGGCTGGAATCGGGCCCGGCATTCTCGTGGAACTTCTTCGCGTTGCCCTCGAGGTCCGTCAGCCAGACATCGCTGACAGCCGCGTCGTCCACCTTGGTGTTGGGCCGGGCGACAAACGCGATCCGGGTCGAGTCGGGCGCCCACTGCGGATCGCTCACCGTGTACTTGCCGTTCGTGACGCGCTTCTCTTTGCCGCTCTCGATGTCGAGCACCCAGAGGTGCGTCCAACGGAACGCGTCGTCCACGACCTCGGCGTCGTCGCGCTCGCGCTGGCGGCGCCGGTCGTCGGCGCTCAAGGGATCCTGAGAGGCAAAGAGGATCTTCTTGCCGTCGGGGGAGATCTCGAAGGCGGAGACGGCCGTCTCGTGCTTGCTCGCCTGCCAGGCCTCGCCGCCGTCGGTGTACATGAAGAAGACCTGGGTGCCGGGTCCTTCCGCCGCGGGCGCGCCGCCGCCGGCCGCCGGTGCGGCGGCCGTGCCTCGCGAGGACAGGAAAGCGATCTTGCTGCCGTCCGGGAACCACGCGGGCGCCGTGGTGTTGTCGGTGCCGAAGGTCAGCTGGCGCGCGCCGGTGCCATCGATCTTGACGCGCCAGACATGGGTCCGCTGGCGCCACTGGGCGTCGTCGAAGTCGCGAACCGTCCGCGTGTAGAGGACGAACTGGTCGTCCGGCGAGATCGCCGGAGCGCCGACACCGACCAGGCTCAATGTGTCCTTGGCCGTCATGTATCGCGGCGCCGGCTGGGCGATGACCGTGGTGAGCGTCAGAGCAAGGAGCAGGCGACTGGCTGACATAGGACCTCCGGGGTGGACTACATCGATCAGTGCGAAGGATATCTCGGTTGGGGAGGTCGGCAAGCGATACGATAGGAGCCGCTCCTTAGGCACGAGGCAATTCGATGAGCAGACTTGGCAAGTCCATTTCGATCAAGGGTGAGTTGCGGTCCGATGAATCGGTCATCCTCGAAGGGCGCATCGAAGGCGCCGTGTTCTGCGAGAAGGATTCGGTCGTGCTGGCCGAGTCGTGTGAGATGAAGGGCGACGTGATCGCCAATGACATCACCGTCTTCGGCCGCGTCGCGGGCAAGCTGGTGGCGGCCGACTACGTGGATCTGCGGACCGACGCGGCGGTGACCGGCCAGATTCTGTCCAGGCGGCTGATTCTCGAGGATGGCGCGCGCTTTCAGGGCCGCGTCGAGCCGCAGCATCACGACGCGGCGGTGCGCGTGGCGAAGTATCAACAGAAGAAGCGCGAAGAGGGCTGACGCCATGTCGCGCGGCGCGCGTCGGCTCCTGGCCCTCGTCGCCGCATTCGTGTGCACGACTGTCGGCCCTGCTCAGCCCGAAGGGCCCTACGTACTGGCTGCGCAGGATCCGCAGGGCCAGCGGACCGTCTTCACCTCCCGAACCCAGGGCGTCATCGTGGACGTCCTCGTCACCGAGCGCAATCGGCCCGTTACGGGCCTCGCCGTGTCCGACTTCGAGTTGCGCGACAACGGCGTGCTCCAGACCATCGATGCCGCCGAGATCTCCGATGCGCCGCTGAATGCCGTGCTTGCGCTCGACATGAGCGGCAGCACGGCGGGGCAGCGACTGGTCGATCTTCGCGCCGCGAGCGCGGCGTTCGTGAACGGCCTGAGGCCGACTGACCGCGTCGCGCTCACCACGTTCAACCATGCCGTCGCCGCGCGCGTGCCGCTGGGCGAGTCGTTCGCGGCGGTGGACGCCGCGCTCAACCGCCTGAAGCCCTCGGGAGAAACCGGGATCCTGGATGGCGTGTACGTCGCCCTCATCACCACGCTCGCGGAGGCGGGGCGGTCGCTCGTCATTGTGTTTACGGATGGACGCGACACGGCGAGCTGGCTCGTGCCGGACGAGGTGGTCCAGGGCGCCCGTCGATCGAACGCCGTGGTGTACACCGTCGCGACCGGCAACGCGCGTCTCTGGTCGGTCCTCACGGACCTCGCGGATGTCACCGGCGGCCGGCGAATCGATCTGGAGCCCGGGGCGGACCTCCGCCGCCAGTTCGAGCGCATTCTGCTCGAGTTCCGGAGCCGGTACGTCCTCACCTTCACTCCGAAGGGCGTCAGCGACGACGGATTCCATCAGCTGTCCGTGCGGGTTCGGCGCGGAGGCGTCGAGGTCAAGGCACGGCCGGGCTACATCGCGACAGGGGGCACGCGCCCGTGAAGATGAGGATGATGGGCCGGGCGGGCCTGCTGGCGTGTGCGGTCGCGGCTCTTGCCGGCGGGATCGCTGTGACTGCGCAAACAGTCGAAGGACAGCGCACGGGGGTCAGCAACCTTCTCGTCGTCGAACGATGGAGCCGCGCGGTTCTGGAGCACCAGCCGGGCCGCCACGACAGCGCCGTCGACATGGTGAACGCGATGACGCCGGAGGATCGCAAGCGCCTGGCCACGGGCCTCGACATCTTCCTGCGCACGCTGACGAAAAAAGTCGTCACCACCATGGAAACCGAGGCGAAGCGCCTGGCCGAGCTCGGCGCCGATGCCTCACGGAAGCCCGGCACCAACCAGTTCCTTGCGCGCGCGGCGATGCTGCACACGGATGCCGCGATGATCGCGCCCTACAGTCTCTCGGCCGCGCCGCCGGTGAACGCGATGGGCACGGTCGCGCCCGGCGGAATCGTCGCCGTGGACGACGGCGAGTACCGCGGTGTCGTCGTCTCGAACTGGGGCTGGGCGTTCGCGCGGCGGCTGCTGGACCAGACGCAGCCCGGGCCAGCCGGGGATCCCTTTGTGGCGTCGTGGTACCACGCGACCTCGGCGTTCATGATGCAGCGCGGCTACCTCGGCGAGGCCGCGCCTCACCTGGATCGGGCCATGCAGCTGTTCTCGAACGACGCGCGCATCGTCTTCGACAAGGCCTGCCTCGCGGAGGCCCTGGGGCTGCCGCGCGCGCGCCAGGCGCTCGACGACCCGCGCACGCAGCAGGCACTGGCGACACCGCGATTGCAGCCCGGGTTCCGGTCGGGAGCCGCGTCGAACAACGTCGTCAGCGGCAAGAATGAGCTGATTTCGAAGGTGCAGGCCGAAGCGGAGGCCGAGCGGATGTTCCGGCGCGCCTTGAGTCTCGATCCCACGATGGCCGAGGCGCAGATTCGCCTCGGCCGCCTGTACGAGAGCCAGGGCCGGCATGGCGACGCCGTGCGCGAGCTGATGGCCGGCCTCGCGAACAGCCGGAACGACGTCGCGCAGTTCTACGGCCACCTGTTCCTGGCGAGGGCATTTGGCGCGCTCAAGCGTCAGGCCGAGGCGGCGGCGCACGTGAAGCAGGCGCTCGGGCTGTTTCCGGGCGCGCAGTCGGCGCTGATTGCCGCCAGCCAGCTCGCGCTCGTCAACTCCGACGCGAGCGGCGCGCTCCAGCCGATCCAGCGTCTGTCCGGGATCGACCCGGAGGCGCGCGGCGACCCATGGTGGCACTATCACTCCGGCATGGGCCGCTACGCCGATACGCTGCTCCAGGCATTGTGGGACAAGGCGACCCGGGAGGGATCATGACGCGTCAGGTGATCATCGGGGCGGTGCTCTGTGCGAGCGCCGTCCTGCCGGCAGCAGGTGTCGCGCAGCAGCGCGCGTCCGACGGCGTCATCGTCAACGCCAACGGCGATCCGCAGTACTCGACGTTCTCGCTCTGCGCCATCGATCCTGCGACGCAGCAGTCGGGCGCAGCGGTGACGACGCGCGTGCCGTTTGTCGGGCGGGCGGTGCCGCACGTTCGCGCGGGCGTGGGCGCGGTCTGCACGCAGGCGTCCACTCGGGTCGAGAATGGGCGCGAAGGCCTGGATCTCATGGCGCAAGGCGTCGAGCCGAAGGACGCGCTCCAACAGCTTCTCGAAAAGGATCCGCAGCGCGAGTCGCGCCAGGTCGGGCTGATCGACATGAAGGGCCGGACCGCGGCACACACCGGCAAGAACAACGGCAACTGGGCCGGCAGCAAGCAGGGATTGAACTACACGGTGCAGGCCAACATCATGGTCGGCCCGGAAGTGGTCGATGCGGTCGCCGCGAGCTTCGAGGCCACCGAAGGCACCGGCCTGCCGCTCGCCGAGCGCATGATTCTCGCGCTCGAGGCCGGCCAGGCGAAGGGCGGCGATCGGCGGTGGGGCAGTCTCCAGTCGGCCGCGATCAAGATTGCGGATCCGAAGAATCCCGGCCGCGGCGGCGACTACATCGCGCTGGCGATCGAAGTCGGCGAGCACGCCGAGCCGGTCGGCGAAATGAAGCGCATCTACTACACGACCGCGCGCCGGCTGGGCTATCGATCGTTTTCCCGCGTGGAAGGCGCCGACGTCGTCGAGCTCAAGCGCATGCTGCACGCGCTCGGGTTCTGGCGGCCGGAGCTGGCGGCGTTTCCCGATCAGCCGCCGCGCGAGCTTCAGCTGTTCGACGAGGAAGCGATCGCGGCCGTGGACAAGTTCCGCGCCGCCAACGGCCTGAACTATCAGGGCAGTCCCGCCGGTCTCGTGGACGAACGATTCGTCCAGGCGCTGCGGGCCGCGTACCTCAAAAAACGGAAGGGGTCGTACCTCGATCTGTGGAAAACTCAGGGGACATTACCTTGATGAAGTCCCCTGAGTTTTCCACAGATCGAGGTACGACCCCATGCGCCGAATCGCCGCGGCCCTGATCGTGAGCCTGGCGCTCGCGGCGATCCCGATCGGCGTTGACGCGCAGCGGGGCGGGGGATTGTTCAACCGGCTCCGCGGCCAGAACCCGAATCTGCCCTACGACGGACGGTTTACGGTCGCCCGGATCCGATACAACACGTTCCCCGGCTGGAGCTTCGACTATCCCGACATGGAGCGCAACCTCACCATGATCCTGCGGGAGCTCACGTCGATCCGCCCCCACGTGGAGGGCAGCAACGTGCACGACCTCGACGATCCCGAGCTCATGAAGTATCCGGTCGCGTATCTATCCGAGCCGGGCTACTGGTATCCCTCGGACTCCGAGGTCGAAGGGCTCCGCAACTACCTGGCCAAGGGCGCGTTCCTGATCGTGGACGACTTTCACTTCCCGGAGGAATGGGCGGTGTTCGAGATGGCGATGCGCCGCGTGCTGCCCGGCGCGCGCATCGAGCGACTGGAGATCGAGCATCCGATCTTCAACACGTTCTTCGCGATTCAGACGCTGCGGGTGCCGTATCCGGGCGCGCTGGGCGAGAGGGGCCTGATGGGCGAGTTCTACGGCATCCACCAGGACAACGACCCCAGCAAGCGGCTGATGGTCGTCATCAACTACAACATGGACATCGGCGACTACATGGAGTGGTCCGCGACGGGGACGTACGCGATCGCGCCGACGAACGAGGCGTACAAGTTCGGCGTGAACTACATCATTTACGGATTGACGCGGTAATCTACGTTCCTCTCTTGAAGGTTCCCACCATCGAGGCTTTGCCGCGCACCTTGCCTGACATGGCGGCGAGTACCGCTGCGCGTGTCTCGGCGGGCGATGCGCCGACAGCGGGCACTTCGAGCGGGCCGTCGAGCGCGTACAGCTCGAAGACGTAATGATGCGGCGGGCCGTCGGCCGGCGCGGCGGGGCCGCGATAGCCCGGCCCGGTGGCGCCGATTTGACGCGAGCCGTCGGGCAGCTCTGATTCGTGCGGAATTCCTTCCGCGAGCGCCCGCGCCGTAGCCGGGATATTCCAGACCATCCAGTGCAATAAGTCGGTGACGGGGCCGCCCCGCCCCGCGGTGGCGGACGTGTCGAGATCGTGCACGATGAGGACAAAGCTGCCCACGCCTTCGGCCGGCACGTTGCTCCACGCGAGCGCCGGTGACACCTCGCCACCGCTCTGGGCGTGCTTCGCCGGAATCGATCCACCATCAGCCCACGCGGTGGTGGTGAGCGTCATCACCTGCAGGCGGGCTCCGCCTCCGCCGCCGCGGCCACCCCGCCCGGGCTGGGCGGGCTGCGCGCCCGCCGGCGGATTCTGCGGGGGCGTCGGGGGCGGCTGCGTCTGCGCCGCCAGCGTGACAGCGAGACAGAGGGTCGCCAGAGAAATGGTGAGCCTCATGATCTCACCTGAACGACGCGGGCTGCGCCTTGCGCCACACGTCGTATCGCATCCGCAGCGTCTTCACGGGGTTGAGGTTTTCGCCAGGCTTGATGCCATTCGCGCTCTTGTCGGCGCCCGGCTGTGACACCGTGATGTACATCGCGTACTTGCCGTTGTTGTGCGAGTCGCCGTTGGTGTCTTTGGGCTCGGCCATCAGGATGTAGGCGATGTGCGCGGTCTTGCCCACGCACGGGATGGCCGACGGCGTGCCATCAGCGGCCGGCGGCGGGCACGTGCACCGGCTGTCGCCGCCCGAACCATCAGCCGCGTCCATGGCCGCCATCACGCGATCGGTAATGGCGCCCTTGGTCTCGAGAAACGCCTTCACGGCATTCGGCACGACCTTGCCCGCGCGGAGGATGTTGCCCTGAATCGAGTAGTAGATCTGCGTGCCGGGCACGCGTCCCTGGATGTCCTGCGACACGTAGCCGTTGCCGAGGCCGGAGTGGCCGGCGCTCCGGCCCTTCAGATCGAGAATGCCGAACTGACGTGATTGAAATGCGGGGTCGGCGCTCAGCATCTCGATAATGCGCTTGGGATCGGTGCCCTTCTTCAACTCTTCGAAGACGAGCATCTGATTGGCGTGCGTGCGATCAACGCCGGCCTGGCAGGCAGCGACGCCGATGCCGGGCACGACGACCGCCTGCACGCCTTTCAGGAATTCATCGTCGCTGTTGACGCAGGTGGCCGACGCGATCACCACGCGTCCGGTGGCCATGTCGACCGCGATGATCGACCACGTCGCGGAGGCGGTCGACGGCACGGTCAGAGCCAGGAGCAGAAACAGGAATCGGCGGATCATGCGCGGATTATAAAGGGGTCGTACCTCGATCTGTGGGAAACTCGCGGGACATTTTCTCGGCGAAGTCCCCGAGTTTTCCACAGATCGAGGTACGACCCCTATGTCTAATGCTCAGCCTGTCCTTGCCGCCAACCTCCCGAAGCCCGTCGGTCCCTACTCGCCGGGCATGGCGCTCGACCGCCTCGTGTTTGTGTCGGGGCAGGGCGCGACCAACCCTGTGACGGGCCGTCTGGCGGGGCCGGATGCTGAGGCACAGACGGCACAGTGTCTGGAGAACCTCCGCGCGATCCTGCAGGCCGCCGGCTCGGACCTGCAGTACGTGCTTCGGTGCGGCGTGTTCCTGCTCGACATGCGCGACTTCGAGAAGATGAATGCCGTGTACAGCCGCACGTTCGGCGATCACCGTCCGGCCCGGACGACGATTCAAGCCGCCGCGCTGCCTGGTGAAGGCCTTCGAGTGGAGATCGACTGCATCGCGTACGTGCCGTAGCGGACAACGCTGTAGGCGCGCACGGGAGTTTCCTGTAGGCCGCGTGTCGGGAGGCCTCGCAATTTGCTGCTGTATACTCGGGCCATCCCCAACGCCGTGTTACTGATCTGCGCGCCACCTGATGGCAAATCTGCTGCCCGTCTCCTCACGGTTCGTCGTCGCCCTGACCCTCGCGGTCACGGTGGTGCTGCTCATCACAGCCACCTTCGACATTCAGCAGCAGGTCGCTGACGCGCAGGAACGCTTCCTCGCCCAACTGCCTCTCGATCAGGCGACGGCCCGCGCGGCCGAATTCAGGACCGAGTTGTGGGCGAACGCGCTGGTGCGCATGGCCGTGCGCGTGGTCGCCATCGTCGTGATGACGCTGCTGATTCTGCGCTGGACGCTTTCGGGATCCATCACGCGCAGCGCGCAGTGGCTGAGGGACCTCCGGCTCGGCAAGGCGGGCCCCATGCTGCCGGCCGCGTCCGGCCTCTTCAAGCCGCTGGTGTCGGAGGTCACCCAGCTCGTGCGGAGCCTGGAAACCGCGCGGGCGGCCGCGGCCGAGGAGGCGAAGCTGCGCGACGCGGCCGAATCCCACTGGACCGCCGAACGGCTGCGCGTGTACGTCCGCAGCAAGCTGCTGGCGCGGCAGTTGTACGTCGTGTCGAATCGCGAGCCGTACATGCACGTCCGCAAGAACGGCGACGTCTCGCTGCTCGTGCCGGCCAGCGGCCTCGTCACGGCGCTCGAGCCGGTGCTGCGGGCTTGTGACGGCACCTGGGTGGCGCACGGGTCCGGCAACGCCGATCGGGAGATGGTGGACGCCTCGGATCGCGTGCGGGTCCCGCCCGATCACCCGGCGTACACGCTCCGGCGCGTCTGGCTCACGCGCGAGGAAGAAGAAGGCTATTACTACGGCTTCTCGAACGAGGGGCTCTGGCCGCTCTGCCACATCGCGCACACGCGGCCGCTGTTCCGTGCGACCGACTGGGCGAGCTACGAGCGCGTCAACCGCAAGTTCGCGGCGGTGGTGCTCGACGAA
>Ga0137433_1001373_pt1 | contig 10290 bp, 8 predicted proteins | sample EasRivERMZT840_2_FD_102335 | JGI IMG/M metagenome (GOLD analysis project Ga0137433, IMG submission 102335) | Soil microbial communities from meander-bound floodplain in the East River, Colorado, USA - East River MetaG ERMZT840_2 | ecosystem: Environmental > Terrestrial > Soil > Floodplain ...
CTCGCCGCCGACCCAGATCGCCAGCTTGCCGGACTGCGCGCCCTTGGGTCCGCCGCTCACCGGAGCGTCGAGGAGCTCGATCCGTTTCTTTTGTAACTCGGCGTGAAGCCGGCGGATAACCTTTGGCGAATTCGTGCTCAGGTCGAACCAGACCACGGGAGACTCCAGATGCGCGGCAACGGCTTCGACCTCAGCCGGCCCCGGCAGCGACGTGAAAAGAAGCTCGCACCCCTCGGCGGCTTTCGCCGCGGAGTCTTTCCAGTTCGGGAAACCTTCGACGCGGCGCAGGTCGTGGACCTGGAGCGTGTGGCCGGCGCGCTGCAGGCTCGCGGCCATCGGCCGGCCCATGGCGCCGAGGCCGATGAAGCCGATCTTCATACGCCGCGTTCCTTGAACACGTCCTTGGCGATCAGCGCGGCCGTGCCGCCGTTCGGCCAGCCGGCATAGAACGACAGATGCGTGATCACCTCGATGATCTCCTCCTTCGTCACGCCGTTGTCGAACGCGCGGTGCAGGTGGCCGCGGAGCTGGTCGGGGCGATAGAGCGCAGTTAGCGCCGCAACCGTGATCAAACTGCGATCCCGCTTCGAGAGCTGCTTGCGCTCCCAGACGTCGCCGAACACGACCTTGTCGCTGATCTCGCCCAGCTTGGTGAAGACGTCGCGCACCTGCGCGATGGTCGACGGTGGCTGCTTTGCGGCCATGAAATAGTCCTCCTCGGATGGAAAGCGCGACGATACTATGAACGCCGGCATGGCCATACCGCGCAGCGAACCCGAATCGACTTACGCGTGGCTGCGCCTTCTCGCCGCGCTCGCCCTGATGACGCTCGGCGGCTCAGGCATGTATGGCATCGCAGTCGCGCTTTCGCCGGTGCAAGCCGAGTTCGGCGTTACGCGCGGCGACGCCTCCCTGCCCTACACGCTCACGATGATCGGCTTCGGCATCGGCGGCATCCTGATGGGGCGCATCGCCGACCGCTTTGGCGTGGTGGTGCCGGTCATGATCGGCGCGCTCGGCCTGGGCAGCGGGTTCGTCCTCGCCGGAACCGCCTCCACCCTGTTCCAATTCAGCCTCGCGCACGGCCTGCTGATCGGATTCCTCGGCTGCTCGACCACGTTCGCGCCCCTCGTCGCCGACACCTCCCTCTGGTTCAACCGCCGGCGCGGCATCGCGGTCGCGATCTGCGCGAGCGGCAACTACCTCGCCGGCGCCGTGTGGCCGCCGATCCTGCAGTACTCCTTCGACACCGTGGGCTGGCGCGCGACCTACGTCGGCACCGGGATCTTCTGCGCGGCCTCCATGCTGCTGCTGGCATTGGCCTTGCGCCGCCGACCGCCGGCATTGGACACCTCGACTCAGGCGATCCAGGCAAGGTCATTCGGGGAACGTCCCCTCGGCCTGTCGCCGAATGCGCTGATGGTGCTGCTCGTCATCGCCGGCGTGGGCTGCTGCGTGGCGATGTCGATGCCCCAGGTCCACATCGTCGCGTACTGCGGCGACCTCGGCTATGGCGCAACGCAAGGCGCGCAGATGCTCTCGATCATGCTCGCCTTCGGCATCGTCAGCCGCCTTGTCTCGGGCTGGATCTGCGACCGCATCGGCGGACTGCGCACCCTGCTCCTCGGCTCCATGCTCCAGGGCATCGCGCTCGTCATGTTCCTGCCGTTCGACGGCCTGGTCTCGCTCTACGTCGTCTCCGCGATGTTCGGCCTGTTCCAGGGCGGCATCGTTCCGTCCTACGCGATCATCGTGCGCGAATACTTCCCGCCGCGCGAGGCCGGCGTGCGCACGGGAATCGTGCTGATGGCGACGCTCTTCGGCATGGCGTTCGGCGGCTGGATATCGGGAGCGATCTTCGACATGACCGGTTCCTATCGCGCCGCGTTCATCAACGGCATCGGCTTCAACCTGCTCAACCTGACGATCGCCTTCTGGCTGCTGAGGCGGTCTCTCCCCGGTCGGGCCGTGGCGGCCGCCGGCTAGTCAGCGCGCCGCGCTCGGCCCGAGCACGCGATGCAGCGGGATGTCGGCGGCGATGTTCTTGAGCCGCTCCACCGCCAGCCGTTCGAGCTGATAGCGGCTTCCCAGCCGGCGCACGGTCTCGGGTCCCGCGATGATCTGGCCCGACTCGGCAGCCGCGGCGAGGCGAGCCGCGAGGTTGGTGACGTTGCCGGTGGCGGTGAAGGTCCAACGGGCCCCGCGCAGACCCTCGAAGCGCGTTGAGCCGACCAGGGTCGCCCCCGAGTTGACGCCGATGTGGATCGCGAGCGGCGGATCGTTGCTCTCCCGGTTCAGCGCCTCGGTGTCCGCCTGCACGGCAAGCGCCGTCTCCACCGCCTTGATGGCGTGGGTATCGATGTCGGGATCCTGGAAGATCGCCATGAAACCGTCGCCTGCGGTCTCGTTGATGTCGCCGCCACCCTCGTGGATGCGGTCGAGGAAGCTGGAGAAATAGCGCTCGACCACGGCGTTCAGCGTGGGCGCGTTCAGGCGCTCGCTCAACCGCGTGTAGCCGCTGATGTCGACGAACAGCACCGAGACGTCCCGCTCGCGCTTGTCGAGCTCGGGCGCTTCGGGATTCTCGGCAACCAGCCGCTTGACCGCCTCGGGAACGAACTTGGCGAAATGATCCTTGATCTGGCGCAGCTCGCGCAGCTTGCGATCCACCGTGTGCTTCAGCCGCAGCGTCGTCTGCAGCCGCGCGATGAGCTGGCGCTGATTGACCGGCTTGGTGAGGAAGTCGTCGGCCCCCGCCTCGATGCCCCGGATGCGGTCATCGATGCCATCGAGGGTGGTCATGATCACGATCGGGATCAGGCGGGTCGCCTCGTCCCCCTTCAGCGCGCGGCAGACCGCGAACCCGTCCATGACCGGCATCAGGATGTCGAGCAGGATGAGGTCCGGCGGATCGGTGGCGACGCATTCGAGAGCTTCCTGGCCGTCGCGGGCGCTCAGGGTGTCGTAGCCGAGCTCCTCGAGCTCCTGCTGCAGGTAGTCGACGTTCAACGGCTCATCGTCGACGATGAGGATGCGGGGCGTGCCCTCCTCGCGTCGCGCGCCGGAGGAGCGCCGATAGAGCGGCCCGAGGTACTTCTTGAGCTTGTCGCGCAACAGGTTCTCGTCGAGCGGCTTGCTGAGGTAATCGTCGCAGCCGCTTTTTCGCGCCTTTTCGGCGTCGCCGCGCATCGCGTGCGCCGACACGGCGATGATCGGAATGTGCTTCAGGTCCGGGTGCGCCTTGATCCGTCGCGCCGCCTCCCATCCGTCCATGACGGGAAGCGAGAGATCCATGAGGATCAAGTCCGGCCGCTCGCGCGCCGCGAGCCGTATGCCCGACTCGCCATCGCCCGCGACCAGCACCTGGTAGTCCTCCTCGAGCAACTGAGCGACGAGCTCCCGGTTGAGCTCGACGTCCTCGATCACCAGCACCTTCTTCATCTCAGCCGACCGCCGCGCGGCCGCGGCCCGGCGGCGGAATGCGCTCCAGCGCCCGGAGGATCGCGTCGCGGTCAAAGGGCTTGACCAGGTAGTCGAAAGCACCGAGCCGGTACGCGGGCTCCTTGCTGTCCACGACCGAGATGACGATCACCGGGATGCCCATCGTGATCGGGTCCGACTTGAGGTCGCGCAGCACTTCCCAGCCGTTGCGGTGCGCCATCAGGAGATCGAGCGTGATGGCGAAGGGACGCAGCGTCCTTGCTTTCTCCAGCCCCTCTTCGCCGCTCAGGGCGCCGACCACGTGGTAGCCGGCCTCGATCAGGTTCTCGCGCAGCAGGTAGATCGTATTGGGGTCGTCGTCGATCGCCAGCATCACCTTGCCGTTGTGCGCGGACTCGCCGGGCTTGAGCGCCGCGGCCCCTGCCTGCGGCGCGGGTTCATCGAGCGCGTATCGCATCGGGATCGTCAGCGTGAAGGTCGAGCCTCGCCCGAGCCTGCTCGCCACGGTGACGTTGCCGCCCAGCAAGCGCGCGAAGTGCCGGCTGATGGAAAGCCCGAGCCCGGTTCCGCCGTGCCGTCGCGTACTGCTGCTGTCGACCTGGCGGAACTCCTCGAAGATCAGATCGAGCGCGTCCTCCGGGATGCCGATACCGGGATCGGTGACGGCCACCGCCACGCGGTCGCCGTCGCGCCGGGCGCTCACCGTGATCGTGCCGGCCTCGGTGAACTTGATGGCATTGCTGAGGAGGTTCATGAGAATCTGCGTCAGCTTGTCCTGGTCGGTCACGAGCGATGGCAGATCGGGCTCGAGATCCTTGGCGAGCTGGATCTGCTCGCTCTTGACCATGGGCTCGACGGTGCGCAGGCAGACGTCGATGAGGGATTCGAGGTTGAAGCTGACCGGGCGCACGTCCATCCTGCCGGCCTCGACCTTGGAGAGATCCAGGACGTCGTTGATGAGCAGCAGGAGCTGATCGGCGCTGAGATTGATCTTCTCCAGGTTCTCGTACTGCTTGACCGGCAGCACTTCCTTGGAGCGCCGCATCACCAGGCGCGTGAAGCCGATGATGGCGTTCAGCGGCGTGCGCAGCTCATGGGACATGTTCGCGAGGAACTCGGACTTGTGCCGCGACGCCGTCTCCAGGCGGCGGTTGGTTTCCTGGAGCTCGCGCGTGCGCTCCTCGACCTTGACCTCGAGATCCTCGGCGTGCCTCGTGACTTCCGCGTAGAGCCTCGCGTTCTCGATCGCGATCGCCGCCTGCGCGGCAAGGTGGTTCAGCGTGTCCTCGTCCTGACGGCTGAACGCGCTCGCGCGCCGGTTGGCCACGTAAAGCAGCCCGGTCGTGCGGCCCTTGAGCGAAATCGGCACCACGAGCGCCGAGACGACCCCCTCGCGCCTGAGCAGATCGCCGTGCTCGTCCGCTATGCGCGGGTCCTTGGCGCAGTCCGCCACCGACACCGCGCGTCCCGTCGACAGAACTTCGCCGCCGAGCCCGCGCCCGGCAGCGACCCTCAGATTGCGCAATGCGTCGGTCTGGGCTCCGGCGCTGGCGACGATGGTCGCGCCTTTGGTGGCTGGATTGACCGTAGCCACGCAAGCGATGTCGGCGCCGAGCAAGCCGCGCGCATGGCGCGTGATCGTCTCGAGCACCGATTCCAGGTCGAGCGTGGAAGAAAGGTCCCGGTCGATCTCCCAGCGCGCTTTCAGCGAGCCGGCCATCCGGTTGAACGTCTCCCCCAGCCGCCCGACTTCGTCCATTTGGCGCACCGCGATCACGCGGTCGAGGTTGCCGGCGGCGATTTCCTGCGCGCCTTCGGCCAGCTCTCGCACCGGCCGCGTCACGCTCCGCGCGAGCCAGCTTGCCAGCCCGAGACCCATGGCGAGCGCGAGCACGCCAAGCCCGAGAACCAGATTGCGCGTGCGCCGGATGCCCGCCCACTCGCGCTCGAGGGAAATCCCGACCCTGGCGACGGCGCGACGCTCGTTAAGGACATAGATCGGCACGGCGAAGTCGTACATCCGCACCGTGCCGGCCTGGGCTTCCTGGACCAGCGGCTGCGTGGTTTCCATGGCGCGCCGGCTGGGCGCATCGGTGTACGTCCGACCCGCCTGCCGCATGTCGCTGTGGACCAGCAGCCGTCCATTCGGATCCAGAATCATCGCGTAAAGGACGTCCTGCTCGGTCGCAATGCTGTTGATCATCTGGCGCAACACCAGGAAATCGTCCGCCACCACGGCCTGGACGCTCGAATGCGCGAAGATCTTGGTGAGCTCGAGCCCGCGCTCGCGGGCGCCGTCGAGGACGGTCCGGGTCTGGAGGTACAGCACCCCGGGAATAAGCGCACCGAACAGCAATACGACGAACAGCGCGATGGGTAGCGCGAACTTGGCGCGTAGGCTCAGGTCCCGGTAGCGGTGCGGCAATGAACCCAAGCTGGCCTCAAAGGTAGGTCAGATCGGCCACGGCGGGAAGTCTACGCGAACGGTCACGGGCCACCGGGTGAGCGCTGGGCAGCGCCTCTGTAGCTTCGTTGCCTTGACAACCCAGGGGGCCTGTATTACCTGTGGCGCACACGGCCAAGCGCAGGCCCAGACGTACGCGAAGATAAAGAGCAAACACTCAAGAGGAGGTCAGGCCATGGCATCGCGCGGACAGTATCTGCTCAGGATCGGAGGGAGGCTGGAGGGCAAGCTCGAGAAGAAGGACGTGCTCTCAGCCCTCGGCCATATCTTCAGAGCGCCCAAGGACGGAAAAGGCGTACCCGGTAGGAAGAACACCGGCGGATGGCCAGAGGGCTTCGTTCTCCGAAACTACAGTCCCTGCCAGTGGGACCTGAAGGTCGACTACCCGCACCCCGATCAGACCATGATCAGCTTCCGGGCCGAGATTCATCACACCTTCCCGAATTCGCTATACCAGAATCGCGCCGAAATGCTCCGGCATGTCAAGTGGTTCTACCACTACCGCCAGTACCGGTGGTGGAAGGAGCTGACGAAGCATTTGGAGGAGGATGTGAATCCGGCGCTCAGGAAAAAGTTCAAGCGGGATTGCATGCTCGAGAGGCTGTGGTTCCGCGACTGGCAGTGGTACTGCGGTAATGGCGGGTGCTGAGATCTCCAGGAACCACGCTGCCCAAAGACTGCTTGCGCGCCTCGCAGCGCTGATTCTGCTCGCTGCCGCCTCTGCGGCTACGGCGGCGGACAAGGTGTTCACATACGCGCTGGAAGGCGCTCCCGAGTCGCTCGATTTCGCCAAGACTTCGACCGAGCGCGCCATCCGGGTGGCGTGGCTGCTGTGCGACGCGCTGGTCAACGTCTCGAAGGACGGCCAGAGCCTGGAGCCGGGTCTTGCCGAATCGTGGAAATTCTCGGCCGACGGCCTGAGCGCAGTGATGAAGCTGCGCCCGGGCGTCCTGTTCCACGACGGGACGCCCCTCGACGCCGCCGCGGTCAAAGCGAGCATCGAGCGCCAGTTCCGCCCGTCGCACCCGCTCTATACGGCGGAACCCAGCAACGTGCAGGCGCAGGTGCTGGCCGAGCTTGTCCAGGACGTCCAGGTCGTGGATGCCCGGACGCTCACGCTCAAGCTGAAGTACCCCGGGCTTCACTATCTCAGTCAGAGCGAGATCGTCAGTCCGACGGCGTTGCGCAAGCTGGGCAAGGATTTCGGCCGCAATCCCGTGTGCAGCGGCCCGTTCAAGTTCGAGAGCTGGACGAAGGAGCAGATCGTGCTGGTTGCCAACGACCAGTACTGGGCAGGCCGCCCGCAAATCGACCGCGTGGTCTTCCGTTTCATCGCGGAAGGCAAAGCGGTAGTCGACTCCCTGCTCAAGGGCGAAGTGGATTTCGTGGCACGGCTGCCCGATCCCGTCTGGTTCGAGCGCCTGCGCGAGAGCCCACGCATCAAGTCGGTGCCCTTCCCGGGACTGAATCTCTACTACCTCGGGTTCTACACGGAACGGCCGCCGTTCAACAACGCGATCGTGCGGCGGGCCGTTGCCCAGGCGATCAATGCGCCTCGGGCCGCCCTGTTCCTGGGGCGCGGCGTAGCCGTGCCTGCGAAGGGCTCGCTACCTCCGGGGGTGAGAGGCTACGACCCGGAGGTGAGCCAGGGACCGTATGACCCGCAGGCGGCCAAGGAACTGCTGAACAAGAGCGGCCCGACGGTGCTTCCGACGGTCAGGGTGGTCCACAACAGCGCCCTGACCTTCACCGCCGAGATCGCGGGAGCGATCCAGAGCGACCTGCGCCGCATCGGGATCCAGGTCGAGCTGCTCGGCAAGCCCGGCTGGCCGGAGGTCGTCGCCGCCGTGCGCAAGCGCGAAGGGGACATGTTCCTCTACAGCTGGAACGTGCGCGCGCCGTATCCCGAGCGCTTCCTGCTTCCGCTGTTCCATTCCAGATCGGCGGGGACCACGAACCTCATGCATTACCGCAGCCCCGGGCTCGACAAGATCCTCGACGAGGCGCTGCGCATGCCCGAGGGGCCGGCGCAGAACCGGATGTTGTCGCAGGCGCAGCGCATGATCGTGGAGGATGCGCCCATGGTGTTCCTCTATCACGCGATCCGCGTCGCCGCCTACGCCGACCGGGTGCAGGGTCTCGAGCTCAACCTCGGCCTGCTGCCTCACGACAAGCTGGTCAAGGTCGACCTCGCCCGCTGACGCCTTTCTTCCACAGCTCCCAGGGACGCTCGAGCGTGCCGCGGTTCGACGCCATCGAGCGCCTGCCCTCCTCCTCGCTGAGGAACTCGATCGGTCCTTCGAGCTGCGTCGCCTGGAGCTGCAGGCGCGCGTTCATCTCGGTATAGATCGCGCGGAAGACGGCCTCGGAGACACTGTCGCCGATCACGGTCATGCCGTGACCTCGCATCAGCACGCAGTTGCACTTCCCAAGCGTGCCCGCCAGCGCTTTTCCCAGGCGATTGTCGCGGATGAGCAAGTCGTTGTCGCGGGCTTCATTCCTGATCTCGAAAACGGGCGCACCCGAATATAGGAACGAACCCATGTGGTAGATCGGGCGCAGCTTCGTGCGGGTGACGCCGAACGGGATCACCGACGGCGAATGGCTGTGCACCACGGCCATCACCTCGGGCCGCGTGCGGTAGATCTCGCCGTGAATGTAGCGCTCGATGAATCCCTTGCGCTTCTCGCCCGGCAGCGGCTCGCTGTCGGCGTCGAGCTCCATCAGGTCCGCGGCGGTCACGAGGGCCGGGGCGAGCGAGCGCGACATGATGAAGTTGGCGGGCTTCCGGTCGCTGCGCGCGCTGACGTGGCCGTAGGCGTCGAGCACCTCGTGCCGGGCAAGGATGCGGCTCGCGGCGACGACGTCGTCGACGAGCGCGCGGCTGGCGGAGAGCTTGGTCTTCATTGGTGTCGGAGTTCTCTCAGGATGGGCGAAACGAGGTAAAGCAGGGCGATCGCAGCGATGGCGCCCGCGGCGAGGATCATGGAGGCGTTGCGCACACCGGCCGCGTCGGAAAGCGGTCCGGCAATGAAGGCACCCAGGGAGATGAACGCGGGGTTGAGCATCAGCAGCGCCGAGATCCGCCCGCGCAGCGCTTCGGGAGCGCCGATCTGCAGCATCGCCATGTTGCTCGACGCGTGCGCCATCTCCGCCGCGCCTCCAATCACACTGAACGCAATCGCCCAGGAAATCGAAGAGCTCATGGCGATACCCATGATCGACGCGGCCATCACCACCACCCACGCGGCCTGGAGAACACCCTGCCGCTGGACGCGGCCGAGCGCATTGGCGATGAAGCCGCCGAGCGTGCCGCCGATGCCGACCGCGGTGAGGAGCAGCCCGAGGCCCGTGGGTCCGGCGGCGAACTCATCCTTGGCGTAGATCGGGTAGAGCGTCCCGAACACCGGGATCAGCAGGAAGAACGGCAGCGCGCCGACCACGAGAAGAACGCGAGTGCGCGCGTCCGATAGCGCGAAGCGCAGGCCTTCCGCCATGTCGGCGAATGCGGACCGCGTCTCCTTTCGAGGAGCTCTGGGCGGGAACGCGACCATCAGCACCATTGCGCCGGCGGCGGCATACAGGACGCCTTGAAGAAAGAACGTGCCGGCGCCTCCGGCCGCGGCGATGAGGTATCCGGCCACCGCCGGGCCGAGCACGCGCGCGAGGGAAAAGCCGATCGTATTCAGCGCGACGGCTTTCACCGCAAGCTCGCGCGGCACGAGCTCGAACGAGGTGGTGAAGCGCGCCGGCCGGTCCATGACGTTGGAAGCGCCCATCAGCATGGTGAAGGCGAAGAGCATCCACAGGCTGACGATGTCGAGCGCGAGTGCGGCGCCGAAGGCGAGCGAGACCGCGGCGGCGAGGCCCTGGCTCGCCTGCATGAGGCGCCGCCGGTCGTAGCGGTCGGCGGCCATCCCTGAGACTGGCGTAAGCAGGATCATGGGAATGGCACGCACGCCCATCACCGCGCCGAGCAGCGCCCCCGAGCCGGTGATCTCGTAGACCACCCAGCCGAGCGCGGCGTGCTGGATCCATTGGCTCCACCACGAGAGCAGCGAGCCCGTCCACAGCGAGCGGAAGTCGCGGTACGCGAGCGGCGACTGCAGTCAGCGCCTCGCGGGTGGCGCTCCGCTCATCGGCGCGTCGTATCCGGGCATTACACGTACGTCGACGACGCACACCGCCCCGCCTTTGACGTGCTGTATCGCTTTTTCGAGAGCGGGTTTTAGCTCAGACACTTGTTTCACCGGCCCAATGCCTTCGGCGCCCTGCGCGCGCGCCATCGCCGCGAGGTCGATGTCGGGCTCGTCGATGCGCTGCCCGATCCACTTGTTCTCCACCGGCCGGCCGCGCTCGCGCGCGACGCGCTCCTGGTGCAGCTC
>Ga0137433_1001376_pt1 | contig 10276 bp, 5 predicted proteins | sample EasRivERMZT840_2_FD_102335 | JGI IMG/M metagenome (GOLD analysis project Ga0137433, IMG submission 102335) | Soil microbial communities from meander-bound floodplain in the East River, Colorado, USA - East River MetaG ERMZT840_2 | ecosystem: Environmental > Terrestrial > Soil > Floodplain ...
GTTCAGAATCTGTGGATGCGCGAGTCCCATGGATTCGGCATATTTTTTGGCGCGCTCCACAACCGGCAGATCGTCCGTTTCCGTGCACGGCGTCCGCTGTCCCGGCGGAAAGTCTTTTCGCAGAGGATGGCCGACGAACTGCGAGTGAGTGAGGATGCGCCGCAGGTCTGGATGACCTTTGAACCGAATACCGAACATGTCGTAGGCTTCGCGTTCGGACCAGTCGGCGCCTTTCCAGACATCGATGGCTGTGTCGATCGTCGGATCGTCGTCCGGCAGCGGTACTTTCAGTCGAAGGCGATGTTTATTCGAGAGCGACAGCATGTGATACACGACGTCGTATCGCGCGGCGCGCTCGGAAAGGTGGTCGACTGCTGTGATATCGAGCAGCATTTTGAAATCGAACTCGGAGTCGTGTTTGAGCGAGCGCAGGATCTGCTTCACGCGTTCGCGTTTGACCGTGATGGAAAGGTCTCCGCGAAACTCCCGCATGCTGATGATGTCATCGGGAAACTTCTGCTTGAACGCGTCTGCGATCGGCCCATGGACGTCCTGATTCTCATCCAGAAATCTCACCAGCGAGCGCGGCGGACCGCTCAGTCCATGCACGGTGGCGTCGATTTCGGGCGTTTTGAGAGTGGTCATCCGCGGGTGACGTTCGTAAGAGAGGCGCGTGTCGTTTTCGACCTGCTGCTGGAGTTTGATGACGGCGTCGAGCACGGCTTCGGGAGTCGGCGGACAGCCCGGAATGTAAACGTCCACCGGAACAATCTCGTCGATTCCCTGCATGACGTGATATGCCCGATAAAAGCCGCCGCACGTGGCGCATGCGCCCATCGAGATGACCCATTTCGGCTCGGCCATCTGATCGTAGATTTGCTTGAGAACGGGGCCCATTTTGTCGTTAATGGTGCCGAGAACCATCAGGACGTCCGACTGCTTGGGTGAGAACCGCACAACTTCCGAACCAAAACGCGCGATGTCGTAATGCGACGACACTGTCGCCATGAATTCGATCGCACAGCACGCCGTTCCGAACGGATACGGCCAAAGCGAACTCTTGCGAGCCCAATTCACGAGCGAGGCATAGCTGGTGGTGAAGAAATTTTCGTGCTCTCTCTTTGTCTCGACTTCGGCGACACTCATAAACTTCGATTGTAGCATGCAGAAATGAAACAGGTTCTGGCCGTCCTGATGACCTTCCTGCCGCCTCGGTATCGCGCCGAAGGCGCCAGGCTGCGATCTCACGCGATGGTCGCAGCAATCGTTCAAATGGCTGCTGCGATGGGATACCTGGTGTATCGCTTCTACATCTTCAGCTGGATCCGCGCGGGAATCATCGACGGTCCGGGCTTTTACAATCCAACAAACATCTGGGACGTCAACGGGAGAAGGGGCGGCGGCATTCTGATGATGGCCGAGTTCATATTCGATCCGTTGAATGCGCTCCTGCTCTATCTGTTTCTTGAGGGGCACATTCGGTATTGGGCGGCGCGCCTTTCCAATCAGATCATCGGAACGCTTCCTCTTTACCCAATTTCAGCGATCCATGGTCTTTTCGATAAGGCAAAGTATCGCCGTTACGTCGGGGCGCTGGTTGCAGATGAAGTCGTGCGGGGTGGCTCGGGATTTGACCTGAAGGTTTACAGTTGTCGCGTCAAGCTCCACTGGAATCCTTACATGGCGATCGAATTCGAAGGCGAGTTCTATCAGAAGTTCAAGGAGGAGTATGGCGCGCCGCCACGCCGCTTCATTTACTACCTTCGAAAGAGCAAGCCAGGGCATGTCGCGGTCGTCGTCGATCATTACCAGATCGACTCCGTTTTGAAACCCGAACCGAAAAAATGGGCCGGCACTCCGACCCTCCTGGATGCCGCGTTGCCCAAACGAAAACTGCCGCCTCTGGTCAGGGATGTGATCGTGCGCGGCGGCGGGGCGAGGCTCGACTATGACTTGAAGGTTTATAGTTGCCGGCCGAAACAGAACTGGAACAAACACGTCACGATCGAGCTCGAGGGAAAATGGTATCAGTTGATCCGCGATGAAGCCGGTTCGAACCCGCGTCCTTACGTCTACTACCTTCGCATGGCTTCTTCGACACATTCCGCCGCAGTGATTCGGCAATACACTCCGGAGGATGTTCTCCGAGAATAGGACTTGAAACATTTTGCTGTCGGTCTTTTTCCTATAGAATCGGCCAACGTACAGGATGTATGTCGTACGACTAGATGCCCAATAATCCAGAGCAGCCGACTCCTGGCTCCGTGCCTCAGGAGTCGCAAACGGTGGCTGGCGCGGCACGCATGCAGCCCATGGAAGCGGATGCAGCAAGACAAACCGACGATCGCCTGCGAAATATCGCAGCCGGAGTCTCGGCCGCTACCGGTGAAGCGTTCTTCCGATTACTGACTCAGCACTTGTGTCTCGCGCTGAAAATGGATCTTGCATGCATCGGTGAGCTGCACGAAAACAAGCAGGGCGTTGTTCAGACGATTGCGATGTTCGACGGGGCGAAGTTCTCCGAGGGGCTGGAGTACATACTTGCCGGCACTCCCTGCCGGGAAGCAGTGACTGCGGGCCGCTGCTCATATCCGCGCGGCGTTCAGGCCGCATTTCCACTGGACCAGATGCTGGTCGACATGGGCATCCAGAGTTATTTCGGTGTCGCTCTGAAAGGTTCCACCGGCGAACCAATGGGCGTCATGTCGGTCATGAGCCGGGATGCAGTTGAGAACGTCAACAGCGCCGAAACGATCCTGAGTATTTTCGCCGCTCGCGCTTCCGCGGAGCTGGAACGACGTCGCTCGGAACGCGCCCTGCACGAAAGTGAGATCCGGAACCGGGCGATCCTCAACGCGTTGCCCGATACAATGTTTGTCCTGGATCGCCAGGGCGTCATCCAGGATTTTTACGCGAAGGATCCCGGCCAGATGAACCTGACGCCGGAATCGATCCGCGGAAGCAAACTAGAGGCGGTACTGACGCCGGAATTTGCCGGACTCATATTGCAGTCTTCCACATCACTCGAGGCGGACAACGCTGCCGTCGTGGAGTATTCGCTGCAGCTGTCGGGGCAATGGCGCTACTACGAAGCACGGACAGTCCACTTCGGTGACGACAAGTTTCTCAGCATCGTTCGCGATGTTACCGGCAGAAGACGTGCCGAATCCGATTTGAAGGAGAGCCGGCGGTTCGCGCAGCGGATTGCCGACACGACGCCCAGCGTTTTGTTCGTCTACGACCTCATCGAACGGCGCAACGTCTATGCGAATAAACGCACTATCGACGCCATCGGATACACGGCGAAAGAAGTCGAAGAGATGGGCCAGAACTTCATTCCCCAGTTGATGCACCCGGAAGACTTCGCCATGTTACCCGCGCTTGCGAAGGAATACGCCACGCGTGAGGATGGAGAGGTTTTTGAACATGTTTTCAGGTTGAAGCACAAGAACGGCCAGTGGCGCTGGCTTCACCGCACCGCAACGATTTTCAGCCGGATGCCCGACGGCAGCCCAAAACAAATCCTGGGTGCGGTTACCGACATCACCCGGTTCAAGCAAAGCGAGCGAGAGCTGCAGGAACTTTCGGCGCGGCTGCTTAGCGCGCAGGATGAAGAGCGCCGGCGCATCGCCCGAGAGCTTCATGACGCGACAGGCCAGAACCTCACAGCGATGGGTCTTCACCTGGAAACGATCGAGAGATCTGAAGGGCTGGACCCCGACATCAAACGGGTTATTGGTGAATGTCGAAGGCTTTGCAAAGTATCTCAAAACGAGATACGCACTTTGTCGTACCTGCTGCATCCGCCCGAGCTCGATCTGCTTGGGCTGGTGGGTGCTTTGCGATGGTATGTCGAAGGATTTGAGAAACGGACAGGAATTGATGTCCGTCTTGAGATCCGGCAGGACATCGGCCGTTTGTCGTCTGATGTGGAGACCGACCTGTTTCGAGTCGTTCAGGAAGCGTTGACGAACATCGTTCGTCACTCCGGCAGCAAAACGGCGGTTATTCGACTGCAGAAAAACGAGGCGGCGCTCATTCTGCAAGTCGAAGACAGTGGTCGCGGCCTGCCGAGTGTGACCGATGAAGCCCAGCAGGGACCTGCGGCGGGTGTAGGAATCCCCGGCATGCGCGAACGGCTCCGCCAGCATCGAGGCTCTCTCGAAATCTCCTCTTCAAGTCAGGGAACGATCCTTACCGGTATTGTGCCGCTGGGCTCCCAGGAAAACAGAAGGGTTTAGGCCAGGCGCTGGAGGCTGTGACTGACAGTGCGATGGGCGGCGCACACCTTTGGGAACGACTCGCGGGATTTCGGATCCTCAAAGAGTTCGCAGGCATAGCTGCACACTGTGAAAAACGGCAGATGTCCGGTAATCTCGTCCCACATGCGTTCGAGTTCGGCCGCCGCTTCGAAGTTTCCATCACGGCACAATAGAACGGCCATTTCGCCAAACAACGTTAGCCGCGCTTGCGGCCCCCGAGCCGAAATGCGCATACGATCCAGCGCGCCAGTTATACCGGCGAGGAGATTGGCATCAGGCCATCCATCCCGCATAAATTTTGCCAGCGACTCCGCGGCGTCCGTCACGATGTATTGGCCTTGCGCCGCCGCCGCGTCAGAGTCAATCCCCCTTTCTCTAAGGCGCCGCGCAATACCTGTTCGCGTCTCTTCGGTGCCGACGACGACCATCAGTTCACCCGATCGAAGTATGCCGCCAATGAACCGGCTCACGTCATCCAGGTAGTGTTCGTCGTTTGTATGGAACTGAACCGCGTGGCCGTTTTCGGCGGCAGACATCGAAGTAAGAGAGGGAACGAAGAAGCGCCCGGCCAGCGAATGGTCTATGGCGCTGATCAGGTCTGAATAAATATCGCTCTTGAGAACGTAGCCTTGCGCTCCTGAAGTGATCGCTGCGGCGACATACGCATCGCTTTCGTACATTGTCAGCAGCACCACTTTCGCGCGCGATCCGGCGCGTCGGAGTGCCTGGAGTGTTTGAAACCCATCGAGTTCGGGCATTCGGATGTCCAGGACGACGACGTCGGGATCAAGACGCAGCGACAGATCGAGCGCCTGCCGCCCATCTTCGACTGTTCCGACCACATTGAAATCGGATGCAAGCAGACGAGTGACGATTTCCAAAACCTGTTTGTGATTATCGGCCAGAACGACGCTCGGACGGGTATCGACACGTGAAATGTTGGAGGGGGTTTTGCAGCGGGGTAACACGCAAGAGAGAATAGATCAACGACGCGAATCTAACCACAAGTAGTTTTGTTAAATCAGATTCTGTCGAAGCCATCGTTCGACTTCTTCGAAATCCATTGCTTTCCGGCGGCCATAATCTTCGAGTTGGTCGCGTCCGATCTTTCCGATGCTGAAGTAGTCGGCTGCCGGATGGGAAAAATAGAGACCGGAAACGGAAGCGGCAGGTAACATGGCGTAATTCTCTGTGAGCTGGATTCCGGTGTTCCTCTCCGCGGCGAGCAGGGCAAAGATCGTTTTTTTCTCCGTGTGATCGGGCAAGGCCGGATAGCCTGGCGCCGGCCGGATGCCGCGATATCGTTCCTTGATCAGATCCATAATCGACAGGCTCTCACCCTGGCCGTAACTCCATTCTTCACGCACCTTTTTGTGCAGCAGTTCTGCGAAGGCTTCAGCGAGACGATCCGCCAGGGCCTTGGCCATGATCGCGCTGTAATCATCATGTTCCTTTTCGAATCGCGCACAGAGCGCATCAACCCCCTCGCCTGCAGTGACGGCAAACGCTCCTACATAATCGGGAATGGCGGCCGACGTGGGAGCGATGAAATCCGCCAGCGCGAGATTGGATTCTCCTTCCGCCTTCCGGAGTTGTTGCCGCAGCGTATGAAACGTTGCCACGACATGCTGCCGCGATTCGTCTTCAAAGACCTGGATATCGTCGCCGGCGCTGTTCGCGGGCCAGAAGCCGTGCACTGCTCGGGCGCGGAACAACTGCGATTCAACGATTTGTTCGAGAAGGCGCCAGCCATCCTGAAAAAGCTCTTTGGCCTTCGGTCCGACGACGGCGTCTTCGAGGATGCGCGGATAGGTTCCCTTCAGTTGCCATGCGTGAAAGAAAGGCGACCAGTCGATAAACGGCACGAGAGCGCTGAGCGGAAAGTCGTCCACAACGCGAACGCCAAGGAATGAAGGCTTAGGCGGTTTTTCGGGTGCCTTCCAGTCGAGGAGCAGCCGCCGCTTGCGGGCGTCATCCAGAGTGAGGAGCACGACCTCGGTTCGACTGCGCAAGTATTTCTCCCGAAGATTCTCCTGTTCCCGTTTGTTGTTTTGGACGTAGTCGGGTTGTGTTTGCCGATTGATGAGATGGCTGACCACGCCGACCGCGCGCGACGCGTCGAGAACGTGTACAACCGGCGGATCGAAGGCCGGCGCGATCCGCACCGCTGTATGCATGGCGCTCGTTGTGGCTCCGCCGATCACAAGCGGAATCTTGAATCCTTGCCGTTGCATTTCCGCAGCGACGTGAACCATTTCGTCCAGCGACGGTGTGATCAGGCCGCTCAGGCCGACGATATCCACATCGCGCTGCACCGCCGTCTCGAGAATTCGTTCCATCGGGGCCATAACCCCAAGGTCGATCACTTCGTAATTGTTGCAGGCGAGCACGACTCCCACGATGTTCTTGCCGATGTCGTGAACATCCCCTTTGACTGTCGCCAGAAGGATCTTCCCTTGATATGTCATCCCGCCGGCTTTCTTGTCGGCCTCCATGTAAGGGATCAGGTGCGCCACCGCTTTCTTCATGACGCGCGCGCTTTTGACGACCTGCGGCAGAAACATCTTACCGGCGCCGAACAGGTCGCCGACAACGTTCATGCCGTCCATCAGCGGACCCTCGATCACAGCCAGCGGCCGTTCGTATTTCAGGCGTGCTTCTTCCACGTCCTGTTCGATGTAGTCGACGACGCCCTGAATCAAGGCATGCTTCAATCGCTCTTCGACCGGTTGGTCACGCCATGCATTTACGCGGGCTTCCGTCTTGACGCCTTTCTCCATCGAGTCGGCAAAGGCCAGCAGCCGTTCGGTACCGTCCGTCCTCCGGTTGAGAAGGATGTCCTCGACCAGTTCCAGGAGATCTTTGGGAATGTCTTCATACACAGCGAGCTGACCGGCGTTCACGATTCCCATGTCGAGACCGGCTCGGATCGCGTGATAGAGAAATGCGGAATGCATGGCTTCGCGAACGACTTTGTTGCCGCGAAACGAAAACGAAATATTGCTGACGCCTCCGCTGACTCTCGTCAGCGGCAAGGCCTCTTTGATACGGCGGGTCGCTTCGATGAAGGCGACTGCGTAGCCGTTGTGTTCTTCGATACCGGTCGCCACAGTCAGGATGTTGGGGTCGAATATGATGTCCTGCGGAGGAAATCCGACTTCCTCGGTCAGAATGCGGTAGGCGCGAGTGCAGATCTCGATCTTGCGTTCAAGCGTGTCGGCCTGACCTTTTTCGTCGAATGCCATGACAACGACGGCCGCGCCGTAACGACGAATCGTGCGGGCATAGGCTTTGAATGCTTCTTCGCCCTCTTTAAGGCTGATCGAGTTCGCGATGCCCTTGCCCTGGACGCATTTCAGACCAGCCTGGATGACCGACCATTTGGAGCTGTCGACCATCACCGGAACACGCGCGATATCAGGCTCTGTTGCGATCAGGTTCATGAATCGCGTCATCGCCGCTTCCGAATCGAGCAGGCTCTCGTCCATGTTGACGTCGATGATCTGCGCGCCGTTTTCCACCTGATCCCGCGCGACGCTGATCGCCTCTTCGTATTGCCCGCCCAGAATGAGTTTTGAGAATTTAGGCGAACCGGTGACGTTCGTCCGTTCGCCGATATTCACGAAACTGAGATCCGGCCGGAACGTCAGCGGCTCGAGTCCGCTCAGGCGGAGATACGGCTCAGGGCGGGGAGGAATGCGCGGCTTCAGGCCTCGAACGGCTTCGGCGATGGCCCTGATGTGTTCCGGCGTTGTTCCGCAGCATCCGCCGGCTATGTTCACCCAGCCGTTCGAAGCGAAGTCTCGGAGGATTGCAGCCGTCTCGCCGGCTGTCTCGTCGTATCCGCCAAAGGCGTTCGGCAGACCGGCATTTGGATGGCAACTCATGAAGATCGGCGCGACACGCGACAGTTCCTGGACGTAAGGACGCATCTGTTTACCGCCCAGAGCGCAATTGATCCCGACGGAAAGAAGCGATGCGTGCGCTATCGAATTCCAGAACGCTTCGACGGTCTGGCCCGAAAGCGTGCGTCCGCTGTTGTCCGTGATCGTTACCGACACCATGATCGGCACACGCCGGCCGGTTGCTTCGAAGTATTTTTCGAAGGCAAAGAGCGCCGCCTTCGCGTTGATCGTGTCAAACACCGTTTCGAGAAGAAGCAGATCGATTCCGCCATCCATGAGACCGCGCGTCTGTTCGTAGTAGGTATCGACGAGGAAATCGAACGTCGTTGAACGGAAGGCGGGATTGTTGACGTCGGGCGACATGGAGGCAGTTCGATTCGTCGGCCCGACGCACCCCGCCACGAATCGGGGGCGGTCCGGGTCGGAGGCAATCACGCCGGCGGCCGCTTCGCGCGCGAGCCTTGTCCCTGCAAGGTTCAGGTCATAGACGAGCGACTCCATTTTGTAGTCCGACATGGAGACCGCATTCGAGTTGAACGTATTGGTCTCGATGATGTCGGCGCCGGCTTCCAGATATTGACGATGAATGGATCTGATGATGTCCGGCTGCGTGAGGTTGAGCAGATCGTGATTGCCCTTGAGCGCTCCGGGGTGGTCCTTGAATTGGCCGCGGTACGCGGCTTCATCGAGCTTGAAGGCCTGAATCATGGTGCCCATGGCTCCATCCAGGATCACGATCCGGCTGCGAAGGTGTTGCTCGATTGTCATGCTTATTAGTATAGTGTGCGCCGAAATCAGCTACCCAACAGCGTTGGCGAGATCTTAATGACCGAAAATGCAAGGGAAACGGCCCGAAAATTGTGCGAGGAGATCAGGAAAAAAGGGAAAGACCGGGGACTTCTGATAGCGTTCGAAGGACCTGACGGCTCGGGCAAGACCACTCAGCGCAAACTCTTCAAAGACTGGCTCGTCGGTGAAGGCTACAACGTGAAGACCACGAAGTGGAATTCATCCGACATGATCAAGCCGATCATCAAGGCTCGAAAAAACATGCGGTCGATCAATCAGGAGGAATTCTGTCTCCTGCACGCCGCGGATTTTCGTCACCGGCTGGAGACTGAAGTCATGCCGGCCCTGATCAAGGGCAAGATGGTCGTTGCCGACCGGTTCCTCTTCACCGCTCTGGCGCGAGATGCAGCGCGCGGACTTGAACTGGACTGGCTGCTGCATATCTATTCGCCGCTCTACTGGCCCGACATTGTGTTTTATTTCTCCGTTTCGCCCGAAACCAGCGGAAAGCGGATCGCGGCCACTCGGACGCCGAAATACTACGAAGCCGGACAGGACGTGACGAACATCGAAGATCCTTTTGAAAGCTACAACCAGTTCATCAGTCGAGTGATCAAGGAATACGAGGCGCTCGCCATCATTTTCAAGTTCATCACGGTCGATGCCGAGGCGCCTATCTACGATCAGCATGTCCAGATTCGCAAGCTCTTCCAGGAGTCGCGTGAGCGTCCGTGGCCTGAATGGAATGAGGAAGCGATCACGGATTGGGCAATGATGACGCCGAAACTGGTGAAACAGCGCGAGGCGTCCGTTGGCGGCTCTTAAAGTGGCTTCGTCGGGGCAACTCCTCAGCCTCGATATCGTCGAGGGTCGCGATACTGTTTCCTCCGCGAAGAAACTCCTTAAATCCCGTTCCATTACAGGCGGCATCTCGACGTGGGATGCCTCAAGCATTTTCTTCGAGATGAACAACCTCGAAGTCGACGATAAGCCATCTCCCAGGACTCTCGTCCTTCTCTACGCCGCGGACCTGTTTTTCCGGTTGAGATGGGAGATCGTCCCCGCCCTCGATGAAGGGAAATGCGTCGTCGCTGCGCCGTACATCGAAACCGCATATGCATTCGGTGCTGTTTCCGGTCTGCCGAAGCAATGGCTCACTGAGGTTTTCCGGTTCGCGCCCGCACCGAGCGAAAGTTTCCGGGCTAACGGAGACGGTTCCGCCAAGCTTGGGGCTGCCACTACGGGCTTTGTCGAATTCTGTTCGAGTGCCCTCGGGCAGGATCTCAGGCCGAAGTTCGTGGAGTACTTTGATGATCTGGA
>Ga0137433_1001379_pt1 | contig 10252 bp, 7 predicted proteins | sample EasRivERMZT840_2_FD_102335 | JGI IMG/M metagenome (GOLD analysis project Ga0137433, IMG submission 102335) | Soil microbial communities from meander-bound floodplain in the East River, Colorado, USA - East River MetaG ERMZT840_2 | ecosystem: Environmental > Terrestrial > Soil > Floodplain ...
CCGCGAACGCTCCGTTCGCGGCGAGCGCCACGTCTCGAAACTCCACCCCCGACGGCAACGCGAACGTGATCCGGCGTGGCTCGCTGACCGCGCTCTGGACGGTGGCGATCGCCTCGCCGGGCGCCTGCGACTTGTCGCCGCAGCCGGCCGCGGCGACGAAAGCAGCGAACAGCCCGAGCCACCTGGCGGAGATCGATTGTCTCGACCCACGATTGACACCGTCCGATTTGATCATGGCTCTCCCTTTCCGATGGTCGGGAGGCGTTCGCTGGCGACGCACAACGTTCGTTCGTAGCGAACAGGCAGCGACCGGTCGCCCGGACGTGGGGCCCCTTGCGCGTCGACTACGTCAGGGGCCTGGCGACGGTCACCTGGTGGTCGGTGGCCCCCCAGGGCGGCGTCCGCTGGTCACGCGTCGGCCGCGGCATCGACTAGCCGCGGGCCGCGGACGGCGGCGAGCGCGTGCGTCGCGAACTCGTCGGCGGTGACGGCGACCGACGACACCGCGACCGCGGTCTTGTGCTCGTTGACGTAGGCGGACAGCTCGGCCGATTCGGCGCGCATGACGATGGTCAGGTCAGCCCGCTGGGCGCGCGCGAGCAGCGCGATGTGAAGGTTGGTCGGGTCGGCGTCGGTGAGCGCGACCAGCGCCGCCGCGCGCTTGACCCCCGCCAGCTCGAGGATCTCCGCCTTGGTGGCGTCGGCGATGATCACGCGGTGGCCCGCCGCGCGCAGCATCTCGATATGCGGCCGGTCCTCCTCGCGTTCGATCACCACGATGCGGCGCCCCGCCACCGCCAGCAGATCGGCGACGCCGATGGCCATGTGGCCGCCGCCCGCGAGCAGGACGTGGCCTTTCCAGCGCACCTGCATGAGTCCCTTGAGCGCGTCCTTGCGCTGGCTCATCACCCAGCTCGTGAAGAACGCGAACAGCACCGCCAGGAACGCCGCGCCGACCAGCATCAAAACCATGCCGACGACCTTGGCGCTGTCGGGCGCGCTGTGCAGCGTGATGTCGCCGTAGCCGACCGTCATGACCGTCGTCCAGACGAAGTAGAAGGCGTCCAGCACGCGCAACCCCAGGGTCTTCGTGAAGAACACCGTCGCGGCCGTGACCACCCCGACCAGCGTCAGCGCCGCGCCCAGCACGCGCAGCGTCTCGCGCGCGAGCACGGGCGCCGCGACGCTGGACATGCTCAGGATCACCGCCCCCTTCAGCGTCGCACGCACGTACGCCGCCAGCGCCGGATCGAACAGTCGGATCACCAGCGACAGGTCGGGGCACAGCCGGCGCGCGATCAGCGCCATGTCGACGTTGCCCGCGTCGTCGCCCGACGCCAGCACCAGCGCCGCCGCGCCCTCCAGCGCCGCTGTCGTCAGCGCCGACGGGTCCTCGCTGAGGCGCGCGACCGCCGCGCCACCCGCGCGCAGCCGCTCCTCGATCGCGGTGCCCAGCCGGTTGCTGCCCGAGATCAGGATCCGCCCGGCGCTCACCACCCGCGCGTCACCAGTACCAGTGGACGTGTTTCTTGATCCGCTTCGTGTAGACGGCGTGCACGGCCGCCATCGTCTCGTCGGACAGCGCCGGCAGATCGCCGGCGTCGCAGTTGTCGTCCACCTGGTCGGGCCGCTTGGCGCCCGGGATGACGCACGTCACCGCGTCGTGCATGAGGATCCAGCGCAGCGCGAACGTCGCCATCTTGGTCTCCTTGGGCACCAGCTTGCGCAGGTCCTCGACCGCCGCCAGCCCCGCCTCGTAGGGGACGCCCGAGAAGGTCTCGCCCTTGTCCCAGTGCTCGCCTTCGCGGTTGTAGCTGCGGTGGTCGTCGTCGGCGAACTTGCTCGCGCGCGTCAGCTTGCCCGCCAGCATCCCCGACGACAGCGGCAGCCGCGCCAGCACGCCGACCTTGCGGCGCCGCGCCTCGTCCAGGAACAGGTCGCGCGGCCGCTGGCGGAACATGTTGTAGACGAGCTGCACCGACTGCACGCCCGGGTAGTCGATCGCCTTGAGCGCCTCCTCGACGCGCTCGACGCTGACGCCGTAAAAGCGGATCTTGCCCGCCTTCACCAGGTCGTCGAACAGCTCGAACACCTCGGGGTGGTAAAACGCGTCGGTCGGCGGGCAGTGGATCTGCAGCAGGTCGATGGTGTCGACCGCCAGGTTCTTCAGGCTGCGATCGACGAACGCGCCGATGTTCTTCTTGTTGTAGCCCTCGACCGTCTGCTTGGGCAGCCGCCGCCCCGCCTTGGTCGTGATGTAGAACGGCTCCTTGCGCTCCTTGCGCAGCCGCGCCAGCAGCCGCTCGCTGCGGCCGTCGCCGTAGACGTCGGCGGTGTCGAAGAAGTTCACCCCACGGTCGAGCGCGCGGTGAAGCGCCGCCATCGACTCATCGTCCTTGACCGTTCCGAATGTCCCGCCAATCGCCCAGGCCCCAAAGCTGACTGTCGAAATCTTCCAATCCGTACGTCCGAGCGTTCGAAATTCCATGTTCGGGGCGCCAAGCTAGCACGCCGGACCTGCCCGCTAAAATCGGGTGCCGGCCGGGGTCAGACCAGCCGCGCCAGCGCCGCCTCGACCTGCGCCAAGTACCCGCCACCAAACAGGTTTACGTGAACCATCAGCGGGTAGAGCTGGTACAGGGGCACCCGCTCCCGGTAGCCGTCGGCCAGCGGGAACGCCTCCTTGTAGGCCGCGAACACCCGCGGCCCGAAGCCCCCGAACAGCTTCATCATCGCGAGGTCGATCTCCCGGTGGCCACCGTACGCCGCCGGATCGATCAGGCACGGCTCGCCCAGGTCGTCCGCGATCATGTTGCCGCCCCACAGGTCGCCGTGCAGCCGGGCGGGCGGCTCGGGCGGTCCGCACAGCGTCTCGAGCTGGGCGAGCAGCCGTTCGAAGTCGCGCCGCATGCGCGGGGGCGCCAGCCCGGCGTCGGCGGCCGCGCGCAGCTGCGGGCCGAGGCGCCGCACCCGATAGAACTCCGGCCAGGCGACGCCGAAGGTGTTCTTCTGCGGCAGCCGGCCGACGTAGTTGTCGTGATCGAGCCCGAACGCCTGCGCGCCGTGCCGGTGCAGCGCCGCCAGGCCCCGCCCCAGCCGCTCGTCGAAGTTCGACGCGCGCGACGGCGCCGACCGGATCAGCTCCAGCGCGAGGAACGGCGTCAGGTCGTTGGCGCCCGACGCCGCCAGCACGGCGGGGACGCGCAGCGCCTTCGCTTCGGCCAGCCAGGCGAGGCCCCGCGCCTCCGCGACGAACATGTCGTTGGGCGCGCTCACGTTGCACTTCACAAACACGGCCCGTCCGTCGGCCAGCCCGACCTCGAACGCCTGGTTGATGTCGCCGCCGGCTAGCGGGCGCGCCTTCAGGACCCGCGACCCGAGCGCCGCGGCGAGCGAAGCTTCCAGAAGGGCGTGCATGTCCCAGCCAGCTTAGTACAGCGCCCCGGAAGGTGAGCAGACCGGGAAGCGGCGGCCAGCAAGAAAGCGTCACCGCGTCGTCGCGAGACGGTGGCTACGAACCGAGGTTTCGTGATCGAGGAGCTTGAGTCGTTTCTACCGACCACGTTGCTGCTGTCTTTTGGCGATCCGTAATCATCAAGACGTCTATTTCCCATGATGATACGCACTCCGTTGGTCGAGATCGGGCAGGTGGATTGAAATATGCCTCCCGGGTCGGCAAGCAATTGCTTCCGTCGATTGTGTCATTCCAACAAACCCGCATCGATAGGCCTGTTTTTCACTTGACCACATCCCGCAATCTTGAAAACCTTGTCTCTGCTGGCGGGTGAGTGGCATCGGGGGGGCCGCACCAGCGAACAGGCCCTTTCATGTCAACAATCACTTACGTCTCCGGGCGAAACGACAGTGGGCGGACGAGGGCGGTGTTTGATGGCAAACACCAACCGTAGTCCCCGCGCATCGTCCGTGTCGGCGCAACCGGCGCTCGAGACGGCGCTCGACGCCATCGACGGCCCGGCCCTCATCGTCGGCCCGGACGGACGGGTCCTCCGCGCTAACGCGGCAGCGCAGGCACTGCTCGAGCGCGACGGGCTCAACGTCAAGACCTCGCTCGCGCAGACCGTCGCCGGCGCCTTCACCGAGCTCCTCTGGAAGTTGACCCCGTTGCGCGACACCGACAGCTCCTTGGGGTTTCTGGCGCTGCTCAGCATCTCACCGAAGGAAAGGAAACTGGACGACGCCGTTCGGGAGGCGACACGCCGCTGGAAGCTGACCGCCCGACAACGACAGGTCCTCGAATTGGTCGCCCAGGGTCACACGAACGGACTGGTCGCGGAAGCGCTGGATGTTGGCGATCGCACAGTGGAATACCATGTATCCGCAATCTTCGACAAGGCTGGCGTTGACAACCGCGCGTCACTGATCGCGAGGTTGTTGGAGCTCTAGGCAACCGGAGGCGCTCCAATGATTGTCAAGGCTACGGTCACCAGTTTGGTTTGTCGCGTTTGCCAAAACGACATGAAAGGCCCAGGCCGAGCCCGCTCCGCTCGGTCCCACTGTTGACGATGTCGATCAGGTAGGTTCCGACCATCGCATCGCACGATCGGATTCGATAACCGCCGACCAAGCCCGTCGTCACCTGCAAGTAGCTCGTCGTGTAGCGGGTCGCGGCGTAATAGCGCGTCGTCGTGACGAGGCCCAGGAACAGACCACTCGTCACGTTGACCCAGAGGCGGATCGGCAGGCCGAAGGCAGGCATGAGCACGTACCCGGTGTTGAGCGACTGCCAGGACAAGACGCCGTCCAGGCCGACATCGGCGCGGGCGAAGCGTGGCGCGTGGGACGATGCCCACACGCCGAGGATTTCGGTCACGTTCGGGTCAGACCCGGTCGGCACGACGACGCGCTCGTCGATTCCGGCTTCTCCCCACCGCCATCTCACGGCGCGCCAGCGAAGCCGCAGCTCGGGATTGGCCAGCGTGCTAAGGCCGGTTCCGAACGTCGCCGTCTCGAACCCGCGGGCCACCTCGTCGGCCCGTAGTCCTCGCCCCGGGTCGTCCGTCCGCAGGCCGAATCGGACGCCGATCTCGAAGCCCCGGCCGAGTCCGACTGCGCCCTCGGCGTTCAAGCCCGTACCGAACAGCCCCAGAGTGCTGTCGGACGGTCCTGCGTAAGTCAGCACCGCGCCGCCGATTCCCGCCCCCACCCGCCCACGCATGCGCGGCTGCACAGCTTCGTCGTCGACCCACCGCTCTTGGGCGTGCGTCGCACGCGCCGACAGCAGCGCGCCGCAGAAGAGCGCAGCAGCCGGGACCAGCCGGCTCGTCACGGCGCTGCACCACCCGACGCGTCCGGCAGGAACATGACCTGGCCGTAGAGCGATGACGAGGCCACCGCGGACACGCCGGTCAGGCGCAGGACCGCGCCGTCGGGGATGGCGACCGAGGTCACGTCGCCGGAAGGAAGCGGGACGCAGGTGGCCGCCGCCTCGCAGCTGTCGCAGATCGCGGGAGCTCCCGAAGAACCGGGCCATCCCGGCCAGATCAGATTGACGGGTTGCGCGCGGTAGGTGTGACCGCCTCCAACCAGGCGAATCCAGCCGTTCCCGCTGCCGGCGAGCAGATCGACGTAGGTCACCTGGGCGCGATCGAGCGAGATCACGCCGGCGGACGCGCAGGTGCCGGCGTTGAAGCCCGACGGCAGATACGACACGAATTCGACGTTGCTGGGCGCGGGCGCGCCGAACAACGTGTACGTCCCCGGCGGCAACACGGCGGCGTGTGTCGTTCGGGCCGTCGCACCGGCCACCAATTCGTAGATCGGCGCTGGAGCCGTCGCGCAATTGCGCAGGAACATCTCGCTGCCCGCGCCGGTCAGTGAGAGGACGACGCCTGGCTGATCGATGACGGTGATCGAGCGGTGCATTTGACCATCGCAGTCCGGAGCCGACTCGCTGCCGACGTCGAGAGGGATGGAGGTGCAACCCCATTCGTCTTCACAAGGTGGCGCGCCCGGCGTGTTGAGCGCCTGCGACCACGCCGCGTCCATCGAGATCGGATACACGCGCGCGAACTCGCGCTCGAAGTCGGCGGCAGAGGTGCCGGAGCGAATGCGCCGGTGAAGGGTCTGGGCGCGGTCCCAGCCGTATTGCCTCGCCAGATTCGTCATCCAGAAGCCGGCCGCGGCGTAGCCAGGAATCGAGTTGCCGTGCAGCATGAGCAGGTCTCGCCAGTCGGGGTCACCCAGGACCTGGCCGGGTCGGTCGCTCGGTTGGGCGCTGTAGCCCGGTTGGCACGAGAGCGCCACCGCCTCGCCCTCGTTCAGGAGCCCCATCGACCCGCCGCTCCACGCGCGGTTGACGTAGTTGTGACTCAGCTCGTGCGGGTCGAAAAACAGCGTCGAATGCGTGTTGTCGCCCGGCGCGCATCCGCCCCCATCGAGACCGCAGCCCGCATGACTCTTGAAGTCGGCGAGATCGCTGAACTTGTAATAGCGAAAGGGCCTGGCCGGATCCGGCACCAGGCCGATCTTGCCGCCGATCCGCAACGCATGTTCGTCCAGCAACGAGAGCAACGTCGGGCAGAGCGGCTCGTCGACGCGATTGTGGTACTCGAAAAACTCCGAACGGCTGATGAATCCGACGAAAGGACCGTCTTCACCCGCCTTGCACTGCAGCGACATCGCGAGCGCGCACAAACCGCAGATGCGCCACAACAACCGTCGCCGCGCCGGCGCAGACCCGCGGTCGATTGATGGGCGTTCGTACATGCGAAGAGGCCGTCGCAACCCTCGGCCGAGGGAGCGACGGCCTCAAGATTAACAGATTCAGATCCAATCAGTGGCAGGTGAACGGGTTGGAATTGGTGGTGTTGCCCGGCGAAACGTTCACCTGCCGGCCGAAGAACTCGCCCGTGTAGACGCCGGTGTTGTTGAGCGACTGCATCGTGAGCGTGGCGTTGGGCGCGACGATCGTTCCGGTGTACACGGCCTCGATGGTGATCCCGTTGCCGCCCGTGTAACCGAGGAACAGCGGCGCGAGCGTCCCCGACGCGGTGGCGGTGCGGCCCCGGTAGATGACGTTGTCACGGACGAACACCTGGACGTTCTGCGTGGTGCTCGACGGAACCACCAACGTGGCTTGCGGCTCGAGATCGAACGACGTGAACACGTAGGTGCCGGCCGACACCACCAGCCGGCCCCGCGAGAACACCGTCACCGCGCCGTACTGGCCCGGGGCGAGCGTTCGCGTCGTGTCGGGAGCGACGGTGATAGCCTGCGTGCCCGTGAACGTCTGATTGATCGCCGGGAAGGGAGGCAGCACGGGTGTGGTCGTCACAAACGTGCCGACGACGTCGTTGTTCCCGCGGGTCAGGCCCGCGCTGGTGTGGATCAACGTCACCCTCACGCGATCGCGGAGCTGGACCGGCGACAGGCTGATGATGCTGCCGTTGATGACCGAGTCATTCCCGACGCTGGCGAGGCCGCTGGCGCCCGAGTAGACGGTCCCGTTCACGGTGGACCGATCGGCGAGGTTGACACCCCGGTTGCCGTAGTAGGTCGCAGGCCCATTGACCACCAACGTCTGGGTCACCTCGGTGGTCTGGCCGTTGGTGCCCGTCGCCACCCAGCGAATCACGGCCGCGCCCGGTCCGATGTTGACGTTGCCGTTGGTGATCGGGATCGACACCGGCACACCGTTTCGCTGGATGACCGTGCCGGTCACCGTGGCCGCTCCCGAGGAACACTGGTTGCGCGCCGTCGGCACCGTGACCCGGACCGTCGTGCTGCCGTTGCTGCACGTCTGCACGGTCTGCGAGGGCGGCACGGGAGGATCGAAGACCGGCGGCGCCCCGTCGGTCACCGTCACCACGTGCTCCACCCTGGTCAGGCCGCCGTTGGTATCGGTGGCGACGACAGCAGCGGCGTGGGTCCCCACCGTCAGCGGGAACGTGGCGCTTCCTCCGGCGGCGAGCGCGGACGCCGGCGTGTCGACGGTGTAGTCGATCGTCACGGGGAGTCCGAGCGGCGACGAGGCCGTCGCCGTGAGCGTCACGTTCGCCGAGCACGAGCCGGTCGCGGTGATGGTGCCGGGCGATGGCGACGTCAACACCGGCGCCAGCGCGAGCACCTGGTCGGTCGTCGCCGTCCCGACGAGCTCGGCCAGGCTGCCGCCCACGGTCTCGCGGATGTCGAAGTCGTAGGTCAGCCGGCCGGTGTCCAGGAAGATCGTCGCGCTCAACTCCAGGTTCGACGAAGCGGTCGTGCCGATCAGGAACCCGTCGCCGACGCCCATCGAATCGAAGACGATCCCGGGCGGCATCGGGAACGAGAACGTGGCCGGCAGATTGCCGCTCGCAGGGAAGAACGTTCCCGAGGGGGTGATGAAGGGATCGTTCAGGAACATGGCGCCATTGCGCATCGCGTGCACGCCGCCGCCGCCGATGTTGCCGGTGTCGCCGACGATGTCATCGAACTGCAGCTCCATCCCGGTGACGTTGACCGGACAATCGTTCTGCAGAACGTTGCACGACGTATTCGGCGCGGACAGGTGGAAGTTACCGTCCCTGATCGTGATTCCACGGGCCGGAATGCCGTTGCCCGCCGACTGAACCGAGCCGGCGCCGGTCAGCGATACGCCGTTGGTGTAGGGGTGAACGCCCTCGATGGCGGGCCCGTCGTTGATGCAGCCGTTGGCGATGTAGTCGTTGACCCCCCCCGAATTCGAAGCGGCGGTGTACTGGGCGTGGTTGGGGCCCAGATTGGCGTGGCCCTCGCAACCCTGATTGAGCACCAGCGGGAGCGGGAACAGGTCGAACGCGAGGTTGAACTTGTGGAGGGTCGGCAGGTTCGTGCAGCCATTCTGGCACGCCTGATCCGCCGTTATCAGGGTGTGGTCGAAGCAGATGCGAGCCCCTCCGTTCTGGGTTGCCGGGATCCGCCTGCATACCGTCCCCGCCGGATTGCAGGTCGTGACGCTGTCGATGTTCGTGCTGCAGGCATTGGGTGTGATCACACAGTCCGGAGCCGCGCAACGACCGGTGTTGATGTTCCAGGCGGCGCACGGGATCGCCGTGATGTCACAGAACGTCGCGTCGTTCTGGGGCGGCCGCGGCGGCACCTCGCACCCTGAACAGCCGGAATCACAACCGCCGGATCCCTGGGTGCTCCCGAGGAGCCACACCAGGCCCACGATCATGAACACACCGATTCCCCTCCTCCGTACTGGTCTCGTGGCTGGCTTCAGTTCCGTTTTCATGGGCTCCTCCGAGTTCGGGACAGCTCTGTCGGTCGTCGAGACTGGCGCGCCGCGCTCAGTCGCAGGTGAACGGGTTCGAGTTGGTCGTGTTGGCCGGCGAGAGGCTCACCTGGCGGGCAAAGAACTCGCCGGTGTAGACGCCGGCGCCGTTGAGTGACTGCAGCGTGAGGGTCGCGCTGGGCGCGATGATCGTGCCCGTGTACACGTTCTCGATCGTGATCGGGCTCGTCCCCGTGTAGGCGAGGAACAGCGGCGCCAGCGTTCCCGACGCGGTCGCGGTGCGGCCGCGGTAGATGACGCTGTCACGCACGAACACGCGGACGGTCTGGCCCTGGCTCGACGGCACAACCAGCGTGGCCTGCGGCTCGAGATCGAGCGAGCGGAACACATACGTGCCGGACGACAGCACCAGCCTGGCACGGGAGAACACCGTCACCGCGCCGTATTGGCCGGGAAACAGCGTTCGCGTCGTGTCGGGCGCGACGGTGATTGTCTGGCTTCCGGTGAACGCCTGGTTCACCGTCGGGAACGGCGGCAGCACGGCCGGGATGTTCAGGAACGTCCCGATGACGTCGTTGTTACCCTGGGTCAGCCCGGCGTTGGTGTTGATCAGGGTCACCCGCGTGCGGTCACGCAGCTGCACCGGTGACGCGCTCACCAGGTTGCCATTGACGGCAGAGTCGTTGCCGACCGTGACCAACCCGCCCGCGCCCGAATACACGCTCCCGTTCACGATGGAGCGATCGGCGATGGCGACGCCGCGTGAGCCGAAGAAGGTCGGCGGCGCCAGGATCGTCAGTGTCTGGTTGCTCTCCGTGGTCAGGCCGTTTGGGTTGGTCGCGACCCAGTGGATCGTCGCCGTCCCGGAAGCGATGTTGACGGTGCCGTTGGTGATCGGGATCGACACCGGCGCGCCGTTGAGCTGAGTGACCGTACCCGTCACCGGCGCCGCGGCCGGCGTGCAGAGGTGATGCGCCGTCGGCACCGTCACCTGGATCAGACTGGTGCCGTTGCTGCAGGTCTCCACGGTTTGCGAGG
>Ga0137433_1001381_pt1 | contig 10248 bp, 6 predicted proteins | sample EasRivERMZT840_2_FD_102335 | JGI IMG/M metagenome (GOLD analysis project Ga0137433, IMG submission 102335) | Soil microbial communities from meander-bound floodplain in the East River, Colorado, USA - East River MetaG ERMZT840_2 | ecosystem: Environmental > Terrestrial > Soil > Floodplain ...
ACAAGGACCAAAGCAATAACTATTTCTATCGCCATTGACGTCTCCCGGTTTGAAGGGTCATCCCCATCATCACGAGAGCAAGGACAGGAATGGTCCACCCGGGTAATTCGGGGACAGTGAGGAATTGCTGAAGTGCAAGCAATTCCTCACTGTCCCCGAATTACCCGGGTGGACCACATCTGGACACATGCAGCACTACCGTTCAGTTACACAAAAATTAGGGGTGACCGCGATGTCGCAAAAAGACACCACCGAAACACTCGCACATCATGAGGTCTCTGAGCTCGCTGTGCTCGCACGGCAGGCATACGATCAAAAACGTACGAAGGATTGTCTGGATCTCACGAGAGCGATTCTTCTGATCGATCCGGACAATGCCGACGCACTGCAAATCCGGTCATCGATCCAATCCCGGATGCAGCACGATTTGGAAAACGCGCGCGCAATCCTCAGGCAGCGCCAGGTGGACCTGGGCGAGGCACAGCAGCCCGAATCGAATGACTCGAATGACACGGGTGACACCGAACTCGAGGCCGTGCCGGTTCCACCGCCGGCAGAGGTCTTGCCTGGCAGAGGAAAACGACTGGCGGCGTACGTCCTGATCGTCGTCGCAATCATGCTTGCCGTGACCGCGTTTGCGGTGCCGTCGTTCCGAAACACAGCAACACCTGCGCAACCGCCGGCACCCCCGTTGATCACTGCCGAAACGCCGAAGCCCACAGTTCCACAACCATTGGATCCGGCTCCGGTTCCCGATGTGTTACCCGAACAGCAATCGACCGTGGTTCCGCCTGCGCCGCCTTCGCCGACCCCTGCGCCGGTTGCCCGGCCCGTAACACCTCCAGCAAAACTTGCTGATCCACTGCCGATACCCGCGGCTCCGTTACCGGCTGGTCCAATACCCGCGGGAAAACTCGCTGTCAGTTCTCCAACCACGGTGGACATCTATAAGGGCGAGGTATACCTCGGATCAGCGCCCGTTTCACTCGAACTGCCTGCCGGTCCGCAAACGCTGGAATACCGTCACGGAGACTTACGCAAGACGGTGACACACACCATCAACAGCAACGGAACAACGCGAGCGATGATCACATTTGACATAACGGTGCAGATCAATGCCAGGCCGTGGGCGGCAGTCTCTCAGGAAGGTATCGAGAGCAAGGACCTGGGCCAGACGCCGCTCAGCGGTGTTCGCGTTCCGATCGGAAGCATGTTGGTGTTCCGAAACCCGCAATTCCAGCCGAAGAGATACCGGGTTACTGGAAATGAAACAGGCATTCAAATCGTCTTCCCGTGAGGTTTCCAATGCTTAGAAACACGATCGCGCTGCTGATTGTTTTTTCTTTCGGCCCATTCGCCTTAGCCGAAACCGTCGATGACGCCAGGGAGATGCTGGCGCGAGCGGAGGCTCTCTACTACGAAGCGGATTTCGAAAAGTCGGTCGAGTTGCTTTTGCGCGCGGCTGATTTGCTTCGCGACCAGCCGGGATATCAAAAGGAGAAGTCCGCCATCAAGCTGCAGATCGCCCTCGGATTGATCGGTCTCAACGACAGTGCCCGCGCGAAGCAGTATCTTGGCGAGCTGTACGCTCTCGATGCGGATCATCGGATTGATCCTCAGATGTTCTCGCCTAAAGTGATCCAATTGGCTGAAGAGGCTCGCGCAGAGCAGCACGAGAGACGTTGCCGATCTGTCTCCGACGAAGCACAGCAGCAGTTGGACCGCGGAAATTCCGACGCTGTAATGAAGATCATCGAGTCCGGCCAGGGCCCAGGCCAGGGCCCCGGTCAGGGAAGGTGCGGCAACCTGATACAACTCTTTCCCCGTGCGGCCGACTTGCTTTTCAAGGACGGACTCGCCGCGTACAAAAGATCGGACATGCAACAGGCTTTGCTGAAGTTCCGTGCCGCACAGCGACTCGATGCCAGGAACGAGCTGGCGGCGGAATATACGAACCTGACGCTGAGCAAACTCGAAGTGGCGGCCGACCGTGCCATCCTTCAATGGCAGAAGAATTTCACGTCAGGCGATTTTTCGGCGGCGGCGCGCGATTATCGCGAACTGACGTCGCGTGGAAGTCCGGAGACGCTCGATCACGTGCGCGCAGAATACAGGAAGTCTCTCTCTACCCTCGTGGATCAGTGGAACCGCGCGTGTGCCAAAAGTGATGCGGCCACAGCGGCACACATAAAGGAACAGATTCAGACACTGCTTCCGGAAACCTCGTTCGCGGAAGACATCATTGCACTGATGAAGACGTGTACGCCTGCCGGCTGTATCCAGATGGAAACCGGTCTGGCTCTCGCCCGCCTGAAAACGCGCGTGGATCCGCAATTTCCCGCTACGACGCTGAGCCAGTTCAGGAGTCCTGTCACCGTTCGCGTCAAGATGACGATCAGCGACAAGGGCGATGCCGCCGTTGATGGATTAACCGGCGGGGGCCCGCTTTTGACGAACCCGATCCGCGTTGCTGTCGAGCAATGGAGATTTCTTCCGGCCGTTGTTCAGGGAGAGTCTCGATGCATCGAGACGGAAATCCCATTGGTCATTAATTGGAACGAATAATTGAACACCATCCCGGCCTTTGCTTACACGACTGCCGATAAGGCGCCGTTATATCGCGCGATCATGCGCGCGTTCATGCAGGCAATGGAAAGGTGTGTATTCAATCTCCGCATTCAGGACGTGGTGGATGCCGTACCCCCTCGGTTGAAAGACCTGGAAGAAATTGAAGCGGCCATTGAGCAATTGCTCGTGTGGGGAAATCTGCAGACGGTTCCGGATACCACGAGCGTCAAAACCGTTGACGATTTTCTCAAGCCGCGTCAGTTGCTCCAGATGACCCGTTTGGGAGAAGCGGCTGAACGCGCCGTCTCTCTCTTTGAAGAAGATTCAGGATGTGAACCGGCGCTTCAGTCGGACGCGCTCGCTGATGCGCAGGACGTGGTGATGCTTCGCCACAACTGTCAGACGCTGATGCTCACACTGCAGACCTTGATTCGTAAGCTCGAGGGAATCCGCAGCCAACCTGCATTCGATATCGACGAGGCGCAGCGCCTGGTCGAAGACGCCGAACGATTCGCGAGTGTTCTCGTGATGGCGTCCGATCCAATTCAGGATTCGATTCGCCGTCTTGAGGCTGCGGGACTGGAACGCAAGCAGTGCGAATACTTTCGCGATTGGTTCGTTTCGGAACCCGACCGCCCCTCAAATGCGGAAATCGGCCGGCAGCGGCTCCGCGAATTGATCACGAGCGTACTCAGTGCCGTCACGCGTATCCAGGGCAGCCGGATCCATAAGGTGGATCGAGCGGACGATTTTCGAATCCTCGCGCGTTCTTTTGCGGCGGCCGAGTCCGATGCTCATGCGCACCGGTTGTGGAGATCCGTGTTCGGTTTGTGTCCCGCGCGCCATCTCATCGTCGACGATGCGACACTGGACGATTTGGAAAAACGAAACATTCCCGCAAGTACGAGTTGGCTGGAGGCTCCGCCTGTTGGGATCACGATGACTTCCAGGCCGGGACAGAGCCATGCGCAAGCCGGCGTGTTCAGCCGCGTTGTCGACCGCACGGAAGAAAAACAAAAGCTCGCCATCGCGACTCACGAGGAGGCAATGCGAATCCTGGCGGCCCAGAGCCGCTTCAGCGGCGGCCGCATGCGGTTGTCACAGCTCGAATTTCTCGAACTGGACGAGTTCGATCTGCTTCTCGATCTATTGGGAGAGGGGGTCGAGATCCTTTCCGGCGACGGTTCGCCGAGGATCCGGCTGGAACCCACCGCAGATGGCGAGACCGCGATGATCCTGACCGACGGAGGAATGTTTTCCGGACCGGACTACTGGATCAAATTCGGGGACGATGCACTTTATGCTGACGGCCACGAGTGAACTTACAGGGCTGGAACGGCGTCGCGCGCTGCGTGCGTTGCTGCGGAGGCCTATCTTGCCTTCCGCGGGCGAAACCTCGGAGGAGTACACACTTGTTCGCCGGCATTCGGAATGGTTGAAGGATTGGCTGATGAACTTTCCCGCGTGGGAGCTTCATGTCGATCCCCAGGTTGCGAGGCTTCGCAAGACACCGGCGGATCTCGACGACACCAGGCCTGCAGTGGATCGCGCCAGCGGAACAATATTCACGAGACGCAGGTACGTCCTGCTATGTCTGGCTTTCGCGGCATTACAACGATCCGATCGGCAGATACCGCTAAGCGAACTGACCCGGAAGATCGTGGAACTCATCGCGGCCGATGCGGAGCTGCAGGCATCCGGCGTTGTCGTCGATCTCGCCAATTACGATCATCGCCGTGACCTTGTTCATGCGATCCGCCTGCTCATCGATCTGGGAGTGCTCCACAAGCTCGATGGAGAGGAGCGTGAATTCCTGGATCGACAGGACATGCCTGACGCACTTTACGAAATCAATCACTCCGTTCTTTCGGCGCTGTGGAATCTGTCGGCCAGTCCGTCGGCAGCCGTGCAGCGAGGACAGCAGGGACTCGGTCACGTCGACGACTTGCTTGCGCAGCGCCAATCCACCCGGGCGCGTCTTGTTCGCAGCCTGCTCGACGATCCGATTCTGTATCTTCACGACCTGGACGAGGAAGAGCGCACCTACCTCGCCGAACACCGTGGTTATCTGCTCAGGCAAATTCAGGAAGCCACCGGACTCGTGGCCGAAATCCGGTCTGAAGGGATCGCGATGTTGGATGATGAGGGCGATCTCACCGATCTCAGACTTCTCGACGACACAGCCGATGGCCAGCTCAGTCTAATCCTGGCGCAGCGGCTTGCGGAATCCGCAAGGGCCAATCCACAGCGTGGCGAAAGAACGGCGGTTCCGCTCGGGGTGCTTGGAGAATACGGCGCAACAGCGTGGCTGATGGATGCGGTGTGGCGCCTGCAAGGGCTGCGGCTTGTCGAATTAACGCCGGCTGGAGTAGTTCCGCTGCCGGCGTGTGCGCGTTACGCGCTGGAGTAGTTTGAATATGCGAGTGCGAAAACAGTCTCTCCCTCGCCCCGGCCGCGAACGATGGCAGCCTCTGCGCAGCGGCCTGGTAAACATCTACCGTTATGACTCCGAGGAATTCCATTATGAAAACGGCCGGATGTTGCTGCGCGGCAACAACGGCACCGGCAAATCGCGTATCCTCGCGCTTCAGCTTCCGTTCCTTCTCGACGCCGACGTCACGCCCCAGCGCCTGGAACCCGACGGCGAAGCTTCCAAGAGAGTCGAATGGAACCTCCTCATGGATCGTTATCCGGACAGAACCGGCTACACGTGGATCGAATTCGGGCGGAGCGAAGGCGACGACTCAGGGCGTTCGGACTTTTATCTGACGCTTGGATGCGGCCTGAGCGCAGTTGAAGGCCGTCCAGGTGTTCGCTCCTGGTTCTTCATCACAACGCAACGGATCGGCCAGGATCTGGAACTGATCACCGAAGGCAAGCAGGTTCTTGGTAAAGAGAAACTCCGTGAAAAGATCGGGACCGCGGGCCGCGTCTTTGATTCTGCGGGGCAGTACCGCCAGGCGGTCGACGAAGCGTTGTTCGGGCTTGGCGCCTGGCGCTATGCAAGCCTCATCAACCTGCTGCTTCAGCTGCGGCGTCCTCAGCTGACGAGACGGCTCGACGAGCAGGAACTGTCTCTGGCGCTCGGCGAAGCGCTGCCTCCGCTCTCGCGCGATGTGGTCGCTTCGGTCTCCGAAGCGCTTCGGACAGTGGCAGCCGACCGCGCTCAGCTGAATACGTGCAAAACGTCGCTCGCAGCTGTCGATCAGTTTCTCATCGGATATCGCCGCTATGCCGAAATTGCCGCCCGCCGCCGGGCCGATCGCGTCCTCGCTGTGCATCGAGAATATGAGACGGCGCTGCACGAGGTACTGAGCGCCGAAGCCGAATGCGACCGTTCACTCGCGGAACTTGCTCGATTGAAAACCGAGTTGCATGACCTGGCCGCCGAAGCGCACACGCTGGAGACGGTAGTCGTCGCGTTCCGGCAGAGTTCTCACAACGATGCACACGACATCGAGCAGGCCCATCGTGAAGCAGCAGAGAAATCGAAAATTGCGGAGCAGGCTTCATCCGCGTTGGGTGACGCCTCACGCTCCCGGAATGCGTGGCAGGAAGAACATCACGGGCTCCTCAATAAAACCGAGCAACGGCGCCTTCAACTGGCGGCTGCCGCAGATGCTGCCCGGCAAGCGGCAGTGTCGGCGGAAATGGAAGTGGTCCACGCAGAGGCCTTTGACAGTGCGAAGACCGACCGTGAAATTCAGACCCGTCTCGAAAAGATCGAACATGCCCGGGATCTGAATCGCCGCGTCGCAGCGGCAGCGGCTCACGCCGAGCGCGCGGTTACGGAAAGAGATCAGCTTCGAGGATTGCTGGACGATGCGCGCGAACACTTGAATTTCGCGTGCGAGGAACATAAGTCGGCCGTTACATCCTTTCTTACGGCGGTTGCCGGCTGGACGGCGGATCTTACCGAACTGCCCTTGCCGTGTGATAACGCTTTCCTGAAATCGGTGTCCGATTGGTGCGATACACCCGATCGGCCGAACCCGTTCGGCAGTGAGAGCCGGAAAGCTTTCGACGAGTTGACGCAGTACTTCGCCGACAACCGCGCTTATCTGAAGCAACTCGAGAAAAGCCGGACTGCGGAGTTGACAGAGGGGGAGCCTTCACTCGATTCCATCCTGGATGCGATGGATGAATTGAACCGCCGCGAAATCACACTCCGTACAGAAGTGCAGACAGCGCCTGTGGACGAGCACGTCCGCGCTGCGTATCAGTATTCGATCGCCCTCGCCCGGCACGTGGACTATCTGCGCAACCGCCTGGGCGAAGCGGAAGAGTATGTGCGGCAGAAGCAATCCGAGACCGATCAGATCAGTCAGGCCCGCGATCGTGCGCTCGAAGATCTCGGGATCGGCCGCTGGCAGGATGATCTGGACTCGCTTAAGAACCACACGGCGCACTACCGCTTTGCGCTGTCTTCCATGTCGCTCGCAATCGAATCTTTTGAGGAAGCCAGAATTGCTACAGAAGCGGCCTGGGCGCACTTGCAGGAAGCTTCGGCTCGCGAAGCAAAACAAAAGGAGTTCGCGGACGAACAGAAACGCCGTGCTGCGGCCGCAGAGATCGTCCTCCAGGCTGCCCGAGCGTCCGTCAATGCGGATTCCACTGAAATGCTTCGGCGCGTCGCCGAGGCGCAGGAACGGCTCGAGCAGTTGCATATCAAAGAGAAGGAATTGCGTCGGCAATACCACGACACGGAGGTTTCAGTCACGCGTCTGGATGAGCGCCTCCGAAATCGTACCGAAATGCTGAATGGCCAGACGGAACGGCAGGACACTGCCGCATCCGCTCTCCTCGCGCTGCAATCCACCGGACTGCTGCAAATAGCTGCGCCTGGAATCATGGCCAGGCAAGCCGCGGAAATCGCTTTGGAACTGCGTTCGCGGCTGCATGCAATCGATTCGAACGACCGCGAGTGGGAGGAGCATCAGAAATCCGTCCCCGCGCAGTTCAATACACTGATGCAGGTACTTCCGCAGTACGGCTGCCAGTCGGCAGGGACATTTTTCGACGACGTCTTTGCGGCGAAAGTCATTTTTGGAGGCCGCGAGTGCACGATCGACGAATTGAGACAAATGCTGTTTGACGACGCGGACGCCCGTCAAAAGCTCGTCGATGCGCGCGAGGTGGAAATTCTCGAAAACGAACTCGCCGGCAATGTATCCCGCCATCTTCGCGAATTACTTCGTACTGCCGGGGAGCAGGTCGAGCAAATGAATGCGGAACTTGAAAGCTGCCCGACAAGCACGGGAATGAAACTGCGTTTCGTGTGGCGGCCGGCTGAGAACGCTCCTGCCGGCACCGCTGAAGCAGCAAGGCGGCTCGTTTCCGACGACGCATGGTCATCCGGAGATCGCCAGATGCTCGGGTCGTTTCTCCAGCGGCAGATTCAGGCGGCCGGCTCAGACAGCGATGGTTTGTATTGGGAAGAATCCGTGGCCGACGCGCTCGATTATCGCAAGTGGCACTGGTTTGGAATCGAGCGATATCAGGACGGCGTCTGGAAACGACTCACGCGCAGAACGCACGGTACCGGGTCCGGAGGCGAGAAAGCCATCGCGCTCACGCTTCCCTACTTCGCAGCGACCGCTGCATTCTACCGAACAGCGGATCCGCGGGCGCCACGATTGATCCTGCTCGACGAAGCTTTCGTCGGTATCGATGCCGACATGCGAGCCAAATGCATGGGTCTCATCCATACATTCGATTTGGATTTCATGATGACCAGCGAACGCGAATGGGGCTGCTTCCCCACGCTTCCAGGCCTCGCGATTTATCACCTTTCCACGCGGCCGGATATTGACGCCGTCGGCCTTACGCGCTGGGTCTGGAACGGCCGGCAGCGGGAGTTGAGTTCGACCGAACCACCCTCGGTGCCGGCCGCCTACGCGGCTACCGCAGCATTACAATAAATCTTACCTGGGTGTCACATGGATCAGGGCACCCGGAGCAGCGTCTTCCAGCAACCACAGCGAACCATCGGGGCCCTGTACCACGTCGCGGATGCGTTTGCCCACAGCCCAGCGCTCGGCGAGTGTGGCGCCGCCCTTACCATCAAAAATGACGCGGGTGAGCGATTGGGTTCCCATGCCGCCGATGAAGCCGTTGCCGTTCCATTGCGGGAAGGTCTGGGTTCCGCGGTAGAACATCAGATTGCCCGGCGCGATCACGGGTACCCAATAGATCGCCGGTTTCGCCAGGTCGGGCCGGGTGTCGGGATTGGGGATCGCCACGCCGTTATAGTTCGGTGCATACCCCACGAGCGGCCAACCGTAGTTCTTACCTTTCTCGATCAGATTCAACTCGTCGCCGCCGCGCGGGCCATGCTCGATTTCCCACAATTCGCCGGTGGGAGAAAACGCCATGCCATAGGGCGTGCGGTGGCCCATGCTCCAGGTTTCAGCGGGTGTGTTGTTGGGGCCGGGAAAAGTATAGGTGCTCACCACCTTCGCGTTCTTGGCGGCTTCGGTGTCCGCGGGCGGATCGATCAGGGGAATGGTGGCCGCGCCGGTTTTTCCGAAGTTGGGATTGCCGGGAGCTGGTTTGCCGTCCAGCGTCAAACGCAGGATCTTGCCGACGGGCTGGTCTGGATCCTGTGCGGGTGTGAAGCGCTGGCGGTCGCCAACCGTGAGGAACAGAAACTGTCCATCTGGTGAGAATGCAACCGCACCGCCTTCCTGTCCGCCCCTGCCCTTGGGCATCTGGCGCCACAGCACCTCGAGGTTTTGCAGTCTGGCCGAAGTGGCGGTGGCGTTCAGCGTCGCGCGTGCCAGCGCCAGACCGCCGCCGTAGTCACCCGGTTCGGCATACGTGAGATAGATACGCTGGTCGGTGGAGTACGTCGGCGAAACGTAGACGCCCAACATACCGTTCTGTCCCTGCCAATAGACCGGGGGCGTATTCGCGACCATGGTCTTCTGTCCCTGCTGGGTCACCAGCCAGACAGGCCCGACCTTCTCAGTGACCAGCATGCGGCCATCCGGCAAGAAGGCCATCCGCCACGGCAGAGTAAAGGTAGTCACCGTGGTCATGTTGAAGGGCAGGCTCGCTTCAGGCTTCTGACCGCCCGCATTAACCTGGGCCCATACCGCTGCCGACGCCAGTGTGAGCAGCAATACCGCTTTTGCCAATTTGATCATCAATTTCTCCTAGGACTTTTTCGTATCAAGGACGAACAGTCAGCCCGGAAAGAATAGCGAGTTCACAAGCATCAGGCCAGCCTTGATTGCAGGCGAGGGTGTACAGAGACGCGGGATTCCGGTCGCGGACTTCCCTCTTGCTGCCTTTCAAGACGATCGCATAGTCCTTCAACGATGGAGACGCACCCACCAACTCGCCAGAATCCGTCAACGTACTGAGGTTCCGGCAAGCCGCTCTGAATCCGAGATCACACCCGTAACGAAACGGATCCGCGGCGCCCGCCGGGTCGGTGCGGCGCAGGTCTTCACCGGAGTTCGCGAGCGCGATGTGCTGCAGACCGGCTTCGTTGCAAGCCCAGCCGGAGCCGTCGGAGCAGTAGTCAAACTGCAGATCAGCCAGATACGGACATGCGTATGGACGTCCATCGTCACAAGCCTGGCGCCAGAACGGGAGCCATTGGCCGGGATGCGCATCACCGACTCCCTGCATCGCACTCATCACTGCAAACGCGATCACCCAAACCGACATGAA
>Ga0137433_1001382_pt1 | contig 10239 bp, 8 predicted proteins | sample EasRivERMZT840_2_FD_102335 | JGI IMG/M metagenome (GOLD analysis project Ga0137433, IMG submission 102335) | Soil microbial communities from meander-bound floodplain in the East River, Colorado, USA - East River MetaG ERMZT840_2 | ecosystem: Environmental > Terrestrial > Soil > Floodplain ...
AAAGTAGAAGACATACCGCGGATCCATGTCGGACTTTTCGTGTCGATGAGTTTGAGGATTCATGCGGCGCGCTCCAACACGAAGTTCGGATCCCGCTGCGGAAGCAGCGCGCGTTTTGTGAGCTGATTGAAAAACACAAGCAGCCAGATGGCGCCGATGACTACGAACAGCACCACATCGGCAACGTGGATTCGTACCGCCGGGAAAAACGCGGGAGCGACCAGCCAGTAAACATCCACCCAGCGCATCAGCAGAACCGCGGTCGCAATTCCCGCAAGAGGCATCTTGTTCCTCTTGTTACCGCGACCCAGCAGGAGCGCGAACGGCACGGCGAAATGAAAGAGCGCCAGAAACGCGGCGACCCATTGCCAGCCGTTTCGGCCACGGTTGAGATACCAGGTAATCTCCTCCGGCAGATTGCCGGACCAGATGATCAGGTATTGCGAGAACGAGATGTATGCCCAAAGCATCACGAATGCGAGAAGGAGATTGCCGAGGTCCAGAAATACCGGGGGCTTCATCACCTCGGACACCGGCGGAGACTCCGAGAGCATTGCTGCAATGGGGATCACGAACGCCAGCGCAGCGAGGGATTGTCCGACGATGAAAAGGATTCCGTAGATCGTCGAAAACCAGTGCGGCTCCAGGGACATGGCCCAATCAATGGCCGCGAACGTGATCGCAAGGCAGTAGGCGACAATTCCGGGCGCGCTGAGAAGCTGGAACCGGCTGACAATTGAGGGATTGCCGGTTGCATCCTGCTCGGCGGACCAGCGATTGAGGAAGAACGCGAAGGTCATCCAGACTACGAAGTAAAGGATCGCTCGAACGATGAAGAACGGCACATTGAGATAGGCGCGTTTCGCTTCGAGCACGACATCGCCGGCGACCACTTCCGGATGCGACCACTCATACAGGGAGTGAATACCGAAAAGAAGCGGCACGAACAGAACGGCCATCAATGGCAGCGTTCGCGTGCCTGCTTCGAGAATGCGTCGAATGACGAATCCCCAGGTGCCGCCGACCAGATGATGCAGCATCAGCAGCGGCAGACATCCCAGGGCGACGGCGAACCAGAACAGATACGCGATGAGATAGGAACGAAAGAGTTGTTCGATCATCGCGGCAACCTCTCGAGTTCCCGGCGGTCCTCGGCCGGCAGATCCCGCACATTCGCGTTCTGGCTGAACTGCAGAACGCGGATGTAAGCCACGATGGCCCAGCGATCGCGCGGCTTGATTTGCGCGGCGTAATCGTTCATCGCGCCGAACCCGTTCGTGATCACGTCGTAAAAGTGACCGACCGGCGCTTCACGCAGCCGGTCCATGTTAAACGTGGGCGGCGGGCTCCGGAATCCGCGACGGACGGCCATGCCGTTTCCGCCGCCGACACGATCGTGACAAGGCGAACAGAAAATGTCGTAACGATCGCGGCCGCGCGCAAGCGTCGCAAGAGTGATTTCGAATGGAAATGTCGTGGCGGCTAAAGCGGACGCGTCGTCTTCGAGAAAGCCGCGGGCAACGGCCCCGGTCGGGATCGGACGGGCGGAGCGATGGTCGGCGAAGAATGAACTCTCTTCCAGAGGTTCGATGCGACCCTGGTCGGCCATTTGTTGTTGGCAGGAGGTGAGGAGGAGGAGGATCACGGGGAAGGCCAGCCTAAGTCCCCTCCTCGTGAGGAGGGGTGGCGCGAAGCGCCGGGGTGGTCCGTCACGCCGCAACATGGCTCGTGAGCGACCACCCCGTCTGCGCCTGCGGCGCAGCCACCCCTCCTCACGAGGAGGGGACTGCAGCCCACCGATGGTCTCTCCCCTACTCCACCGCAACTTCACTCACTCCTTTCGACTTCATCTCGCCAAGAAACTTCGCCGTCTCTTCCCGGCTGAATCTCGCGTCCCTCGCCTCGATGCACAGAAAAAACCTGTTCCGGCTGGCGAGGGCAAATCGCGGACTGTTGAACAACGGGTGATACGGCATCGGCAAACGATTCAGCCCGAGCATGCCGAGCACTGCCGACAACGCCGCCACGAGGATCGTCAACTCGAATGTCACAGGAATAAATGCGGGCCAACTGTTAAGCGGACGGCCGCCGATGTTCAGCGGGTAATCGACGGCAGAGATCCAGTACTGAAGCAGGAAACCGCCCGCACAGCCCACCAGTCCCCCGATCAGCACAATCATCGGCAATGCGGTTTTGTGAAATCCCAGCGCCTCGGCCAGGTGCTCAACGGGAAACGGAGTGTACGCATCCATCTTTTGATAACCGGCTGCGCGCGACCGACGGACCGCGTCGATGAGTTCGTCCGGACTCTCGAACTCTGCGAGCAAACCGTAGATGGGCGCGTCACTCGTCTTATCGCTCATTGCGGCTCCGACTTCTCCACGAGCGTTCTCATTTCAAAAATCGAAATCATCGGCAGGAATCGCAGGAACAGAAACAAGAGAGCGAAAAACAGGCCAATAGTGCCGATGAACGTCGACCAATCCCATACGGTCGGGTAGTACATGTCCCACGAGGACGGCAGGAAATCGCGACTCAGGCTCGTCACAACGATCACGAATCGCTCGAGCCACATCCCGATATTGACGATGAACGCGATACACCACAGCGCCAGAACACTCTTCCGCACGCGCTTCAGCCACAGCAACTGGGGTATCAGGACGTTGGTGAGGATGAGCCCGAGATAGGCAGCGCCATACGGGCCGGTGATCCGATTCAGCATCATGTAGCGTTCGTACTGACCCGCGCTGTACCAGGCCATGAACGCCTCCATCAGATAGCCGTAGGCGACGATCAGGCCCGTGGCAAGCATGACCTTCGCCATGTTCTGCAGATGCCGCAGCGTGATGAAATCCTCGAGCCCGTACACGGCGCGAATCGGAATAGCGAGAACCATCACCATCGCGAACCCGGAATAGATCGCGCCGGCGACGAAGTAGGGCGGAAAAATCGTGGTATGCCAGCCGGGGATGACGCTCGTCGCGAAGTCGAAGCTGACCACGGTATGGACCGATACGACCAGCGGCGTTGCGAGGCCGGCCAGCAAGAGATACGCGACATCGTATCGATGCCAGTGAATGGCGGACCCACGCCAGCCCATCGCAAGCATTCCGTAGATCACACGGCCGGAGCGGCTGCTCGACCGATCCCGAAGCGTCGCCAGATCCGGAATTAATCCCACAAACCAAAACAGCAACGAGACTGTCAGGTACGTCGTTACCGCGAACACATCCCACACCAGCGGGCTGCGAAATTGCGGCCATACGTTCATCGTGTTGGGGTACGGAATCAGCCAGTAGGCAAACCACGGACGGCCCATGTGAAGCAAGGGAAACAAACCGGCGCATGCGACCGCGAACAACGTCATCGCTTCGGCGAAGCGATTGATGGATGTGCGCCACTCCTGACGCAGCAACAGCAGGATCGCCGAGATCAACGTGCCCGCGTGGCCAATGCCGATCCACCAGACGAAGTTGATGATGTCAAAGCCCCAGCCCACCGGAATGTTGATGCCCCACAGTCCGACGCCTTTCACCAGCAGGTAGGCAATCGTGTACATGAGCAGCATCGTCAGCATGAACGCGATGCCGAATCCCACAAGCCAGTTGAGCGACCACTTGCGCGTCAGAACGATCGAGCTGATCTTGTCCGTGACCGTCGCGTATGTGTGACCGGGACCAATGATTTCCTGCGACATCTAACGCGGCATCTCCAGATTCGGATTCATGACCTTCGCCAGATACGTCGTCCGTGGACGCGTGTTCAATTCCGCAAGGACTCCGTAGTTCCGCGGCTCCGCCTTCAGTTTCGCGACCCGGCTTTCAGGATCCGCGATGTTGCCGAACACGATCGCGTTAGCCGGGCACGTGCCCTGACACGCCGTGACAATCTCGCCGTCGCGAATCGGCCGATCCTGTTTCTTGGCTTCAATGCGCGCATTGCTGATCCGCTGCACGCAGTACGTGCATTTCTCCATGACGCCCCGGCTGCGGACCGTCACGTCCGGGTTGTACAGCAGCGACATCACGGCGCCCTCGCCGTCATGCCAGTCAAAGAAGTTGAAGCGCCGTACCTTGTAAGGACAGTTATTCGAGCAATAACGCGTGCCGACGCAGCGGTTGTAGGTCATCTCGTTCAAACCTTCGTTGCTGTGTGTCGTGGCTGCGACCGGACATACGGGTTCGCACGGCGCGTTCTCGCAGTGCTGGCACAACATCGGCTGAAAAAGTATTTCGGGCCGATTGGCGTCGCCTTCGTAATAGGTATCGATGCGAATCCACTGCATTTCGCGTGACCGGCCGACTTCAGTCTTCCCGACGACCGGAATGTTGTTCTCCGCCTGGCACGCGATGACGCACGCATTGCAGCCGATGCAGGTGCTCAAATCGATCGACATTCCCCATGCGTATTCTTCCGGCGGGAATTCCGGATACAGCGTGAGTGCATTGTCCGCCCGGTCTTGCGGGCCGCGCCGTACAAGGTCGCGGTTCTCCATGAGGAAGTGTTTTTGCGTCGATACCAGCGCGTAGCGAACACCCATCTTGCGAACCAGCGCGTTCTGCGCAATCCAGGGCGCTGCCGACGTGCGGATCGAATTCGCGTTGTAACCGCGATTCGATCCGAGCGATCCGGCGCGCGTTCGGCCGTAGCCCAGGAAAAGGGTTATCGAATCCTTTGCATGGCCCGGAGAAACCCAAACGGGAGCGCGAATCGCGCGGCCGTCGTGCTGGATCTCAACGACATCTTCGTCGGAGAGATCCAGCCGTTGCGCCGTCTCAGGACTGACAAGCGCAACGTTATCCCAAACCACTTTCGTGATCGGCTTCGGCAGTTCCTGCAACCACGCATTATTCGCAAACCGCCCATCGTAAACCGTCGGGTCCGCGCGAATCACAACCTCGATGGAATCGGATATTTGGACTTCCCCACCCCCTACCTCTCCCTCCGGGAGAGGGACCCCAGCGAAGCTGGGAGGGTGAGGGAAGTTCGGGGAAAATGTCGCGATTCCATCATGGACCGACTTCCGCCACTCCCCCTCCTCCCCTCCCCACGTCTCCCTCACAATCTCGTACGTCGTCCGCGTCGGTTGCCCCAGCACCGCCGACAAAAGCTCATACGCCGACTTCCCGGCATACAGCGGATTGATCAGCGGTTGCATGATCGTGATCGTTCCGTCTACCGAACGAATATCCCCCCAGGACTCCAGATAATGCGTCTCCGGAACATGCCAATGGCAAAGATCCGACGTCTCGTCTTCGTACAGCGAAAGGTGAACGCGAGTCTTCACGTTGCTGAAGTGTTTGGCGAACTCCAGATCCGCAGGCGCGGTGTAAACGGGATTCCCGCCGACAACGACGAGCAGATCCACCGTCCCCTGCTGCATATCCCGCGTGAGTTGCTTCAGCGACTCCATCTGTTCCACCGGATTCGCCTCGACCGGCTCAACGTACTCGATCGTCTGGCCGACATTGCCCAGCGACATGTTGATCGTGTGCGCTGCGAGGTGGACACCTGCGGGCTGTTGCGGTCCGGCAAGAACAAGGGATTTTCCGCGCGCGGACTGAAGATCCCGTACCAGGGCATCGATCCACGCGTCACCACCCGAACCTTTGCCTCCGAGAGCGCCGGCGATTCGCGATGCGATGGATGGAATCTCCGATGATCGGACAGGCCGCCGATGATCCGCGGACGCGCCCGTAATCGACGGCGTGCTCTCGAGCACGTAAAGCCGGTTCATCGGGTTTCGCCTTCGCGACGCGAACTCGCGCGCGGCTCGCACATGGCCGGGCATGGAAAGCAGGAAGTCCGCATCGAGCGACAGAATCACATCAGCCTTATCGAAGTGATAAAGCGCATCCATGTATCGGCCGAGCGCCATCCTCGATGCCCGGCGCGCGTTGTCCGAATTTACCGGCTCGTACTGATGCCACTGCGCAGCAGGAAATTGCTGAAGGATCCGGCCGAGCAGCGATGCAAGAGTCGGTGAAGTGATCGTCTCTGTCAGGATTCGTAATCCCGCGCCCTTGTTCAGTCGCTTGGTCTCGAGTTCGGTTGCCAGGGCGGTGATGAACCCGTCCCACGTAGAGATGCGACCGCCGCTGATGATGACCTTCGATCGATCCTGGTCATAAAGAGAAAGGACAGAGGCCTGGGCGAACGCGTCCGTCGAGCCGCGGCTCGCCGGGTGATCCGGATTGCCTTCGATCTTCGTCGGACGTCCCATGTGGCTTTCCACCAGGACGCCCAGGCCATAACCGCCGAAGGGGAATGCCGTTGCAAAGAACAACGGCTTGCCAGGGACGACTTCCTCCGGCGGGCGGACATACGGAATGATCTTTTCCGGAATGGCCGGCGCGCACGACGTCAGGCCGGCAACAGCCAGCGACGCCGATATCAGCGCAAGGAATTCGCGCCGGTCGAGCGGTTCGGGCGGCTTCGTCGCATGCGGTGGAAACTCGTCGTGCAGGGATTTCTGGAACTCGGCGGAGTTCGAATATTCGTCCAGAGTCCGCCAGACTTTTCCTGTGGGTTTCATCGATGACACACCGAGCAATTCGTCAGCTTCATTGGTGAATCAATGCGCCTGCCGGGCGTCTGGTATTGATCCGCGTGGCGATGACAATCGAGACACCACTCCATGAAGAGCGTGTTTTCCCGCCACGTCATCGGCATCTCCTCAACCCGGCCGTGACACGTCGTGCACTGAACTCCTCGGTGCACATGAATGCTGTGATCGAAATAAACGAAATCGGGCAGATCGTTAACTCGCGTCCACTCCAGTGACCGGTCCTCGCGAAAACTCGCGCGCACCGGCTCGAGCATTGGACTGTCAGACCAGACCTGGGAATGGCAATTCATGCATGTCTTTGTCGGAGGGATACCGGCAAAGGAACTGTCTTCAACCGATGTGTGGCAATACCGGCAGTCGATTCCGATGCCCGCCACATGATGCTTATGGCTGAATGGAACCGGCTGCTCGCGCACCACCCGCGCTTCCGTGACGTACGGCGATCGGATGAACACGCCAACAACCGTCACCAGCGCCGCAACGATGAACACCGCGCCGAAGATGCTGAGCCGGGAGAGAGTATTCGTACTTCGATGGAAGATTTGTGCCATAAGACACTTCGGCCCGGTCTCTCATGGCACGTTCGGTTCCGGGGGAGGGGGAGGATGGTGGCGCGTTTCTCCCTCTCCCTCTGGGAGAGGGCAGCCGGCGAAGCCGGCGGGTGAGGGGCGGCGTCATGGAACCAACTGGTCGCGTGCCTGCCCTCACCCTGTCGCGCTACGCGCGACATCCCTCTCCCAGAGGGAGAGGGAGAAGCGCGCCGGTCGTCGGCTCACGTCGCTACAGGTGGTCGCGCGGGCGCACCCGGTGGTCACCGATGCCCACTTTAAACCAGCTCGCGAATCCGGTTCTCTGCGATCGTGGCCAGGATCTTCGCGCGATCCGGCTCTCCTCGCAGCAGCGACTCGGCGAATTTCTCGGCCTGTTTGATCGAGACTTTCGGCGGCATCGGCGGCTCGAACGGATCGACGACCGCTTCGACCAGCACCGGCCCCGGAATGTTCAAGGCCTGCTCGACAACTCGACCGCAATCGGCGGGATCCTCAACCGTGATTCCGGTTCCTCCGCATGCCTGCGCGACCAGCGCGAAATTGATCGGCTGCAAGTCGCAGCCGTACTCGGGATGCCCGAGGAACACCATCTGCTCCCATTTGATTTGTCCAAGCGAGTTGTTCTTGATGACGAACACCTTCACCGGCAGCTTGTACTTCACGCAGGTCACAAACTCAGCCATCAACATCGAAAACCCGCCGTCGCCGACAAACGCGACGCATTGCCGGTCCGGATACGCGAGTTGCGCCGCGATCGCATACGGCAGGCCCGGCGCCATCGTCGCGAGGTTTCCAGAAAGCGAATGCATCTGGCCGCGCTTGGCGGGAATTTGCCGCGCCCACCACGTCGCGATGGTTCCAGAATCGCACGAGACGATCGCGTTCTCCGCCAGATGTTGTCCGAGCTGCCACGCCACTACCTGCGGCTTCATGGGCTTGTCCATGCGTGTGCCGTACGCCTCCATCATGGACCACCACTGACGCATGCCGGACTGCGCGCGCGTCAGGAATCGTCGATGCTTGTTGCGCTTCAGCAGCGGCAGAAGGCGTTCAAGCGTCTTCTTCGAATCGCCGACAAGGCCAACTTCAATCGGATATCGCAACCCGATGCGTGTCGCGTCCAGTTCGAGCTGGACCGCGCGCGCCTGGCCGGGCTTGGGAAGGAATTCGATGTATGGAAACGAGGTGCCGATCATAAAGAGCGTGTCGCAGTTCTCGATCGCTTCCTGCGACGGCTTCGTTCCAAGCAACCCGATGCCGCCGGTCGTGTATGGGCTCGTGTCCGGCACCGCCGCTTTTCCAAGCAGCGCCTTGATGATCGGAGCCCCGAGCGTTTCGGCCAAAACTTCCAGTTCGTCCGTTGCGTTGAGCGCTCCGCGGCCCGCGAGAATCGCGATGCGTTTGCCGGAATTCAGCAGGTAAGCGGCCCGGTCCAGTTCGCGTTGAGGCGGCACGAGCCCTCCGATCGCGCAAACATCGGAGGTGTGGTGAGGGACGTTGCGCGGAGAAAGCTTTTTAGGATCCATCTCATGCTGCTGTGTATCGACCGGTATCGTGATGTGCGACACGCCGCGATTCACAAGCGCTGCGCGGCAGGCGAGGTCCGCAACGTTTTCGACGTGGTTCGGTCCCATGACACGCGTGTTGTAAACAGCGACATCCATGAAGACCTTATCGAGTTCCACGTCCTGCTGCGTGTAGGTGTGGACCAGGTCGTGATACTGGAGGCCCGTGATCGCCAGAACCGGCGCCCCATCCAGCTTGGCATCGTAGAGCCCGTTCAATAAATGGAGGCCGCCCGGACCTGAAGTTGCCAGACATACGCCGAGCTTTCCGGTGTACTTCGCGTAAGCACACGCCATGAAAGCGGCTGATTCCTCATGCCGGACCTGGATAAATCGGATCTTGCCGGCACGCTTCCGCAGCGCCTCCATGATGCCGTTGATGCCGTCCCCAGGCATCCCAAAGACCACGTCAACTCCCCAATCATGAATCGCATCAATCAGAACGTCGGAAGCCGTGCTTTTCATGCGAGATTTCCCCCTTCTATGTTGGACTTCGCGCGGGTGGGATTGTCAGTGCTTGCAGAGTCTTCATTCTTTTCATCGTGTCTTTGGTGACTCTTTCCCAGGCTCAGTCGAAACGGCGATTACAATCGACGGGCGCGCCGCTACGCGGTTTGACTTGCCCTCTGGGAGAGGGACCCGGCGAAGCCGGAGGGTGAGGGCTGGCACGGAACCAACTAGTCGCGCGCCTGCCCTCGCACTCGCGCCAGTTATTTTGAAGGCGCAATCCGGCGCAGTTCATCGAAGAAGTTGAAGATAAAGGTGACCTGATCGAGCTTCTCCGACTGCTCGTTGTTGGCTTTCAGGATTGCAAGACGTTCACCGTCGGGATGAAGGTCGTAGTTGCGGTCGATGCCGCGGTCGGTGAATTGAGTCTCGGACCACAATTGCGGTTTGTCGGCACGGAATGTGTTTCCTTCGACTTTATGGGTCGCAACCATGATCCGCGATTCCGGCGTTCGATAGAAAAGCTCTTTTCCGTTTTTGGACCACCTGGGATAGCTTCCGCCGCCGGCAGAGATCAGCCACACGTCCTCCGATATCGGAAACGGCCGGACATAAACTTCACGGGGCCGCCATCATGACCAACGGCGACTCCGGCGGCGCCTGATCCCGGAGCTTCTGCGGTTCATCCGCGCGGAATACAATGGGACGCGATCGATTCGCCGGTCCCCCGCCGTGACGGCCCGGAATAAGCCGCGCTGCGCCGGCGGTCATAGACCGCCGCTACCGTTCTTCGACAAAAACACATTCCACTAGATAATCTTCTGAACAAAATATTAAAATCCCTCGTACATCACTCCTGAAAGGACTGTAATGCCTAGATCATCTTCTGTAAACGGAGTCTTCCGTGCCCGGCCGTGAGTCGCCGCTGCAAAGCGAGACACCTCAAGGCACGCTCGACATGCTCGTGCTCCGCGTGCTGGTGATGGGTCCTGCGCATGGCCACACCATTGCCCACGCCATCGAACGCGGGTCCGACGATGTGCTTCAGATCGAGCACGGCTCGCTGTATCCGGCGCTTCACCGCCTCGAGGACCGCGGCTGGATCGCG
>Ga0137433_1001383_pt1 | contig 10238 bp, 5 predicted proteins | sample EasRivERMZT840_2_FD_102335 | JGI IMG/M metagenome (GOLD analysis project Ga0137433, IMG submission 102335) | Soil microbial communities from meander-bound floodplain in the East River, Colorado, USA - East River MetaG ERMZT840_2 | ecosystem: Environmental > Terrestrial > Soil > Floodplain ...
CAGAGTACCGCTCAGTTCAGTGGAGGCTTTGCGACCCGCTTCCTGGTTGGTGAGGCTGAAGTGGCCGGGCATGACGTTGCCCGCGAAGAAATACTGCTGCGAGCCTTTGAAGCCGGCGTACTGGGCGTTGAGCGCGTGGAACATCCGCGTGGACGGGCCGGGCTGGTAGTAGTTGTTCACGAAATTGACTTCGTGCGCGCCGCCGTCCGTGGCGCGGTGCTTCCAGTTATAGACGACGTTGTTGCGGATATCGAGGCGGCCCGTGTAGAAGCCCGCTTTGTCCAGTCCGCCCGCGAGACTCCAATTCCTTCCCGCGCAATGCGCGAGCAGATTGTGATGAAAGCTGCCGATGTCGCCGCCGATGCTCGCCGCGTAACCGTGCTGCGTGCCGGGAGGATACTTCTTGTGCCCTGCCTCATTGAGCGCCTCGGAGATGAGCGTGCGCTGGAGCGTGATGTTCTTCGCGCCGCGCGAACTGAACGCCTCATCGAGCGTCCAGCTAATCGAGCAATGGTCGATGATGCAGTTGTCGCTCGAGGCCATGCCCATGCCATCAAGCGTCGTGCCGGAAATGTTTCCGGGCCGCACGCGCAGGTAACGGATGATGACGTTGCTCGCGCCCATCATGCCGAAGTTGAACTTGCGGAGGCAAATGCCTTTGGCGGGCGCGGTCTGGCCGGCGATGGTCAGGTTGGAGTTGGTGCGGCGGATGACGAGTTTCGATTCGAGCGTGATGATGCCGGAGACGTTGAAGACGACGGTGCGCGGGCCTTCGGCCTCGACGGCGGCGCGCAAAGTGCCAGGGCCGCTGTCAGCGAGGTTCGTGACTTCGATGACGCGGCCGCCGCGGCCACCGCGGGCGAAGCGTCCGTAGCCTTCGGCGGTGGGGAAAGCGAGGGGGCGTGAATCGTCAAGCCCGGGAGCGGCGAAGGTGGAGACGACAGCCAGGAGGAAAATCGCGGCGACGAACCGGGCGGGGATCGCCGCATGTGCGGCGGAGGCGCGTGAACAATCAGGAAGTGGTCGTCGCACGACGCCAGCAGACAACAACGAACCGGGGCCGGGCGCGCGCCCGACCCCGGCTGCGTGGCGGAACTCGCTCTCAGGTAAGTTTCGCTTCAAGGCTCACGGGTAGGTCAGCCGGTAAAACGTCGGCCGGTTGGTTTTGTTGATCGTTTGGATCACGATGTTCGAGGAATTGACGGAGCCGGGGACGGTGAACCAATTCGTAACGCCGGGCGCGTTCGGGTGGATGCCCGCGAGGTTGGTCTGCGCTTCGAGCCGCCAGCCGACGTAGTTCGACGGCCATGCGAACACCTGGTTGGTGGGGCTGGTGGAGTGGGTGAAGGTCGGCGGAGGTATCATGCGGAGCACGCCATTCGTGCGGACGCCCGTCACGTCCCAGACAAGACCCGGCACTGGCGGCGGCGAGACGATCGGGAAGCTGATGTTGTTGTGGAGGATTTCGGCGGAAAACACGCCTTTGAAGACCGTCAGCGTTTCAGAGCCGGTGAACGGCGTGGCGCCGATGTTGGTGACGAGGATGGTCCCGCCGGCGAAAACGTTGTTGCCGCCGAAATTCAAGCTTCCGTTGAGGATGACGTCGTTCACATTCGCGTCGGCCAAATCCACTTCGATAATGGTGGTGGAACCGGGAAAGAGGTCAAGCCGCCCCAGCGTGCCGCCGATGGTCATGACGCCGATGGAGCCGCCGGGCGTAAGGGTGCCGCCGGAGTTGACCTGGACGCGGTTGCTGACTTCAAAGGTGCCATTACCCTCAACTTTGCCGCCGGAATTCACGTCCACGCGAACGCCCTCCATCGTGCCGGCGTTCATTACGATGGAGTTGGTGGGAACAACGGGCGAGCCGATGGCGTTCATTCGGTTCAAATTGACCAGCGTGGTGGAATTGTTGAGCGTCAGTGTGCCGGTGGTGGTGCCGGTGTTCTCCAGCGTGCCGCCGGTCTGAAGCGTGATCGGGCCGTTGACGGCGCCGGTGTTGGTCGCTGACCCGGAGACGATCAGGCCGCCATTGATGGTGCCGGAGAAAGACAGGGCCGCGCCCGCAGAAACTGAAACCGCGCCCACGGTGCCTCCGCCCACAAGCAGGCCCTCGGCGACCTGCACGGAGTTTTCGGTCGTGCCGTTGAACGTGAGCGTGCCCGCGCCGGTCTTGAGCAATCGCGCCGTGCCGAGGACGGCGCCCCCGCCGCTGAAGGTGTAATTGAAATTGCTGACGGTGATGCCGGGAGCGGTCGGCGATTGGCCGGGGACGATGACGCCGACGAGGCTCACGGTGCCAGAACCGGCCAGTGTGCCGTCGAAGACCACGAAGTCGCCGTCAGCGAAACTGGTTTCGGTGGTGGTGCCAGCAAGCACCCAGTTGAGCGTGGTGTGATCCCAATCAGCGCTCTTGTCGCCGCGCCAGACGAGGGTCCTGGGCGGAGTGGTGGAAATGATGGCGTCAATGGTCTGGTTGGCGGCGTTGTTGACGAGCGCGCCGTAAAGACCCGCCGGGAGGGTGCCCATGCTGAAGTTCGGCGCGGACGGAGTGAACTGGTAGGAGATGAGCGGCACCTGAGCCGGGAACGACGGGATATTGGCGACGGACGCGATGTGGATCAGGTTTTGCAAACCGCCGCTGACGAGAGCCGCCACGTAAACGTTGGTGCTCATGCCGTCAAGGTGGAGCGTGAGCGCGGCGTTAGCCATGTCGAGTACGCTCAGGGGATGGTCCGTCGAGGCGATCGTGTTGGAGAGAATGACGTGACCGCCGGAGGAGAGGCTGATGTTGTTGTTCGTGCTGGCGACGCCGGTGAGGACGCGGTTAAGGCGGATGGTGCCGCCGTTGGTGGCGATGAGTTGGCCGAAAGTCTGAGCGATATAAGCATCGCCCGAAACCGGGTCGCCGCCGCTGGTGTAGCCGAGTTCCGCGTAGTCGTTGACCGTGAGCACGGCGGAGCCTCCAACGGCAATAGTCCCGCGGCCATAGGCGTCGTTGGTGAAACGCTGCCAGCCAAGCCGAGCGATGTTCACATCGACGCTGCCATCGTTGAACGCAATCGTGCCCCGGCCGAACGTGTTGCCGGCAGTGTTGGTGTAGCGGGAGCGGTTCGCGCCAAGGATCAGAGTATCCGCCAGAAGATCGACGGTGCCGCTGCGGAGATCGAGCGTGGCTTGCGAGTTGGCGGCCACGTTTTGTGTGCCGGAGGGAACACCAATGGTGAAGAGGCCCATGCGCCCGCCACCGACACCGCGAAACGCCGCGCGCGGCCGGGGAGTCAGAAGCGCCGAGTTGAAACGCACGACGTTGTTGCCCGAGCCGACGGCGGTCCTGGCGATGGCGAGGCTGTCAGCCTCAAACACGTTGACGAGGCCGAGATCGACGTTGTTGGCCGAGCCGTTATTGAAGCGGTCGCTGTTGTTGAAAATGGTGATGGAGTTGGTGTTCTCCAGGTCGTTGTAGCTGCCCACGAAACCGGCGCGGATGAGATTGGTCCGGGCGAGCGTCACGCGGATGAGTTGCTGCGCCCAGCCGCCTTGTTGGGCAAGAGCCACGTCGCCGAGGCCGAACCGGCTCACGTCGGCCGCGAAGTTATTCAAGCCTTGAAGATTGAACCGCGTGCCGTCGTTGCCCGCATTGAGGGCGTTGACGGAGAAGTTCGCGCTCGCGTTGTTGACCGTCAGGGTGCCCGCGCCGGAGATATTCACCGTGGTCACCAGGTTGAGGCCGTTGGTGGATTCGACGCTGGCCGAAAAGCCGCCGGGGCCGGTAACGGCGAGCGTGGCGCCTGCCGCGATAACGGTGTTGTTGGTCCCGCCGGAATTGACGCGCGCGTACGTGAGCGAGGCAAGTTCGATGGAACTGCTGAGGATGTTGGAGACGGCGCCAGCGTCCTCGAACTTCACATGGTCGCCGGTCGTCGTCGCCGCGCCGGTGGTCCAATTGGTGGCGACGGACCAATCCGCGTTCGCGACGCTGGCCGCCGACCAAAGCTGGCCGGCGATCAAATTCACCGAAGTCGAGGCGGAGGCGGCGCCGGACGCAGTGACGGCGAGGGGGAAGACTCCCTTGGCCACACCAGCAATGGTCACGTTGAGGTTGATCAACCCCGAATTGGTCGCCGAAGACGGGCTGACGGTCGCAGTCGCGCCCGGCGGCGCCCCGGAGGCGGCGAAGTCCACCTGGTCGTTGCCGCCCGCGAACGTGACAATGATGGGCACGACGTAGGTGTTGGTGGAGGTGTAGTTTGCGCCCACGACGATTTTCGCAACGCTGGGCTGAAGCGTCACAGTTTGCTGAGCCCAGGCGGAGGCGGCGCTCAACGCGAGAGCGAACATCAGGAGCGGCCAGGGCATTGCCATTCGGCGCGCGAAGGCTGGCGCGCGTTCATGGACAGGCGCGGGCGGAGTTGTCACGGCGGTGGTTTTCATACAGTTGTTTTTTTGGGTGGAGGCTGGGCTGAGTCTGATTGGCAAATTTGAATGGCGTGGCGAGAATTGAAAAGCGCGGAGGGGCGGGCGCGCGTCGTCATTTGTATCGGTATGGCATGGCTTCGCTGATCCATTGGTAATCCACGCTGCCAGGAACGGGCAAGGGCGTGTCGGCTCCACTGGTCCACCACTTGAACTGCTTCCTGATGGCTTTTTTCGTCCGTCCGTCTCTCCAACTCTTGATTTCTGAGTGGCCATCGGCGTACGAGAAGTTTGCTCCGCCTCCATAATGATAACTGGCCGGCAAATCCCGCCACTTGGCGCCGGCCGCGAACAGTCCGGGGATAACATGAAACACGCCGTCATTGATGCTGTCGGGGTGCTCATCCAGCATCGCAAACACATCGGACGGGCCGGGCGTCACCAATTCTTCCAGCTTGGTCACATTGATGAAATCCCGGTTGGCATATTGGTTTTCATCCACTTTGGCTTTTCCACCCAGGGCCGCGTTCAAGGCCATGCTCCGCACCTTGATGGACTTGTCGGCGGGACATTTGAAAGCGCCTGGATTCTGAACGTATTTGCCCAGGAGGGCATTTGGGGAGTTTACCATTTTGTCCGAATCCGTGTTCTCCGGATGCCCCCAAGCCATGCTGCCATCCACCCAATGGCCGCCGATGCCATTCCCCACGAGCGTGCTTTCGTTGTCGTGGGCATAAGTGAGCCAAGCCAAGCCGAGCTGCCGCCCGTTGCTCATGCAGGCAATCGCATGCGCCTTACCTTTGGCCGCGCCCAGAGCGGGGAGAAGCAGCCCGGCCAGGATGGCGATGATGGCGATGACCACCAGCAGTTCGATGAGGGTGAAGCCGCCGCAGCGCGGCGCCGCGCTGCCGGCCGGCGCCTGTCCTTGGGCATCCGTGATCCCTTTTTCCACGTTGGATGGTGGCGCGTTTGTCATGGTCCACGACTCAGGGCTTTATGAGTGCTACTCTGCCACGATTGCCGGGAGATGACATGGCTTTTCGGCGCAATTTACATGCCTTTTCGAGGGGTGAGCCGCTTCGCGCCGAGTCATCCGCGACGCGCCCGGCCTGAAATCAATCCACCTGCGGCAGCGCGGTCGGACGGCGCGCATCTTTGCGCGAGAGCAGCCAACTCGCCGCGACGCCCACGGCAAACAGGACGGCGTGGTTGAACACGCCGATGAGGAACGGGTGCAACGTGTAGTTGAAGCGGCCAACGTCCAGCACCACGCGGTTCAACGCCGGGAGCTTTACCGACGTGAGCGTCGCCCAGGCGGTGAACAGGACGCACGCGGCAATTCCCCACACCGCACCCCGCGCCGTGGCACGCTTCGACAGCGCGCCGAGCGCGAACAGGCCCAGCATCCCCGCCGTCGCCACGGAGAACAGTTGGACGGCGAACTCCATCGCGGTGCCGACGCCAATCCAGAGTTGCGAGAACACGATGGACAGCACGCCGAGCACACCCACCGTCGCGCGACCGACCCACAACCGCGCCGCATCCGACGAGCGCGGGCGCCAGCGGGCGAAGTAATCGTCCACGATCACGGTCGCCATGCTGTTGAGGTCCGAGTCCAGGCTCGACATGGCGGCGGCGATCAGCGCCGCGATGACCAACCCGATCAACCCGGCCGGCAACTGCGTCTTGATGAAGTAGGGCACGATGTTGTCCTTCGCCGCCGCGACTTCCGCGGGCAGCACCGCGCCCGACAGTTGGTAGAATCCCCAGAGACACGCGCCGAACAGGAAGAACATCGCCCACACGCCGAGGCACGCGACCGCGCCGACGTAGGCGCTGCGCTGCGCCTGCGCGTCGGTCCGCGCCACGAGGTATTTTTGAACGATGTGTTGGTCGAGCGCGTAACGTTGCACCGCCCAAATCGCGCCGCCCACGAGGTAGAACCAGATGTTGTCCCGCGTCCAACTGAACGTCGTGCTCCCCAATCCGAACTTTCCTCCCTCCCACGCCGTTTGCAGCACGCCACCCGCGCCCTGTTCCGGCCTGAACAACGTGATGCCCAGGCAGACCAAACCGCCGGCGATCAACAGCGTGCCCTGAAGAATGTCCGAGTACACCACCGCCGCGATGCCGCCCGCCACCGTCATGATCAACGTCGCCACGCCCACCGCCAGGATCACCCACCACACGTCGAAGCCGGTGAGGAACGACACCGGGATCGCCAGGAAGTAGAGCGTCGCGCTCATGTCCACCACCCGGCTCACGATGAACGCCGCCGCCCCATACGCGCGCGCCGGATAGCTGAAACGTTTCTCGAGGTAGTCGTACACGCTCATCCGGATCGTGCGCCGGTAGAAGGTGACGACGTGGCGCGAGACGAAGAGCAGGACCAGCGGCAGCATGAAGAACGACGGCAGATTCCACATGTCTCGCGCGAACACGTTGCCCGGATGGCCGATGAAACTCGTGCTGCTGATCATCGTGCCCACGATGGCAAAGGCGACGACCCATCCCGGCACGTTGCGGCCGGCAAGGAAGTAATCCTCTGTCGTCTTCTGTCGCCGCGCGAAATACAGGCCCACGCCGAACACCACGGCGAAGTAGCCGGCGATGATGAGGGTATCGAGCAGGCTCATTCGGGCGGGGTGAAAGGATCGGTTGTCCAGGCCCGTGCAGGCAGGGCGCGTCGCTCCGCGCGCGCCGCGCCGTATTTGTTTAGCGCTCCTTTTCGTCTTCCGTCACTTCGTCGGAAACTTTGTCGAAAATCTTGCCGAGTTTGACGGCCTTTTCTCAAACATGAATCGCGTCGACGAAGTTTCCGACAATGTTTCCGACGAAGGAACGAAAAGGCTGACAACACGCTAAACGCGCGCAGACGCGCTCCGGGTCCGGCCTCGGCGGGGCCGTCCGTGGTCGCAGCGCGCGGGAGTCGCGGGTTCATGGGCGGCAGAGTTGTAGCTGGGAATTCCCAGGCGCGCCAGTTCCGCCGCCAGCGCGACGCGGTCCGCGGCGGTGGTCGCCTTGAGCGGCGGGAAAACGTGCGGTCCGCACAAGCCCAGGCACGACATCGCGCCCTTCAGCGCCGTGAGCGATTGCATCAACGTGCGCCCCTTCTGATACACCTGCGCCAGTTCCATGAAGCGGCGGTTGAGCGTCGCCGTGCATTCGCCGTCGCCTTTCACCGCGGAATCGTAAAGCTCGCGGCAAAGCACGGGCGCCAGATTGCCGACGCTCGGCACGATGCCGCGCGCGCCGCGCAACAGTCCGTCGGCCATCAGCGGGCCGGTGCCGACGAAGAACGAGAATGATTCCAATCCGCCGACTCGCTGGAGCAGCGACTCGTGGCGCTCAGCGTTGTTCTCCGAGTCCTTCATGCCGATCACGCGCGCCCGGCGGGCGAAGTCGTCGCACACGTCCACGGGCAGCGAGACGTTCGTGGTGAGCGGCATGTTGTAGAGAATGAGATCGCCTTCGAGATGGCGCGTAAGTTCGGCGAAGTACTCGCCCGCCTCGCCGGGCCGGCGCTCGTAATGCGCCGGCGCGTGGGCCACCACCGCATCCACGCCGAGCCGGAAATAGCGGTTGCCGGCCGCGATGGAATCCCGCGCCGAGTCGTCGCTGATGTTCGCGTAAACCAGCAGCCGGCGGCGCGCGCAGCCGCCCACCAGCTTGACCAGCCGCTCCCGCATCGGCGGGGGCACGGACGGCCCTTCACCCGTGGTGCCAAGCACGAACACGCCGTGAACGCCGCCTTTCCACAGATGCTCGATGATGCGCTCGACGGCGCGCTCGTCGAGTTTGCCCTGCGGCGTGAGCGGCGTGACCATCGGCACAATCACGCCGCGATGGGCCTTGCGGGAAGCGGTGGCGCTCATTTCAGTAGGCGGCGGAATAAATCTCCAAGGCGTCCGCTTCGGTGACGGGACGCGGGTTGTTCTTCAAAAGCCGGGTGACGGTCATCGCGGACTTCGCCAGTCGCGGCAGCGCGTCGCGCGGAACGCCCAGTTCGCCAAGGCGCTGTGGAATCGGACAACGCGCGATGAGTTTGCCCAACTGTTCCAAGAAACGCTCCGCCGTGGCCTGCGCCGATCCGAGGGGCGCGATGCCCATCGCCTTCGCGATCTCCGCGTAGCGTTCCGGCGCAGCGGCCAGGTTGAATCGCAACACATGCGGCAGCAGCACCGCGATGGAGACACCGTGGCCGACGTGAAACTCGCCGCCAAGCGGATACGCCAGTGCGTGAACCGCCGCCGTGTTCACCGGTCCAAGACACAGGCCGCCGTAGAGACTGCCGAGCGCGAGGTCCGTGCGCGCTGCTTCGTTCCGCCCGTCGTTCACCGCGGCCAGCAGGCTGCGCGAAATCCGCCGCACACCCTCCAGCGCGTAAAGGTCCACGGCGGGATGCGCGAAGCAATTCGAGTAGGCTTCGACGCAGTGGGCGAGCGCATCGAGTCCCGTCGCCGCCGTCACGTCCGGCGGCAGCGAGCGCGCGAGCAACGGATCGACGCACGCGATGTCCGGGACGAGATGCGGGCTGATCGCCGCCTTCTTCAAGCCGGCGGCTTCATCGAGCAGGATTGCGTTGGGCGACACTTCGCTGCCTGTCCCGGCCGTCGTCGGCACGCAAGCGAGGAAGACGGAACGCGCGCGGAGCAAGTTGATGCCGAAAACGTCGTGAACCGTTTGCGGCCCGCGCAGCAATGCGGCGACCAGCTTGGCCACGTCAAGAACGCTGCCGCCGCCGAGGCCGACGATGCCGTCCACTTCCGCCTGCCGGGCGCGCGCCAGACAATCCTCAAACGCCATAACCGTCGGCTCGGGCCGGATGGCGCTGCAAATCGTCACCTTGGGCACAGCCTCGTGGATCGAGTCCACCCACTCGCCGCAGTGACTCAAAACGCTCGGACTCGTGACGAGGAAGACATGCCGCAAGCCACGCTCGCCGAATTGCGCCGCCAACTGCCGCGCCGATCCGGCCCCGAAAAGAATCTGCCTCGGCTGCGACAGCGTGATCGGACGACCGGCGGCATCTCTATTGTCCGCGACAGGATGGCATGGCCCGGCTCCCTCGCGCACAGCTTCGCGTCCGCCGTAATCGGACGGTCGCAATGTTCCGGCGCCTGTTGTAATGCTTGAATCCAATTCGAGGAGTTCCACAACACGGCCCGCACGGCGAATGCGCGGCGGGCACGGAATATCATCCACCCGCGCGAGTTGAACACAACCGGAACGACATGGACAAACCGGCCAAATGACTTGCCAAAACGCCGACAGCCTCGGCGGTGTCAGGCCCTTTACACCTTGGTGCTTTCGCGAAATTGGCGCGGGCTGAGACCGGTGCGCTTGCGGAAGAACCGGCTGAAGTAGAACTCGCTGGAGAAATTGAGCCGCGCGGAGATTTCCTTGATCGCCAGCCGCTCGTCGCACAGGAGCCGGCGGGCCTGGTCCAGCCGCATTCGCAACAGGAACTCATGGATGCTCTCGTGCTGGAACGTGCGAAACATCCGTTGCAAGCCGGAGCGGCTCATCCGCGCGGCCTGCGCCACCTCGGTGACCTTCCAATCCCGATACGGGTCCGCCATCACGAGGCTGATCGCGCGCGTGAGCGGCTTGGGCACTTCGACATCGGGCAGGGTGAACACGCGCCGCGCCTTGAGCAACCGGCCGAGGATTTGCGTGATGATGACGTGAACCTCCCATTCGTAACCCGTGGGCCGGCGCCGCGCGACCCGCGACAATTCACGCGTGCGGCCGCGGACAAACTCAAAGTCAGGCTGGTCGAGGGTGAATTCACATTCGCCGCCCAACTCCTCGCGCCACGC
>Ga0137433_1001386_pt1 | contig 10222 bp, 5 predicted proteins | sample EasRivERMZT840_2_FD_102335 | JGI IMG/M metagenome (GOLD analysis project Ga0137433, IMG submission 102335) | Soil microbial communities from meander-bound floodplain in the East River, Colorado, USA - East River MetaG ERMZT840_2 | ecosystem: Environmental > Terrestrial > Soil > Floodplain ...
ACGGCGTCGACGATCTCTTTTTTGGCTTTGCACTTTACGCAATATCCTTCGGCCATAGGCAATTCCCGCCCCTTCGCCCCACGCGATGGGTCAGTTAGTTCGTTTACCTTACGGGCGGCTCAACCGGAGCGTCAACTGGGAAAAGCCAGACAGGCCTTTCAAACATCCTAAGTTGCTGGCCCGCAACGACTTTCATCGCCTGCGCCACGTGTGGCTGGCGCGCGGGCGTCCTCGCCCGCAGCAATCCACGGCACCCCCGTTGTGTGCGACCACCGTTTTTTGAAAAAGAAGGGCTTTGGCAACCCCTTCTCGCTACCCGCTCGCCTGCTGCCTCAGTGCCGTCTTCAAAATCTTCCCCGTCGCGTTACGTGGCAACGCAGCCATAAACACCACGCGCTTCGGCACTTTGTAGTCGGCAAGTTTCTCTCGCACAAACTGCAGCAACGCCTTTTCTTCCACCTGTTTGCCTTCCGCAAGGGAGACAAACGCCAGCGGCTGTTCGCCCCGCCGCGCGTCAGGTACGCCGATCACCGCCGCTTCCTTGATCCCCGGAAACTGGTAAATGATCTCCTCGATCTCTCGCGGATACACGTTGATGCCGTTCACCAGCAGCATGTCCTTCTTACGGTCCGTGATATAAAAATAACCATCCGCATCCTGATGCCCAATATCGCCGGTGAGCAGCCAGCCCCCGCGCAACGCGTTCGCCGTTTCATCCGGGCGATTCCAATATCCCTGCATTACGTTTCCTCCCCGCACGCAAATCTCGCCCGTCTCACCCTGCCGCAACATGTGGCCCTCATCGTCCCACACGGAAACTTCCACTCCCGGGATGGGCACGCCGATCGATCCCGCCTTCCACGGGCCTTCAATCGGATTCAGGCTGACGACTGGACTCGCTTCGCTTAACCCGTAACCTTCGATCAGCGGGATCGGCATCTTCTCGTTGAACTCGCGCAGGATTTCCCCGGGCAGCGGAGCTCCGCCGCTGATGCAAAGGCGCAGCGGAAAATCTTTCGGCACCTGCGCATTCGCCAGCGTCCGGAAAAACTGCGGGATCGCGGGCAGGATCGTCGCGCGATGCTGAATAATCTCCTGCAGGATGTTCTTCGGCGGGTGAAGCGATTTCACGAGCACCAGCGACCCGCCCACGATCGTTGGCAGCAGCACGCCAACGGTCATCATGAAACTGTGAAACATCGGCAGCAACACCACGAAGCGGTCGATATCCACCGCCTGGAGCACTTCCCTGCAACTCTCCACGTTACTCAGCAAATTACCGTGCGAAAGCATGGCACCCTTGGGATGCCCCGTCGTTCCCGAAGTGTAGATGATCACTGCCAGGTCCTTCTCTGTGACCCCTGGAGGGGCGAGCTCCGTGAGCCCGTCATTTCCGGGCAACTTCCCGAAGTCCTCGATATTCCACGCGCGCAATTTCGGGACCACCGCCGAAAGCTTTTGGACGCCCTCCGCCATCGCCGCGTCTGTAATGATCACGTTGGCGTCGCAATCTTTCAGGATGTACGCGACCTCGTCGGGCTTCAGAAAATTATTAATCGGCACGACCACCGCACCTGCGCCCAGCACGCCGTACAAAGTCGGCACAAACTCAGGACAATTCTTCAGCCAAAGCGCAACTCGATCACCCGGACGCACGCCAAACTCCGTCGCCAGGTGCGCCGACAGGGCATGCGCTTGCGCCTGCAATGTGTCATACGAAAATACCTGCTCGCCCCAAAAGATCGCCGGCCGCTGCTGATGACTCCGGGCTGATTCGGCAAACGCAAGCGCGAGATTCATACGGAAAAAATACGAACGCGGCACGCATGGGTAAAGGCCATTCAGCCGCATTCCTGCGTTCCTTATGAACCCGCCCAGGCAGGTTTAACCGTTTAACTCCTTAGCTAGGGCTCCGCCACCACCCGATAAAACCGCCGACCGCTCGCCGGGTTCGCATCAGTCAAGGTCTCGACCTCCGAATAGCTCTTCACGCTCTCCACCGGAACCCAGGTGCTCAGGTCCGGACTCCCATCCAATCGCAGCTTCAACCCTGGCATAGTTTCCGCATTCACGCTCACTGAACCCGGCCCAAAACTTCCACCGGTAATTCGCAGCGGAATTTCGGGAATCCAACGTGCAATGTGAGTCGAGGGTCTCCCTCCAGCGCGCACGAACAAACCGCCCACGTAAATTGAATCCTCGAACACCGCCAGCGCGCTCGCCGTCGGGCTGCTGGGAATCATCTCGAAACCGCTGCCCATCGTCTGCCAGTTCGTGCCATCCCATTTGGCGATCGCGCGCACCTCCACTCCGCCGGCGTTCGTAATCGTGCCGGCCGCAAACAACTCGTGACCGCGGACCGCAAGCGCGTTGATCGGTACCGTCGTTCCCCTGCCAATCACGCCCCCTCCCAGCGCCGACCATTCGCCAGCAGCGCTCACTTTCACAATATTCGTTGCGTTAATGCTGGATACCACAAAACTCCCGCCGATATAAAGGTCCTCACCCATCATCGCCAGTGCCGTTACATTGCCACCCGGCGGCATTACATTCGCCCCGAGTCCATGCCAGCCCGCGCCCCACGTAAAGACGGCGACCTTGTTGGCGGGCGCTCCTTGCACCATTGTGAATTGGCCTCCAATCACCGGCAGGCCGTCCGGGCGAATCATAATCGCGCTGACGTTGCTGTTGACGCTCGTCGCTTCAGACCACGTTGCGCCGTTCCATTGTGCAAGCCGATTTGCCGGCGCTCCTCCCGCACGCGTAAACGCTCCACCGACGAGCAGCCCTCCCGCAAACTCCGCCATCGCGTGCACGTTGCTGTTCACTCCGCTGCCCAGAGCGTGCCACTGCGCTCCGTCCCATCTCGCAATATTCGATGCGATCACGCCCCCCACATTCGTGAACGTGCCGCCCGCGTAGAGGTCATTGCCTACGTGCGTGATCGTCCGCACCCGGTGCGCTGTTGGCCCGATAATTCCCTCACCCAGTGAGGACCACGCGCTCCCATCCCACCGCGCGATCCGGCTCCTGAGCAACGGGCCCGCGCCCGTAAAACCACCTCCGGCATAAAGCGAACCGTTGAACACGTCTAGCGCGAACACCACTCCCAGCGGCAAATTCATTCCATTTTGCCGCCCTGCATTTAGCGCGTGCCATTGGCTGCCGTCCCATCTCGCTATGCACGCCACCGATGCCGAACCTGCGTTCCCGAAACTCCCGCTTACCAGCAACTCACTCCCGTTCAATACCGCGTCGAACATTCCGCTGTTGATTCCCTCCCCTAGAGGCTCCCACGTCGAGCCGTTCCATCGTGCGGCTCGCCTGCCTGTTGTTCCGCCAACAGTCGTGAAATCGCCGACCGCATAAAGATATGTCCCGTCCGTGAGAATCCGTCGCACCTCACCGTTTGCTCCGCTGAACGGTGTCCAACTCGTGCCGTTCCACACCGCCATGTTTTGTGCCGGCGCGCCGTCCGCGTTTTGAAACGTCCCGCTCACGTGCAGTTGCCCATTATACATTGCCATGCCGGTGACGAGCACGTTCGTGCCCGTGAAGCCGCCTCCCATTGCTTCCCATCCGTTTCCGAAAAGTACGGGAGTCCACTTCGCCGCTGAATTCGCCGCCACCCCTCCTATGTTCGTGAATGCTCCCACCGCATAGATGGCTCCGCTCTCAAACCTCAGATTGAAAACAGCCGGAACACAGAGACGTCCCACACATCCCGAAATCGTGCTCCCCAGCGTGTTCCACGATGATCCATCCCACCGAGCTACCCCGTAAGTGTTCGTGTCTCCGGGCACTCCCAGCGCTCCAGCCGCGTAGAGCACTCCGTCCACAAAACCCAAGTACGCCGGCAATCCCCGCAGGTTCCCAACCTCTCGCCACGCCGTCCCATCCCAGCGCACCACGCTGCTGGTGATTGAGAGCGAACCCGAATTGGTGAACTGGCCGCCGGCATAAATATCCGTCCCGTCCGTTGCCAATGAATAAACGTAGGAGATCAGCAAAGATCCTTCCGTCCTCCCGATCCCCGGGCCAACCGCATGCCAATCCTCCCCGTCCCACCGCGCAATGTTCGTCGCGTTGACCCCTCCGGCCATACTGAAGAATCCGCCCACGTACACGTTCGTCCCGTGTCGCATCACCGTTATAATTGTATTTTCAGTCCCCGAAGGCCCGAACCGCACATCCCAATGCTCGTCGCCGGGAACTTGCGCGTGAAGAGATACCGCGATCGCGAGAGAACCAATGAACAAATGTCGCCCGTTCATAAATGCGCTCCTGGAATGTCCCAATTTGTATACAACCTCGACTCCTTTGCAAACCGATTTCGTGTCCCGTCAGGGGCCACATAACTATTGCCAACCCCACCCGCCGCGCCATAGTCCCGCCAAGGCTCCCCATGAGGTCAGGCTCAACAACGGATTTCACCCGTTCAAATTCATCTGAGGTATAATTATGGCCATCAATCTTCCTGCGCTCGAAAAAGCTGCTTCGCGTTACGAACAACATTGCGCCGCTCTCGACACCGCCGTTAACGATGAGAATACCACAAAAGAACGAGCCGTCGTCGCCGAACGTCACCGCCAATTGTTCGTCCCCGCCTCCGAACAACTGCGCCAGCTCAAATCTTCTCCCCTTGCCATGGCTGCGGCCGTCGCTGCCACCGTTGCGCCGGCGGCGCCTGCCCCGCCCGTTGCTCCCGCGCTCCTCGCTCTCGAGGGCGACCTCATCCCGGAGGTCCTTCAACGCGATAATGATCTGCGCCCCGTCCGTTTCCTTCACCTTGCCATGCTGGTTTCCCGTTCCGTCGGCCGCGTTCGCATCAGCGACGGCCCTCTCACCGACGAAGGCGATGCCACCGGATTCATGATCGCTCCCGGCCTGCTCATCACAAATTGGCATGTGCTCAAGACCGAGGAATTCGCCGCTTCCGCTTCCGTCATTTTCGATGACGAGGAAGCCCTCAACGGCGATCCCAAGGAAAGCAAAGCGTTTCGCCTGCGCCCGGATCTCCTCTTTGTGAACGACGAAGCGCTCGACTACGCGATTGTCGAAGTCGCGCCGCGCACTGCCTCCGGTCTCCCTCTCTCACAATTTGGCTTTCTCAAACTGTTCGAACAAACCGGCAAGCTCGATCCGAATCAGCGCGAGGCTGCCAACATCATTCAACATCCCGGCGGCGGCACAAAAAAAATTGTCGTTCGCGATAACTACATTGAACGCGTCGTGCCGGATGGCGTCGACCCCGCCAAACAACTCAATTCACTCTTCTACGGCGCGGACACGCTCAAGGGTTCCTCCGGTTCCCCGGTTTGCAGCGATCAATGGTATGTCGTCGCGCTCCATCGCGGCGGCGTTCCTAAAACAGTGCAAATCGGTGGCCGTCGCGTTGTCGTTGACCACAAAGGCAATCCCGTTCACGAAGGCGATTCCCGCGACCGCATCCATTACCTCACCAACGAAGGCACCCGCGTCAGCCGCATTTACCGCTCCCTGCGCGACAAGGCCGACGCTCGCAACCGAAATGCCCAGCTTGCACTCGAACGTATCAAGGCGGTCTCCGTCGATCCGCGCACCGGCCCCATTGACCTGCGCACCGCACCTCTGCTCCTGCCCGCGTTGCCGAATGAGCAACTCGGCGGTCCCGAGGAAATCATTCATCGCAAGGCCGACAAATTCGCCAACGCCACCGGCTATCGCCCCACCTTCCTCGGAAGCCGGTTCAGAATTCCGCTGCCGGCCATGACCAGTGAGGTCAAACGCGAACTCGCCACGCTCAAGAACTCCACCGCCACCGAACTCAAGTACGACCACTACAGTCTTCGCATGAATCGCGAGCGTCGCACCGCGCTCTTTGTCGCCGTCAACATCGATGGCGCGCAGCATTGGAAGACCGCGGGCCACGGCTCGCTTCCAAAACGTCCCGCCTGGAGCTTCGACCCGCGCATGGACGAGGCCGTCCAACCCGACGACGACATCTTCAGCACCGCGATGCAACGGGGTCATCTCTTCAAACGCGAAGACGCCATGTGGGGCGTGGACCAGCCCGCCATGAAACGCGCGGACGAACACTCCTTCACCATCACCAACGCCACCCCCATGATCCAGAACTTCAACAACGTCGAATGGGGCGACCTCGAGGACATCGTCTCGCGCGAGTCCGAGCAAAGCCATAAAGTTTCCTACTTCGCCGGCCCGATCTTCCGCGTCACCGATCCCTTCTTCAACGAACTGCGCCGCAACGTCACGCCCGCCGAACGCAGGCGGGGCATGCGCGTTCCCATCTCATTCTGGAAAATCGTCGCGTGGATCGAAAACTCCGCCCTCAAAGCCGCCGGATTCATCCTGAGCCAGCAGGACGAAATCGATGAGCACGGCCCCATCACCGAGGAAATCAATTTCGGCACTTACCGCCCAAGGTCCATCACCGAAATCGAACAGGCGACCGGCCTCCGCTTCCCGAAACTCGTCCGCGCCGACATCCATCAGCCGTGAATTATTAACGGTGGTAACAACGGCGTAGCCGCCCACTAGCAAGTACTCAACGCGGTGGGAATTCAACGACTTCAAAGAATCGCGAAAGGCTGCGGACAGTCGGGTCGTAGCCATGAGCGATTTGACGGCTGAGTTCGAGGGCTTCCAAACGTCCGTGTCAGGCGTTCGTTGCCGCCGGTAGTCCAGGGTGGCCTTCTCAGCTTCGGCCAAATTGCTAACCGAGAAGGCATTCCGGTCTACGCGCGCCCGATCCAATAACGGCTCCGGCATTCCACCCAATATACCATAGTCGCGAGGGAGCCTTCGATCCATTACCGGTCCCTCTGATTACTTCTGATCACTACTGATTACTGACTACTGCTTCCGATTCGTTGCCGGCAAATACGGCACCCCCGCCCACTGCGCAATTTCGGTGCCGAGATAGTGACTTCGGTCGCTGTCCTCGTGCGAAAGGATTGTGCATGGCTGCTCGCCTTCCAGCCGCAGACTGAAGCTCGGGAAATCGTCCGACTCGCATTGTTCGTCATGCTCGTCAATTTGGCGCACGACCATGATGGACGATTTAAGAACGCGCGTTTCCCGGCCAAACTTCCACAACCCTCTTCCCAGGATCAGTTCGTTGGCCGTCAATCTGAGGCGCGCGTTACCAAAAGTCAGCCACAGAACGAAGCCCAGCCCGCATACGTTAATTACCGCGAACATCACTATGAGAGGCCAGGGCATGCCGCGATGGTAAACCGTCATGAAAAGAAACCCGGTGGCGGCGAGGAAGAATACCCATATGAACAGTCGAATGCTCAGGGTGCCAAATGGCCGGTAAACAAAACAAACAGACCCGTCCGGTTCGTGACTGACCGCGACCCAATTGGCCTTGCTCAACTGTGCGCCCTGGGCGTGCATCGCCGGAAGGAGTCTGTGCCAAGCCCTGATTACTGACAACTGATTACTATGCCGGACTGATCACTGATTACTCGCGTCCTCCGGCCTCCGCCTCACATTTTTCGCTTTCAACTTCGCGTTTTGCATTTCAGCGTAGGCCTAATATCCAAATGCACACCTCCAAAATGAATCTTCCTGCGATTCTCCTGCTGGCTCTCACCGCCCTCGCTCTCTTGATCGCCGTCGGTTGCGCGCCGCGCGGCTACGCTCTCCGCCCGGCGGGGACGCACAAGTCCGATCCGCCGGACACCATCGCCAACGGCAATGCGTGGTATATCGAAAGCGCCCCGGTCGCCGGCAAGCCCACCTCCTGTTCCTTCGTCGAGTTCGACGAGCGCGGCGACTACCTCGATTTCCAACAGCATCGCCATGCCTATACCAAAATCCGTAAGCTCGCCGAGGCCGGCGAACGTCTCCTCGTCCTTATTTACGTCCACGGCTGGAAGAATAATTCCCAGTCCAGCGACGTCGTTCGCTTCAACAATTTTCTCCAACGCATCGCCGCCTCGCCCTTTGCCCGCGAAGGCGGCTATCGCGTGCACGGCGTTTACCTCGCCTGGCGCGGCAACGCGTTTCCTCACGCCCTCGATCGCCAGCACGAACATTTCACCTCCACCACCGAGGCTTTCGGCGGCGAACCGATCGTCGATACCAGTCGCGCCCGCGGGAAATTCAACTTCCTCTATTGGGCGCCCGAACAGCTCAGCTATTGGAGCCGCAAAAATGCTGCCGAAGACAAAGTCTCCGGCGTCTCGCTCATTCGCACCATTTACACTTGTGGTCACACTGCCCGCCGGTACGGCAATACGAATGCCCCGAACCGCGTTTTTCTTATGGGCCACTCCTTCGGCGCGCTCATGCTCGAACAATCCTTCGCCCCGGCCAGCCTTGCGCGCCTCACTGCCGAATGGCCGTGGGACGACGAGGAAGTGATCGAACGCGCCCAGGCCAACCCGCTCCCGTTCGACCTCGTTCTCTTCGTCAATTCCGCCGCGCCCTCCATCTACGCCAAACAATTCTACAATTACATGGTCGCCCATCGTCAGGCTCTGCTCCGGCACGGCATCATGGGCGCCGACGCTCCACTCGTCATCTCCCTCACCTCAAAAGCTGATAAAGCTACGCGCCTCGCTCACAAATACGGCAACCTTTTCGCCACGTTCTATCCCAGCCTCTGGCGCAACTACGATGCGAGCGATTTCATCCTCTCCACCACGAAGGAAACCCGCTCCGTCAAAGTGCCGCAGTCATATTACTATCGCCGCACTCCGGGCCACAACCCGCTCCTGGTTAACCACTGGATCGTTCCCGCCGAGGCCGATCCCGAGCCGCTCCGCGAACAAACCGCCATGCAACAAAACCTCGATCTCAAACGCCCCGCCGAAATTGCCAGCCGCACCTTTCACACCTCGCCGCGCAAACCCGGCGGCAAAACCAATACCTGGAAAATTGTCAATTCACCGCCCGACCCGAAATGGTCCACCTACAAGGGCCTTCGTTCCCTCAGCTCCATTCCCAACGCGTCCCGCTCCGGGTATTGGATCATTCGCTGCGATGAGGAAATCATCGATGGCCACAACGACGTCTGGAACATGCAGGCCATGGAAACCTACGCTGCACTACTTCGCGAAGCCGAATTCCTCCGCGCACAAAAGCCCAACCCTCCCAAAACCGACTAAGGCTCGTTCTATTCCCGCAGTGCGTCAGCGCCGGCTTTTCCCTTTGCCTCCGCGATCGGACGACCGTAGTTACCATCCACTTCGGCCGTCGGCAGGCGCGGGCGGCTCCGCTCGGGATTATCGGCGCAATACCACCAGTTGCGCGCAAACTTGAATGTCGAAGGCGCAGTCCCGCCCCCGATATTCACGCCGCCTTCGCCCCATCGAGTCGAGTCGAACACGATCGTGTTGTCTGTAAACTCGCCGTTGCGACACGCGACAAACCCGGCGGCCTTGTTCTCCTGCAGAATGCGCAGCGCCCAACGGCCCGGGCGTTCGATCGTGTTGAAACGCACCACCGCGCCGTCCACGCCCACAAACGCCACCGGCGCGGACGATCCCACAAACGTGTTCCCCTCCACGCGGAGATTGCGCGCCTCGGCGTGCTCACGGCTTTCCACCAGGGCAGGTCGAAAATATTGCAGCCCCGTGCTCCCGCCGATGTTTACCGCGCGTCCCCCGGCGTGCTCAAAACGATTCCGGCGGATCACCACATCGCTCGTGCCGCCCTTGCCTTGCACGCCGGTGCAATTCTGCGGCTCGGGATTGTGCCGGATCGTGTTCCCTTCGATCACGCCGCGATGACAGCCCTCCTGGTCGCTCCCCGACCGGCCGCGCGTGCCCCACCGCTCGATCGTGCAGCCCGTCACGCGAAAATCCCAGATCCCCGAAATCTTGATCCCATCGTGATTGCCCTCGCCCCCCACGTCACTGATCCGCAGCCCGCGCAACACGACACCGCGCGCCGACGCGTTCGTCTTCCCACCGACGTCATCAATATTGATCCCGTTCTGCGCCAGCTTTGTGAAGATCAGATTGTGCAACTCGACGTAAGCCGGATTCGAGAAATGCATTGCAACATTCCCGTCGCGAAACACCGGCGGATTGTTGATGTCCGCCGCCGCAATCACGATCGGTTGCTTCTCCTCCCCGCGCAGATTGCTGAAATGAAACCCCGCTCCATAGTTCCCGCCTGCGAGCAACAACCGCGTGCCCGGTTTTGCCGCAGCCACGGCGGCGCGCAACTCAGCCGCCCCATTCACCTTAACATCCGCGGCGCGGGC
>Ga0137433_1001388_pt1 | contig 10199 bp, 7 predicted proteins | sample EasRivERMZT840_2_FD_102335 | JGI IMG/M metagenome (GOLD analysis project Ga0137433, IMG submission 102335) | Soil microbial communities from meander-bound floodplain in the East River, Colorado, USA - East River MetaG ERMZT840_2 | ecosystem: Environmental > Terrestrial > Soil > Floodplain ...
GAACTCGTCGAGTATCAGCAGGAGCGAAACTTTTACTATCTGACCGGATTCGATGAGCCGAGAGCCATCCTTCTGCTCGACGCTTCGACGGATCCGCACCAGGAGATCCTTTTTCTTCCGGAGCGACGGCCGTCCGACGAGCGATGGACCGGAGCCAAACTCGGCCCAGGAACGGAGGCGGAAAAAGCGACAGGTTTTGCGAGCGTGCTTGCGACCTCCGAATTTGATGCATCGCTGAAGAAGGCGCAGGAGCGTGCGAAGGCAGTCTACGAATTGAACGATGTGGAACGCGATATCGCTTTCCTCAGACAAGTCAAGTCGCCGACCGAAGTCGCTCTGCTGGAAAAGGCGATCCAGATGACGCTCAAAGGCCATCAGGCTGCGGCGCGAACCATCGCTCCCGGCGTGATGGAGTTTGAAGTGGAAGCCGCGCTCGAGTATGAATTCCGTCGCAATGGCGCAGAACGACCGGGATTTCCGTCAATCGTGGGTTCCGGCCCGTTCTCGACAGTTCTCCACTACGACAAGAGCGAACGACGGATGGAAGCCGGTGAGGTTGTGGTGGTGGATGTCGGCGCCGAATATGCTGGATACAGCGCGGACGTGACGCGAACCTATCCCGTTTCCGGCAAATTCTCGTCCCGGCAGCGTGAGATCTATCAAATCGTTCTCGAAGCGCAAAAGAACGCGATTTCCAAAATCAAACCAGGCGTCAGGATCAGCGATATTCATCAGGCAGCCATGTCTCATATCCGGTCGAAAGGATTCGAGAAGTACTTCATCCACGGGACCAGCCATCATATCGGTCTCGAGGTGCACGATGTCGGTGATACGTCGCGTCCTCTCGAGCCGAACATGGTGATCACGGTCGAACCCGGAATCTATATCCCTGAAGAACAACTCGGCATTCGGATCGAAGACGACGTCCTCGTGACTCCGCAGGGCCATCGCCTGCTTTCGCCATTTCCCAGGGAGATCGCGGAGATCGAGGCGCTGGTCAAGCGATAGCGGCGTGAGTTAGAATTGCCGTTTTCACCAAGCAACAGGAGTCTTTCTGTAATGATTCAAGCAACACAACTGCGCCGCGGAAACACCATTCTGATGAACGGCGAACTCTTTCAGGTCGTGGATTATCAGCACATTACGCCGGGAAACTGGCGGGGCATGGTCCAGACCAAGCTGCGCAAGCTCAGCACCGGATCCATTATCGACCATCGTTTCCGATCTGAAGATCGTGTGGAGCGGGCCATTCTGGACGAGCGGGAGATGGAGTATCTGTACAAAGACGGGACCGACCACTACTTCATGGACACGGAAACCTACGAACAGATTCACTTCAGTGAAGAAATGCTGGGTGACGCCGTGAATTACCTCGTCGCCAACTCCAAGATCAAAGTCGAGTTCTACGATGGCAAGCCGCTGGGAGTCGAATTGCCGGCGACGATGGATCTCAGAGTTGTCGAGACCGAACCAGGAATGCCGTCCGCAACCGTCAGCAATGTATTGAAACCGGCGAAACTCGAAACAGGACTGGTCGTCGGCGTACCGCACTTCGTTCAGGAAGGCGAACTCATCAAGGTGGACACGACTGAAGGAAAGTACATGGAACGCGTCCGCGGCTAACTGCCAAACGGGGCGAGAATCCTCAGCAACTGCTCCTCTTCTTCGTTCGAAATCGTTCGAAAATCCAGGATCACTCGATCTTCCTCCACTCGCGCTATAACCGGCGGAGTGGACCGACGAAGCCGTTCTTCGATTTGGAACGCCGTCAGGTTCGGAACTTCCAAAGCTATACCCCATGAGGACATGTAGGCTTCAGGCGCTGATCCACCGCCGACAACAGATTTCAACGCAAGTGCTCTAACGAACTGTCCCGCCCGTTCAGTAAACGCTTCAGCCCTGGCTTTCAGCTCAGCTTCTGAAGCGAGCAACATTCTCCATGCCGGGATTGCTTTCAGATCGCCGCGCAAGTACGCACGCAGGACGTATTCCAGGACTGCGATCGTGAGTTTGTCCACACGAAGGGCTCGGAAAAGCGGGTTCTGCCGGATCTTTTCAACGTACAGTTTCTTGCCTGCGATGATGCCGGCCTGCGGCCCGCCAAGCAGTTTGTCTCCACTGAATGAGACCACATCGATCCCCGCACGGATGCTTTCCATGGCGGTCGGTTCGTCCGCAATACCGATCGCGCGTGTATCCGTGAGGCAGCCGCTGCCGAGATCCTCGAACGTCGGGATATTTCGCCGCCGACTTAAACTGACGAATTCCTCCAGAGAGGGGCGCTCGGTGAATCCCACCATTCGAAAGTTGCTTGGATGTACGCGAAGGAGCAGGCGCGTGCTTTCACCAATCGCTTTTTCGTAATCCTTGATGCGCGTCCGGTTTGTCGAACCCACTTCGCGGAGACGGGCGCCGCTCCGAGCCATGATGTCTGGAATCCGGAATGACTCTCCGATCTCGACTTGTTCACCGCGGGAAACGATGACTTCGCCTCCCTCGCCGAGCGTGTTCAGTACAAGCAGGACCGCCGCTGCGTTGTTGTTGACCACGATTGCAGACTCGCAACCGAGCAACTGTTCCAGGAGCCGTCCGGCATGGATGTCTCGCTTACCGCGGCTGCCCTGTTCAACGTTGAATTCCAGATTTGAATAGCCCGTTGAAACCTCACGCAAATGGTCGATGGCAGCTTCCGGTAGAGGGGCTCGGCCAAGATTGGTGTGCAGGACCACGCCGGAGCCGTTGATTACGCGACGCAGCGAATGCGCGAGAGATTCGCGTAGCCGCCGACCGACTTCGGCGGCGATTCGCGTCGTGAGTTCCGTGCGTGGCGTGCCATTTCCGGAACCGGAGAGTTCCCGCCGGACCTCGGCGAAGACGTCGTTGATGACGCCGAGGGCAAACGGCTGGGAGAGCATGTCCCGAAACTCAGCGAGCTCAGGAGCTCGCAAAACGTCATTTACCGGAGGGATTTGCCGCAGTGCTTCCATCGCGCTCATTGTACAATTGGCCTTTCATGAAATTTAAACTCCTCGTTGTGCTGGTCTCGATTCTGCTTCTTCCATCCCGCGCAGCAGCCTGGCCATCCGTCGCACTGACGAAGATTCTTCGCGATGCTCAGCAGCCGCTTCCAAAATCTTTCAGCACGCTGTTGAAGGACTTTGACGCGATCATGCGTCAGCCCTGCACACCGTTAACAGTCGAGAAAGCGGCCGCAGCCGCTATTGCAGAACTGAAGACCAGGCGAGGAGATCTTGCAATGGCCGTCGCGGCAATCCGTGACGCGGGCTGCGCCGTTGCAACGTTGAACGATCCCCAGCTCGACTCGCTCGTTGCGGCGCATGCGAACCGATTTTCCGTTGTGTTTTATGGCTATCACGAATCGATTCTTGCTAAAAATCTGCCGGTATTTCTGAAAGTACGGGCGGAGGAACGGGAGCGATTGATCAACCGCCTGCGACGTTCGTCAGAACTGCCCGACCGCGAGACCGCCGTCGAGACGTCGCCTCAGTTCGGTATCGCCTCCATTGCCCTTTCACACGCAGTCACGGACGTGGCGAACGTCTGGTTTCTCATTTGGTCATCAGCCAACGGCGACGTGAAGTGAGACGCATCGAAAGGGCGCTGATCAGCGTTTACGACAAAACGGGAATCGTTGAATTCGCTCGTGCCCTCGCCGATCTAAACGTTGAGATCGTTTCCACCGGCGGCACCTCCAGGCTTCTGCTGCAAAACGGAATCAAGGTGAGGGAGGTTTCCGAGCTCACAGGCTTTCCGGAGATGCTGGATGGGCGTGTCAAAACGCTCAACCCGCGGGTTGCTGCAGGATTGCTTGCCATCCGCGACAACGTCGAACACATGAAGCAGATAGCGGAGCACGGACTCCCGTTGATCGATCTCGTGTGTGTGAATCTCTATCCATTCGTCGAAACGATTGCCAGGCCGGACGTTCAGCTGCAGGACGCCATTGAGAACATCGACATCGGAGGCCCGTCGATGATCCGGGCGGCTGCAAAGAATTTTCAGGATGTAGCGATCGTCACTTCTCCCGGAGACTACTCAGCCGTTGTGAAGTCACTGACGGCCGGGAATGGAATCCTTTCGCGAGAAACGCTGTTCGACCTGGCCCGAAAGGCGTTTCTGTGTACCGCGCGGTATGACAGCCAGATTGCGCAGTACCTGTCGAACATCGGGATTGGTGCGACTTTCCCGCCGAATATCTTTATGGATTTCGAAAGAATCACAGACCTTCGCTATGGAGAAAACCCTCATCAGCGGGCTTCGTTCTACCGATGGGGCGAGCAATCGCCTGCGGGATTAGCGGCGGCAAAACAGCTCCAGGGCAAGGAACTTTCCTTCAACAACATCGTGGATCTGGAAGCGGCGTGGAATCTCGTTCAGGAGTTCGACGCGCCGGCATGTTGCATCATCAAACACACGAACCCATGCGGAACTGCGACCGCAAGTTCTCTGCGCGAGGCTTATCTGAAGGCTTACGAGGCCGACAGTGTGTCTGCATTTGGATCGATTATTGCACTTAACCGTCGAGTCGACGTCGACACCGCTACCGAATTGGCGAAGCTCTTCGTCGAAGGCATCGTCGCGCCGGGCTATGAGCCTCAGGCAATGCCGGTTCTGGCCGCGAAAAAGAACCTCCGGGTCATGGAGGTCGAACCGGGCACCAATGCCGCTGGGTGGGATCGTTTTGAAATCAAGCGGATATCAGGAGGGATTCTGATCCAGGATTCGGACACGCAGTTACTCGGGCCGGAATCGCGAATCGTCACGAAGCGAAAGCCGTCCGGCATCGAAGAGGAGGATCTCCAGTTTGCCTGGAGGGTGGCGAAGCACGTTAAATCGAATGCCATCGTGCTTGCGCAGGGTGGTCGAACGGTCGGGGTCGGGGCCGGGCAGATGAGTCGGGTTGACGCTGTGAAATTAAGCATCGAGAAGGCATATCCAACGGCAAAAGGAGCAGTTCTGGCGTCCGATGCCTTTTTCCCGTTCCGCGATGGGGTCGATGAGGCGGCTCGAGCCGGGGTCACAGCCATCATCCAGCCGGGCGGTTCGATGCGTGATCCGGAGGTCATCGAGGCGGCCGACGAGTACGGAATCCCGATGATTTTCACAGGTTTAAGGCATTTCAAACATTAGACCCTAAGGTATAATGAGCGAAACGATTTATCCGCAGAAAGTAACTTATGACTAAATACGTCCTCGTATCGTTGCTGTTACTGGCCGTGGCGACCACCGGCTTCGGGCAATCTCAATCGCAGACCCAATCCCAATCCAATGCCAGGGCGCAGGCCTACTATCATTTTTCAAAAGCACGGTTGCTGGACGACCAGGGGCAGGCGAATCAGGCTATCGAGGAATTCAAGAGGGCGCTGGAACTCGATCCCAACAATTCCCTGATTTATTCCGAGATGGCCGAAAGCTACCTCCGCAATAACCGGCCTCGCGATGCTGCCGACACTGCCGCCAAGGCGATCTCGCTCGACCGCGACAACATTGAAGCCCATAAACTGCTGAGCACGATCTATCTCCAGGTCATAAGCCAGGCCAATGCGCAGCGTCCCCCCAGCGCAGATACCATAAACGGCGCTATCCACGAATTCGAAGAGATCGTTCGCATCGATCCGACGGAACGCAATTCGTTCCTGATGCTGGGGAAGCTGTATCAGATCAAAGGAGACGTTGCCAAAGCGATCGACATCTACAGGCGATACCTTGGTGTCGAGCCCGGCTCGGAAGATGGCGTAACGGCTCTGGCGACGCTTCATATGGACGCCGGCAATCTCAAGGAAGCGGCCGATCTTTTGGAGGGCTTCGTCAAGCAGCGGCCGGATTCCGATGTCGCGTTTGAAAAACTGGGTGAAATCTATTCCCAGATGCAGGACTACGACAAGTCTGCGGAAGCGTTCAGACGCGCCGCGGAACTCGATCCGGACGACGTAGAAATCAAAAAAGCGCAGGCACAGGCGCTCTATTTGGGCGACAAAATCGATTCTGCCGCAAAGCTATACGAAGACATCATCAAATCAGAGCCGGAAGACGGCCTTGCATTGCTGCGGCTGGGACAGATTTACCATCGCCAGAGGCGTTATGACCTCGCGAGGGTGAATCTTCAAAAGGCGTTCCAGGCTTTTCCGGACAGCGTCGAAATCCAGTTCAACCTCGTCATGCTCGATCGAGATGAAGGGAAGCTCGAAGACGCCGTAAGACGCGCCGGCGACATCATCAAGAAAACGGAAAAGGCCAACGGCCGCTATAGCGAATCGGAGAAGCAGAATCGCCGGATTTTCCTGGTCAACCAGGGCATCCTGCATCAGACGCTCGGTAACTACGATGCGGCGATCCGTGCGTTCCTCGATGTCAAGACGCTCACTGGCGAGAAGGATGGACGCATCGATGGCCTGATCATCGAGACGTATCGGAATGCGAGAAACCTGGATAAGGCAGTTCAATACACCGAGCAAATGCTTGCCGAGAGTCCCGACAACAGACAGCTGAAGATGATGCATGCCGATCTGATCGCTGAACGAGGCAAGGTCGACGAAGGTATCAAGGCGCTGCAGCAGTTGCAGAAGGGCAACGACGACGATCTCGACGTCCTCTCTGCCATGGTGGGCGTCTACCAGCGTGCCAAAAAGTACGAACAGGCTCAGGCCATTCTTACAATCTTAACACAGCGATTCCCCGACGAACAACAGGTGTACTTCCTGCAGGGCTCATTGAGCGAAAAACAGAAGAAGTATGACGAGGCGGAGAAAGCGTTTCGAAAAGCGCTGGAATTCGACAAGGACGACCCCGCTGTCCTGAATTACCTCGGTTACATGTTCGCTGTCCGCGGCATCAATCTGACTGAGGCCGAGGCGATGGTTCAGAAAGCGGTGGACCAGGACCCGACGAATGGCGCGTACCTCGACAGTCTGGGTTGGGTTTACTTCAAACAGAACCGGTTTGATCGTGCCGAACAATACCTGAAGAAAGCTGCTATTTTCGTCAACACGGACCCCGATATTCACGACCACCTTGGCGACCTCTATTTCCGGACGAAGCGCTACGACGAAGCGCGTAACGAGTGGAATAAATCGATCCAGCTGTCTACCGAACAGGAAGACATCAATCGGGTTAAGAAAAAGCTGGACGACTTGCGAACCAGCAGAACAGCCAACAGATAATTTCGAGGATATTCGAACCTACCCTCCCGCAGGGGTGTCCTAACAAATACATGGCGGATGAAAACGGTAGCAGTCCGGGCGGAAGTTATTGATTTTGAAGCAGCTGCCAGGGAGCACCGCGCTTTTTTGCTTCAAATCGCTGTGGCTTCCACGCGGAACGTTACCGACGCGGAAGATATCGTCCAGGAAGCCCTGATGCGCGGGTATCGCGGCATCAAGGGTTTTCGAGGGGATTGCCCACTGCGGATCTGGTTGTCGCGCATTGTTGTACGGGTGTCGATCAACCATCACCGCAGCCTTGCGCGACGGCTCAAGCGCTGGGTTTTCTTCGCGGATCTTGAAGCGGTCTATGAGGATGGATCGCAGCAGGAATTCGATCCGGCGGATCCGGCCGGTGCGTTTGATCACGAGGCGATGTTGGATGTTCGCAAACACGTGAATCGTCTGCCGGACGAATTCAGGATGCCGCTTGTGATGCTTGCGGTAGATGGGCTGACGATACCGGAGATCGCGGCCATTCTGGAAATTCCGGAAGGTACTGTGAAGTCGAGAATCTTTTATGCGCGCAAGCGCCTGAAAGAAACGATGGCGGGGAGAAAAGGTAGAAACAAGGCATGAGTGTGGATTGCAAATGGGTCGAGACAAACCTGGAAGCACTGTTCTGTGACCGATTGACTGACGACGAGAACCGTTCGGCGCGTGCGCACATCGCTGGTTGTGCCGTATGCCTGAAGGAATCGCAGGCCTTGAACGCGATTGATCCTCTCATCAAAAACTATTTTCGACGCGAGCTGGAAATTGCCCGACGTCCGCGTGTTGTTCATCGAGGACGGATTGTGGCCCTTGGCGCTGCAGCCGCGGCAGCGGCCGCGGCTTTGCTTCTTGCTTTGATCCAGGCTCCTCCTGCTGCTGCTCCTCGCGATGAAATCGTGGCTGTACAGCCGAGCGTTGAGAATGCCGTGCCGGGCGAGACTCCTCGCAAGGATAAAGACGACGATCCGGCCGAGATCTCCCGCCTGAAGCCCCAGCCTGGCCCCGCGGCGCCGGACCGCCTGGCGCAAACTCCGGCAATGGCGGTTTCTCGCAATGCCCCGGCTTTTCTTGTGGCCGATCCGGCGGGCTATTCGCATCAACTGGAAGAATATCGGGGACGCGTCGTCGTGATTGGCGTATGGAGTCACAAACAACCTGACGTGATCGCCAACATGGAACGGCTTTACAAAGAACATGCCGTCGATCCGAAGTTCCGGTTCCTGGGTATCACAAACGAGCACGGGAAGCCGGCCAACACGACTTTTCCAGTCATGTACAACCAGGGGTCGAAGTTGTTGGGCGCTCAAGCCGGAGAGTTTCTATTGTTGGGCGAGAACGGTGCGATCGAACTTCGGGGTTCGCTCGTGAACGACTTCGATAGCCTTTCACGAACCTTACGATCTAAGTAACCGCAGAGACACAATTCGGGGACAGTGAGCAATTTCTTGCACTTCAGAAATTGCTCACTGTCCCCGAATTGTGTCTCTGCTTCTGTGGTTACCTAGAAGTGGAACCTGAACCCGAGTTGGACCTGTCGTTCCCTCGCCAGGAAGTTTGTTCCGGTTTCGCTGGGGGTCAGGAACGAAGTTTGATACGACATCAGGGCCGCCTGTGCGGTTCCGCTGATCTGATAGAACGTGTTATTTACGTTCGTGATGTTCGTACGATTGAAGATGTTGAAGCCTTCAATCAACGCCTCGACATTGGCTTTTTCGCCGATGAAGAAACGCCGGGATAACCGCAAATCCACATTCCATACGCCGGGTCCGGAGTAACCATTCCGCTCCACGATGGGCAGACGGCTTCGGCCACCCGATCCATTGATTCCGCTCGCCGTTGAATTGGGAACCGTCGGTAAGACGGGACTAGCAGCCGGCATTGTCCCTGAGACGAACGGATCGACGGCGATACCGCTGTAGTAGGTGTAGATCGGAGAGATGGTCCATCCGTCTGCGACTGCCTTGAAAACTCCGCCATTCGTGACGCGGGGCTGGTAGACGGCATTGACCACAACCTTATGGCGGCGGTCAAAGTTGGATCGCCCGCGGTCGGCATCGGGATCGAATACGTTATACGGGACGTTGCTTGTCGAGAAGGTCTGCGAAGTCTGGAGGTTGTCGATGGATTTGGAGAGCGTGTAGTTGAACTGGAACTGCAATCCGTTCGTCATTCTTCGATTCAGTTGCAACACCATCGCATTGTATTTGGATTTGACCTTACTCCCCATTTCGGTCATTACGCCGAAGTTGGTGTTGGGCCGTGCACCGCGGAATGCAGGGACTGTCACCGTCTGTCCGTCGAGTGGTCCACCGACCAATGTGTACGTCTGAGTCAAACTCGGAGCGTTCAGATTTTTGTCGTGGAAGGACGGGAGGCTGCGTCCAAGACTCAAAAGATAAGATGCCTGGACGGTCGTACCCCGTGTGATCTGACGCTCGAAGATAAAATCTGCCTGATGAATCTTCGGGCTGCCGTAGTCGGACGAGAAGAATTGAATGGCGCCGGTTCCAGCTGGCGCGGAAGCGAGTACGTTTGGAAAAATTGGCGCTGTTGCGGCGGTTGGCGCGATGCTCACCTGAGTCTGGGTCGTTCCGCCGGTAGCTCCAGTGTTGATCAAGCCATTGTAGATCGTCGAATTGATCAGGCGCCCGTAGTACAGGCCGTAACCGGAACGGATGGATGTCCTCCCATCGCCGGTCAGATCCAGAGCAAAGCCGGCGCGCGGACCGAAGTTGTTCTTATCGTTCGGAAGACTTGAAGTAGCGGCGTTCACGGTGAGCGAGGTGTTCGGAATCGCGTCCGTGCTGGGGTTGGGATTCAGTACTTCCGGCAGTTTTTGATACTCGTATCGCAGGCCCGTATTCACCGTCAGCCGTGGCGACGGCTTCCAATCGTATTGCGCGTAGAAGTTGTAATCCGTTGTCGAAAACCTGGTCGCAAGTTCACCAAAACCCTGAGAGTAATTACTCTCAGGGTTTTGGTGAA
>Ga0137433_1001389_pt1 | contig 10194 bp, 5 predicted proteins | sample EasRivERMZT840_2_FD_102335 | JGI IMG/M metagenome (GOLD analysis project Ga0137433, IMG submission 102335) | Soil microbial communities from meander-bound floodplain in the East River, Colorado, USA - East River MetaG ERMZT840_2 | ecosystem: Environmental > Terrestrial > Soil > Floodplain ...
CGGGCGGCGGACTGGTCGAAACCGGCGCGAGCGCGGGCCAGGTTGGCACGGTTGCGTCCGCCGGCAAATATCGGGAGCGACAGGCTCGGGCCGATGGACCAGACGCGGCCGTCCCAGTCGAAGAGCGAATCCAACTCTGCGCTGGCGTAACCGGCCGAACCGGTGAGCCGGAGCACGGGGAAAAAGCCCGCCTTGGCTACACCGATGCGGGCGTTGGCCGCGGCCAATTGCCGTTCGGCGGACGCGACGTCGGGCCGGCGTTCCAGCAGTTCCGAAGGCAAGGCGGCCGGAATGGACGGCAGAGCCGGGAGTTTTTCATCGATTTCGGCCACGCCGAATAATGGCGCGGGCGCGCCGGTGAGGATGGCGAGCGCGGTTTCAAACGAACTGCGCTGGCGCTCCAGCCGGGCCATATCGGTTTCAGCCAGAGCGACCTCGGTGTCGGCGCGGGCGAGGTCCAGTTCAGGCGTGGTGCCGGCCTCGACACGGGTCTGCAGGACATCGCGCGCCTCGCGACGGAGCCGGATGGATTCGCGAACGACCACGCGCTGGCGATCGATGGAACGGAGGTTGAAGTAATTGCGTGCGACCTCGGCCTGCACACTGAGGAGGGCATTGTGGAAATCCGCCGCGCTGGCCTGGGCGTCGGCCCGCGAGCCCTCGAACGAGCGGCGCACGCGGCCCCAGAGGTCGATTTCATAACTCAAGTCAATGGGCACACGCAAGACAGTGGCGTGGTCGATGCCGAAATTCGGTTCCTCATTCCTTGAGAACCTCTCGCGCTCCACTTCGGGATTGAAATCGAGCGTGGGCAGAAGCCCACTTCGGCTCACACGGGCTGCGGCCCGGGCCTGCCCGAAACGGGCCAGCGCCGCGCGTAGGGACTGGTTGTTCGTGGTCGCGCTCTCGATGAGCGAGTTCAGCGCAGAATCGTTAAAGACTTCCCACCAGCGACCTTTGGGCAGCGCGTCGGCGGGGGCGGCTTCTTTCCAAGCGGGCGGATCGCGGAATTCGAAGGAGAGGTTGTTCGTCGGGCGTTTGTAGTCGGGACCGATGGTGAGCCAGCCGGCTTGCGAGTTGCCGGCCACCAACAACGACCCGGCGGCGATCAGCAGCGCGACACCAGCCGTGCCTGCCCCAGACAGAGCCGGGCCGGTTGCACCGTGAGAGGGAGCGGAAGTCGGCGCGGGCTTGGGCGAAGTCTTCTTCGAGCCAAGCTTCATCAACACGACATAAAAGACCGGCGTGAGGAACAAGCCGAACAGGGTCACGCCAATCATTCCGGAGAACACCGCAACGCCCATCGCCCGGCGCATTTCTGCGCCCGCTCCGGAGGAGATGACCAGCGGGAAGACGCCGGCAATGAACGCGATGCTGGTCATCAGGATCGGGCGCAGGCGCAGGCGGCACGCTTCGATGGCCGCCTGCACGGGTGACATCCCTTCCTCGTCCTGCTTGTGCTTGGCGAACTCGATAATGAGGATCGCGTTCTTGCAGGCAAGTCCGACGAGCACGATGAGGCCGATTTGGGTGAAGATGTTGTTGGTGCCGCCCGTGAGCCACAAGCCCGCGATGGCAAAGAGCAGGCAGAGCGGCACGACGAGGATGATGGCCAGTGGCAGACGGAAACTTTCGTACTGCGCGGCGAGCACGAGGAACACGAGCAGGATGCAGAGCGGATAAATGTAGATGGCCGTGTTGCCCGCGAGGATGCGCTGATAGGTGAGGTCGGTCCACTCGAAGGCCATGCCCTTGGGCAGCGAGTCGGTCGCGAGTTTCGCCATCACCGTTTCGGCCTGGCCGGAGCTGACGCCGGGCGCGGGGCCGGCGTTGATTTCCGCCGCCGGATAACCGTTGTAACGCATCACGCGATCCGGGCCATAGGATTCCTTCACTTTCACCAACGTGCCGAGCGGCACCATCTGGCCGGCGGCGTTGCGGGTCTTGAGGCGCGTGATGTCTTCGGCGCGGTCGCGGAAGCTGGCATCCGCCTGGGCGACGACCTGCCAGGTGCGGCCAAAGAGGTTGAAGTCATTCACGTAAAGCGAACCGAGATAAATCTGCATCGTCTCGAAAAGATTTTGCAGCGGCACGCCCTGGGACTTGGCCTTCACGCGGTCGATCTCCGCGTCGAGCTGCGGGACGTTCACCGTGAACGTTGAGAACAAACCGGCAAGCTGGCCGGAACCGTAGCCCTGGCCAATGAGTCCCTGCGTGGTCTGGAAGAGCGAGTCGTAGCCGAATCCGGCACGATCTTCGATGAACAGTTTGAAGCCGCCGATGGTGCCGAGGCCGTTCACGGGCGGTGGCATGACAGTAAGCACGAAGGCTTCCTGGATGGCGGAGAACTCCCGGTTCAACGCTTCCGCGATGGCCGGCCCACTCAACTCATGTGACTTGCGTTCGTCGAAAGGCTTCAAGCAGAAGAAGACAATGCCGGCATTGGGCGCGACGCTGAAGCCGCTGATGCTGAGGCCGGGGAATTGGACGGCGCTTTCCACACCGGGGTGCTTCAGGCCCAACTCACCCATGCGGCGCATCACGGCGTCCGTGCGGTCAAGCGACGCGCCGTCGGGCAGTTGCGCGAAGGCCACGAGGTATTGCTTGTCTTGTGTGGGCACGAAATCCGTCGGGACTTTCGTGAAGCCCCAGCCGGTGAGGAAGACGAGTCCGACATAGAGCACCAGGGCGATGGCGCTTTTGCGCAAGACGCCGCCGACGGCTGCGCCGTATTTATTCCCGGCCCAGGCAAAGGCGCGGTTGAACGGGCGGAAAAGCCAGCCGAATAGCCGGTCCATGATTCGCGAGACAACATCCTTCGGAGCGCGATGGTCTCTCAGCAACACCGCCGCCAGCGCGGGCGAAAGCGTGAGCGAGTTGAACGCGGAGATAACGGTCGAGATGGCGATGGTGATCGCAAACTGTTTGTAGAACTGGCCAGTCAACCCGCTGATGAACGCCGTGGGGATGAACACCGCGCAAAGCACGAGCGCGATGGCAATGATCGGGCCAGTTACTTCGTCCATCGCTTTCTTCGTTGCCTCGAACGGTGACAGGCCAAGCGCAATGTTGCGCTCGACGTTTTCAACCACAACGATGGCGTCATCGACCACAATGCCGATGGCCAGCACGAGGCCGAAGAGGGTGAGCATATTAATGCTGAACCCGAGCGCGAGCATCACTGCGAAGGTGCCGACGAGCGACACCGGCACGGCGGCGAGTGGAATGATCGACGCACGCCATGTTTGCAGGAACAGGATCACGACAATGACGACGAGCAGAATCGCCTCGAGCAGCGTCACGACCACGGCGTTGATGGAACTGCGGACGAACACCGTCGGGTCGTACACCACCGAGTAGTCGAGTCCTTCCGGGAAGTTCTGCTTCAACTCGTCCATCGTTTTGCGAACGTCGGCTGAGAGTTGCAGCGCGTTCGCGCCGGGTGATTGAAAGATGGGAATGGCCACGGCCTTCTTGTTGTTGAGCAAGGAGCGCAACGAATAACCGGACGCCCCGAGTTCGATGCGCGCGACGCTTTTGAGCAACGTCTTCTCGCCGTTCCGCCCGGTCTTGATGATAATGTTGCCGAACTCCTCTGAGTCGAGCAGGCGGCCTTTGGCGTTGATTTGCAATTCGAGGCCGACCGGACGGCTGACCGGCTGTTGCCCGACCGCGCCGGCGGCGATTTGCACGTTCTGTTCGCGCAGCGCGTTGACGATGTCGCTGGCCGTGAGGTCGCGAGCGGCGGCCTGATCGGGATCGATCCAGACGCGCATCGCGTAATCGCCGGAACCGAACAATTGCACCGATCCAGCCCCGGGGATGCGCGCCAGGACGTCCTTCACCTGCAGGGTCGCGTAGTTACGAAGATACACTTCGTCATAGCGTCCGTCGGTCGAGAGAAGGTGGACCACCATCGTAAGATCGGGCGATTGCTTGGTGGTCGTGACGCCGAGACGGCGGACTTCCTCGGGCAATTTCGGCAGCGCCTGCGAAACGCGGTTCTGCACCTGCACCTGGGCGTCATCGATGTGCGTGCCCAGCTTGAAGGTGACCGTGAGCGTCATCACGCCGTCGCTCGTGGCCTGCGAAAACATGTAGAGGGAGTTCTCGACGCCGTTGATGGCCTGTTCGAGCGGCGCAGCGACTGTTTCGGCAATGGTCTTGGGATTCGCGCCCGGATAATTGGCCATCACCACAATGGTTGGAGGGACGACCTCCGGGTATTCGCTGATTGGCAGCCGCACCATCGCGATGAGGCCGAGCAGAAAGACGACGAAGGAAAGCACGCCCGCGAAAATCGGGCGGCGGATGAAGAAGTGGGAGAATTTCATAATTTGCTTTAGGAGCAACCGGGGTGGCGAGGCTCTGCCATGTTGATGCGTTTGAGCCTGCCTGCGGCCGCTTCCACAGGATGTTTAACGCTGTGCGACTTTGGAGCCGCCGTTCGTTGCCAAGGTCTCTTGTGGCGCGACTGGCATGCCGGGACGAACGCGCGCTGCCACCAGGTTCAGAACGACCTTCTCGCCCGCCTGCAAGCCGTCGCGCACCACCCGCTTGCCATTGACCAGCGGGCCAAGTTTCACCGGGCGATACGCGGCGGTGTTGGTCGCCGTGAGGGTAAGGACGAATTTTTGCGCCTGATCGGTGCCGATGGCCGCTTCGTCCACGAGGAGTGTGGGTGCCTTCGCGCTGGCGGGGAAACGGACGCGCGCAAACAGGCCGGGCACGATACGCCCGCCCGGATTCGGGAACGTCGCGCGCAACACAATGCTGCCGGACTGAGGATCAAGCCGGTTGTCGAGCGACTCGACGTAACCCTGGTGCGAGAATCCCGCTTCATCGGCAAGCTGGAGTTCGACCGGCACTTTGCCGTCGCCATTCGTCGCCTGCTTTCCCGCCTGGCTGATTGCGTTGAAACGGAGGAACGCGTTCTCATCCATGTCCGCATACACGTAAACGGGATCAATCGAGACGATGGTCGTCAACAACGTCGCCGCGCCGGCGATGCCGTTGATATAATTGCCGGCGGTGACGAGCGCGCGACTGACGCGGCCATCGATCGGCGCGCGAACTTCCGCGTGCTCCAGATCGAGACGGGCGGAGTCACGGGCCGCCTTCGCGGCAAGCAACGCCGCGCGGGCCTCGGCGAAACGGGCCTCGCGTCCATCCGCCTCCTCTTTTGAGATGGCCTTGCCGGCGAGCAATTGCGCGTTGCGCTTCGCGTCGCGCTCCGCGTTGTCCAGGCGCACCTGGGCCACGGCCAGTTCAGCCTCGCGCCGTTCGTCATCCGCCTTGTGCCAGCGCGGATCGATGGTGAACAGCACATCGCCCTTTTTCACCAACTGGCCCGACTCGAAAAGCACTTTCTCAACATGGCCCGACACTCGCGGACGCACTTCGACGAACTCGATGGGAGCCGTGCGCCCGGTCAGTTCCTCCCACTCGACCAGTTCCTGCTGTTCGACGGGAGCGACGGTAACTTGCGGCGGAGGCGGCATGGCAGAATGCGGGTCCGCCCGTTTGCAGCCGGCGGGGATCAAGGCCATTGCCGCCAGCGCAAGGAGAACAATCGAGGAGGAGAGGGAAAGAGAGTTGGGCCGTGCGGGTTTCATAGGAGGATTGGGTCGATTGTAGTTTACCAGTTAGTCAAATAAATAGGCAAAAAATTACGCCGGGACCAGCTTCCGTTGCGCCTTTGGCGGTTTTACTCCCAGTAGTTCAAACGTGGCGCTGGTCAAATCCGCCAGCACCCCGAGATCGTTCTGAATCCGTGCCTGCGTGAGCAAGCCCAGATGGTAGGCGTGCAGGATATTCGCCTTGGCCCTGGCGTCCGGCGCATGAATCTGTCCGGCAGAGTGTGCATCGCGGATGGCGGTTTCGAGGTATTTGAGGCCGTACGCCATGATTTCCTGGACCTTCTTCTGCAAACCTTTTTCCTGGGTGCTGATCTCGGTGCCGAGGGTGCAGAGCGGGCAACCGAGGACGCAACCGTGCTGGGCTTTGAGTTCAGCCTGATCTTTCAAGGTGAATTCGCAGTGTCGGCGGATTCGCTCCAGGGGCGGGATGGAGGCGGAAAAAAGGGCGTCGAGATCGGGCCGGTATTTCTCCCATTCCAGGTCCAGGGCCGCCTCGGCCAGGGATGCCTTGCCATCGAAGAAGTAGTAGAAACTGCCCTTCTTCACACCGGCCTTCTCGCAAATCTGGTCGATGGTGGTGCTGTCGTACGAGCCGGTCCAAAACAGCTCGGCGACGGCGCTCATCAATCGTTCTCTGGCATCACTGGTCCGGCCCATAATCGTTTCTTAATTCAAATTCACCGCACCGAACTTGACGTTCGATGCGGGACAAGACTAGCCATTTAGACTAAACAGTCAACTATTATTTTCGGCGGGTGGCCGTTGGATGTGATCCCCGACGGTACAGATGTCGAATCCCGGAAAAAGCCGCGAGAAGGCCGGAGAACGCCAATGTCGCTGCGCGGCAAGCCGCCTTATCACGAGTCGGGCCGCAGCTTGAAGCTCGCGAAGATGGCGACACCAGAGGCCGCCAGAGAAACAAGGGAAATCACCTGAGGGATGGAGGGTGGCAACCCCATGAAGCGCAGGCCCAGGGCCAGGGCAAGCGTTCCGAGGCTGATCGCCAGCGCGACCTTTCGTGCTTTGTTGTATTTCATGTGGCGTAAGCCTACACGCCAATCGGAGTAGCCCCGAAAAACTGAAGCGAATCCACGCCACAGAGTTCAAACCATCGGGGCAGAGAGCATCGCGGCAAGCCAATGTTCATTTGGTAACTTGCTGCTTTTCCCCTGACTCCTTGTCGATCTCCAGTTGGTTCTGCCGGCAGGCTGCTATCAGATGTTCAAGCCCTGGCAGTTTAGCTTCAATGAGCAATGGACTATTGCCCTCCTTGCAATCAAAGGTGCGTGCGTCTGGCCCGCTACCACTCACACCCAACTTCACCACATCTATTCCCCGGAGTCGGTCGCCTATCAGGTTTCGCTCTTCCTGGAGCAGTGTAGCGGGATCGACCTCGTCAACTTGAATGGAGCGCTCGCAGTTAATACCGGCGCGGAAACACTCTCCCTGATTCACTTTATACCGTAGCTTCATAACCGTTGTCTGTCCTGTTTAACCGTCGTTCCCGCCGCCGATGGTCATTCAGGCGGCTGAGAGACCACTTACTTGCTCTAACACCCCGGCGCAAACAAAAACGCCGGCAACAGCGGGTCGCTTGACTGCCCTTCGCCCGCCATTAAACTCCCCGCTCATGCTGCCGGCTGTTGCCTCGCTCTGCGGGCCTGTTCTCATCGAACAGGCCGCTGGTTCGCGTTTCCTCTCATCGCTATTTGCCGTCTGCCATCCGCGATGAGAAAACCCACCCTGCTTGTTATCTTTCTGACGGTCTTCGTGGACCTGATCGGCTTTGGCCTGGTGTTGCCGCTGCTGCCGAACTACAGCAAGAACTTCGGCGCGTCTGGCCTGGAGGTTGGTCTGATCATGGCGGCCTACTCGCTGATGCAATTCATCTTCGCGCCGATGTGGGGTGCGCTCTCGGATCGCATCGGGCGTCGGCCGGTGTTGCTCGTCAGCCTCGCGGGCGCGGCGGTGGCCTATGGAATTTTCGCCATCGGCTCCGGGATGACGGGCCGCGCGGCGCTGGGCGTGATTGTGATTTCGCGCCTGTTCGCAGGTATCTGCGGGGCGAACATCACCGTCGCCCAGGCCTACATCGCCGATATCACCACTCCGGAGGAACGCTCGAAGAAGATGGGCCTGATCGGCATGGCCTTCGGACTGGGCTTCATTGTCGGGCCGGCCCTGGCGGTCGTGACCCAGGGAATGTTTGGGCCAACCGGGCCTGGCTGGGCGGCGTCGGCCATCTGCGGACTTAATTTCCTGCTGGCCATCGTGCGACTCCCGGAAAGCTGGAAACCCGGTGCGACCCAGGCGGCCCGGCGCGCCCGCTTTGCGCAGGTGAAGCATACGCTGGCCATGCCGAAGGTCGGCTTTCTCGTATTGATTTTCTTCCTCGCCACGCTGGGGTTCACCTGCTTCGAAAGCACGCTGGGTCTGCTCATCCAGCAGAATTTTCAGATTGGCCACGACGCTTCCGCGAAGGCTAACGCCATCCTGTTCTGCTACTGCGGCATTATTGGCGCATTCGTCCAGGCAGGACCTATCGGGCGGGCTGTGAAGAAGTTTGGCGAACCACGGCTCATCGCGGGCAGTCTCATCATTTTTGGGCTGAGCATGGCGCCATTGCCTTACATCAAGGGCGACTCGCACCTCACTTGGAGCGCCCTGCTGCAAAGCCAGGGACTGCCTTGGCTGATGCTGCTCTTCGTCGCGGCCTGGCTGGCCATCGGCTCGGCGCTCACGCGCCCGCCACTCTTCGGCCTGCTCTCGATACTTACACCGGCGTCGGAACAGGGCGCCACACTCGGCGTGGCTCAAAGCGCTGGCGCTCTGGCGCGCGTCATCGGGCCGCCGCTGGCCGGCTGGTTCTTTGACCGTCATCCAAGCTGGCCGTATCTCGGCGTCGCAGTTATCGCGGTGGTGACGGGATTGATGGCGTGGAACTCACTGGTGCGTGACGAAGCTTCCTTGCTCGCCGCAAAGGCCGACAAAAGCGCCGCTGCAAGTTAGTGGAGCAGGCTTCCAGCCCCAGATCATGAATCACGGGCAGGATGCCCGCAGAGACAGGCTGGAAGCCTGCCCCACTCCTAAGGCCCGGCGGTTGGCGTCTTGAACTTGTCGGCTTCGGAAGTGCCGAGGAGCATTTCGATGGCTTTGTCGAGTTGCGGGTCGCGGCCGGCCAGCCAGTCTTCGGGGGACATCGGCACGCGCACGTCGGGTTGTTCGCCCCGGTTTTCCATGTTGGTGCCGTCGAGGCGGAAGACGCCGCTGCCAGGCATTCGCGCACCCGTGCCGTCCACCAGCCGCATTTCGCTGGTCCAGATCACGTAGCCGGGGGTGGGCATGCCGACGAGCGTGGCCAGGCCGCGCGTGCGCATGGCGTTGGGGAACATCTCGCCGTTGGAATAGCTGTGCTCGTTCATCAGCACCACGCAGCGTTTCTCCCAGGAATGGCGCGGCGCCTTTTCCGGCTCCGCGTCGCGCGGGCGGAAGTAACCATGCGGCTTGCGCTCAATCCAATCGATTAGCGTGTCGGAAATGTTGCCGCCGCTGTTGAAGCGCACATCGATGATCATGCCTTCCTTACCGGCCATGTATTCGTAGGCTTCGCGCTCGAACTTGATCTGGTTGCTCATGCTCATGGCAGCGAGGTGCAGATAGCCCAGCTTGCCGCCGCTCTTTTCCTCAACCGTCCGGCGGAGTCGGTCGATGCGGTTGCGGTAGTTCAGATCCGTCCATTCGCCGTCCGAGAGCACCTTGTATTTCACGGTGCGCGCGCCGCTCCGATCGCCATTGGTGGAGACGAGGAACTCGAATTCGCGTCCCTGCTTGTCGTGGATGAACTCGTAAAACTTCTCGTCGAGCGAAACGTCCTGGCCGTTGATCGCGAGAATAAGATCTCCAGGATTCAACTCGGTCTTGTGATACCACCCCGGCGCTCCGGGGGGCACGGTCTTCACTCGGATGCCCGGGCCGTCGTAGTCATAGTCAAAGGTGACGCCAAGTTGCGGCATGGAGGAGGACGAGCCACCGCCACCACCGGTCCCCGCCGGGGAGACCTCCGCGTGCGACGTTTCCAATTCGCCAATCATCATGTGCAGCAGCGTGGCGAATTCGTCGTTGGTCTCTACCGCGTCGAGCAGTTGTTCGTAACGGCTGCGGATGGCGGCCCAGTCGCGCCCGTGGAAATTCGGATCGTAGAAGCCCCGGTTGTAGCCGTTCCAAAACTGCGTGAAGGCGGCGCGGCGCTCGGCGCGCACGTCACGCTCCCATTCGGCCGTGAAAGAAACTTTCTCCGCGCTCTTGCCTTCGAGGTTGGCGAGGTACATGTCGCCGCCCTGCATGTAGGAAAGCTTTTTCGCTTCACGCGCGATGCGCAGTGCGCTCTTGCCGCCGCCCGTCGTCAGGCGCTTGGTGTCCTTGCCGTCGTAGCTTACCGACCAGAGGTCGCCTTCCGACAAGAACAGGACGGTGCCATCCGGCGCGACGATGAGATCGGCCTGCGGCGACTGCGACGCGAAGCGACGGATGCGTCGCGAGATGTCCTCGAAGTCAA
>Ga0137433_1001391_pt1 | contig 10161 bp, 6 predicted proteins | sample EasRivERMZT840_2_FD_102335 | JGI IMG/M metagenome (GOLD analysis project Ga0137433, IMG submission 102335) | Soil microbial communities from meander-bound floodplain in the East River, Colorado, USA - East River MetaG ERMZT840_2 | ecosystem: Environmental > Terrestrial > Soil > Floodplain ...
CAAGGAGATAGCCGGAGATGTGCTTGTCAAAACCCAATCTACAACGAATACGCCAAATACAAGAACGCAGGATCCTATAACCCTCGCTTGGCGAGCCCTCATACTGCGCTCAAACCGCCGTCACCCTCCCCGTCGAATCACCCAATCGTTCCAGGCCTTGCGCGCCCATGCGGTCGGCGAGGCTGAGGAGGAGGTTGCTCATCGGGACGCCGCCGTGTTTGACGAAGCGGCCGGGTGTGAGCGTGCCGCCGCCAGAGCCGGCGAGCAGCACGGGAAGATTGGTGTGCGTGTGGCGGTTGCCGTCGGAGTTGCCGCTGCCATAGACGACCATCGAGTTGTGTAGGAGCGATTTGCCGTCCACGTCCTTCGTCTGCTCCATCTTTTGCAGGAACTTCGCGAGTTGTTTCATGTACCACAGGTCGATCTCGGCGACCTTGTCGATCATGTCCTGCTTGTTCTGGTGGTGCGTGAGGAAGTGGTGTCCCTCGGCGAGACCGATCTCCGGGAAGGAGCGGTTGCTGCCTTCGTTGGCCAGCAGGAAGGTGCCGATGCGGGTCGAGTCGGTCTGGAACGCGAGGATCATCATGTCGAACATCACCTGGATGTAATCCTCGAAGCTGGTCGGGACGCCCGCGGGCGTGGCGACAGCCGGGTCCGGCGCCGTGCCGAAGCGTTCGGCTTTCTCGATGCGCTTCTCGATCTCGCGCACGCTGAAGAGATACTCATCGAGCTTCTGCTTGTCGCGGTAGGCGAGCTGGCCTTGCAACGCGCGCGCGTCGTCGAGCACGAAGTCGAGGATGGAGCGTTGCTGGGCCTGACGGCGCTGGAGCGCGGCGGCGCGTTCTCCAGGCGCGCCTGACCCGAACAGCCGCTCGAAGAGCAGGCGCGGATTCGGCTCCGGTGCGACCGGCGTGTTCGGCGAGCGCCAGGCGAGATTGTATTGGTAGGCGCAGGAGTAACCGGAGTCGCAGTTGCCGGATTTGCGGACGGCGTCGCAGGTCAGTTCGAGTGATGGGAACCGAGTAAGGTGGCCGATCTGGTTCGCCGTGACCTGGTCGATGGAGATGCCGGCCTGGATGTCCGAGCCGGCCGTCTTCTTCACGCGCACGCCGGTGAGGAACGTGCCACTGGCGCGAGCATGGTCGCCCGCGCCGTCGGGACCGGGCGTGGCGTTGACGTGGTCCATGCCGCCGAGCACTTGCAACTGATGCTTCACAGGCGCGAGCGGCTCCATGGTCCGGGCCAGTTCGAAATCCTTGCCTTCGCCCTTGGGCCACCAGTTGGGCTGAATGGCGCCATTCGGGAAATAGACGAACGCCATGCGCAGCGGAGCACCCGTGGCGGTAGTGGCGAGCTTGGCGCCGGCTGCCTCAGCGGCAAGGGCGCGGGCGGGCACCAGCGATTCGAAGGCGGGCAGGGCCATGCACGCTCCAAGGCCGCGGAGAAAATGACGGCGGCTCAGGCTGGCGAAGCGTTGGGCGGCAAGGGATTCGAGTTGGTTCGTCTTCATAGCTTGTTATCGGCTCGCTGTTCCACAGGTTTGGGCGGTTCGGGTTCGCCAGGCGCGCTCTGAGTTCGACGTTTTTGAAAAGAGGTGGATTCGATGATGCCCATGATTAGAGCCGTAAGCCGCCCGTCCTCCTTTTCGAAGCGTTCAACGATCTGGTCCAACGTCTGCGTGTCGTAATACTCAGGGCCACGGCCCAGCGCATAGGTGAACATTTTCTCCGTCAGGCAACGGTAGAAGGTGAGGCGATGCTGCGTGACCAGCACGCGCTTCACCTCACGGATATCGCTGAATGTTTCGCCGGTGACCAGCCGGCCGGCGGCGGCGATGGGCTGGCCGCGCTCTTTTTCACGCCACATGCCGAGCGCATTGAAGTTCTCCAGCGCCAGGCCAAGGGGATCCATGCGATTGTGGCACGACGCGCACAAGGGCTTCTCGCGATGGATGGCCAGCACTTCACGTAACGTGGGCTGCCGCCCTTCGACTCCCTGTTCAGAGTCCTCAAGATTCGGAATGTCCGGCGGCGGCGGCGGCGTGGGCAGACCGAGGATGTTGTCGAGGACGAACAGGCCGCGTTTGACCGGCGACGTGCGGGTCGGGTTCGACGTGACGATGAGCGGTCCCCCGTGGGTGATTACGCCACCGCGCGGGCTCTCGGGCGGGAGCGTGACGCGACGCATGTCGCCGCCCGTGATGTTGAGATTGGTCAAACCGTAATGCCGCGCCAGCCGCTCATTGAGGAAGGTGTAATCACAGTCAATCAATTCAAGCGCGCTGCGGTTCTCACGCAGGACGTGGGCGAAGGCCATCTCGGTCTCCTGGCGCAAGGCGCGGCGGAGGTCGCGGTCGAGTTCGATCTGTGGACGGTTACGGTTGCGGTTCCGGAACTGCGCCCGGAACTCCTCGATCTCCTTCTTTTGTTCGGGCGTCAGCTTCTCTTCGGGAATCTCGCGCAGTTCCTGGAAGCGGCGGCGGTCGCGGTTAAAGCCGCGTTCCTCGCCCCGGTCGCGCGCCAGCACGGCTCGGACATTGATGTCGATGCCATCGACATCGCGCACCTGGAGCCATTGGCCGACAAAGTTTTCGACGAGCGCATCCGAGCGCGGGTCGGACAACATCCGCTTCACCTGGGCGGCGAGGTTCTTGCGAAGCTCGCGCTGTTCGGCGAGGCGGAACAGTTCCGTGTCCGGCATGGTGGACCAGAGAAAGTAGGAGAGGCGCGAGGCCAGCGAGTATTCGTCGATGGGGAGGCCTAACGGAGGACTGACAGATGGAGAGTCGGACGTCCCGTTCCCCCTCACCCCAGCCCTCTCCCTAGGGGAGAGGGAGTCAGGTAGCCCGCGTTCGGCTGAGTCGGGAGGCTTCGGATCGTTCGACGTGCTGCCGACGTTTCCCCCTCTCCCTGAGGGAGAGGGCTGGGGTGAGGGGGAAGGAACCGCTGAAGTTTCCAATGCTTCCACCTCCTCGACCCGGAACAAGAACCTCGGCGAGGCCAGCACCGGGATGATCGCCTGGGCGATGCCATCCTCGAAGCGCTTGCCCGGTTCGCGGTAGGAATTCTCCGCAATGGACACCAGCCGTTCGAGCGAGCGCTCATCAATGGGGCGCCGAAAAGCGCGCGCAGCAAATCGATTCATGATGTCGCGTGCGTACTCCCGGCGGTCCTCCGCGCCTTCAGGAACGTCCTTGCTGAAGAACAGCTCGAAGTTCTTCGGCCTTCCCCAATGCTTCTCTTCCAGCGGGCCCTGCACGCGCACGGCGATGAGCCGCAAGTCGAGGGAGTTCTTCTTTTCCGACTCCGGTGTGAGCGGCTGAATCTCCATCGCAAACTGCCGCTCGCCGGCTTCCCATTTCTGTTCGGCTTCGTAACGAAACTTCTTTCCTGCCTGCCAGCCGAATTCCTGCTGCCAGGCTTCGCGGCCGTCCACTTTGAACACCACGCGGCAACGCCCCGGATCGAAATCAAACTGGCCCAGCACCTCGAACTCGAAGACCAGCCGGTAACTGCCCGCGTGTTCCGCCTGGAACTTGCGGCTGAGCTTTGCCTCTTCGTAGAAATTGAATCGGTCATTCCTTTGCCGATCACCGCTGTTGCGCCAGGCGTTCCCCGCGATGTTTTTCTCCGCGACCACGCGGCCCACGCGCGGCACGGCGGACGCGACGATGGTTTCCGCCGCCTGCATGTATTTCTCCAGCAGCAACGGCGACATGGTCAGCACGTCGCCGATGGTATCGAAGCCGTAGCCGGTGTCGTCGGGCGGCAATTCGTCCTCGACTTTGAAGTCGTGCCCCATCAAATCGCGGATGGTGTTACGATACTCGACGCGGTTGAGCCGGCGGATGGTGACCCGGCCGGGATCGGGGTTTGACGGGTCAATAGCAAACGCGTCGCGTTTGATCCAGTTTTCCAACAACCGTAACTGCTCTGGCGACGGACGCGCCTTTTTCTCGGGCGGCATGATGCCGGCACGGGTGTTCTTGAGCACTGCAAGCCAGAGATCACGTTTGGCCAGCAGTTCGTCGTGCGACTTGAAGCCGTCGAACGCCACCTGACCTTTGTTCATGCCGTCCCCGTGGCAGTCGTAGCAATACTCGACAAGGATGGGCTGGATGGTTTTGCGGAATTGCTCGGAGGACGCGACCGGAGCACTTGCAGCCAGGCTTGGCAGGCAGACCGCAGCAAGCACTGTCAGAGATGCGAAATAGCTGAACCGGCAATTCATGATCCCGTGTCTCATCGAACCAGTCTAAGGCTGACCATCCGGCCCCATTAAGTCCACGACATAATTGCGCGAAAACAACGGACGGGCGAATTCCCTTTAGACAGGTCTGATTGGCAGGCGGTTTCAGCTCTTGGACCAGGCCGAACCATTACTGGTCGTGGAATGTGGCGTCGGCTGTTTAATAGACGGCCGGCACCGCCTCTGGCCTGAACCCAAACAACTCCTTCAACCAGCTCCAGAAAGCCTTGAAACCTTTCACCACGCCGATGTCCTGCACGCCGGCCAGCAGGTAGATGGAACTCAATTCCTCCTCGTGCGAGCGGAAGCGTGGCGGGAGGGTCATCAGCGGCGGCGTGGAGTCACCGTCGATCTCGATGATCTCGGAGTAAAAAAGGCCGCGGCCCACAGCGAATTTGCCGGGCGGCAACGTCAGGGTGCGGCGCGGCAGGAGCAGCCACGGGCGGTAGCTCAGGACCAGTTCGCCTTGCGGGCCGCGAGTCAATTTGCCGTAGGTGCGAATCGGCGTCTTGTTCACTTCACGCGCGGTGAACATCCAGTTGGAGTCCGGTTCCACTTGGAAGCGGCTTTCGCGGAACGTGACGAGGTCCCAGGTGAACACCGACCCGAACACCATCAACCGAAACGCCCAGCCTGCAAGCAGGCAACAGACAAGGATGATGACGAGCGACCAGGCCGCGCCGATGTATGGATTGACGAACGCCGTGCCCGCCACGGTGCCGAGCACGAGCAGTCGCGCCGACTTCAACGCGGCGTCCACGATGGTGAACGGACTGATAAGGATCAACACGTTGATGACGTGCGAAACCATAAAGACCACGAGGAACGCCGCGATGGCTGCCGGAATCGTCAGCATGTTGAGCAGTGGCGCAAGGTTCACCATCGCCAGACCGGCGTCCCCGTAAAGCGCGCTGTCATCGCCGTTGACCGACGTGAAGATCATCGCGATCAGCGGCACGAACGCCCCCGCTGCCACCAGACCGCTGATCTTGTTCTCGATGGCTTCTGCGACATCGAATGGCTTCTTCGCCACCGTGGGCAGCGCGGTGCCAAAGGTGTCCTTCACAAACGCCAGCGCGACCAGGAGCAGCGCAGGTCCCCAGAACCAGGGTTGGGCGTACCAGGGGAGGTTTGCGCGCTTGTCCGGCGCGGTCTTGTAATACTTCATCACACCCACCGCACCCACGCCGAGCAATGGGGAGATGGCTACGCCGGTGATAATGGAGATAGCTTGCGCTGCTTCGAGGCCGGGAGTGGACCTGGTGGAAGTTGTGGAGGTGGGACGACTTGTCGAATCACCAGCCTGCGCGACGCCGCCAAAGAGCAGCGTAACGCACAACAACAGGGCGGACCCAGGCCAGATCAGGTTCTTCATATCGCGCCTAGATTACCCCTGAAGAACCCCCTGGGAAGTGCGAAAGTTGCAGGATTTTGTAGCCGAGGGCTTCAGGCCGAAAATGATTTGCAGTGTGGTGACCTGTCACCGCTTTGGTCGCCTCGCCAACCCGTTGGCCAGGCCGAGCCGGGGTTAGGGGCTCGGAGCAATGCCCGCGCTTGGCCGTTCGACGGCGACAGGTCGCCTGCCCAATGCGGCGAGAAACTCGCCGCACTCCAAAACGTTGTGGTTGCAGCGCCAACTGCATCGGTGTCCACCCCGCTTCGCCAAAGCGCTACGCGGCGGCGAGTCCGTGGTTAGATGAAATCACACTTTCCCAATCCACTTCCGGTCCTCCCACACGGCTTTGAGAGAAGTGAGGTTGCGCGGGTCCAAGACGTTTCTCGCCGCCGCCCCGAAGCGGCCTTTCTTGAGATTGTTCCACGCATCGCTGGCGCTGATGGCCACGAACTGGAGCACGCTGGGGTCGCGGTAGCAGTCAATCATGCAACGGGTACAACCGTCGCGGATGAGCTTCGAATCGTCCCAGTCGTACATGTTGCACATCGGCGTCTCCCAGTAATGGCAGCGGTAGAGGTTGAGGTGCCAGTCGAGGTAGAAATACTTGTGCCCGCCGAGACAGCCGAACTTTTCCTTCTCGCCCCGCAGATGCCGCTGCATCTCGGTGAGCGACTCGGTCGGGTTCACCACCGCGTAACCGCTCCGCGCCTTCATCTGTTTGATTTTTTCGAACAACTCGATGAGTTCGTTCTGCGTGAAGTTCACCAGCCCGCTATCGCTGAAGCTGAGGTAACTGCTGGCCAGCGAGGTAAGCGGATAGCTGAAGGTGCAGCTCTTGAAGCCGAGCGTTTCGAGAAACGCCGGCAGCTTGTCGTAGTCGTCGATCAGCCGGCTGGCAGTGATGCTCGCGGTGGACTGCACGCCCGCGGCCTGAAAGAATTCGTTGGCGCGTTGAATCTTCCGGCACAGGTCCGGCAGGCCGCGGTTCTGCTCGTGTTTCGCCACGTCGTGCGCGTCGATGGACATGATGACGCTGCTCAAGCCGTCGTTGACCAGGCCGCGCATGTTCTCCTCGGTCCACAAACCGCCATTGGTGCAAATCATCGGATGAATGCCGCGCCCGGCCGCATAACGCACCATCGCGCGGAGCTCGCGATGCACCATCGGTTCGCCGCCCACAAAGAGCAGGTAGCCGATGTGGTTCTTGAGCGCGATGTCGATGGCGTCCTGAGCCTCTTGCAAGGTGACGCTGCGCCGCGCCCTGGGATCGAACTTCGACCGCGCGAAGCCGCAGAAGTCGCAATCTGCGTTGCAGATGTTGGTGATGGCGAATTGCAGGTAACCCGGCCCGCCGTGGGCAAGCACTTCACGAAGTAGCTGAAACGCGCCTTTCACTGGGCGCTGGACAGCAGGGAAATCCCCGGCACCGGGATTGTCGCCGTGCGGCGGGGATCCAACTGGCGGGGGCATTGCGGTGGAACTCATGCGCTGGCGGCGTGCATAGTGTCGGGCATCGAAGCGGCATGGCAACCCTCTTTTGAGTTCCGCGCGCAACCGGTTTGTCCTACAAGAGCCGGGTGTCACCGGCGCTCATCCTCGCCTGCGTGGGCGGATATTTTGGTTTCCTGCTGCTGATTGCCTGGTTCACCAGCCGCAACGCAACCAACGCCTCCTACTTTCTCGGCAACAAGGCGTCGCCCTGGTATGCCGTCGCGTTCGGGCTGATTGGCGATTCCCTGTCGGGTGTCACGTTCATCTCCGTTCCGGGCAAGGTCGCCGCCGACCAGTTCTCCTACCTCCAGATCGTTTTCGGTTACGTGCTCGGCTACGTCGTCATCGCGGAGATTCTGCTGCCGCTCTATTACCGGCTGAACCTCACGTCCATCTACAGTTACCTGCGGCAGCGTTTCGGCCCGCGGTCGCAGAAGGTCGGCGCAATGTTCTTCATCCTGTCGCGAACGATGGGCGCGGCAGCGCGGCTTTACCTTGCGGCCAATGTTTTCCAGACGTTCGTGTTCGATCAGTGGGGCGTTCCGTTCTGGCTCACGGTCAGCGTGACCATCGCGCTCATTCTGGCCTACACCTATCGCGGCGGCATCAAGACGCTCGTGTGGACCGACACGTTTCAATCCACCTTTCTGCTGTTGGGCGTGGTGTTGTCCATCGCGGCCATCGCCGGTGAACTGAGGCTGGGGTTGGGCGAATTGATCTCGACGGTGCGCGACAGTGAGATGTCGAAGACGTTCTTCTGGGACTGGCGGGCAACGAACTATTTCTGGAAGCAATTTCTCAGCGGTGCCTTCATTGCCATCGCGATGACCGGCCTCGACCAAAACATGATGCAGAAGAATCTCAGTTGCCGTTCGCTGGGGGAGGCAAAGAAAAACATCTATTCTTTCACGGGCGTGATGGTGCTGGTGAATCTTTTCTTCGTTTCGCTGGGCGTGCTGCTCTTTCACTACGCCGTGGCCAAGGGGGTGGCAGTGCCCAGGACCACTGACCATCTGTTCCCCACGCTCGCATTGCAGCATCTCGGCGCGTTCGCGGCGGTGGTATTCGTCGTCGGCCTCACGGCGGCCACCTTCTCCAGCGCGGACTCGGTGCTGACGACGCTCACGACTTCGTTTTGCATCGACTGGCTGGGCATGGAGGAACGGCCCGGCTTCACCGACGCCCAAAAAACCGTGCTGCGCCACAAAGTCCATGTCGGTTTTGCCATTGTGCTCTGGCTGGTCATCCTCGGCTTCAAAGCGCTCAACAGCAAAGCCGTGATCGATGCCATCTTCACGCTGGCCAGCTACACCTACGGACCGCTGCTGGGCCTGTTCGCTTTCGGCCTCTTCGCGAAACCATCGGTGCGCGACGGCTGGGTGCCGGCCATTTGTTGCACCTCGCCATTGATCTGTTTCGTGCTCCAAACCAACTCGGCCGCGTGGTTCAACGGCTATCGGATGGGTTTCGAGCTGCTCATGCTGAATGGTCTCTTGACTTTCATTGGGCTTTGGCTCATCCGCAAGCCCGCGACGGCCCCGCCGAACGCATGAATCATCACGACCAATTCAAGGCCCTGCTGGCCGGCCCGGCGCCGCTGCTCGCGCTCGCGCCAATGCAGGACGTGACTGACCTGCCGTTCTGGCGCCTGATGACCGGCTATGGCGGCGCCGACGTTTACTACACGGAATACTTCCGCGTTCACGCAACCTCCAATCTGGAGAAGCCGATTCTTCAATCGATCACCGAAAACCCCACTGGCCGTCCCGTCATCGCGCAGATGATCGGCAACGACATCCCGGCGCTGGTCCGCACGGCAAAGGAGCTTCAGCAATATCCCGTCGTGGCGGTGGATCTCAACCTTGGCTGCCCTGCGCCAGTCGTGTATCGCAAGTGCGCCGGCGGGGGCTTACTGCGGGAGCCGCAACGCATCGATGCCATCCTCGGCGCATTGCGCGACGCGGTGAGTATCCAGTTCACGGTGAAGACCCGCATTGGCTTCGATTCACCGGATGTGTTCGAGGAACTGCTGCCCATCTTCGCGAAACACTCGCTGGACCTGTTGACGGTTCACGGGCGAACCGTCGCGGAAATGTACCGCACCGAGGTTCACTACGACTACATCGCCCGCGCTGTCGAAGTAATGCGCTGCCCGGTGCTGGCCAATGGGAACGTCCATTCCGCGAAATCCGCCGTGGCGATCCTCGCGCAGACGAAGGCCCGGGGATTGATGATTGGCCGCGGGGCCATCCGTAACCCGTGGCTCTTCGAGCAAATCCGCGCGCACCGTCTTGGCGAAACACCACCGCTGCCGACGGGACACGACGTGCTGGATTACGTTCGCGCACTCTACGATGCCGTCTGCACCCCTGGCGTGCGCGAAGCCTCGCAGGTGCAGAAGATGAAGAAGTACCTCAACTACATCGGCTCGGGCGTCGAGCCGACCGGGAAGTTCCTGCACGACATCCGCCGAGTCGCCACGCGCACCGACTTCTTCCGCGTGTGCGAGGAGCATCTCGACCACGGCCAGGCGATGCCGCTGGAGCCGTTTGCAATTCCCGCCGCAACAGGAATAGGGGCTGAGGCAGCCTGAAATGGCGCAGCCGGCGTCTCGCCGGCAGAAGCGCCATACGATTTGGGAAAGTGCCTTGTCAAGGGGACAAAAGATTCTGCCGGCAAGATGCCGGCAGCACGTTACCAACTCCAAACTTGCCGCGAAATTCTAGCTGCCAGAATTCAGGCCTTGCTCCTAGACTTCCGCACGATTTGAACAACAACCAAACGAAGAAAAACGATCTATGAACGCGATGCACGAGATTGACTACAAGATTTATGGCGACGACATGCAGTTTGTCGAAGTGGAACTCGACCCTCAGGAAGCAGTGGTCGCCGAAGCGGGCGGCATGATGTACATGGAAGATGGCATCGAGATGGAAACCATCTTCGGCGATGGCTCGCAACAGAACACCGGTTTTCTAGGTTCCCTCATGGGCGCCGGCAAGCGCCTGCTGACCGGCGAGTCGCTG
>Ga0137433_1001394_pt1 | contig 10138 bp, 20 predicted proteins | sample EasRivERMZT840_2_FD_102335 | JGI IMG/M metagenome (GOLD analysis project Ga0137433, IMG submission 102335) | Soil microbial communities from meander-bound floodplain in the East River, Colorado, USA - East River MetaG ERMZT840_2 | ecosystem: Environmental > Terrestrial > Soil > Floodplain ...
GAGCGACGTGTCCGCCCCTTTCAGGCGGGTGTACGTCGCAGAGTGGGCCTCGTGGCCCGCTTGCCCGAACCCCATGAACTCCTTGCCGGCTTCCATGCAGAACGCGGCGTAGTCCGCGATCTCCGGATGGCTGCCGTCGGGGTTCGGGACGAGATAGGCGAGCGCGCTCTTGCGCGCGTAGCCCTTCTTCCCGATGAACATCTCTCGAAGTCGGTCCGGCATTTCGAGTTGCTTCGCGGCCCTTTCGGCCGCGTCGTAGAAGTCGCGCCGGGTCGTCTCGTCTCTTGCCGCTTCCGCTGCGGTCTGGTCTCTCTCGGTTCTCGCTCGTTCGCCGGTACGGAGGTTGTGGATCTCCAGGCGGTCGTGGCGACGTTCGAGGAGTTGCTGGTGGCGGTCCCAGAGCGATTGATTCGCGCCGTCCCGCTTATCGACCTTGGCCTTAATGTCGCCAGCCTTGGTCTCCAGCCGCCGGGCCTTCCACTGAAGCTCTTCGATGTCGCTCTTTGGCCCGGGGTCCTCGATCTCGCTCCGCACGTCGCGAAGCTGTGCGTAGGTCGCCTCCAACTCCTTCCGGTCGATGTCGAGCAGGTGCTCACTGGCGTTGTACGTCTGCACCATGCTGTCCAAGGCGTTGTTGAGTTCCGCGATATCGGGCGGGACCTCTTCGGCCTGCGGACGCTGGCGGGGTGATCCCCCACCGTCGCGCGCCGGCGCGGAACGCCCCTCACGTAGCTCCTTGAGCTCGCGCGTGAGCTTGGCGTTATGGTTCCGCATCTCGATGGCGTGTCTCGCGGCCTTCTGCTGGTCGCCGCCGTAGCTCTTGAGGAACTCGGCGTGATAGTCCGTGTCGACCTGGCCGCCAGCCTCGGCAGCGGGTGATTCCCCTGCCTCCGGCTCATCCTCTGCTCCTCGAGGTGATGCCTCGACCGCTTCGGGTTCGACTTCCTCGCCTCCAGGCTCTCCGCCTGTTGGCGCTGGTTCGGCGGGCGGCTGTTCGCCGTCTCCGCCGTTTTGCATGATCTGCTCTTCGCGGTCCCATGCATCTGCGGTGCGCGATTGCAGGTCGCCCAGCTCTGGCGCTTCCCGCTCGCGCGTCCCTGCTACTGCCATTTCGTTTTCCTTGCCCTTCGGGGTGATGCCCCGTGGGCTGAAAAAGAAAAAGGCCCGCGACCCCTCTCGGGGCAGCGGGCCGATCGTCGGTTCCCGGTACGTCGGGTACGGTTCTACGTCTGGGTGCGTCTATCGGTGACGACTATGCGGCCAGTTACATCCCCGAGTCAAGCTTTTCGAGCTTTTCGCGTATCCAGACCACAAGCTCGACCGTCACGATGACCTTCCTAGCGTGCCTGCCGTTCTCCTCCGGACCCACGTAGCACGCCTTCGCCGACACGGACCCGCTTCGCCCATCGAGCAGGTTGTGGGCGGCCGCGACCGTGGCCGCGACCTCGGGGGCGTTGAACGGGAAGTCCCCTTTGGCTGGGGCTGGTTTCCTCACGCGAGGAGCGGCAGGTATTCGGCGGGCTCGAGCAGCCTTAGGCTGTTGAACTCCGCCGCCGTGATCGCGGTCGTCCGCTTGCACTCCGCGCACTTGTACCGCCACGGCCACTTCACGCCGATCGGGACGCTCCCCATGATGTAGGGAGATCCGTCGGCCAGGCGCGCCCCGGCGAACAGGCGTCCAGCGCCTGTCCCCAGCGTCGTCGTCAACTCCTTTGGTTCGCAGTGCTCGCACGGGAGCACCTTTACGAGTTGGGTCGCGGTCACGCCGCAGGCACGGCAGGTAACCACCGAGTGACGGCTGTCGTCTGGCTCCGGCTCTGCTGCCACGACGCCGCAACTCGGGCAGGGGCGCGCATCGAACGGCGTGTGCCCATCGAGGACGCGCTCCACCGCCTCGCCCTTCGCGCGGATGTGCAGACGGCCACGGACCCCCTTCGGGTCCACGCCCAGGCGGACGAACACGCGCTAGGCCAGGGCCCGACGCTGCATCTCGCCCAGCGACGAGACCTTGTCCGTGGGGTGCCCCTCGTTCCACAGACGCTTCGCGTCGTTGAACTTCGACTGGCCTACGATCCCAGCGGGGAAGTCCTCGCGCTTGGGCTTCGTCGCCAGGGGCTTCGGGCTGGGAGACGGGCTGGGGGTGGCGCCTGGCTTCTCGCGTGCAGCTCGAGCACGCGCTGCGGCGTCGGCGGCTCCCGCTCCTGCCGGCTTCGTCCCCTTGAAGCGGCCGCTCTTGAGCATCTCGGCCATCTCGGGATCGGCTTCGCCCTCGCCCTCGACCTTGGAGTGGCCGTAGGCGTTCCCGGTCTCCGGGTTGTTGTAGGTCGTCTGTGGCGGCATTTCACTTCTCCCCGGCGGCAAGCGCGCGCCGCTGTTCGCGCCCCTTTCCACCGCGCGGGTAGCTGCCTCGCGGGGCCCGCCTTACCTGGAGATCGGGCGGCGGATCTTCCGGTGGATGCTCGTTCTGCCCGGTGTGCCCGCTCTTCAGGTCGTAGGTGATCCCTCCGTGCTTCTCGGCCATCACTTCCCTCCTCGAAGCGCGAGCATCTGCTCGCGGCCCTTCGACTTCCGCTTCTTCTTCGGCGGCGGGTAGATGCGCTTCAGGCTTCCCGCCGTGTTCTGCGTCGTGCTCGGAGTGCTCGGGTACTCGACCATGGCTACCTCCGGTTCGCCCGGCGAGACGCCTTCCGCATCTTCCGGAGGCGCTTCCGCCGGATCCGGTCGCTCGAACCGCGCACATCGTGCCGGAGGCTGTCGGTGATGGAGAGCGCCACACGGCCACGGCCAGGGAGCGTGATGGCGCCCGGCGGCAGGGCGAACGGCATGTGTAGCGGTAGGTGGGTCGCCGACGACAGCTTCGCCATCTCCTACCTCAGGGCCTCGCGCTGCTGCTGGCCCTTCGACTTCTTCCCGAACTTCTTGCCGCTGTCGGCCGCGAGGAACTCGCCGGAGACCTTCTCCGGAGGGCACTTCCCGCGGGCGTGCTGCGGGTTGTGCTTGCACATGGCCATGAAGCGGTGCTGCTTCCCGGACACGCTGGGCATCTACGACTCCCTCTCATGAACGTGCCGTCTGCGGCGGGCACAGTCGTGCTCGACGGACGCGAGCATGGCGTCGATTGCTCTCTGGCCTTCACGCACGATCGTCATGCGATGAAGCTCCACCTTCGCGTCGCCCATCGCGCAGACGATCCCGTCTCCGTGGGTCTCCCCCAGGACGATGCCGCTCCTCCGCGTGAGCGCGGTATCGAAACGGGTTCCGGCCTTAAGGGTGTGGAGGCGCGCGAGGCGATTCGGCGTCATTGCTGTTGCTGGACCGTCGGGTCGGGCTCGGTCCCTCCCGGCGTCTGTTCGTCCGCGGGCGCCGCCACCGCGGGCTGCCCGGCCGCCGCCGCCATAGCGCGCTCGTTCGCGTACAGGTAGTGCGCCTCCCCCACCGCCTTCATCTTCAGCACGGGCAGGAGGGGGCCGTCCTCCTCGAGCTGGACCGCCTTCGCGCTGAGCCGTGCGGTCCAAATCTGGAGGATGTGGAGCTCGTAGGCCTGGGGCGGGGGCTCGTACTGCGCCCACTCCGACACGACGCTCTGCGCCGTCTGGTAGGCGCTCGCGGCCTGCTGCTGGGCCATGGCCTGCGCGCCCTCCGCCTCGGCCGCCACGACGGGGTCGGTGAGCGTCTTCGGCGGTGCTGGGACCGCGGGCGGGGCGCCGGCGGCCGCCATCTGCTGCGCCTGGGCGAACCGCCCTGACAGCACGAGCTGCTCAAACTGAAGCTCACGCTGTTTCTGCTGCTGGAAGTCCTTCTCCCAGCCGGCGAGGACCGGGAGGACCTTGTCCCACGCGCAGCCCTGCTTGATCTCCAGGCCCTCCTCGCTCTTCCACCCGAGGCCGTAGACCTCCCAATAGGTCTTGTGGGCGTCCTCGTTCACCTCGATCGAGGGCACCTCCCGCGACTTCGCGAAGGAGTGCCACTTGTTCTCGGCGTCGTCGAGCTGTCGGGCTTCCATGTCCGCGACGTTGTTCTGCACCCCGAGCTCGCGGCGCGCCTCACGGCGGGCGTAGGCGGTGTCGATCGGGAGCAGCCTCAGGTCGATCGCCTTGACCGTCATCTCGCGGTCGAACGCCTTCTTGTCGAAGTGCGGTTGCTCGTCGACGAGCACGTCGGTCTGCCCCGCCAGGTCGGAGCCCTTGTACTCCTGCTCCTGCCACGCCTGGCCGACGCCCTTGACCCAATACTTCCGGCTCTCGCGCACGAACCGGCGCTTGAGCTTCAGGATCGCGGACCACGCCTCCTTGCAGGCGTCGACGAGTTCGGCGTCGCGCATCTCGCCCCGCTGGCTGCTCTTGTCGCCGGCGAGTTGGATGGCGGTCCCGCTCAGGACCTTCGCCCCGGACAGATTCCCCACGTCCTGGTCGTAGAGGCCGGAGAAGTTCTGCATCCGCTGGATCTGGAATTCGATTTCCTTGTAGGCGTTCACGTCGGCGAGGCGTGCGGGGAGCGGGATGGGCTTGTCGTCCTTGTTCTTCGGATCGGGCGCCCAATAGACCACGCGCCCCGGGTAGCCCTCTACCCACCCGCGAGACTCCAGGCGGCCGCCCTCGGGGAGCATGATCGCGTCGACGCCGCTCCGCTCGCGGTTGTCGGTGATCTGCGCCCAGCTCATGTTGATCCGGCGCTGCTGGCTCCACATCCCCGTGGCGACGCCCTGGCCGAAGAACTCGTCCTTCTTCGGGAAGAAGCGGGACGCGGAGATGGTGACGAGGGGCACGAGCAACCCGGGCTCGTCCTCGCACTTCACGAGGAGGTCGCCGTTCATGAGCACCGTCTTGTTCGCGTAGGCCACGTAGCGCCCGAGGGGGCTCTCGCGCGTGGGGCCCTGGACGAAGCGGAAGAGGCGGGAGTGGTGCGCCCACAGGTTCCGGTTGGCCACGTCGCGCCAGCCGCGGCTCTGTGGGCCGTGCTCGCCCATCACCTGGTTCCCGCGGGCGATCTCCTCGGGGCTTTCGGGCTTGACCTGGTCGCCCTTCTTGTACCAGCACCCGATGTTGTCGAGGCTCTCGGCGCCGTCCTCGGCGTACCAATTCGGGCACCCCGGACGCCCCATCGGGCCCGGACGGAGCATGACGCCGTCGTTCTCGACGAAGAAGTTGAAGAGGCTGGGGACGCGCACGTGCGTGTCGCCAAGGGGAACGTCCTCGCCCATCTCGCGCCCGAAGAGGTCCTTCGCGTCGGTCTCCGGACCGATCGGGGGCGAGTACGGCATCATCGGGGCGCCGCATCGTAGGCAGTGATCGACGGAGAAGCTCTGCGACACCCCTTCTAGACCGAAGTCGCTCCCCACCGTGACGCCACCGCGGATCGAAGGCGCGAGCTTCATGAACATCTGCGGGTCGATCGCCTTGTCCGCCAGGACGAACGGCTTGTCGGTGCATGTCGGGCACTTCACGGCGGTCTGCAGGCCGATCCGCGTGCTCTTCCGGATGTCCTTCAGCCACTCCGCGGAGAAGATGCCCGTGCCGTAGAGCACGTTGCTGAAGACGTGCTCGCGGTAGGTGGCGTCCCAACGGTCCTCATCGAGCGTGGCGTCGAGGACGTCGTCGCCCTTCGTGGCGGCGATCTTGGCGTTTGCGTTGTCGGCCCGGCGGGCACGGACGTAGCCGCGTGAGCGGCGCTTGCCCAGGCGCGAGCGGTGCGTGTCGATGATCGGGAGAAGCTCGTTGTTGGTGGTCTGAGGGATGTCCTCCTCGTCCTCCTCCTGCTCGACCATGCGGATCGAGCGGCCGGCGTCGCTCGAGAGGATGTCCCACCACTGGACGCTCTCGTAGTTCAGCTTGTTGCCGTACCACTCGAACTCCGCCTCACGGCGGGCGTTGCTCTGGTGGTTGCAGACGCGCGAGAAGAAGCTGGCCCAGACGGCGGGGTCGTTCTCGTCCTTCTTCGGGACCTTGAAGAGCCCGCTGGGACGGCGGCCGAAGCTCGCGGGGTAGGAGGTTGACAATTACGCCTCGGGGACAGCCGGCATCGCGCCGGCGGTCTCTGGGTAGTCGGTGGGGTCTGGCCCCACGTTCTGCGGCGCCGGCGCCTTCCCCGGCTCGGCGCCCCACGGGTTCGTTCTGGTGCCGACGATTTCGGATCCTAGTGCCGGGTCTTCCGTGAGGTCGTCCGTCATCAGCGGGACGAAGGTCCGCGGCCGCGCTCGCGGCTCCACCCCACCGTCGTCCTCCTTCCGGAACCGAATGCCCCTGACCGGCGCGCGCCCGGGCTGGGGCGGGCCCTCCACGTCGCGCCGCACCTGGGCGGACACGGAGCCCTGCGCGTCGGGGTTGGACACCGCCTTCGCGTATTCGTTGTCGGTGAACGCGATCCGACGTAGGTAGTTGATTTCCCCGCGCATGTGGTCCTCGAACCGGGCGGAGGTCACGTTCCGACGGAGGTTGTCGTCGATCATGTGGGCGATCTGATCCAGCGTGGCCCCGATCGACTCCTGGCCTTGGGTGATCTCGCCGTGGAGAGTCTCGGTCTTCTGAACGCGCGCGGTGAGTTGGGAGAGCGCGAGCTCCGCGACCTCGCGGTAGCGGGTCAGCGCCATGGTGGTGTCTGCCTGCGAGATTTGAAGAACGCGCTTCAGCCCGGCGATGAAGAGAGCGTTGACCACGAGGGCGACGACGGCGCCGGTGACGACCGCGAGGTAGACCTGAGACTGGTTCATCCGACCCCCCCCCTAAAAAGCGAAAGACCCCCGGCCGTCGGGTCCCTCGGCCCGACGACAGGGGGCCTCTTCGGTACGAGGCGCCCGAACTTCCCACCGGCTTTTCGCCGGCTGCCAGGAAGTGCGTCTACGGACAGTGATCGGACGGAGGGTAGCGCCGCCAGGCGGACGGTGTCAAGAGTCGTTCTTCCGCTGCTCCTCGAGGCTCCTGGCGATCTCCTCGTCGGTGGGCGGGACGATGCCGCCGCTCTTCTCCGCGAGCAGCGCCTGCAGCCGCAACTCACGGTGGTGCTCCTCGATCGCCATCTTGGCCATCTCGAGCATCCCGAAGCACAGAAGCTTGTCGTTGATCGGAGCGACCAGGTTGATGCTGTTCGGCCCGGTGAGCTCGATCATGATCTGCGGGCCCTGGCCCTCGTCAGGCTTCGGCATCTGTTTTCGCTCCATTCGCGTCTTTGACGTGGCGCTTCAGCATGCCGGGGTGGTAGTACCGCGCCGGGGCCTCGCTTTGACGCCGAACGTTGTCGAACGCGCTGATCAGCAGGCCTTCAGTTAACGCCCGCCCGCTGGTTCCGTAGACGTTTGCCTTGAGCGCCGGATAGGTGGTCGCCGTCAGAGCGCTCGCCGGCACCGGCAGGAAGCGCGCGACGAGCGGCGCGAAGAGCGTAGCGAAAAAGCCGCGGCGGGTGACCCTCACGCCTCCTCCTTCAGGCCGCGCACGAGCGCGACCGACTTTGGATTCTCCCGGATCTGCCGTAGAAGTGCCTCCACCGGGGTTTCTCCACCGCGCATCACAAGCGGGGCCGTCGGGATGAGGTAGACCTCGTCGGGCTTGAATCCGGATGTGGACACCGGAACACCGAGGACCTTCACGGGCTTCAAGTCGTCGCCCCCTTCGTCTGCCGCCGACGACGCACCATCCTCCGGTGCAGCTCGCCGCGGAGCGATGGGTGATAGTACCCCTTGCGGTAGTCCTTCGGGACGAGGCTCGCGAGGCCGGCGAGACCGGCCAGCTTCAGGAACCCGCGCCTACCGCGGGACATCTTCCGCAGCCCCCGAAGGCTCCTCCGCCCCTTCGATCGCCTCATCGCTGCCATTCTCTGCTGAGCCACTCGTAGACGGCGCGTTCTTCTCGCGCTCCCGCTCCTGCTGATCCACGTGCAGGAACATCGCGGCCCTCTTCGGATACTCCGGCGTGAGTTGGAACTTCGTTCGCAGCCACGGCGCCGTCGCCTTCATCAGCCATCGGAACGGCCACCAGAGTAGCACCTGGAGCGTCCCCGCGAGGAACTGGCGATAGCGCTCGGCCTGATTCTCCCGGACGAGCCCCCCGTTGTGCATCTCGACGACCCGGTGCCTGAGCCTCCGGTTCGAGTCCTGCAGGCTCTTGTACTCCGCTAGCGGTACCACCCTGCTCGGCTTCACCGTTCACCTCCGTGCCCGGAACGATGGCGTCCCAGGCGCCCGTGATCCTGGCCGCTGCGATGCGGCCCGGTACGACCTTGAGCACGACGTGGATGTCCCCGGAGATGTTGCGCTCCCACGCGCGGACGACCTCCGCCTCGATGGCGGCCATGATGGCGTCGCGCCACTCCTCCGGGGACGAGCGGCGCCGGACGGGCCTCACGTGACGATGCCCAGATTGTTTAAGTGGCGCAGGAACGGGCTCGGCTCGTGGGCCAACTTCTCGAAGAATCGCCGGCCGAAGATCTTGAAGAGACGGCCAGGTAACGACCACGCCCTCACCATCCGGCGGCAGCGCCTGCAGCGCCTCCGCGCCCACAGACGACGGCCGGAGTAGGAGGCGAGGTGCCCCTTCGCCCGACACCACCGTCGAGGGTATCGCCGGTAGGTGGCGAGGCTGTCTCTGGCGCGGGCGAGAGCTTGCGCGCGGGTCAAGCCGTCCGCGCCTCCTGCGGGAACTCAGCGGCGTGAGCGCCGCCGTCCTCGTAGTCCACGACCCCCATCACCTCGTCGAAGCGTAGGATCTTGATGTCGAGGACCTCGGGGTCGTCGTCGGGCCCCTTGCTCTTCCCGAAGATCCTGAGGTCGGACCCCGCGAGCTTCGCGAACATGACCGTGTCGCCGGGGTGGAGCCCGGAGGGCTTGTAGGTGCCGTCGGGCAGCATGAACCCGGGGCCGACTGCCACCACGACGCCCTTGAGAGCGTCGAGCCTGCCCTTCAGCTCGACGATGTACCTCCTCCGGACCTCGTCTTCCGGAACGACTTCAACTGCGATGCGGTCCGCCATCGGCGTGAACTTCATTTGGCCTCCTTGGTTGGCCTTCCATTCCACAGAGCGGCGTGCTCCGGGCACAGGTCCTTCTCGGGCGCCGGAGAGAACGTGCAGCGGTTGCAGACGGACCGGCTACAGGTCGTCGCGCGTCCGTTCCGGCGGCCCTTCATGTCGCAGAGCCGAACGCCAGGCGCACCGCACCCGACGCACGGCTCCGGCCTCGAGCGGCGGCCGCGGCTGCAAACGATGGCCGTGAAGCCGTTCTGGAGCTTGACGGTGTTGCAGGGCATCACGGCTTCCACGCCCGCCAGTTCCTCACGTACACGAACCCGTAGGCCAGGGCCGACGCGATGAAGCCCCACTGCTGCGTCGCCACGGCGTAGGAGACCCAAAGGACCTGGGCCGAGATGCCGATGCCCCAGCCGAGCCGGCGCTTCGAGCCGGCGATCCACAGGCCGGTGACTCCGACCGCGGTGAGGAGCCACGACCACCACCAGGGGACCATCAGTGAACCTCCGAGCGCGAGCCGATCGAAAGGTACAGGCCTCTCTCGTTGAACTCCCTGCCCAACCAGCGGAAGACCGCGACCGGAGACTCCTTCACGAAACGCCGGAGCGTCTCTTCGTCGGCCGGCGTCATGCCCTTGCTGAGCCCGAGAAGCGGGCTGTCGGTGTCCTCGGCGTTGTAGTTCTCGTCGGTCACGGCTTCGCGACGAGTAACCCTCTTGCCCCTCATTGGCTTCTTCATGTCCTCCTCGGGTGCGTGGTGCGGAGCTTCGCTCGCTCGTTCTCTGGCGCCATCAGCATTTCGTCTCGGCTCTCCAGACGGAGCCGGTTCTGCCGCTCCCTGCGCGTCGCTCGCCGCACGATGTTGTCGTCGACGTAGCAGTGTGGGTCGCGCGTTCGGTTGTAGCCGTTGCCCCAGATACGAGAAACGCGGCGTACGCAGGTGACGACGGCCGTTACGAGCCAGGAGAGTGGTCCCCTCATCGCCCTCACCCCTTCAGCATCCGATACCGCCCCGGACGCTTCGACTTCCCCGCCTCACGGTCTTTCGCCTCTTGGATCCGCTTCCAGAACTCTTGCGCCATCGCCTTCTTGATCTCGATTGCTTCCTGCTTCGGCGTCAGCGTGGTCTCGATCGGGATGTCGCGCAGCCGCGCCCACAGGTCCGCCCCGAGGATCAGCCCGTGCGC
>Ga0137433_1001397_pt1 | contig 10123 bp, 7 predicted proteins | sample EasRivERMZT840_2_FD_102335 | JGI IMG/M metagenome (GOLD analysis project Ga0137433, IMG submission 102335) | Soil microbial communities from meander-bound floodplain in the East River, Colorado, USA - East River MetaG ERMZT840_2 | ecosystem: Environmental > Terrestrial > Soil > Floodplain ...
AACGGATCCGGTGCTGGAGATGCAGAATGGGGTCCGAACCTTCATGGCCCGGACAAAGTCGAAAGATGACTTTCTGCACTCGCTGCCCGCCGGCAGCCGGCTGGAACTGACCGGCGTGTACGAAGGCCTGGGCGGCAACCGTGCCGCGAATCAGGACATCACTTCCTTTGAATTGCTGGTGCATTCGCCCTCAGACATCGTTGTGCTGGCGCGTCCGCCGTGGTGGACGTTGAAGCGGTTGCTGGCGATCATGGGCGCTTTGGCCGTCGTGCTTGCGGCCACGGGATTGTGGATCACACAACTGCGCCGGCAGGTCGATGAGCGCACGGCGGAACTTGGCGCGCAAATCCAGCAACGCCAGCGGGCCGAACACCAACGCGCGATGGAACAGGAACGCACGCGCATCGCGCAGGACTTGCACGATGAACTGGGTTCCGGCATCACCGAAATCAGCATGCTGGCCGCGCGCGCGAAGTCCGGGTCCGCACCCGACGAGAAACGCAGCCGACACCTCGAACAGGTGGGCGACAAGGCGCGCGAGATGGTCACGGCGCTGGACGAGATCGTCTGGGCCACCAATCCCGGCCATGATTCGCTGGCTTCGCTCGTGAGTTACTTCAGCCTCTATGCCGACCGCTTCCTGAGCCTGGCGAACATCGCCTGGCGGCTCGAAGGGCCGGCCGGTCCCACGGATCACGTCATCGATTCACGGCATCGGCATCAACTGTTCCTGGCGTTCAAGGAGGCGCTCACCAACGTCGTGCGCCACTCCGGCGCCACGGAGGTCCGGGTGAACATTCAGCTTGAAGCCGGCGAAGTGCGCCTGACCATCGCCGACAACGGCCGCGGTCTGCCGGCGGACACGCGCGCCGACGGCATGGACGGCGTGGCCAACATGCGTTCGCGGCTGGAAAAGCTGGGCGGCCGGTTCGAGGTGGCCAGCGAGCCCGGAGGCGGCACTCGGCTGCGCCTGTGTGTGCCGGTGAATGGATGATTTATGCGAATCGGCAGAATTCGACGGACGCTCTTCCTCTCCCGCTCTTCGGTCAGGCAACCCAGCGACCGGCGGTGGAGACGAGCGCTTTCTCTCTCTCCCCGCGAGGCACGAGTGGGGAGAGAGCCGGAGAGAGGGGGTTTCCAAAACAACAATTCCTCCTCTCCCCATCCCTCTCCTCCCTCCTGCGTCGGGAAGAGAGGGAGCAAAGCAGCGCACAAAGTCCGGATGATTTATGACCCGCATTGCCATCGTTGAAGACAACAAGGTCATCCGCGAGAGCCTGATGGAATTCGTGCAGGCGGACCCGGAGTGCCAGTGCGTGGGAGCGTGCGATTCAGCGGAAGAGGCGCTCAAGCTTTTTCCCAAACTCCAGCCGGACATCGTGCTCATGGACATCCAATTGCCGAGCATCTCCGGCATCGAATGCACCGCCCGGCTCAAGCAGCAGATGCCCTCGCTCCAGATCATCATGGTGACGGTCTATGAAGACACGGAACGGATTTTCCGGGCGCTGCGCGCGGGAGCGTGCGGGTATTTGCTGAAGCGCTGCTCACCCGAGGAACTGGTGGCCGCCGTGCGCGAAGTCCGGCAGGGCGGCGCGCCGATGTCACGGGAGATTGCGCGCAAAGTCATCGCCTCGTTTCAGGAACCGGTCACCGCGGCGGCGGAAGTGGAAGACCTCTCCCCGCGCGAACGGGACATCCTGGAACTGCTGGCCGATGGATTTCCCAACAAGGCGATCGCGGACCGTCTCGGCCTGACGGACGGCACCGTGCGATGGCACCTGCGCCACGTCTATCACAAGCTCCATGTCCGCTCGCGCACCGAGGCCGCGCTGAAGTTCCGCTCGACCAAGGGCGGGTGAACCGGACGCGTGCGGGAACGTGGCGGCTGCCAGGCAATTTCTTCGAATTGGATTTCGATTGGTATCTTTGTGTCCGACGCCACCATCGAAGGACTTCGGCCGGTGACGCGTGAATTGCAACCGCGCCGTAGAGTGCCATGGCGTGCAGCCGCGCTTACTGGGTTCGTTCCGACCTTACTCTGAAGAATCGGTTCGTCGTGGAAGTGCCGTACGTGCCGGGCAATGATGCAGTCCAGTTAAGCGAATCCGTGCTGGATTCCAGAATGATGAGCGTGAGCAGCATCGCACTGCTGTAGACCCCAGCCACTTGGAATACATCTCACTCAGGACGGTTTCGGTGCTTGGTGTCGCCTACCGTCCGGACGCCCCCTTGGGCGAGGATGCCTTGGGTGCAGTCGATTCGGAAAAGTCAACCTCGACTTCGCTTTTGGCGAACGAGAAGAGTAGCCCTTTGTTGGTCCTGAAGGTGACGCGGGATTGGCTCTCGTCCACGATAGCGCCCCAAAGCGGCTGGCGGCTGGTGGGGGTGCCCAGTTCGGCTCTGCCGTGGACCAGCCTTGCGAGGATTTTGGCTGGGCGATGCGTGGTGTTGGTCGAGCCGCCCATCAAGTCGAGTGCCAACCGGAGCATCCGGGTGTGCTCCGCGATGCCTTCTCGCAACGCGCGACGAAGTGCGGCTCCCTCTTCCGCCGTCCATAACGCCAGCGCTTTGTCTCCGTCTTCCTTTCCAATCTCGTCGGAGTAGGACGTCATAACTACGGAGGCGGCTGGCTTCTTGTGTTTACCGGGGACGTACATGTCAATGCCAGTGGTCAATTGTAGGACCCGGACGTCGGCGGAGATGGCGTAGCTCGTTCCGATATTCATCACGGAATGATTGGTGACCTCTGCCGGACGCAACTTGGAGACGTTGGTGCCCAGCCATTCCATATCGTAAACCTTCAACCACGGAGTCTCGACGAGAGTATTGGAGATGGAGTTCCAATAGGCGCTTCGGACATCCCAATCCCGAACGACCTCACGCAACTCTTTCCCCCGCGTCTTGGCGCTCTTTGCCCTGACCCCCGTGACACCTGCATCGATCACAGCTCCCACCAGTCCGAACGCCGCTCCATAGCTGGACCGCATATATTGGAAGGTGACTTCGGACTGAGGAATGAAAGAGCGGGTCTGCGTCCGTTCGATCTGGGCAAGGGCCGCGGGCGGCAAGCTTGGCGGAACACTCGCGCAGCCAACCATAATGGAAAGCGCACAAACCGTGAACACAGTGCGGACCACGGCAGGAAGGTAGGTTGAAATCATAACGGCCTGAGGAGTGAAGTGTGCGATAGTTGCCTAACATCTAAGTGAGCGACAGTGCTTGCAAGAGGCGGTGAATTTGGTTTTGCACGCGGCCTTTTCCTTTCTGGTTTTCTTACAGGCAGTTTGCAGTTTTCGAGGGACGATGTCACGTCCCAAAGCTCATCATTCCTTAACCTCAACCGTCAGGAATCATATCACCAGGGCGCTCAAGGAGGTTTTGGTGGCTCGCGGTCCGTCAGCGGAAATGCCCGGACGCCACCCCCTTCATCACCATACATTTGTGAGGCTAGGCAAGCGTGGCAATTGAGGGTAGGATAGGCGCGAATCCAACGAAACGAAGCAGCGCTGTTTTATGAAAACGCATTCCCTTACCCAGGCCATCAGACGTGGTTTGTGGTTTTCCCTCATCCTTATCTCGGCCATCGCGGCGTCCGCGGTGCCCGTGACCTTCCAGGTGAACATGGAAATTCAAACCGCCCTGGGTACCTTCAACGGGCCAGCCGGGCACACGGTTGAAGTCCACGGATCGTTCGACGCCTGGGGGCCGGGCGCCGTCTTGTCGGTGAACGCGTCCAACCCCAATCTTTACGAAGGCACAATCGACGCCGGCGGCAGCGCCGGCACCCAGGTTCAATATAAATTCGTCATCAACCAGGCCGGCACACAGGTCTGGGAAAACGATGGCGTGGGGCCTGCCGGCGCTCAGAATCGGGCGTTCAACGTGCCCGCCGCGGCGGAAGTTTTGCCGGTGGTGCATTTCAACAACCAGGCAACGCTACCCGGCCTGGTGGCGGTGACGTTCCGGGTCAACCTGTCGGTCCAGCAGGAGATCGGGAATTTTAATCCTGACGGCGGGCATACCGTCGAGGCCCGCGGTTCGTTCGACAACTGGGGAGCCGGCGTGGTGCTTGCCGCCGATCCCGGCAACGCTGGCGTCTATCAGGGCACGGCCAACATCAATGGTGCAGCCGGCGCGCCCTTCCAGCACAAGTTCGTCATCAACCAGGCGGGCACGCTCGTCTGGGAAGGCAACGTCGGACCGGGAGGGCCGGATGGAAATCGCACCTTCACCTTGGGGACCAGCCCGCAAATTCTGCCTGTCGTCTATTTCAATAACCTGACCAACAATCCCGGCGGGGGTATTCCGGTGACGTTCCGTGTGGACCTGGGTGTTCAAATTGCCCGCGGAACCTTTGATCCGGCATTGGGCACGGTCGTGGTCGCAGGGCCGTTCAACAATTGGAGCACCACGGCTTCTCCGCTCACCAATAGCGTCGAGAATCCCACCATCTATGCCGGCACTGTCAACATCAGCACGGTGTCGCCCGGCGGCTCCGTGGCGCACAAGTTCGTGCTCAATGGCGCCACCTGGGAAACGGGCGACAATCGCGCGTTCACTCTGGAAAGTCCGAGTCAGACTCTCCCGGTGGAACCGTTTGACCGCGTGGGTGACCTCGGACCCGTGTCGGTGTCCGTCGTGGCACCCGACCCGTTCCAGGTCACGGTTTCCTGGACGGCCGGCCCGCGCATCCGCCTGCAGAAATCGACCAACCTCAACGGCCAGTGGGAGGACGTTCCCGGCAGCGAGGGCCAAAGTTCCGCCTTCTTCGAGCTGACCTTCGAAGAACAACGTCCCTCGACCTATTTTCGGCTGATTGGACCGTAATGGTGCCGTCGTCGTTTTCATCGGGCTGAATCGATGCGTGTCCAACAATGGCATCAGCCTGCTCCCTCTCTTCCCGACGCAGGAGGGAGGAGAGGGCCGGGGAGAGGAGGAGTTTTTTCCTGCATGGCCCCTCTCTCCAGCTCTCTCCCCGCTCGTCCCTCGCGAGGAGAGAGAGGAAACCCGTCCACACTGCCGATTACCGGACAGGGCGCCGTCCATCACGCAGCCGCTTTGAGTTCCAACCTGACCATCTGCTTTCTCGCCATCTTCATGCTCCGCGCGGTTAGCACGGCGGGTGCAGAGTTCATGGCCGGAGCGGATGTCTCGCACCTCGTCTTCTTCGAGAATCGCGGCATCGTCTATCGCGATGGCGGACAGGCGCAGGACGCGCTCGTTCTGCTCAAGCAGCGTGGCCTGAACTGCGCGCGGCTGCGCCTGTTCACCAGCAGCGCGCAACAGGCGCTGGCCGATCCCTACAACTCGATTAACAATCTCGACTACACTCTTCCATTGGCCGCGCGCGCCAAACAGGCCGGACTGCAACTGCTGCTCGATTTTCATTACTCCGATTCCTGGGCCGATCCCGGCAAACAGACCAAACCTGCCGCGTGGACGAACCTCACCTTTGCCCAACTCGAGCAACGGATGTACGACTACAACAGCAACACCATCGCGGCCTTCAAGGCTGGTGGCGCGATGCCTGAATACGTCCAGGTCGGCAACGAAATCATCCAGGGCTTGCTGTGGCCCGACGGCAAGGTGGGCGGCAGTTCCGACACACCTCCGCAGTGGCAGAAACTTGGAGTGCTGCTCAAGGCCGCCATTCGCGGCATCAAAGACGCCTCCTCTGATACGCCGCCGAAAATCATGATTCACATCGATCGTGGCGGTGACTGGCCGGGGACGCGTTGGTTCTTCGACAACCTGCGCCAGCAACAAGTTGAGTTCGATCTCATCGGCCAGAGCTACTACCCCTTCTGGCACGGCACCCTGGACGCTTTGCGCAACTGCCTGACCAACGCGACGGCTCGCTACGGAAAACCGGTGATTGTCGTCGAGACCGCTTTTCCGTGGAGCAACTCGGCGGACATCCAGGGTATTCCTGCCACGCCGGAAGGGCAGGTCCAATTCGTCATTGAACTCGCCCGGATTGTGAAAGGTCTGCCGGATGAGATGGGCCTCGGCGCCGTTTGGTGGGGCACGGAGTATCAGCGGCTGCCGGGTGTCGGCTTGGCCGGATTCGACCGGCGCTCTTTCTTTGATGCGGATGGAAACGTGCTGCCCGTGGCGAGCGCGCTGGGCCAACTGGCGGCTCCGATTCAGATCCGCGCCAGCCTCACCGATGGCGCACTCATTCTGCAATGGCCGTTCAGCGGCGCAGGTCTTTCCCTGGCCATGGCCACCAACCTGTCACCTGCCGCCGCGTGGGAGCCGGTATCGGACACCATTCAAAGCACGGGGCTGACGTTCAGTGTCACGCTCCCCGGCAACGCCAGCCACTCCCGGTTCTACCGTTTGCAGTCGCGTTGAATCGGCCCTACCTCACGCAGCGCCACCCAGATCAGGAAATCATGCCGCGCTGGCGGAGCATCGCTTCCGCCGCTTTGTCCATGAGCAGATCGGCGAGCGGCCTGGTAGCTTCGTCGAGCGCGGCGACGGCTGTCTTCAACCTGGCGGGATCGCCGGTTTGAGTATTCGGATCTTCGGCGGCCAGCACCGCTTCGACGGCCGCGAGGGTTTGTTCGACTTGGGATTGATATGTGGAGTCGAGTTCAGCGGCGCACTCGTTTAGACCACTCTTCGTCGCCGCAACCGTTTCAACGGCCTTGAGTTTGGCTTCGACCCATTGGCGGGCGCGCGTGTCGTCGAAGAAATGCTCGACGGATTCCTCGACCATCTTTTGCACGTCGGCGTCATCTACATCGACGGCTGACTTCATCTCCACAATCTTCTCGCTGCCCGTTTTGATGTCGCGGGCCAGGACGTGCAGGATGCCGTTGGCGTCGATCTCGAACTGCACGCCCACGCGCGGCACGCCGCGCGGAGCGGACTCGAAGCCGAGGGTGAACCGGCCGAGGCTCCAATTGTCCTTCACGCGTTCGCGCTCACCTTGCAGGACGTGAATGAGCATCTCGCGCTGGTGATCGACGGCGGTGGTGAAGGCTTCGCCTGCCTTCGTGGGAATGGTGGTGTTCCGTGGGATGATGACGTTCATCAGGCCGCCGAAGGTCTCGATGCCGAGCGACAACGGCGTGACATCGAGCAGCAGCATGTTCTTGAAACCGCCGCTGAGAATCTCCGCTTGAATAGCCGCGCCGAGGGCTACGGCTTCGTCCGGGTTTTGCGAGGTGTTAAGCTGCGGGCCATCGGCCTTGTGGTGCTCGGTGCCAAGCCGGATGCTGCCGCGCGTCTCTTCAAATTCCGCGCAGCCGAACCATTCGCCGACCAACCGGCGGACGAGCGGCATCCTCGTCTGCCCGCCGACGAGGATGACTTGATCGAGGTCCTTCGCTTCCATCTTCGCGTCCGCCAGCGAGCGGAGGCAATGGGCTCGGGTACGTTCGATGATGTCGCGGGTGAGGCGCTCCAGTTCGCCGCGGGTGAGCTTGTAGCTGAAGCTGAAGTCGGGTGTGAGGAAGGGGAGCGCGATTTCGGTTTCGGTTTCGGTGGAGAGCTTGATCTTGGCCTGCTCGGCGGCTTCGCGGAGGCGGGCGGAAACGACGGTTGAAGGGTTGAAGGGTTGAAGGGTTGAAGCGTCTCCAACCTTGAGGACCAAAAAGTCCACCAGTCGTTTGTCGAGGTCGTCGCCGCCCAGACGCGTGTTGCCGTTGGTGGCGAGCACCTGGAAGACACCATTGTTCAGTTCAAGGATCGAAAGGTCGAAGGTTCCGCCGCCCAGATCGTACACGGCAATCTTCGAATGCTCTTTGAGGCGGCCGAGTCCGTAGGCCAGCGCGGCGGCGGTTGGCTCGTTGACGATGCGCTCCACCGTGAAGCCCGCCAGTTCACCGGCCTTCTTGGTAGCGTTGCGTTGGGCGTCGTTGAAGTAGGCCGGGACGGTGATGACCGCGCGGGTGACGGGTTCGCCCAACGACGTTTCGGCGTCGCGTTTGAGCTTCTTCAAGATCTCGGCGGAAATTTCCTCCGGCGTGAAGGCGCGTCCATGAATGTCGATGACCGCCGGTCCTGCGCCTTCGCCGCGCACAGGATAAGTGACCAACATTTCCTCCTGCGCGATTTCGCTGCCGCGCCGCCCGATGAAACGCTTCACCGAATAAACTGTCTCCGCCGGTTGCAGCACGCGAATCCGGTTCGCCTTGTGTCCGACAATCGGCTCCGCTCCCGGCGCTGGAAAATGAACGACGCTCGGCGTCAGGCGCTGCCCGTCGGCATCCGCGATGACCAACGGGATGCCGCTGTCCACCGTGGCGACGAGGGAGTTGGTGGTGCCGAGGTCGATTCCGACAATTCTGCTCATGTCGGGAAATGGTGGACGACGGCAAGTCGGGGCGCACGAATTATTTGGAGCTGCCGGCAGGGAAGCGGCTTCTAAGAATTGTCTTCTGACTGCGTCTCCAGGCCGTACAACTCAACACAATCGCGCCGAGGACTAGAAACGTAATCGAACTCGGCTCAGGTACAGGAATCACCTCGAAGCGCGTAATGAATCCACCCGTTCCGATTCTACCTGATTCTGCGAACACAGACTCAAACGAACTAGCGACCGAAACGAAATCTCCCAACCGATCTTCCGCGTCCATGAACGGAGTTCCAAACGTTGGAGGAGGAGGCGGAGGGTATCCGGCGAAAGTTCGCACATCGAGCAACAAGTTTCCTGCGCCAGGTTGATAAAAGAAAGGCGTCAACGGAATCGGGACAGAAAATGGCTGTGGGAAACTTCCAGAAGTACTCAGGCTCAACTGGAGCGGGCCTCGACCGTAAACAACTTGATCATTCAAGCCGACATTCTCCGCAAACACCGGACTTAGCCCGTCCACAAGTTGCGAGGTGGTTGACAGGTTGATCTGAATATCACGTATGTTCGCGACGACACCAACCGGCTGCGTGCCGTCAAACGGTGTGTTGGCGCGGAAACTTACCCCGGTGATCCATCCGCCTTGCGGCAGCAATTGGTCAAAGGCAGACGCGCTATACACCTGCTGAAACCGGGCAGAATTATCCACTCCAAGCACGAGGAATGGTCCACTGCCAGCGGCGTTCCCTTCGGAGAATTCATCTTTTGGGGCGACGACCCGCTGGAGTTGGCCCACTCTGCCGAACCCAAATCCCAACCAAATCAGGGTTCGGCGGGAGCCTCACCCTCCCTACCACTCTGCCGGCAAGATGCCGACAGCACGTTAAATCTGATCCACCGCGATCACGCGCAGGATTTCCTCCAGCGTCGTCTGGCCTTTGAGCACGCGGCGCAGGCCGTCCTGCCACATGGTCTGCATGCCTTGCTGGATGGCGACGTTTTGCAGGGCGCGCGTGGGCAGCTTTTGCAGGACCGCGTCGCGGAAGACTTCGTCGGGCGCGAGCAGCTCTGTGACGGCGGTGCGCCCGATGAAACCGGTGCCGGAACATTTGTCGCAGCCCGCGCCATGGATGAATTGCGCCGAAGGGATCACTTCCGCTGGCACAAGCTTCAGCAGGCCCGGCTCGGGGTCGTAGGGCCGCGAACAGTGCGGACAGTTCTTGCGGATGAGCCGGATGCCCAGCACGCCAATGATGCTCGAAGCAAGGAGGAATGGCTCGATCTCCATGTTGATGAGCCGCGCGAACACGCCCGAGGCGATGCCGCTGTGAATGGTGCTGATGACCAAGTGGCCGGTGAGGCCCGCCTGCACGGCGATGTTCGCCGTCTCCGGATCGCGGATCTCGCCAATCATGATCACCTGCGGATCCTGGCGCATGAGCGAGCGGAGCGCCTTGGGATAGGTGAATTCCTGCGCCGGATTGATCTGCGCCTGGCTGATCATCGGGAGGTTGAACTCCACCGGGTCTTCCACCGTGCTGATGCTCACAGCCGGGCCAGTGCGCTGAACGATGTGATAGAGCGAGGCGTAAATCGCGGTCGTCTTGCCGGAGCCGGTCGGTCCGGTCAGCAGCATCAGCCCGCTTGGCCGGGTCAGCAGCTTGAGATAATTCTTCAGCGTGTGATCGTCGAAGCCGAGATCGGCGTGCTCGTCAACCACATCCTCGCCGATGCCATCCATGCCGGTGCCAGCGACGTGCATGTCGAGCCGTGGGAGAATACCTTGGTCGTCCGCATTCGCCTCAGCGGTGTGCTCAC
>Ga0137433_1001398_pt1 | contig 10122 bp, 2 predicted proteins | sample EasRivERMZT840_2_FD_102335 | JGI IMG/M metagenome (GOLD analysis project Ga0137433, IMG submission 102335) | Soil microbial communities from meander-bound floodplain in the East River, Colorado, USA - East River MetaG ERMZT840_2 | ecosystem: Environmental > Terrestrial > Soil > Floodplain ...
ACACTTCACGCAACACCTTCAGTTCATCGGCACCGGGCTTCCGCGACGTGGCCAAACGGAACGCGTAGGCGAGCCGATCGTTCACGCTCTTGCCGCCCTCGGTCAGGATGCGTTGCGCGAAGGCCCGCGAGGCCTCGACGAACTGCAAGTCGTTCATCAGCGCCAGCGCCTGCAACGGCGTGTTTGTGCGCGGACGTTTCACCACGCAATACTCGCGCGTCGGCGCGTCGAACAGCATCATGTTCGGCGGCGGGCTTTGCCGTTTCCAATGAGTGTAGAGGCTGCGCCGATGCAGGGCGTCGCCCTTGTCGGGGACATATTTTTGCGAGTTGTTGAACGAGACGGCTTCCCACAAACCGGCTGGTTCGTACGGCTTCACACTCCGACCGCCCTGCTGGTCCACCAGCAAACCGCTGATCGCCAGCGCCGTGTCGCGCACGACTTCGCCATCGACACGAAAACGAGGGCCGCGTGCCATCAGCCGGTTTTCCGGATCCCGCGCGCGCAACTCGGGTGATGCCTTCGAAGTCTGGCGATAGGTCGCAGAGGTCACGATGAGGCGTTGCAGTTGTTTCACGTCCCATCCGGTCCGGATAAATTCGGTCGCGAGCCAGTCGAGCAACTCGGGATGCGACGGGTGATCGCCTTGCACGCCGAAGTCCTCCGTCGTCTTCACAAACCCAATACCAAAGTACTGTTGCCAGAAACGGTTCATTGTCACCCGCGCCGTGAGCGGGTACGATGGATCCATCAGCCATTTGGCCAGACCCAACCGGTTCGTCGGCGCGCCCGCCGGGAGCGCGGGCAGGATGGCCGGCACGCCCGGCTCCACCTTGTCACCTTTTTTGTCGTACTCACCGCGAATCAGCATGAACGTCTCACGCTGCTTCTCCATTTCCTTGGCCACCATCGTCACCGGAATCGCCTTGTCGATGGCCCCGTCCTCTTCCTTCCACTTGTCCGTCTTCTCGAAGAGTTCCTTGAACTCCGGCGAGTGTTCGCGCCGGTAGAAGTTGCGCACTTTGGTTGCCTGCGGACCGTTGAGTTTTGTTGTCGTGGCCAGCACGGCAGCGATGTCGGCCGGCACCGCGTCGGTGTCCCCCATGGCCTTGTTGAAGGTGAAATAAGCGGCGCCCTGCACGGTCACGACCTTGAGCAGGAACTTGTTTTCGCCCTTCTTCAAATCCACCGTGACGCGGAGAAGTCCATCTCCCTGTTTCTCTTCGGGTCGTTCAGCCACCAGCTTGTCGTTCACCCAGAGCTTGAATGCGTCATCAGCGCGCAGGCTGAGATCGAGCTTGCGCGACGCGGGCACCGTAAGCTTGCGATAGAGATAATAGGCGCCATGGATGCCATGGAGGTCCTGCACCAGCAGATTGTTCTTCCCGTCCTCGAAGTCCGCCTTGGCGCTCCATTTAATCTCGTCACGCACTCCGGCGAAGGTCTTTTTCAAATCAATCTCCTTCTCCGGCTCAAAGGCGTTCGTGAACCCCTGGCGCAGTCCCTCGGTCTTGAACGGCCCGATGACCTGCCACGGCTCGGCCTTCGGCGGATTCAGCAATTGCACCAGTTCGTCGTTCTGCGCGGCGGCGAGGCGAAAATGGCCGATGGCGCGCTTCGACTTGGAGGCTTCGTAGCGAAGGCGGATGCGCAGTTCGGAATCCTTCGGCACCTTCACCGGTTCCGCCAACGCGAACAGCGCCGTTTGCGGCTCTGCCGACGCGCCGGCCTCGACGCCCCAGCCCGTGTCCGCCTTGCCGTCGATGGCCTTGTCGATTTCGCGCGTCGAAGCGGCGGCGCTGGCGACGGCTTGAGTGAACTTCAACTTCTTCGGCTTGGGCGCTTCCTCCTTCTTCGCGTCCTTTGTCTCCGCGGGCGGATCGCCTTCCTTCCAATCCTTCGCGGGTTTCGCCGGCGTGACAATCTCCGCCTCGAATTCTGACAGGCGGAACACGCCGTCGTCCGCACGTGAACTGCCCTTCTTGGGCAACGACTCATGCGGCAACGCTTCCAGCCTCAACGCGGCGACGCTGGCTTCGCCATCAAACCTGACAATGACCTCCTGCACGTCCGATTCGGGATTCGCACCCTCCGCAAGAATGGATTGATCTTCAAGGGTCTTGAACGTCGGCCCATTCGAAAGCGTGGAGGCCACGCTTACGGGCTGTAGCGTCGTCCACCCTTTGCTCAACTTGTCGTGCCATTTCGTCTCCCAGGCCGCCTGCGCGGTATCGAGCGCGGGCACGGGCGCTTCAATCTTCTTCTGGGCTTCGGCGACGAACTTCTTGAGATCGATTTGGCGTTTGGCCTGTTCGGGCGTCGGCAGCCGCATGAACGGATCCGGGTTCGGTTTGTTCCCGTCCATGATCGACTCGTTGATGCTGTTGAAGAACGAATACAGCCCGTAATACTCGCGGTGCGTGATGGGATCGTATTTGTGCGTGTGACAACGTGCGCAGGTCAGCGTCAGGCCCAGCCAGATCGTGCTCGTCGTTTCCACCCGGTCGAACGTGTATTTGCACTGATACTCCTGTTCGATGGCGCCGCCCTCGCCCGTGCTCATGTTCGCGCGCACGTAGCCGGAGCCAACTTTCTGCTCCGTGGTCGCTTCCGGCAACAAATCGCCAGCCAGTTGCTCAATGGTGAACTGGTCGTAAGGCTTGTTCTGGTTGAAAGCGTCCACCACCCAATCTCGCCACTTCCACATGCTGCGCTCGGAATCGATGTGATAGCCGTGCGAATCCGCGTAACGTGCCGCGTCAAGCCAGTAACGCGCCATGTGCTCCCCGTAGCGCGGTGAACTCAACAAGCGGTCGACGACTTTTTCGTAAGCATCCTTGCTCTTGTCCGCCAGGAACGCATCCACTTCCTCCAGCGTCGGCGGCAGGCCGGTGAGGTCCAGTGTCACGCGACGGATGAGCGTGACTTTGTCCGCCTCGGACGAAGGCTTGAGGCGTTCTTTTTCCAGCCGCGCGAGAACAAAGCGGTCGATGTCATTGCGCGACCACTTCGTGTTTTTCACGGGCGGCAATTCCGGGCGCTCGGGTTTCGAGAAAGCCCAATGGCCCTCGAACTTCGCCCCTTCCTGAATCCAGCGCTTGAACAACTCAATCTGCTGGGCGGTCAGCTTCTTGCCCGTCTTGGGCGGCGGCATCACGTCGTCGGGATCTTTGCTCGTGATGCGCTCAATCAGTGTGCTCTTCGCCAGGTCGCCGGGAACGATGGCGTAATCGCCGGACTTGGCGGGCTTGAGCGCGTCTTCCTTCCGATCCAACCGCAGCTTGCCCTTGCGCTCCTTGTCGTCAGGCCCATGACAGGCAAAGCAATTGTCGGAAAAGATCGCGCGGATGTCGCGGTTGAAATCAATCTTCGAGGGCGAGCCGGGCTTGTCCTTGGCCGCACCGTAAGCGCCGCCCGTTAGCAGACACGCCATTGCTACCGTCATTGCGCTGGCGCCAATGCGGCGAAGCCTGTTGTTCCTGTCTTGAGCCGTGCTTGTCATCGTCTGGGACCGAAGGTTTCCGGCGGTTCGCGCCCGCCGGGATTGCTTGCTAATAGACTAACCGCCAGCGGCTTTGCTTCAAATCTTTTCCGAGCTCTGAGACGAGGATACCGAGAGCCTTGTAACAGACCCCAGCCACCCGGTAGGGATGCGTTCCACAGCGTCCAGGTTATCTGGAGAAGGGTTCGCGGCGGTCGCCGCGGGCGTTGCGCCCGAAGACGGCGCACTCCGTCTGAATCGTTACAGCCCGGTTTCTGGTTATGGACGAACCTGGAGGCGGAACAGGTACGGCGCGCCGGGGCCCGCCGGGGGAGTGAATGTGGCGAGGTTGCCTGCCGCCAGAATCCAGCCGGAAACGGCCGACCAACTCGTGCCATTGCTGCTGCCCTCCACGAGGTAGGCGCGTCCTTGCACCGATGCCCACTCCAACCGGGCTGTACCGCCAGCCAGTCGCACGGGCGGAGCGAGTTGCAGAGTCGAGTTGGGCTGAGACGGGTCCGTGCCCGCAATGAACTCCGCATAATCCGTGAAGCCATCACTGTCGCTGTCGGTGAATCTCGTTCGGCCCGGCGAGACGTTCCCGAAATGATGTTGTTCCCACGAGTCGGCCATGTCGTTGTTGTTCGCGTCGGCCATCGCGTAGTTACCCTGGAAGGTGATTGCGCCGAGCGAAGCGAGCGTGTTCGTCTGCGGGGCAGGCGTGAGATGGAACGGCACGTCGGCAAACGTGATGCGGTATTCGCCGGGCGGCGCGTTGCTCATCACGAAGCTGGCACCCTGTCCCACACGGCTGCGCGGTCCGCTCATCACGTAACGAGCCTGCCAGAGATTGTTGGTGATACGCACAACGCCGGGGACAATGTTCGATGTAGTCACCGAAATGTCGTCGAGCAGCCAGCCGAAACGCGGCGCGTTGTCGATGGAGAACATGACGTAGTGCCAGGCGATGTAAACAAGCTGTTCGCGGTACGGAGTGAGATCGAATTCAAATGGCTCCCACTCGCCGAATGAACTGTCGCTCACCGTGCCGAGTGGAATCGCCGCGGTGTTGAGGTTGGTGTACAGCTCGATGATGCCGAATTCGAACCCATCGGAATCGTCCGAGGGAATGAAATCGTAATTCTGCATGAAACGCAGGGTGATTCGATCACCACCGGTCAGGTAAATGGCCGGACTGACGAGCACGGACTCAGCAAGGCCCGCCACCGTGCCATTCAGACTGGTACCCCAGGCGTTCACCGGCGACGTCGCCGTCGCGCCGTTGTTTGGCACGCCGAGCGTCCATTCCAGTTCGGACTCTTCCACCGGCACGACGGTCCAGTCGGCGCTGCCGCTTTCGAGGTGGTCGGTCCACGGCGCCCCAAAGGGTGTGAGCGTGGTGAAGCGGTGGAACTGGCCGTTGTTGTCGTTGATGGTCACGTTGCCCGCACGGTCGCGGCTGACCACGCGGAAGTAATAGGTTTGCGTGGGTTTCAGGCGGTCGAGGACCAGTTCGTGGGCGGTGTCGAAATTGCCGTCGTAAGCCACGAAGTTGACGGGGAAGTCACCGGGCGACTCGCTATATTGCACGAGCGCGTCGGTTAATTCGGAAGTGTCCCAGCTTATGAAAGCTTCGATGTAGCCCGGCTCGGAATTCACATTGCTGATTGCCGGCGGCGTGGTTTCAACCGTCGCAGCGACGGTCATCGTCTGACCGGCAGAGGCGTCGGGATAGTCCACGCGAAACGTATCGCCCGAAAGCACCGGCAACTCCGCGCCGGACGCCGGTTGACCGGCGGACACGAGGGCAAGGGTCCCACGGAACAAGCCGCGGCGCGAGGTCTCAGTCAGTGTGATCGGCACGCCGCTGGTTTGCCGCGGGCTGAAGGCCCGAACCACCACCTGCCCCTGGCCGACCAGATCGAGATCTTCCACTTCGACCGTCACGAGTCCGGGCACAGAGTAAACGTCGCTGTCGAGAGTGATCGTGCTGCTGCCCTCTTGCGGCGCGAGGAAGTTGAGGATGTTGCGGAGCAAACCGGCGCGGTTGTTGCCGATGCCCGATCCGGTCGGAACCGCGTCGAGCGGGAAGGAGAGAAAGACGACGCGTCCGGGAAGGTCGCGCCCGGGCCGCGGCGAACGGATTCCGGCCACGAATGAGCCGCCGAGCAGGATCGGAGAAGCGTTGGTTGTGGCGGTGATGACATCCGAAGCGTCGGCGGGGATTCCAGCGAATTCCTTGATCTCATCCTCATAGACTGTGTAATCAAGTGTTACGTTGATGCCGCTGCCGATCGGTTCGCCGGGTGCGCCAGCAATCCCGGTCACTCCGGTGTCTTCAACAAACGACTCTACCTGCAACCAGTCCCGCGCGAAAGTCGAGAATCCATCCGCCTGAAGCCGACTCAGGAATTCCATCGAAGAGATGAGCAGCGACCCGCCGCCGCGCAGATAGTTGGTAACGGCTTGAGCGCTGGAAGCCGTCCAGGTCGGACTGGCGAGCCGGAACTCCGGTGCGCGCCAGATGACACAGCGGTAGGGCGGCAGGGCGCTCGCCGGCACCGGACCGCGGAACTCGGTGTCCCATACGTCGTAGGTCACGCCGAGTTGCGCCAGCGGGGCCGTGTAACCGGACAGAGGCGGTACCGTGAAGAAATCGTTGTTGTAATCGTCAACGATCAAGACGGACGGGGTTTGCGTGGCGATGAACGTGAATAAAGCTCCGCCGTTGTCGTTCGTCGCGCGATTGCCAGCAAGGTCTTCGGAGATGACCAGATAACGATAAGTGACGTTGGGCACGACGCCGTTCAGCAGCGCTTCCTGGAAGGTATCAAAGACGCGGTTCGTGACCGAGAGCGTCAGTATGTTCGTGCCGTAACGGACGATGCCGTTCGCGTCCTCATCGGTGTTCCAACTGACGATGATCCGTCCGAAATCGAACGTCGCGTCCACGTTGGAAATAACCGGTGGCTGCAGATCAGCCCGGGCCGTAAATCGTCGCGTCGCGGGAGGGTCCGCATCCTGATACGTGGCTTCAATCGTGTCACCGTGTTGGACCTCCAACCGCCCGTTCGAAGACACGGACCCGGTGGCCGTGGCCACGCTCGCGGTGAAAACACCCGAACCACCCGCCGCTCGCAAGGTGATGGCTTCCCCGGCGGTTTCCGTCGTGCTGCGCAGTGTGAGCGCAGCGGTCGGCTGACCTGCGAGATGCGCGTCGAAGAGCGTCAGGCGGATTTGCGATGGCGCGGTATAGGCGCGCCGGTCGAACGCGACGATGCCCGTGCCCGGTCGGACAAAGGAGCCGGAGACGACGAGCGCGAAATCCTGATCGATGGCGCCGGTGTCCAAACGCGAGTCCTGCACCACGTTCCGGGCTCGAATGCGGATGAGATACTCGCCGAGCAAAGGCGCGAAGAGATGGACGGCTTCCACGTTGTTGATGCTGTCCGGAACCGTTGCGTTTGGGACCGACTCGCCCGACTCGAACTGGTTGCCGCGATACACCGCCCCATCAGGACCAACCACTTCCAAATCGAGATCATTGACCAATGCCGGCACCGCGCCGGGAAACCCGGGCACATCCGTATAGACGAGCGTGATCTTGAGCGGTTCGTTCGGGTTGTCCACGAGCACACGATGCTCGTAGGTCTGTCCGCTGGCCAACAATTGGCTTTGATTGACGAACTCGCGCTGGCGTGGCGTCGCGAGGAGTTGGGTCAGGTCCACCCGGCCCCAGCCCTCGTCCATGTTCGGCACTGGATCGGTTTCGATCGAATCGTCCATATCCACCGCGGAGTTAATCAACGCTGCTTTGACCAATGCTGGCGACGGGGTCTGGTTCGTGTGCGTCTCGCGCCAATACTGAACGAACACCGCCGCCGCGCCCGAGACATGAGGGCCGGCCTGGCTGGTGCCACCCTGATACATGTAGGCGTCGGAGATGGGCCACCAGGCGAAATCGTCGTTCGCAAATTCCGAGCGAAGGGACGCGATCCAGGTTCCCGGTGCGACCACGTCCGGCTTGATGCGCCCGTCTTCACATGGACCGCGGCTGGAAAAATCGGCCATGGTTTCAGAACCGGTGTCATAGATGGGAAATTCCTCCAGCGGCAGGTTAAATCGGTTGTTCACCGAGGCGCCGGTGGCGATCACGTTCTTGGCGACTGCTGGACTTCCGATAGTCTGCCCACCCGGGCCGGCGTTGCCGGCGGAGAATTCCAGGATGTAGGACTGATCTCCCGCCGCAAGAGCATCGGCATCACGCACCAGCGCATCGAACTCCATTGCGCTGATGTCGTAACGCCCTTGCGTATCGTCGCCCCAACTGTTCGAGCCGATGTCCGCTCCGGCCCGAACCGCGTCGCGAGTCATGGTCTCGAAGGTGGGCGGTGGTTGGTAGCCGCCGGCGGCGTCGAACAGACGCTGGGCGATGATATTCGCGCCCGGCGCGACCCCCAGGCCAAACAAAGCTCCGTCTTCGTCGAGTTCTTGAGTCGCTCCATTTCCTGCCACGATGCCGGCGACGTGTGTGCCGTGGCTGTGTTCGTCTGAAGCGTCGGTCAGGGCGCCATAAAAGAAAAAGGCGGTGACGCGACCAAACAAATCTGGATGCATCGTCGCGGCCTCGCCGGTGTCGAGTCCACTGTCCGCGACAGCCACGGTCACGCCCCGGCCATCGTAGCCCAGTTCCTGCGCGAGTGTGCGGCCCGGCCCTGCATCGCCGGCCACAATTTTCGAGGCGACTTCATCGTTCAGCCGCATTTCAGAAGCGGGCTCGATCCAGAGGACCGCCGGTGACTCGGCCAGCCGTTGCATTTGGCCGGGAGGAATTCTTCCACGCAATACCGTGCCAAAGCGCGAGCGCGATTCGGATTGGATGCTATGAAACTGACGGCGGGCTTCCACAATGTCCGCGGCCTTGATTTGCGGCAACAGCAGGACGTTCACTGGCAGGTTCTCCGCCGCTGCGCCGCGCGCCCTTTCACGCGCAGCCAGATGAAGCTTGTGCTCCGGCCGGTATTCCCCCACCCACCGCACGAACTCCAACGCACGAAGGCTTTCCAATTGAACGTTCTCGACCCGCGCGATAAACGCGTCATCTGGAACGTAACGGATCAACTCCACGCCCAGGCCGGTGAGTTGCTCCCGCCAGGCCGGCTGCACCTGACCCTCGAACTGGATCAAATATAGCCCCGACACCGCTGGCTCATTCGCCGGGGCTGCCGCCGCGCGAAGGCCCCGTGGCGCGGTAGTGATGGTTTCATTGCGGAGTCTGATGGACTTCGACTGGGCCTGGACTGAAACAAGCGAAAAACAGGTCAGTACAACAAGGGCGCGCAGACAGGCCATAACAACACGGAAGTTCACGTCCGAACAATAGCTCGAAATCCCTTGTCCTCAAGTTGCTCTCGGTCTCTGAGCTGGTTTGGCGCCTCTCAACGCCAGAGAGGTGCTGGTCGTTCGCACAGTCCGCCGAGACGATTCGCGACCTCTGTCCGTCTTGCGACTACCGGCCGCGGCGCCCACCCGCCGGTATATGCGCTTGCTCCGATAGGGTGGTCACGCCAATTTGTCCGCCGATTCGCGTGCATAAAAAGGCCATTCAACATCTTCGTCGGGCAGATCCAATCCTCGCCCGTCTTATCGACGCCACCGCTCCCTGTCTCCTGCAACCTGATCACGAACAGTCTCCTTTCGAGGCTCTCGTTGAAGCCGTCTGCCACCAGCAACTCACCGGGAAGGCCGCGCAAACCATCCTGGGCCGCGTGAAGGCCCTTCACCCGAAGCGGCCTTTCCCCACGCCGAAGGATTTCCTGGCCACTACCGACGAACAACTCCGCGCCGCCGGTCTTTCGCGCGCGAAGGTCGCGTCCATAAAAGACATCTCGGCCAGGACGCTCGATGGCACGGTGCCAACCACAGAGGAAATCCTGAAACTGGACGACACCGAAATCATTGAGCGCCTGATCGTCATCCGGGGTGTGGGACGCTGGACCGTCGAGATGCTCCTTATCTTCAAACTCGGTCGCCTCGACGTGCTGCCCGTCGATGACTACGGCGTGCGCAAGGGCTTCATGGTCGCCTACCGCAAGCGCGACCTCCCCAAGCCCGCCGTGCTGCTCAAGCACTGTGAGCGGTGGCGTCCCTACCGAAGCATTGGCTCATGGTACATGTGGCGGGCCATTGAGATGGCCAGGCAGGCGGGGAAGTAACCAGTATTCGGGAATTCAAGCGAGCGACGACGCTGCGTTTCAATCCCAAAGGGAATTGCATCGTCCAGCCTAGGGTTGCGAGGCACGAGCTACCCTGGGTTTGTTGTTCCGTGGTTTTCAACCCTGACGGGGTTGCGTCATGGCCGGGACGAAAGTGACGCAACCCGGTTGGGGTGGTAGGCCATTGACCGAGTTTCCCCAGGGTAGCTCGTGCCTCGCAACCCTGGGCTTAAAGCCGGAATCCCGTTGGGATTCAATTCAGGAATTGCCGACAGACATTGGCCTAGAGCGTTTCAACAAAAGCTGTAGCCGCACGAGACAAACCAACCCAGGGCATCTTGGGGCGTTACCCCCGCCAAGGCTTGGCCGATGGCGGTGATTAAGTCGGCGGGCGTCCGTGCCTCCGCTCCGCGCAGCAGGCCTTTG
>Ga0137433_1001399_pt1 | contig 10117 bp, 6 predicted proteins | sample EasRivERMZT840_2_FD_102335 | JGI IMG/M metagenome (GOLD analysis project Ga0137433, IMG submission 102335) | Soil microbial communities from meander-bound floodplain in the East River, Colorado, USA - East River MetaG ERMZT840_2 | ecosystem: Environmental > Terrestrial > Soil > Floodplain ...
GCGGTGACTAAAGTCCGCTCATGGCTTCGGAATACGATCCTTCAGAGTTTGTTGATAATGATTTCCAGTCCGCGCGGAAGATGACCGCGACCGTGGCGGCGCCCGCGATGCCGGGCGATCCAGGTCGAGCCCCCAGCCGCGAAGAAGTTGAGGCCCGCGTGGGCGACATGCATAACAAACTGGCCGAGCTGCGCCGCGCGCAGCAGGAACTGGAGCGCGAGCGGGCGGACCTCGAAGAGACGCGCCGCCGCCAGGCCGAGTTCACCAAGGGCCGGCAGGAGATGGAGCAGCATCTGACGCGCGGCATCGGGCTGCTGGAGGAGGCGGAGTTCGGCGCACGCCGGGACGCCGAGCAGATGGCCAAGGCGTTGGTCGATTTGCGAGAGGCGCTCCTGAAGATTCATTCTGTTCAGGAGGAATCATGGACACGCGATAATTTCAACACCGAGTTGACCCGCGCGCTCACCGCTATCGAGAACGCGCGCATGGAATGGAATTCGGCCCGGCTGAAGTTTGCCATTCTCAACAGCGAGCCGACGCAGCCGGAGGCAGTCCCGACGGCGCCAACGGACACCTTCGCGCAGAATCTTCTCCGCGAACGCAGCTACGCTGAACTGTGCAAAATGGGTCTGGCGCTAACCTGGCCGGTCGCGCTGGTCGGCGTAGTCATTGTGGTCGTGATGTTGCTGCACCGCTGAGGCGGTCGTGTCATGGGCCTGTTCAAGAAAAAGCCGGATCCCATTGGTGAACGGGCCAAGGACTTGAATAATCAAATCGCGGCGCTTGAAGCGGAGATTCAGAAACTCGCCGAACAAAGGGAGACGCCTCCGCCGGCAGCCAGCCCACCCGCTTTCACTGTCCTGCCGCCAGCGCCCGCCCGCGGAATCTCGTCGAGCCATCCGAGGCTTCGTTCGACAGCACGGCCGCGCGGTCCAAACGTTCCGGCGGCAGCGCAGGAACCGGTGTTCGAGGAAGTCGGCCAGGATCGAATCAAGTCGGAGTCGAAACCAGCCCCTTCCGCCAATCATCACGAACTGGACGTGCGCAAGGACGACCTCGCCTCCGCGTGGGAGCGATTGAAGACCCATTTCCGTGGCCCGGTCGCCTCGAATCCCAAACTGGTGCATTACCTGTCGGCGGGAAGCATCCAGGGGCTGCGCCCGTTGCGCTACGAGAAGCGAGTGGCGCGCAACCGGTTCATCGTCCTGGCAGTCGGTCTGATGCTGGCGCTGTGGGCGATCATCGCCATCTTTGTCAGCCGGAATTAAGAGTGCTCATGGTATCCTGGATTATTCTGCTGGGAATTGTGGTTGTGGCTGCGGGAATCGCAGCCGTGGTCTTCTTCTGGAAAAGCGAGTGACTATGGGCGGAGGCGTTTCCATCAACACATCAGAAGGTCAATTCATGGCTTTCTTTTCGGAGCGCGGTTTGGCGCGGCTGGATTTTCCAGCCCACGACGGCTTCCCAAAACCCGCTACCCAAGACAGTCTGGTCTTTTCACCTGAACAACGCCGCTGGCACGCGATGACTGAAGAGGCTCTCCGACAGGTCCTGGCGGCCGAACGTCCGAAGGAACTGCCGCCGCTGGACTGGTCCGGTCATACCGGTTTTCGGCAGCAGGTGTGGCGGGCGCTGCTGAATCTTGGACCGGGAGAGACGAAAACCTACGCGCAAATCGCAGCCAGTGTGGGCAAGCCGCTGGCAGCCCGCGCTACGGGCGGCGCCTGCGGCGCGAATCCGATCCCGGTGCTGGTGCCGTGTCATCGGGTGCTGGCGGCCAACGGACGCCTGGGCGGATTCTCCTCCGGGTTGGATTGGAAGCGCCGCCTGTTGGCGAGCGAAGGGATTTTCGCAAAATAGAACGCGCCAAGCGAAGGCTTGGCGCGTCTCAAAATAGCAGGGCGTTTCTATTCCCCGATAACCCCAGTCACTTCGGGTTGAAATCGATGTGGAGATTGAGGTACTCGCCAGGCACCAGTTGGATGCCATCAGGAACAATGATCATGATTGGCAGTCCGACCTCCATCCGCTTGGAATCGGCGGCGATCAGCCCCGGGTTGATCGGCTCCAACTGCGAGCCCACGCGGATGATTTGGCCGCGGGCCGTCTGCCTCGTCTGGGTGCGCGTGGTGATCGTCACCCAATCATTTGTCGAAGGCACCCGCGTGACCGGCTGGCGGATGTAAGCGATGATGCGCCGGGTTTCCGGATCGTTAATGGAGACAATGGGCATGCCGCGGAGGATGCGCTCGCCCTTCACATGATGCACCAAGCTGATCATGCCGCTGATGGGCGCGCGGAGCGTGCTGGGTTTGAGCATGAGTTGCAATTCCGCGGCTTTCTTTGCAACCCCCTCTGCGAATGGATCTACGTCGCCAGGGTTCCGCTTTGCGCCGAGGGCATCCAGTGATTTCTGCGCGTCCTCAATTTGCCGCCCGCGTGCCTCGAGAAGGGCAGCGTAGGTGTCGAGCTTGGCCTTTTCCGCTTCCAGATTGGCCAGGGATTCGCTCCCTTGGTCAAATTGTTTCTTTATTCGCTGGTATTCCCTGGTAGCCAGATCCACTTGGATTTGATCGCTCGCCTGGTCCACCCGAAGCTTGAGCAACTCCTGTTGGAACTCCCGGAACGCCTGATCGGTGCGCTGCTCGTCCACCGAGTTGCGCGCTGCCAGAATTTTGATATCAGCCTGGACGCTTTCAATCTGGGCTTGGATCAATTCAGGATCGGTGTTGACGATGATCGCGATGACCTGGTTGGAGGCCACGCTCTGAAATCTTTCAACAAACAATTCTGAGATCAGGCCATCCTGCAGGCTCGTAACATTAACCTGATTTGTGTCGGCGTAGCCGATCACACCCACGGGTTGCACGTAAGATTTCCAGAGATAGACGATGCCAGTCATGATCCCGAGGAACACGACAAACGGCAGGATCTGGATGCGAAACTCACGCCAGCGCTGTGAGGCCGGCGTCGGAATGGGAGGAAGTTTGTCTTTTTCCATAATCAAAGTTCGGATTCATCCTCGGCAAGCATGCTGGTGACGCGGGAGACGCCAGTGATCTGGCGCAACTCATTCAAGAGGTCGTCCACGCGATTGGAATCGCGCAAGAGCAGCCGGTAGGACAGGTCGGTGCCCTCGTATCCCTCGTGCGAGCGCTGGCTGGCCAGGTGGGCCTTCCAACTGTGACGGTCAAGCACCCGGCGCAAATCGAACAGTTCCTTAATCGAGCGCGACCAGTGCAAGTTGACGATGAGGTCGTAGCGGTGGCGGCTGCCGAAAGAGGTGTACCAGAGGTAAAGAAGCGCCAGCGAGGACAGCGCCGTGCCGAGAATTGCGCTGGCAAATTTCTGGGTGCCCGTCGCCATGCCAAGGACGATAACGATGAGCACGTACGATGTGTCCAGGGTGTCGCGGAGAATGTTGCGGAAACGGACGATGGCGAACACCGCCATCATGCCAAAGGCGGTGATCAGGTTGTTGGAAAGAACCATCATGACAAGGCAAGTGACCAACGGCATGATGATGAGGGCGTTGACGAACGAACGCGAATACGAGAGACCCGAATGTGTCATCATATACACCCAGGCGATGATTTGCCCGCCGGCGAAGGCCAGCAGCAGGCCCAGGATGGAAGCGGGCCAATTGGGCGGGGCGGACCCGTAGTCCCCTTGCATAAACCAGCCAATCCAATCAGTCATCGCGGTGTCCTCATCGAGTTAAATGCATTGAGCAATGTATTGTGGGGGGAGAGTGTGACAATCTGATGGCGCATTGTCCAGTTCAAGTGCGGCGATTTTGGCCAGGGAACCTTGGTGCCGGATTCATTTGAAGGAGTAGCGGATACGGCAACAGCAGAGAAGGTTGGGTTACAGGATTAAAGGCCATATCTGACTTTACACTCAGTTGCGACGCTCCCCTCCAGCTGGAGGGAAAAAAAAGCCCTGGCGCCGGGCAAAAGCCTTAGCCCGGCCATGATTCCGGCCATGAGAGCATGTCGTAGTTGCTGAATGCACATTAGTTCCGTGATTCGCCCGCCGTTGTCAAGTTTGGCGCACGATCTACACGACGATTAGTCGCGACCTCGTGTTGATGTTTATTTCAGCAGCTTCAAGTAGGCGAACAAGTCGCTGACATCCTCGGGCTTCAGCGCATCAAGCAATTCCTCCGGCATCATGCTCGACCTGGTGAAGCCGGCCTTACGCACGTCCTTCTGGGCGATGCGCGTGTCGTCCATGTTCGGACGTCGGAGCACGATCGCGTCCTTGTCCTCACTCACGCGGATGCCGTCGAGCACGTCACCATCCTTCAACTCCACACGGAAGATACGATAGCCTGGCTCCATCGCGGCGTTCGGAGTGAGCAAATTGCGCAGCAACGATTCCACCCCCATCGCTCCCGCGCCGTTGAGCACGGGGCCGACTTGTCCGCCCTGTCCGCCAACGCTGTGGCATTGCTGGCACGTCGTGGCGAAGAGCGCCTTGCCCCTGGTGACGTCTCCGGATTTCTCGGCGAGCGTGTGGAATTTGGCGAACTTCTCTGAGACCGCCCTGGCCTCAGTTTCGGTGAGCAGCGGTGGGAAGTCCTGTGTCTTCGTCACCTTCGCGCCACCGTGCAACTTGCCCCAGTTTGCGCCGGAATAAAGCAGGACAGGCATCCTGCCTGTCCCATCCTCCGGAACCGCATTCGGCAGAGCAACCGAACCTGTCGGGGTTGGGGACGGGCTGGAAGCCTGTCCTACGTTGTAGCTCCGATCAAAATCCGCGCGAATGTCCGCTGCGCTGCGCTCGCGGTTCCAGACGCGGAACTCGCTTAGCCAACCCGCAGTGCCCTTGCCCGGAGCCGTCCAGCCGATGCGCACGTTCTCGAACTTCTGCGGCGCGGACTTCGAGTCTTCCGTGTCCAGTTCGCCGTTCTGGTAGACGCGGAACATCCCCTTCGCGTCGCGCGTCACGGCAACATGCGTCCACACGTCTGCAACCGATTTTTTCTTCGCCACGATGGCGTCATGCGTGCCGCCGCCAACCCACACGCGGAACTGGCCGCCAAAGAAATTCATGTCGAGCGCACCAGGCGCACCGAGAATGCCGTCGTTGTTATCGATGCCCGTGTCGAGCTTTACCCACGTCTCGACCGTGAACGGGCCTTCGAGCGTGAGCCCCGTTTCCGACCAAGCATTGTCTTCACCGTTCAGGCGCAGAACCGGGCGGAACAACGACGCCATCTCCTGCACCAGTACCGCCAGATCCGCGTCATCGCCCAGCACTGCTTCGAGCTTGTCGAACGTCGCACCATCGATCTCGTCCTTCGTAATGCTCCCGGAGTGGACGGCTTTCACAACGGCCAACGCACCGGATTTCCTGCTGGCGAGGGCATCCAACGCAGAACGGCGTTGGCGAGCCGAGATGCCGTCCCAAAACTTATTAAAGAGGAATTGCGGGGCCAGTTCATTGCGCGAGGAAGCCAAGGTCAGGATCGCTTCGTCTGAAATATCGTTGCGAAGGCTTCGTACGTTGCCCAAGACGCCTTCCAGCTTGTTGGCTCCCAACTCGCGAATCGCCCGTAACGCGATCACAATTTCCTCGGTTTTCAATTGCGGATTCCCAGCCATCAAAGCTTCGTTGATGTCATCCTCCATCGCTGAGAGCCTGAAACTTGAAATGAGTCGTAGAGCCAGCAACCGCGTGCTCGCATCGCCAGACCATAAGCTACGTGCTGCGTCAGTCACCAGTGGAGTGATCTTGGCGGCGTCGAGCTTGGAGCGAACGCGCAGCAACGACTCCAGTGCACCTATCCGCGTCTCCGGCTTTTGCAAAACAGCCTTCAACGCGTCACCAACCCCCTGTTCATCCGTGAACTGAGCCAGCCGCAGCAATTCCTCGTCGCCGGGCGCACGCTGGAGCTGCGGCAGGAGCGTCGCAACGCGCGGAGCACTGGCCTTTGGCTCCAAGGCAAGCGTCGCAACCAAGCGATTCTCCGCAGGCACCTCGCGCGCGGCATCGCTGTCTAGAAAACGCGCGACCAGCGACGGATGTTGCTCCAATTGGAGCCTAGCCAGATAGCGCTCGAATTCCCTCTCGTACGCCTCACTTGCCTTGATCGCGCGACCGTTCTGAGTGCTTTTCATCGTCGCGCCGGACAACGGCTCACGGGCCACGCTGACAATCAGGCCGGTGGCGGGGTTGGCAACCGTGTCGCCTTGGGCGCCAAGCGTGCGGAGTGCAGTGCCCACGCTGCGGGCCATTTCAGCCCGGACTTCGGGATCAGCATCGTTTGGAAGCTCGGCCAGGTCGATAATGTTCTGCGGCAGGTGTTCGCCGTAAACACGCGCGGCTTCGCGACGGATGTTGCGGTCTGCGTCCGCCAGCAGCGGCTTGATCGCGGAGCGGTCGATCGCCCGCAGACCTTCGAGTGCAAAGAGGGCGCCGAGGCGCTTTGCGGTGTCGGTCTTCTTGCCGGCAACCAACTTCGTCAACTTCGCCGTCAGTACTTTCATCTGCCGGTCAGAGATCGCCTGCCATGCCATATGACTTTGCAACAAAGCGGGGCCGCCGAGTTTGGCGAGGAGTTCGTCGCCGGAAAGCTTCATGAAGTCCGGCACATCGAACGGCTTTGTGTCCTTGTGCTTAACGCGCCAGATGCGGCCGCGTTTCTTGTCGCGCTCGGGATGGTTCCGCGGCACTTCGTTGTGCGAGATGATTTTGTTGTACCAATCCACGATGTAGAGGCAACCGTCAGGACCGGTGCGCAGCGCGATGGGGCGGAACATCTCATCATCGGAAAGCACGAAGTCCGGCAGCTTCTGGTAGCGAAAGCGCGGTCCATCCGGCGTGACCTGGATGGCCTGAATTTTTCGCGTAATGGGATTGGCAATGTAGAACTGCCCGGCGTAGGGAGCGGGCCAAACTCCTGTGGCAGGAGCCGAGGTAAGGAGACTCTGATCATTCCTCTTGGTTTGAGTCTCGTTACCTCGACTCCTGCCAGTGGAGTCACTCAACGCCAGCCCGCTCAATCCCGTCCCGCCCATCGAGAACTCCGTCGCCGTGCCGGGGAACTCCGGCGCGTAGCTCTTCCACTGGCCGCCGGAGCAGCCGGGATAGTTCGCGTATTCGTGGAACGGCATCATCGGGTAGCCGAAATCGTTCGCCTCCTGAATCCACGCCTGTCCGTTCCCATCGAGCACGAGGCCCCAGATGTTGCACGGGCCTTGCGAGGTAATTTCGAAATCGCTGCCGTCATAACGGAACTTAGCCATGCGCGTCTGGTCGAACTGCACTTCGGCACCGCGCGTTGTCTTCACCTTGCCGTAATTGAACGCGCCCTGTGCCATCCAAACCCAGTTGCCCGGCGCGCGCGTGAACTGGTGTGGAAACAGGTGCGAGTCCTGCACGCCGAAACCGGTGAGAATCACGTCGCGCCTGTCCGCCTTGCCGTCGCCGTCCGTGTCGCTGAGGAAGACGATGTCCGGCCCGTGCTGGACATACACGCCGTTCTTGTAGGGCAGGATGCCGAGCGGAATCGCCAGCCCATCAGCGAACACGCGTGGCTTGCTCGCGTAACCGGTCGGCGATTTCGGATCGCGGTCATAGACGAGTATCTTGTCCCTCGCTTTGCTGGCATAGAGCTCCTTCGCGACGACCGGGCTTTCATTCGCGTCCACGGGATATTCGAGTGCAGTCATCGTCCAGAGTCGTCCCTGCAAATCCCAATCGACCGCCACGAACTTGCCGATGCCGGCCTCGATATCCTCCGCGGCCACCAGTTCGATCTCGAATCCGGGCGGCAGCGAGAACCGCGTCCGCTCTTCCTCCGGCGAGACTGGCTCGGCCTTGCCGGCCGTCTGCGCAACGGCACGATTCGCCTCATTGTGCCGGGCGGATTTCTTCGGCTCCGGTGCGCCGATGAACCGCTTGCCCACGGGCAGTTCCTCGATGGCGATGTCCTTCACTTGCACCACCGCCTTGCCGCCACCGTGGACCTGGATGCCGAGTTTACCCCAATCATAGTTTGGGATGCTGAGGTCTGGCTCGTGGTAATCGACACCCATTACGCCGTTGATCCATGTCGTGATGCGCGGGCCATCCGCGCGGATGACGTAATCGTTCCAGTCGCCCCGCTTGATGACTGGCCGCAGCGCCTTCATGTCTGAGGACGCCATGAGCTTGTTGCGGCGCGACTCGTCATAGATGGCGCCATACCAGTTCGGCTCCCCGAAATCGCACTGGTAACCAGCCATCTCCGAATTGTTCGGCACGCGCTGCGACCGGATCTGGAAGCCGGAGTTGATGAAGCCGTTCGTGCCCGTCAGCTTGATCTGGAAGCGCACGATAAAGTTCGTGTAATCGCGCGTCGTGGCGAGAAACTCGTTCTGCTTCACCGTTTCGGTCAGCGAACCGCCGGTCAGGCAACCGTCCTCCACGCGCCAGATCTTCTGATCGCCCTCCCAGCCGGCGAACGTCCTGCCGTCGAAAAGCGATTTGGGGTTCTTTGGTGCCGGCGGAGGTTCAGCAGCGCGGGAGGCACGAGTGAAACCGGCCGCGAGCACGGCAATCCAGGCGAGAGTCGTAAAGCGATTCATGCGTGAGCGGTTGTTGTTTGCTCCAGTCTGACGGTGCGGACGGTGGTGTCCATCAAAACAAGCGGGTGTAAACTACCGTTCCAACTCTGTCGCGGTCCACGGTGTTTCCCTCGGGCCGTGGGCTACGCGGACGGCTTGCACGTCGGTGGCCTTAACGGGCGCGGCGTTCGGACCAAACGTTCCCCGAACAAACGTCAACACGTCAGCGATCTGGCCGTCGATCAAGCCGCCCATCGCTGGCATGGGGACGCTGTCCGGGCCGCCGAAGTCTTGTCCGGCCACGCGAATCGGCCCCTGCAATCCGTGCAGCACAATCCGAATGAGCCGCGAGGTATCGCCCTTTACCCATTCGCTGCCAGTCAGCGGCGGATAGACGCCCGGCAACCCTTTGCCCTCGGGCTGATGACACGGCAGGCAGGCCATCTCATAAACGGTTTCGCCGGCGGTCGGTTGCTTCGGCGGGGTGCCGAGCAATTTCTTCAAATAGTCCGCCTGGGCTGCGCTGCCGGGATTGAGCCGGTTCGCGGCGAATGCCGCCGCCCACCGTGGCTGCAACGCGCGGGCGCTCTGCCGCATGGCGTAATCGAGGAATGGATCGCGCGGACGCTCCACGGCGGCGGCGACCACGGTTACGGCCTCCGGCCTCGGCACGTAGCTCGCGGCGATGACGGCTTCCAGGCGCACGCGCGGGTTTTCATCCTTCACACGTTCCTGGAGGAATTGGAGCGGGTCGGGCAATTGCTCGGCCCACATGCCGGCCACGCGCGTGCCGTAAGCCCTCACCCGCGCGTCCTTGGCGGCGAGCAGTTTCGCAAGGAGCGCAGGCCGCGGAGATGCGTGTGCTTCAAAGACGCCGATCACTTCCAGCAACAACCGCTCATCGTCGAGTGTCGCCGTGGGAAGCTGGCCGGCGGGAATGCCATCGTTCCCACGCGCGGCAAGGAGCTTGGCCACGAAGGCATCGGCGGCGGGCAGCACCGCAGCGGTGGGAGCGTCGAACAGCAACCGCTTCGCCTGATAGCGCGTCCACCGTTCCGGCGAGCGGAGTTGTTCGAGTAGAGCAGCGGGCTGCATGGCGGCAAGGATCGGTTGCCGGACGGGCGCGCGGCCCTTGGCGCTCACGCGCCAGATGCGGCCATGCGTACGGTCCCGATGCGGATCGGCGTAACTGGCCTGGTAATGTCCGATGACGGGATTGAACCAGTCGGCGAGGTAGATGCCGCCATCCGGCCCGAGGCTGACGTCCACGGGACGAAAGGCGTTGTTCGAGGACTTCACGAGCTTCGGGAGTTGGGTGGTCTTGAAGCCAGACCCAGCGTCGTGAAAGCGGTGAAGCTCCACGACCGCGCCGAAATAACCGCCGATCACCGCACAGCCCTGGATGTCGTCCGGCAGCGCCCGCGTGCCGATGATGTCGAGCGCCGTGGTCTTCGGCGACGTTTCGAACAGCGGCCCGACCGAATGATACTGCTCAGGCGAGTTGGCGTAGGATGCACTCGCCTCGGTGGTGGAACTGCTGCCGCTGGGGCTGGCTCCGCGCA
>Ga0137433_1001400_pt1 | contig 10110 bp, 7 predicted proteins | sample EasRivERMZT840_2_FD_102335 | JGI IMG/M metagenome (GOLD analysis project Ga0137433, IMG submission 102335) | Soil microbial communities from meander-bound floodplain in the East River, Colorado, USA - East River MetaG ERMZT840_2 | ecosystem: Environmental > Terrestrial > Soil > Floodplain ...
AGGCAACCGGGCTTTCGCTCTTGTCCGTCCACCCGGGCATCACGCCACGATCGCGAAGGCCATGGGCTTCTGCCTGTTCAACAGCGCCGCCGTTGCCGCCCGATATGCACAGACGAAGTACGGCATCGAGCGCGTGCTGATCATCGATTGGGACGTCCATCACGGCAATGGCACGCAGGAAATCTTCTGGGCCGATCCGACAGTGTTCTATTTCTCGACACACCAATATCCCTACTATCCCGGCACAGGTTCGCGAGACGAACGTGGCGGCGGCAAAGGCGAAGGCTTCACTCTGAATATCCCCCTCGCGGCGCGCACTCCGGCGCGCGATCATCGCAAGGCTTTTACCGACGCTCTGAAGGACATCGAAAGCCGATTCCCGCCCGACCTCATCATCATTTCAGCGGGCTTTGACTCGCGTCGCGGCGACACGCTCGGCGGACTCATGCTCGAAGACTCCGATTTTTCCGAGATGACGAAAGAAGTCCTGCGCATGGCCGAAAAGCACGGGAAGGGGCGCGTCGTGGGTCTGCTGGAAGGCGGCTACAACCTGGAGTTGCTAGGCGGCTCCGTCCAGAGTCATCTCATCGCGCTGGGGTAAAATGGGCTACGACCCCATTTTTACGCCCTCGAAAATGGAGCATGCATGCCTGACAAATTTGCTGAGATTGAAGCCTCATTGCCGCCGGTTCCTTCACCGGCCGGCAACTACGTCCACGCCGTTCGGACTGGCAATCTGCTTTTCCTCGCAGGCAAGGGACCGCACAGTGCCGGAGCAGTGGGAAAGGTCGGAGCCGGAATCACGAAGGAGCAAGCCTACCAGTTTGCGCGTGAAACCGGGATGATCCTGCTGGCCGTCATCAAACAGGAACTGGGCACGCTGCGCCGCGTGAAGAGAGTCGTGAAAGTTCTCGGCATGGTTAACGCTGTGCCGGAATTCGGCGATCAGCCTTTCGTCATCAACGGCTGCTCGGATCTGTTCGTTGAGGTATTTGGTGAGAACGGCCGTCACGCCCGATCCGCTGTCGGTGTCGCGTCCTTGCCTTCGGGAATTCCCGTCGAGATCGAAGCGATTCTGGAAATCACGGACTACAAAATAAGGCTGCCCGCGGGGGTGCGGTTTTCTTGTTCCTGATCCCGGGGTGGCTCGCTGGCGCTCGCACGCCCGGGCTAATATCCTTCCACGCCTTCGGCGTGAGAAACGCGCAGCCCGAAAGGGCTGCAGGGAGCTTAGCCGGGCGTCGAGCGAAGCGACACGCCAGGATGGGTAACCCAGGAGCAACGCACCTCGAAGATTTTTTCTGCGACGGTCCGCGTAACTTTTCCGGTCTCCGGGCGGATGATATCAATGACATGAGCGAGGCGCATGACGAACGAGCCCTGGTCGAGGCCGCACAACGCGACCCTTCCCGCTTCGCCGACCTGTACGAGCAGAACTTCTATCGCGTGTATGCCTACATCGTCCGGCGTGTCGGTGACAGGCACCAGGCCGAAGATCTGACGGCCGACGTCTTCCGCGAAGCTCTCGCGGGAATCGGAAAGTTCGAGTGGCGAGGTGTGCCGTTTGCTGCCTGGCTGACGGGGATCGCCTCGCGCATTGTTGCCGATCACTGGAATCGCGCCGGCCGCGAGACGGGCAATCCGTCGAAGGAAGTCGAAGCCGCCGATCCGCAGGAAATCGAATACAACACGATGCTGTTTCAGTTGGTGAACCGCCTTCCGGAAACGCAATTCCGGGTGATTCATATGCGCTTCGTGGAGCAGAAAAGCGTCCGCGAGATTGCCGGGGAACTCGGCAAAAGCGAAGGCGCAGTGAAGCAGCTTCAACTTCGCGCAATTGAGAGCCTGCGGGCTCAGATGGAGGTCGACCATGCCTGAACGTGAACTCATGGAACAACTCGACCAGGCCATCGACGAATTGCTGACCGGCACCGAATCGAGTTCAGTCGATCCGGATCTTTCCGGATTGATGAAGGTTGCCGGCATGTTGCGGCATCTGCCGGATGATTCATTCAAGACGCGCCTGATTCGTGAACTGCAGGTGCCCAGGATTCAGAAGATCAGCCCGTTCATATCTGTTGTCGAGGGCGACAAACTGATCGAGTTCATGAAGGAGACGTTTGGCGCCGAGGTGACCGACCGGCATGCGCATCACGGTCCGGACGGATTCGTCGCGAACGTCAGAATCGGCCCTTCGGATTTCATCGTCATGGGAGGCGAGTCGGTGCGCGGCCAGGAGTCTACCGCCGCACTGTACATTCACACGGACGACGTTGATGATTTGTATCACCGCGCTCTGGCCGCAGGCGGCATCCCATTCCTTCCACCTGCAGACCAACCGTTCGGCGATCGACTCGCGATTCTCCAGGATCCGTTTGGAAATCGGTGGTTTCTCGCAAAGCGAATAGCCCGGTAAATTCGCGAATCGGCGCGCGAACGGATATGGCATGATACGCGGCGCATGCTGAAAGCTGGCGCCCGCCTGGGTCCATACGAAATTCAAAGCACACTCGGTACCGGAGGTATGGGAGAAGTGTACCGGGCTCGGGATACGCGCCTGGACCGCACTGTCGCCATCAAGGTACTGCCTGCCTCGCTTGCGTCCGATCCTCAGTCCCGCGAACGACTCCACCGGGAAGCTAAGACCATTTCACAACTCGATCATCCGAACGTTTGCGCGTTGTACGACGTCGGCGAGCACGAGGGCGCTTCTTATCTCGTGATGCAATATCTCGAGGGTGAAACACTCCGCGATCGAATTGAGCGAGGGCCGCTGCCGGTGGACAAAGCCCTCGGCCACGCGATTGAAATTTCCAGCGCATTGGCAAAGGCCCACAGCGCCGGTATCGTGCATCGCGATCTGAAGCCGGCCAATGTGATGATCACGGCGGCCGGCGCGAAGCTTCTGGATTTCGGCATCGCGAAACTGTTGCAGGCGCCGGCGGCGAATTTCAATGAGGCGGCTACGGTCGACGTGCACACAGCGGCGGGAGTCGTTGTCGGAACCGTCCGCTACATGTCCCCCGAGCAGGCTCGCGGGCTCGCTGTGGACGCTCGATCGGACATCTTCAGCTTCGGCGTCATGCTCTACGAAATGCTGACCGGGCGTGTCCCATTCGACGGGCCGACGACCGCAGATGTCGTTGCAGCGATCCTCGAGCGTCAGCCGCAGCCGTTGACCTCGCATCGGCCCGACGTTCCTGCTGAACTCGAGCGAGTCGTCGCGAAATGCACTGAGAAGACGTCGGCCAGGCGCTACAGTTCCGGTGAAGAGCTGGCCTCGGAACTTGCGGCCGTGAAGCGTTCGATTGCCAGTCGGCCGCAAAAGCTTATGCCCTCAATCGCGGTCCTTCCTTTCGTCAACATGAGCGCCGATCCGGATAACGAATATTTCTGCGATGGCATTGCCGAGGATCTAATCAACGCGTTGACGAAGATCGAGCAGCTACGTGTGGTCGCCCGGACGACAGCGTTTTCATTCAAAGGTAAAACCGGAGACGTTCGCGAGATCGGACGGACGCTGAATGTGACCAGCGCTCTTGAAGGAAGCGTTCGGAAGGCGGGCAATCGGCTTCGTGTCAGCGCGCAGCTTGTGAATGTTGCTGACGGCTATCACGTCTGGTCCGACCGTTACGACCGCCAGCTGCAAGATGTTTTCGAAATTCAGGACGAGATCTCGATGGCCATCGTCAACGCGCTGAAAGTCAAGCTGCTCGGCGCCGAGCGAGAAGCCCTGGCGAAGCGCCACACCGTCAATGTGGAGGCATACCAGCTCTATCTTCAGGGACGTCACTACTGGCACAAATGGTCCGCCGATGGCTTCGTCAAATCGATGGAATATATGAAGCGCGCGATCGAAATCGATCCGGAGTACGCGCTTGCGTATTGCGGAATTGCGGACGTGCACCTGGCGAGTGCGACGGGTTATCTGCGTTACGTGGACATGCTGCCGCACGCCAAAGCAGCGCTGAAACGTGCGCTCGACCTGGATCCCGACCTCGACGAGGCGTGGATCTTAACCGGCGTAGCGCGCATGTTCGAATGGAATTGGGAAGAGGCCGGCAGCGCCGCAGCGCGGGCGATCGAACTGAATCCACGCTCAGGTCATGCGCAACAGGTAGCGGCGTTGGTTAGCCTTTACCAGGGCTTGCCGGATGAAGGTTTGAAATCCTCGAAACGCGCCGTCGAATTGGACCCGCTCGCGCAACTCTGGAATTGGAACCTTGTCTGGGCATTCGTCGCAATGGGAGATCTCGAGAACGCGGCAGCCCACGCTCGAGTTCTCGGGGATATCGATCCGAGTTTCTGGATGGGACATGTGCAAAGAGGAGTGTTGTTCGCCGCAAGGGGCGCCTGCACGGAAGCCATCCAAAGCCTCGAAGAAGCGTTGCGGCTGTCCGGCGGCGCTGCGCCTTATGCAATCGGCTATCTGGCATGCGTGCTTGGGCTGGCCGGGAATCGTGACAGGGCGGAAGGATTGATTGATCCGCTGGTGAAGGCGTCCACGACGCAGTACGTCTACCCGTTCGCCATAGCGATTGCCCGCTTCGGCCTTGGTGACCTGGATCAGGCGTTCTATTGGTTTAACCGCTGTCTTGATGACAAGGACGTGTTCACGCTGAACCACCTCCGCTACGATCCGGTGCTTGCACCGCTTCGCCGCGATCCACGAATGGCCGGGCTCTACGCGCGTATGAATGTGAGATGAAATGCAGCTGTAGGGGCGCTCTAATGAGCGCCCCTAACAGAGATCATGCGAGAGCTTTTCCGTAGAGTGCGAGCAAACGGCTCCATGCTTTTTCCGACAGTTCCTGGTTGTAGACCGTCGAATCCGGCGGACACCAGCCATGGGCGGCTGCGTAGACTTCGATTTCCGCGGGCAGGTTGACCTTGCCGAACGTTTCTTTCAAAACGTTCTTCTCATTTGGCGCTCGTTGATCATCGTTTTGGGCGATCGCGATGAGGAACGAAGCCTTGGTCTTCGACGCCGCAAGAAGCGGACTATCGGCTGCATCGGTCACAAGACCGCCGCCATGGAACGAAGCGACGGCTCCTACGCGATCGGGCACGGCGGCCGCGGTGCGAAACGCAATCGGACCACCCATGCAATAACCCTGCGTGCCGATTCTGCGGTTTCTCGCAACAGAAGGCTGCTTGTCTAGCCACGCGATGAACCCTCTGGCATCGGTCATATGGGTCTTTTCGTTGTTGATGGCCTGCATGAGCGGTAGCACTTGATTAATCGGCGTTTTCGCGCCGGCTTCAGCAGTGGGCGCTTTCTTGGCGCGATAGAACGGATTCACGACAAGCACGGCGTAGCCCGATTCGGCGAGTCGTTTACCCATCTGCCGGAACGAAGGCCTGAGGCCGAAGATGTCTGGCCATACCAGAACGGCCGGCGCCGTGCCGGTCGCTGGATGCACGAAGTAGCAATCGGCGGTGCCTTCCGTCATCGTGATGTTGACGTCGGCTTCCGTGACTTTGACCGCATTCGGAGTCTGCGGCAGCACGAAGGCCATGCCCGCTCCCAGCATGGCGCTGCCGAATTCCCGCCGCGTCACCAAGCCGAGCGCTTCGTACTCCTGTTTGTCTTTCTCAAAATGATCCTGATCACACATATTCGCTCCTTAATTGGGGCGTGCGGTCGACCACACGCGCCCGGACATTTTATGCCACGCGTGGGGGCAGTCACCTGTTTTATGAGTTCGACGCGACGAAGCCGCAAGTTGTTTTCAAGGGGCCAGAGCGCAAGCGGGGGGTAGCCATCCGGCAAGAAACAAGTTGAGCCGGCCGGCCGACCATCTCCTACGCTGTTAGGCCGAAAATGAGATATTCCTTCGCCTGCCTGGCCAATGCATTCTTTCGTTCTTGCCAGTTGGGCATGGCGCGGCTAAGCGCAGCAAAGAAGGCGGGGCCATGGTCGGACTCAAGCAAGTGAATGAGTTCATGAACAATGACATAGTCGACGAGTTTCGCGGGAAGTTGCAGGATCTTCCAGTTGAAATGGAGAACCCCGTTCTTTCCGCATGAGCCCCATCGAAACCCGAGATCCCGAACGTCTACGCGCTTCGGTGTGCCTTCCGTTCGGCGGGAAAGTATCTCGGTTCGGTGTCTCAGCCAATCCGATCCTGTGGCGATATACCAATTCCGGAAGTGTGTTTCGGCAGGTCGGGCGTCTCGACGGAGCGTAAAGAAGGTGCCGTCGAACTGGAGCGGGTGTTTCTGTTGGGCAGTGAGCTTAAGCCGGTAGCGGCGACCCAAATAACAAAAGGACTCGCCCGAGACGTATTCCGGCGCGCGCACCCGGGATATGGCTTCTTCTTTGAGCGCGAGTTTCCGGTGGACCCAGAGAAGCTTTCGTTGAATCCAATTGGAAAGTTCCTCTACGGGAGTCTCAATCGGAGCATGTGCAACCAATGCCCCGGTTCGATCTACTGTAACACCGAGGGTTTGGCGGCGGCCGCTGCGGCGCACCTCGAAGTCCAGCCCGTCGATCCGCAACATTTCCATCATGGGCGCGTCAGGTTCTCGTAGTTCTCGCGAGCCAGCGCGACCAGACGTTGAGCGAGATCACGCTCTCCTGCGGGCCGGCAGATTCCGGCTTGATCGAGGTCGCGAACCAGCACCTTAGTCAGCAATTCCCGCATTGCCTCATTCTTCCAGAAACCGACCTTCCGAATCTCTTGTCGAATACGCTCGACCATTTCGAGCGTCGCGGCGATCGCATCCGAGCGCTGAGTGTCACTCAGTTCCCGCCCTTTCCCGCACTCCTCCAGCACCAGCCGGACAAATGGGACTTGCGCCCTGGCATCCAGGTCTGGAAAATCGTTACGATCGCCTTGTCTCAGTTCAGCGATGAACTTGCGCAATTCACGCTCCAGCGCATCCCAATCGTCTTTGAACCGCTGCAGAATATCTTCGAGACGCTCGCTCATCTTTCGCGCGTAGGCGGGGTTCTGATTTGAAAAGCCGATAATGTGGTACCGCACCGCATGCTGCATTTGCGCTGCGCGTGCCCGATCGCTCGTTTGAGCCAAGAGCACTTTTTCGAATTCGGCATCGGCGATTGCGGTGGGCGGAATCTTTGGATCTACGCCGCGAGCGGAGACGTGCGCGTTGATTAACGCCTTCACCTTTTCCGCCACACCGAACAGGTTCAATGCCGGGTCGCGGTAAAGGTTCGCGGCGACCTTGTTGATGAAGCCGAGCAGCTTGGCATCGCGGAAGACGTCGCCGGGTACTTCGGGACGGTGCTCCATCAATCCAAGCATTTCGTAAAAGGATCGCAGCTTGTTGATGAAGTCGGCACGGACCTTCAAGTCTTCCAGCAACTGCACGCAGACATCGACTTGACCCAGAAGATCGGTTACTCCGCGGTTGGTAAACACCGCTACGGCTCGCGCGCGGCGGTCGAGTAGTTTGGGCAAGTCGGCGATGATCTCGGTAGCCGCGCCTTCGATGTCTTCTGCGTCGTAGTCAGTCAGCGCCTCATTCAGGTGAAGCGCCACGCCGACGTAGTCCACAACATAGCCGCACTTCTTTTTCCCGCTCGTCCGGTTTACCCTCGCGATCGCCTGGAGGAGATCGTGGGCTACAATCTTTCGGTCGAGATACAGCACTTGCTCCACTGGCGCATCGAAACCGGTCAAGAGCATGTTCATGACGACCATGATCGACAGCGGGTCGGTCTTGTCTGTTTTTTCCAGGGCAAACTTCCGTTTGAAGCGCTGAATACAGATCTCCTGCATTTCCTTGTCGGACCAGTCCCACCACGGTTCCGGATCGTTGTGATTGCCGGAAAACACCGCCGCCACTTCCATTAACTGAAGTTTGAGCAGTTGCGGCCGGGTACGCACCAGGAAACGCGTCTTCTCATCGAGCTTTTCGACCTCGTCGTCCGGCAGCTCTAAAGTCTCCTTCGGCAGGGACTCCAATTCCGCGACCAGTTCTTTGCGAGCCTGTTCCAGCTTATCCAGGTACGTCATGACCGCGCGGCGGCTTGTCGCCACCACCTGGGCCTTGAACCCCTCGGGCAACACGACCGCCGCGTAATGCCGAATGATGTCCCGCGCCTTCTGCTCGATGAGCAGCGGGGCTTCCATCACATCGCCCTCGGTGGCGTATTTCGCTTTGATGACGGCTAGTTCCGCCGGGGAGTAGTCACGGAACATATCCTCGAATACGGCATCAAGGCTCGGCGCGTCCTTCACGATGCCGTCGGCGGTTCTTCCCTCGTACAGAATCGGGACCGTTGCGCCATCGAGTTCCGCGTCTTGCAGGGTGTATTTGTCGATGAAGTCCCCAAAGATTTCGCGCGTCTCCTTCTTTTCGCGGCTGAGAATAGGCGTTCCGGTGAAACCGATGATCGCGGCATTGGGTAGAGCTTTGCGCAGGTTGCGATGCAGAGTGCGCGTGTGCGAACGGTGCGCCTCGTCCACCAGCACCAGGATTTCTTCCGACTCGTTGAGTTTTGGGAACTCTTCGAAGCGGATGTTCTCCGTAAACGTAACTTGCTTCTCGACGATTTCTTCGTGCTTTCCGGGTTTCTTTTCTTTACGAACAATCGTCATGGCGACTTTGTCGGTTAGGTTCGCGCCGGGCTGCGGAAGGACTGCGAGCGTCTTGCGGTCGTGCCGGTCTCCTACAACTTGATACTTCTGGAGCATTGCCATAACGATGTCCGGCGTTGGTTCGCGCAAAAGCCGCTGCGTCATGGCGGTCGCGGATTCACGCGATCTCAAATCCTGATCTGTCGGCCGGACCGACTCGCCGCTCAACCGCGCGGTGGCGCCGAGTTGGTCTTGCAAGTCGGTCCGGTCGGTCACGACGACCACCTTGAAGCGGTTCAGCCGGTTCATCATCCTCATCTTCCGGACGAGGAACACCATGCTGAGACTCTTGCCCGACCCCTGCGTGTGCCAGATGATGCCGCCGCGCTCATCGCGTTCTGCTCCCCGCGCTTTCGTACGCCCTTCCTGCAATTTCGCGACGGCGTTGTGGATGGCGCGGAACTGCTGGTACCGGGCCACGATCTTGCGTGTCTTGCCGTCCACCTGTTGGAACACGGTGAAATTTCGGATGAGGTCCAGAAGATGCGCGGGCCGCAACATACCGGCCACAAGAATCTGCTGACTCTGCAACGAAGCTCCCACGACGCCGCGTAACGCTTCCGGCCGTTTTTCGTTTGGACGGAAAAACAATGGAGTGCCACACCAATCCGATTTCTCCGCTCCGACTTCGGCCAGTTCCCGTGCGGCGTCCGGTTCTTCAGCAGGGCGTGGCAGCATGCCCAGTTCTTCCGCGACGGTGGTCAGCGGTACCGGACTCGTGTCGGCCCATTCCAGATACGCCTCCGGCGGCGCGCCAACGGTGGCCGCGCGTGACTCAAAGAAGTCGCTTGCGATGAGAAGTTGATTGGTGTGAAACAGCCGTTCGACGCCCTCGTTGTCCGTATAAAGGGTGGGCCAGACTTCCCGGCGCTGGTTCGTGTAGCGCAGAAGCTGGTTGATAGCTTCCTGCAACGGATTCTCAATGCCGGGACTCTTGAACTCCGCCACTCCCAGCGGTATGCCGTTTACGAACAGCACCGCATCTGGGATGACGTGCCCGCGACCGCTGGTCAATTCCACTTTGAACTGATTGATGACGAGGAAGTCGTTGTTGAGGGACTCTGCGAAATCGATAAAGCGCACCGGCTGATTGCGTCCGAAGTTCCAATCCGCAAGGCCGTCGATTTCCGTTCCCTTGAGCAATAACTTCGTCGCGGACTCGTTGATTTCCATCAGCCGGACGCCGGCGGCCTTTTCCAGTTTTTCGATGATGCGCCCGATGCGCTCGTCGTCCAGCCACGGCTGCCCGTCGCGCAGATTCAATTTGCGGAGTGCCGCGGCGAGGCGGCCTTTGAGCAGAACCTCGCGGAAGTTCTGCCGTTCCGTGAACTCGGGAACATCGGTATCGCCTTCAATCCATTGCCAGCCCATCGCCTGGAGCTGACGGCAAAACGGTTTCTCGACGATGTCGGCTTCCCACTGAATCTTGCTCATGATTTGCAGGCCGGCTATGGCGTTTGTGAACGGATTAAGGTACTCCTTGGTAGGCAGCCGGTGTTAT
>Ga0137433_1001401_pt1 | contig 10107 bp, 6 predicted proteins | sample EasRivERMZT840_2_FD_102335 | JGI IMG/M metagenome (GOLD analysis project Ga0137433, IMG submission 102335) | Soil microbial communities from meander-bound floodplain in the East River, Colorado, USA - East River MetaG ERMZT840_2 | ecosystem: Environmental > Terrestrial > Soil > Floodplain ...
GGCGACGTCGATGCTGTCGCTGGCGGTATCCGCTCAGGCGGGCTACACAAGCGTGATGTGGTCCCGGGACTCGGACGATTGTCGGACGTCGTCGTTTGCCGATGTGGCGGCCCGCCTGGCGCCCGACACGCTCTCGCCGGGCGACATCGTGCTGTTGCACGAGGCGCAGGACTGGACGCTCGCCGCCCTGCCGCCCGCGCTGGAGGCGCTTGCGGCCGCGGGCTGGCAAGCGGTGACCGTTGGCGAGATCCTGGAGCCTCCTCGCCCATGACGACGGTGACGCGACCCCCATGTGCGGGATAGCCGGGCTCTACAACTTCGGCGCCAGCGCGCGCGACGAGCGCGACGCCGTGACCGCCATGCGCGACGCCATGAGCCACCGCGGCCCCGACGACGCCGGCCTGTGGGCGTCGGCCGACAACCGCGTCGTGCTCGCCCACCGGCGGCTGTCGATCGTCGACCTGTCGGCGGCGGGCCATCAGCCGATGTCCAACGAGGACGGATCGGTCTGGATCACGTTCAACGGCGAGATCTACAACCACGCCGATCTGCGTCCGGGGCTGGAGAGCAAGGGCCACAAGTTCCGTTCGCGCACCGACACCGAAGCGATCGTGCATCAATACGAGGAGACGGCCGAGGACTGCCTGGCGTCGCTCGACGGCATGTTTTCGGTCGGGATCTGGGACGCGGCCCGCGATCGGCTGATGCTCGCGCGGGATCGGATGGGCAAGAAGCCGCTCTACTACACCGTCATCGGCGGCCGGCTGCTGTTCGCGTCCGAGATCAAGGGTCTGCTCGCGCACCCGGACGTGCGCCGTGACATCGATCCCGAGGGCCTCAATCTCTATCTGACGTTCGGCAACGTGCCCGCGCCGCACACGTTGTTTCTTGGCATCAAGAAGTTGCCCGCCGCGCACCGGTTGATCTGCGACCGCCTGGGCCACATCCGCATCCAGCGTTACTGGTCGGCGGTGCCCGAGACGCCGTGGCCTTCCCACGTCAGCGAGGGCGAGGCGGTCGCGCACGTGCGCGAGCTCCTTTCGGCCGCGGTCAAGAAGCGCCTGATGGCGGACGTCCCGGTCGGTTGCTTTCTGTCAGGCGGCGTCGACTCGAGCGCCAACGTCGCGCTCATGAGCCGGCTCATCGATCGCCCGCTGCAGACGTATTCGGTCGGCTTCGAGGGCTTCGGCGCGAAAGAAAACTTCCACGATCTGCCGTACGCGCAGCTGGTCGCCAAGCAGTTCGGCTGCGACCACCACGAGCTCAGTATCACCGCCGACGAGTGCCGCGATTACCTGCCCGAGCTGGTCTACCAGCAGGATGAACCGATCGGCGATCCCGCGTGTTTGCCGATGCACTTCCTCTGCCGTCAGGCGCGACGCGATGGCGTCATCGTCGTGCTCGTCGGCGAGGGCAGCGACGAGGTGTTCGGTGGCTACGGCGACATGGCGCACATCCTCAACGTCGCGTCGCGACAGTGGGATCGCATCCGGCGGCTGCCGCGTTTCGTGCGCGCCGGGCTGCACGAGGCCAGCCGCCTGCTGAAGCAACCCGCGGGGCGCACTGACGTGCTCCGCAGGGCGCGCGACGATCAGCCGCTGTACTGGGGCCTGGATGTCGTCTTCTGGGACAGTGAGAAACGCAACCTGCTGACGCGGGACGCGTGGACGCGCCTGGGCGAACACCGCCGCTCGCAAGCCGGGGACATGCTCGGGGGGATCTACGGGGAACTGCTCGCGCGCCAGCCCAGCGCGGATCTGCTGCAGCAGATGTCGGTCGTGGAGATGGCGAATCGCCTGCCCGAGCTGTTGCTCATGCGCGTCGACAAGCTGTCGATGGCGCATTCGATCGAAGCGCGCGCGCCGTTCCTCGATTCGGCGCTGGCGTCGTACGGGCTGTCGTTGCCGCGCGCGCTCAAGGTCAACGGCAACAAGACCAAATACGTGCTCAAGCAGGCGTTGCGCGGCGTGTTGCCCGACCAGGTGCTCGACCGTCCCAAACAGGGGTTCCGGGTGCCGTTGCCCGAATGGCTGCGCGGCCCGCTCGCGAGCTGGGCCAAGAGCCAGATCTTCGAGAGCCCGCTGGCCGAGCGCGGCTTCTTCAACCACCAATACGTCAACGAGCTGTGGCGGCGCCACCTCGCCGGCGTGCAGGATCACAGCTTCGACCTGTGGTGCCTGGTCAACCTGGGCGCCTGGTATTCGCACTGGATCGAAGGGCGCAAGGCGGCATGAGCGGGCCCGCCGACGTGCTCTACCTGGTCGACGGGCTCGGGCTTTCGGGCAAGACCAAGGCGATGGTCGATCTCATCGCGGGGCTCGACCCCGCACGGTACCGCGCCCACGTCGTCACCTTCGACACCGAGGACAGCCCGCTTTACGAGCGGCTGCGCAAGCTCGACGTGCCGGTCGACGTGATCCCGTGCCCCGATGGCCTCAACGTCGGCGTCATGGCGCGGCTGGGCGCGATCGTGCGCCGTTTGCGACCGGGGGTGTTCCATTGTTACAACCCACGCCCGATGCTGTACGGCGGAACGGTCGCGCGCCTGGCCGGGGTCCCTGCGACCCTCGGCACGCTGAGCGCGTTCGCCTGCCTGACGCCCGATACGAAGTACCGCTTCTTGCCCCAGAAGCTGGTATCGACCTCGCGGCGCAACCGCATGCGTAACCGGCTCGCGTCGTGGCTGGTGCGCGCGGTGGTGACCGTGTCGCCGTCGCTCGGGCGCAACTTCTGCCGCTACAACGGCATAAGTCTCGACCGGCTGCGTGTCGTCCCGTACGGCGTCGACATCGAGCGCTTCGCCTCCGTGTCCGCCGACCGGATCGCCGCGTTCCGCGGCCGCCACAACATCGCGCCCGATGCGATCGTCATCGGCAGCGTGGGCCGCCTGGTGGAGCAGAAGGACTACCCGACACAGCTGCGCGCCTTCGCGCTGGCTGCGGCCCGCAACCCCGCGCTGGTCATGCTGCTGCTCGGCGACGGGCCGCTGCGCGGCGAGATCGAGGCGCTGGCGGGTGGGCTGGGCATCGCCGGCCGGCTCCGTTTCGCCGGTCACTCCAACGAGGTGCCGGTGGCGCTCCGGGCGATGGACATCTACGTGTTGGCGTCGAAGTTCGAGCCCTACGGCGTCGCGATCCTGGAGGCGAAGGCCGCCGGGACGGCCATCGTGGCGACGCGTGTCAACGAGGTGCCCGAGATCCTGAGCGAAGATCCGGCCGGCGGCGACGCGGCCGGGCGGCTGGTGCCGCCGGAGGACCCTGCGGCGATGGCCGAGGCATTCTCCGCGCTGGCGGCCGACGCCGGCGCGCGGCGGGCGCTGGGGGCGCGGGCGGCGCGGGAGGCGGCCGTCAAACACAGCTTGCACGCCGCGATCGAGGCGTATCAGGGGCTCTACGACGAGCTGCGCGGGGTGCCCGCGCAGGAAGTTGTCGCGCGGGCGGCGTTGTAGTCGGATAACAGAGGCCAGAAAGCCAGCAGTCAGGAAGGACGGAGATCGATGTCAGCAATTTGCGGAATCGTGGGCGAAAGCGCGGCGGGCGGCCGCGGGCGGCGGGACGTGTCCCTCATGCTCGATATCCTCGCGCCGCGCGGGCCCGACGGCTCGCTGACGCACGACGAGCTGGGGACGCCCCGGCCCGTCGTGTTCGGCGCGCGCCGGCTGGCGGTCTCGGGAACGTCCGCCAAGCCCGTGATCGGCCGGGGGGCTCACCCGGGCACGGTCGCGGTGTGCGACGCGGTGATCTTCAACCGCGAACAGGTGCGCGCCTTTGTCAAAGGCGCGGGCCGCGCGTTGCGCAGCGACGATGACGCCGAGCTGTTCGCGCATCTGTATGAGCTGGAAGGTCCCGCCGGCTTCCGGCGCGCGGACGCGCAGTTCACCGTCGCGGTGTGGGACGCCGCCCGTGGGGTGCTGGTGCTGGGGCGCGATCCGCTGGGCGTGCGCGCGCTTTACTATCGGGCGACGCCTGGTGGGGTGCTGTTCGCGTCGGAGATCAAGGCGCTGCTCGCCGTTCCTGACGTGCCGGTCGAGCCCGACGACATCGCGGTCTCGCATTACCTGACGTTCCTCACGGTTCCGGGTCCGCGAACGCTGTTCAAGGGGATCAGCAAGCTGGCGGCCGGCTCGACGGCCACCTTCGACGCGGGCGGAAACGCCGACGTGAAGCCGTTCTGGGACCTGCTGTGGGAGCCCGTGACGGAGGTCGACGACGAAGCGTTCTACGTCGACCGCGTACGCAAGCTTCATGACGCGGCCGTCGAGCGGCGCATGGTGGAGGGCCCGATCGGCGCGCTGGTCAGCGGCGGCAACGACTCGAGCGCCAACGCGTCGATCATCGCGCGCAAGATCAAGGAGGCGGGCGGGAATCCCGCGAAGCAGCTGATCACGTACACGGTCGGCCTCAAGCAGTTCGAGGGCGAGGCCAAATACAACGACCTCATGTACGCCAAGCAGGTCGCGGATCTCATCGGGTCGACGCACCACGAGAGCCTGATGACCAACGACGAGTTCCTGGCCACCATCCCGGAGACCATCGAGGCGCTGGATGACCTCGTGTCGGAGCCGTCGAGCGTGTTCCTGTATCACGCGCTGAAGCTCGCCAAGCAGCACGGAACGAAGGTGGTCATCACCGGCGAGGCGAACGACGAGCTGTCGTGCGGCCACGGCGAGATGATCAACATTCGCGACGGCTACTACCGGCGCTGGCTGCCGTTTTCGCGGCTGCCCGGGGTGGTCAAGAAGCTGGCCGCGGCGATCGTTCCCTTCGTCTCGCCCAAACGCACCGACATTCTGCGGCGCGCCGCCGCGGGCGAGGAGTACTTCTGGAACTTCGAGATCGCCTGGCCCGAGTCGGAGATGGGCAACATCCTGTCGCCCGAGGCGATGCGGGCGACGGCGTCCGAAAGCGCGGGGGTCGTCGTGGCGCGCGACGTGGAGCGACTGCGCGCCAGCGCGCACGGCAAGCGCGACTACCTGAACCACATCATCTACCGGATGATGCAGGACTACTACTTCGGCAACCTGATGCTCGGGAAGCTGGACCTGCTCGCCGGCCGGCTCGGGCTGGACGCGCGCTGCCCGTATACCGAGCAGGACTACGCGCACTTCGTCTACAACATCCCGGCCAAGTTCAAACAGAAGGACGGGGTGGTGAAGTACTTCTTCAAGAAGGCGATCACCGGCATCTTGCCCGAGTCGATCATCTACCGGCCCAAACAGGGCTTTCGCACGCCCGTCAGCGAGCTGTTCAAGGGACCGCTGGCCGACTGGGGACAGGCTGCGATCCTCGACGGTGGGTTCACCGGCAAGGGTTTCCTGCGCCGCGACGTGCTCGCCGGGCTGCTCGCCGAGCACCGCACCGGTGTTCCGGACCACAGCAACCGGCTGTGGACCGTGCTGGTGCTGAACCTGTGGCACAAGCGCTGGATCGAGGGCGCGCGGCCGCGCCCGACGGTGCGCAGCGACGCGGCGACCGCGAGCGCGTGACGTAACCGCCCACGATGGATTTCTACGGGTCGCTGTTCGCGCGCGTGCTCTACCCGGCATGGGAGAGCGGGCTGCGGCGGCGGCCGACGTTGCGGCGGCTGCGCTACCTGGAACAGACGCAGTGGCGCCCGCGCGCCGAGCTGGAGGCGATCCAGGCGGGCGCCCTCCGGCGGCTCCTCGCGCACGCGTACGCCAACGTGCCTCACTACCAGCGCGCGTTCGCCGCCGCCGGTATCACGCCACGCGACATCGCTGACGCGCGCGATCTCGGCAAGCTGCCGATCCTCGGGCGGGAAGTTGCGCGCGACACCGTCGAGGATCGCACGGCACGCGGGGGGGCGGCCGTCGAGATCCGAAAGAGCACCAGCGGCACGATGGGGCGCCCACTGGTGTTCGGCTACGAGCGCGCGTCCGAATACTGGCGGACCGCCATGAAGATGCGCGGCTACGGCTGGGCCGGTTACCAACCCGGGCAGCGCGCGCTGTATTTCTGGGGCGCCGGTCCGCCTGCGGGCAACACGAAGCCGACGCTGGCGTCGCGCCTCAGGGCGCTCAAGGTCAAGGGCGACCGGGCGATTCGCCGCGAACATTACATGGACTGTGGCCGGCGCGGCGAGCGCGAGCTGGACGAGGTCGTGAGCGCAATCCGGCGCGAACATCCCGAGGTGCTCGTCTGTTACAGCCAGGCCGTCGCCGATCTGGCCCGCCACGTGGTGGCGCGCAACCTGCGCGACTGGGACACCATCCCCGTGATCTGCGGCGCCGAACGGCTGTACCCGGCCGACCGTGTGGTGGTGGAGCAAGCGTTCGGGCCCGCCGTGTTCGAGACCTACGGTTGCCGCGAGGTGATGTTGGTGGCGACCGAGTGCGACGCGCACGCGGGCCTGCACATGTCGATGGAGACCCTGGTGGTGGAGGTGGTGGTGCGCGAGACCCACAACGGGACCGCGCGACCGGCCACGCCGGGCGAGCTGGGCGAGGTGGTGATCACCGACCTGACCAACCACGCGATGCCCTTCATCCGTTACGCCAACGGCGATCTGGCGGTTGCCGGCGACGCCGGCGCCTGTTCGTGCGGGCGGGCGCTCCCGCGCCTCGCGTCCGTCGAGGGAAGGGTGGCGGAGACGCTGATCGACGGCACCGGCGCGCGTGTCAACGGCCTGGTGTTCAACGTGGTGATCGCGCACATCGCCCACGCCATCCGGCAGTTCCAGGTCGTCCAGCACAAGGACCGCTCGGTCACCCTGCGCGTCGCCCCCACCTCGACCTTCGACGGATCGATCGAGGCGACGTTGCGTGCCACCTGGGAGCGCTACCTGACCGGGGTGCCGGTGCGGCTCGAGATGGTCGACGACATCGCGGCGTCTCCCAGCGGCAAGCGCCAGGTCGTCGTGGTGGAACGGTGATGCGGGCGCTGGTGGTGAGCTACGTCTTCCCGCCGACCGGCGGCGCGGGCGTGGGCCGGGCGCTCAAGCTGGTCAAGTACCTCGGCCTCTACGGGGTGCGCGCGTCGGTGCTGACGGCCGCGAACCCGTCGGTGCCGGTCCAGGATCAATCGCTGCTTCGCGACGTGCCCGCCGACGTGGAGGTGGAGCGGGTGCGGACGTTCGAGCCCGGTTACGCCGTGAAGCGCATGGGGTGGGCGGGCAGCGGACTCGCGGCCGCCAAGGTGAGCCCGTCGCTGGGACGGCAGGCGCTCGGGTGGGCGGTGGGGTTGGGCCGTCAGGCGCTGATGCCGGATCCCCAGGTGTTGTGGCAGCCGGCCGCGCAGCTCGCACTCGGGCGGCGGCTGGTGCGCGGGGTGGATGACGTGGTCCTGATCAGCGCGCCGCCCTTCTCGCAGTTCATGCTCGCGCCGCTGGCGCGGCTGCGCCCGGGCGTCGGGGTGGTGCTGGATTACCGCGACGAGTGGAGCACGGTGCGCGAGGTGTACGAGATGAAGGCGACGCTGCCCGCGCGCGCCGGCGCCGCGCTGGAGACGTCGCTGCTGCGCGCGGCGCACATGGTCACCACCGCGACCGAGGCCTTCCGCGGAAACCTCCTCGCTCGCTTCCCGTTTCTCGCGCCGGAGCAGGTCGTCGCCATCCCCAATGGCTACGATCCGGATGACTTTCCCGCCACGTTGCCGGGCCCACCCGCGGACGCGCGCGAGCTGACCGTCACCTACGCCGGCACGATCTTCAAGCTGACCAGCGCGCGCGGTCTGCTCGGCGCGGTCCGGCGCCTGCATCAGGCCGAACCGGCGCTGGCCCGGCGGCTGCGCGTTCGGTTTCTGGGGCGGATCGTCGAGACCGAGCTCGACGCCTACGAAGGGACCGAGGCGCTCGGCGTCGAGCGGGCCGGCTACCTGCCACACGACGAGATCACGCGCGCGCTGGCCGCGAGCCACCTGGCGCTCTGCCTGCTCGACGAGGCGCCGTTCGTCGAGCGGATCTACCCCGCGAAGATCTTCGAGCTGATGCACCTGGCGAAGACGTTCGGGCTGCGCGTGCTGACGCTGTCGCCGCCCGGTGTGCTCGGCGATCTTGTCGCCGCTCACCGCGTCGGTCCGGTGCTGCCGCCGCGCGACGAGGAGGCGATCGCCGCTTTTCTCGCGGCGGAGCTGCGGGCGTTCGTGGCAGGAACCCGCCCGACGGCCCCCGCGCCGGTGGACGTCGAGCGCTACGACCGCCGTGTCACCGCCGGCCAGTTCGCCCGCGTGATGGCCCTCGCTCAAGATCGCGCCCGCAACTAGATCTTCCTCCGGAGGCCCCTCTCCCTAACCCTCTCCCCGCTTCGCGGGGCGAGGGGACCGGATCTGATCTCCCTCTCCCGCTTGCGGGAGAGGGCTGGGGAGAGGGCAAGCCGCTCGAGATCGCCTGCGCCGAGAGTGTCAGGCGGCCGCCGCAGCCGGCGGCGGGGGCAACACGTGGTCCCGGAAGGCCCCCGGGTCGCCGTCCTTCCCGTCCATCGCCGCGATCGCGATGTTGAACATTTCGCGCGCGGTCACGTAGTGCAGCCGCCACCGCTTGCCGTCGTTGAAACGGGTGGTCAGCTCGGTGTGCAGCATCTGACCCGCCCCGCCCAGCATCGCCGCCGCCTGCTTTTCAGGCGCTCCGTGCGTGTGCACCTTGACGAACACCCAATCGGGACGCCCCTCGACGTGGATGCCCTGGCGGACCCAGCTGCGGACCCGCGCCGGGGTCGGCGGGTCGTCGGCCGTCACCGCGGCATTCTCGATTCGAGGCACGAGCCAGCGGCCCGGCCGCAGCGTGAAGGCGAGCGGCCCCTCGATCATCAGGATCCGATCGCGCCGGATATCGCCTACCCGGGCGGGGACGCCGGCGTCCTGGGCCCGTCGGCGCGCGAGATCTCCGTCGGGCCAGTAGATCTGGTTGACGATCGGCGGCTGCGACGGATCGGGCGCGGCCGGGAAGGTGAAATCCGCGTAACAGCCGGTGTCGAACAGCAGCGGCAGCTCTGCGTCGACGCCGCACCAGCGCCCGTCGGGGCGCGCGTTGGCGAGGCACCAGTTACCGTGAATGAACGCATAGCGGAGCTTGCCGTCCGCCGTGCGCGTCAGGTGGCCGTGGCCGTCGAAGAGGCGCAGGTACTCCGCGATCTTGGCGCGCATCCCTTCGGGCGTGTCGTCGTGGTGGTGCAGGTGCAGCTCGACCTCGCCGAGGCCGCGGCGCGCCAGGCTGGCGAGCGCGTCCAGGTACGCGGGCTGATACTCCTCGCCGGGGAAGAAGAACGAATGCCGCGGCGCGAGCCCATCGCTGTCGCGGTAGGGGCCGACCAGCGCGGGGTAGCCGTGCAGCCAGGCGCGCACGCGCTCGGTGCCGACCGCGACGTCGGTGTTCTTCCAGTGCGGCTCGTAGTGATCGCAGAGTGCGAACAGAAGGTGGCGTGGTCCGCCGCCCGGCGTGAACGCCGCGCGCGCGCGGGCAGGGGTGCTGCGCGCCAGCCAGCGCGCGTAACCCGCGGTCCACACGTGAAGGTTCTTGTTGCGCACACGGGCCATGGCGGCGGCCAGCGGGTTCGGCATGGACATCGGGGCGGTCAGCCTATCAGGATTGCGCCCAGGAGCTTGCCGTCCTGAACGTGTTCGGCGACGTCGGCGACGGTGCGCCGACGGGTCCGGCGCAAAGAGACAACCAGCACCGCCGCGTCGGCCAGTCCAAGCGCCGCCGGCACCGCCCCGGGCGCCGCATAACCACCCAGGTTGACCAGCGTCGTCAGCACCCCGTCGGGGCGGGGGGCGGCGAGGGCGTTTTGCAGGGCCACCGTGGCCGCCGAGGCGTCGCCGCACGGCACCGGCGCGACCTCGAGGATACGCGGCCGCAGCCAGCGGCTGCGGTGGGCGGCTGTTTGCCCCCACTCGACCGCCTGCCCCCACGGCCAGGTGCGCCAGGTGTCGACGATTGCAACGCCGCCGTCCGAGAAGGCGATGAGGGCTTCGGCCAGGCGGAGGAGGACCGGGGCCAGGCGGTCGTCCAGGGGTTCCTTGCCGTTCACGGGGAGGAGGGCGACGATCTTGGAGCGCGCCCGCACGATGTGGCGGGCGATGCGGGTCGCGGCGGCAACCAGTTCGTCGTCGGGCGATCCGGGCCAGCCGTACCGGGCGGCGTCCGACGGGCCAA